>Ga0268262_10000138_pt1 | contig 92581 bp, 87 predicted proteins | sample TergutNc150P3_FD_190354 | JGI IMG/M metagenome (GOLD analysis project Ga0268262, IMG submission 190354) | Nasutitermes corniger P3 segment gut microbial community from laboratory colony in Florida, USA - Nc150 P3 (SPAdes) (version 2) | ecosystem: Host-associated > Arthropoda: Insects >... | reverse complement strand
AGAAATTTCTGGTGTAATTATTGCAGGAGAAATCGATGATACCTTAAAAATGGCAATATTATCCAATAATAATATAAAAGCAATGACTTATAAAATGAAATTAACCCTTGAAACGGAGGAAAAATGATTGGAAGTAAATCACCCCAGCTCCTCAACCAAATAAATATCGCTACGGCAATGCATATCCGAAATTCCATTAGCCATTTCTTTATAAGTTCTGGACTTATAAAAAATATCAAGGGCTTCGCTGTACGAAATATTTTTCCGCTCGCGGAAAAGCTCAATTATCCTTAAATACTTATGCCTCAAAAGAAGTTTATTCGCTTTCATTATACCGCCTCGCTCTATACTTTCACGCCTTTTTGCTTCATAACTTCTATTATATCATCAACTATATATTCTTTGCCTTGCGTATGCAGAGCATCATAGCAGGAAACAATATAATCATTTAAAATATTGCTCTCTTTCGTAAGCATTTCATAAACAATATTTCCTGTTTTTCCAAGCTTTTCCGCAATGGATTCTATACAAAATACAGAAAATTCCATTTGTTTCTTGTCCATACAAAGTAATATAGTAAATATTTGCTTTATCCTAAAAAAATCGCTACGGCAGTTGCTATCCTAACCGTTCATCAATTTCAGCAACAAAGTTATCGGGTGATTCTATATGATAAAGGAAATAATTGTCTATTATCATTTGATAAATATGGTATTTTGAAAAAAGTTCCGCAATTTGCAAACCAGTTAATTTCTTCTTGTTGCGATAATATTCAACCGCAAAAATCAAGAATTCGTTCTCTTTGCTCATAATTCCTCCGGTAATTCCAAGATTCCTGTTTTTTGCTCGTAATCATAAATTTCTGCAAGCGTAGTCGGGCTCAAGTGCCAAAGAGCAGTTTCTTCGCGAATTAAAATATTGTAAAGCGATGATTGATAGAATTTATTTAAAAATGCAACTTGCTCGTTGTTCGAAATTTTCAGTTCCTTTACAATAGATGGAATTATGCAAGTTCCCAAAAGCACTGCAAGTTTATCGTTATTCATTGAACCTCCAGCCTATAAGATTCCATAAAAGTTAAATTAGATAATGCTTTTTTATTGCAAAAAAGATATTGATTATACAAACTTTTTATTTTAAATCTTTCTATAGCCTCATTTTTTGTTAAATTTCCACTTTCGTATAGCGCAATTACAGAAAAAACATCGTCGTTTGCTACAGGGCCAATTATTAAATCATAATCTTCTTTTCTCCCGAATTTCCTATTATAAACCACAAAATCCAGCCATTTTTCGGAAGGCAAATCAAAAATTAAAGTATTTAATTCTAATGCTTTATCATTAAATTCATAAGCATTTACCGTAGGAAATCCCTCTTTTTTCCTCCTGCTATATATCTTGTATGCGAAGATTTCGGCCTGTTCTTTATTCGAGGTTGTATAAAATCCTGTCCCAAAATCAAGCGTTTTGAAACGATTGATTATTTCAGGTTGTTTTATCTCAATATTAGAAGCGTGAAAAAGTTGCATATAGACTATTTAAATATAGAAAATAAAAACCCCGCTAACTCCTTCCCATTCTTCTCCGCCTGTTTTTTGCTCGGATGCCAATCCGCACCATAACCCAGCGAGCCGTCTTGCGGAGAAAATGAAAACCTGTGAACCGAGATGTTTTGTTTTGCGAGTTCGCTCTTTGCCGCGTCCAAGAATTTTCTGCAGAGGGTTAAACTGGGAACGCCCTCGGGCCAAAAATCGTTTAGCATTGGGCCGTCTGTTATAATTATCTTGGCTTTGGGATATTTTTCTCTAATCTGCTTTGCAAACTTAACCGCTGAATTAACAAAACCCGCGGAATCCGGCGCGCTAACGGCAAAATCATTTGTCCCAAGCTCAATGACAGCGATGTCTGGTTGCCAAGAAAAATCCCACGGGATTTTTGCGTTCACGCTTATATACGGGAAAAAATCCGGCAAAGCGCGGCTATCTTCAGAAGCGGGATGGTTGCGGAAAAGCCCCCTGCCAGAAAACGCCACCGCTCGCATCTCCGCTTTGAGTTCCTTCGCAGCAACTCCAGCATAAGACGAAGACACATCTTGCGTTATGGGGGAATAGGGATGTTCCTTTACCGAGTCCAAAACCCCGTAGCCTGCCGTTATGGAATTTCCTAAAAATTCAATTTTGAGTTTTGGCTTTTGCGGCAACGCATCTTTTTTTGCAACTCCCTTTATTTCAAATCCCCTGAAAAGAACATCTCCCTGCGCAGACTCAGTGCGTTTGGCAACGCTGATTATATGAACCCCTTTTGCAAGATTTTTTGCCACGAGATGCTTTTCCTCGCGGCTTGCCGACAAATCAAGTGGCGGCATCTGCTTGCCGTCCAAAGCAACGCTAAACACATTGCCGGGGCTTTTCAGCAAAACGCTTGCCTCTGTTCCCTCAAAAGCGATTATAAACTCAACGCCGGAAAACGAAGCTCTGGCAGTTGCATTTTCGCCAGCTTCTTTTGCAAAGCGGCCATTTATGCGCACCGCAGGGTCAAAGGGCGAGATTATTGTTTGGGCTATGACGTTGCTCACGAGTATTCCGAAAAGTAGGTAAATGGGCATCAAGCAAAAAATAAAAAATTCAAAGCCCAACACCAAACCAAAATTCGCGGTTTCTACAATAGCATAGTTGTTGCATTTACTATATTGCTCCCTCTATGGGAACTAAAATATTGTTCATTCTGCCTATCCTGACCATCTTGGCTTTGACAAATTGTTCCAACAAGGATACTTCAGAACCATCGGAAGAAACTCCGGTTATAACGGCAGTACCAGCGTTGAAAGGGAAAATGGTTTACCATAGTTATACTTCGTACGAATCTCTGGATTCCAAGATGTACCTGTACGATTTTAACACAAATGAATTGAAGCATATTAGCGAAGGATGGAATATACAACATTCAATGAACGCCCACTTTTCGCCTGATGGCAAGCAAATTACTTTTATGGGTATAGGAAAAGAAACAGATACTTGGGATATTTTCCTGTATGACCTTTCAAGTACCAAACCGCCTATAAACTTAACCCCTAACGGAGGAACAAGAGACGAAGACCCCAAATTTTCTCCTGATGGAAAGAAGATTGTTTTCAAAAAAGACGGAAATATTGCTGAAATGAATCTGGCTGACAAAGCCGTAAAATTGCTGTTGGAAGGAGATGTTGAATATTCAATGCCATACTATAATTCTGACGGCACAAAACTGGTTTTCACGGCGAATGCAGGTAAGTATTTGTCAATTATGACGATGGATTTAAGTACAGGAACAAAAAGAACTTTGTATGATATGGCAGAGATTCAAGATTACTATCCCATAAATGCGGATAAAACCTCGTTTTATTATGTATCAGGCTATTCCGAAACGAACCCTATAGATCAAGTTTATCGCGGCTACTGGAGCGGATTGAAAAGCAAACTCCTTCCGTTTAACGAACCCGGTGGCGACTATTCAGACCCTTATCCCGTAAATGATAACTGGGTTGTTATTTCAAGTACACGTGCAGGAGGTCTTGGGGGTTATGACTTGTATATCGCAAATGTCATATCAGGCGAAGTATTCCCAATGACAGACTATAATAAGGATATTAATACATCGAAAGACGAGTTGGGGGCTTGCTTCTTCTAAAAATGTCCAAAACCTGTTTAAACATTGTCTAAACATTTTTTGGACACCTCAAAACCGCAATTCCAAATCAAATTCACGGTTTTCGTAATGGCATAGTTGTTGCATTTACTATATTCAAATGAAAAAATTCCCTTTATGACCAAACTCGAAACCTTAAAGCAGTACTTCGGCTATGATAGCTTCCGCAGCGGACAGGAAACGCTTATTGACGGCATAATCGCTGGCAGGGATGTTTTAGGGGTTATGCCCACAGGAGCGGGAAAATCCTTGTGTTTTCAGATACCTGCGCTTATGATGAATGGAATTACCCTTATTGTGTCCCCGCTCATTTCGCTGATGAAAGACCAAGTGAACTCACTCACCCAATCTGGCATTCCAGCGGCTTTTATCAATTCTTCACTTAGCGGATTGCAAATAGACAAAGCATTGCAAAAAGCCCGCGATGGAGCATACAAGCTGATTTATGTTGCACCCGAAAGACTGCTCTCACCGGATTTTTTGAGCTTTGCGCAGTCTGCTGAAATATCTATGCTAACCGTTGACGAAGCACACTGCATATCGCAATGGGGGCAGGACTTTCGCCCAAGTTATTCAAAGATACCGGAATTTGCCGCAAGTTTGCCTAAACGCCCAGTTATGTCTGCATTCACGGCAACAGCAACAGCTAAGGTACGAGAGGATATAGTCGCTTTGCTCGGATTAAACGACCCCGTTGTTTTGGTCACTGGTTTTAATAGAGAGAATCTCTATTTTGAAGTGCAAAAAACCAAAGATAAATATGCAGCACTCACCGCATTTCTCAGTACTCAAAAGGAACGAAACGGAATTGTTTACTGCTCCACTCGCGCTGCGGTTGAAGAGGTTTGCGAAAAACTGAAAACAGATGGGCACAACGCCTCCCGTTACCACGCCGGGCTTGCCGATGATGAGCGGCACGATAATCAAGACGATTTTCTATACGACCGTGCGCAGATAATGGTTGCCACAAACGCTTTTGGCATGGGAATAGATAAATCAAATGTATCTTTTGTGGTGCATTACAATATGCCCAAAGATATGGAAAGCTATTACCAAGAAGCTGGCAGGGCAGGGCGCGATGGCGAACCGGCGGATTGCATTTTGCTCTACAGCGGTCAAGATGTGCGCACAAATTTATGGCTTATTGAAAACAATCGCGATGTGCAATACCAAGATAAAGAAACGGAAGAATTGCTCAAAGAGCGCGACCGCAAGCGGTTGCGCGAGATAACTTTTTACTGTTCCACAAACGATTGCCTGCGTGGATATATCCTTAAATATTTCGGAGAAAAACCGCCGAATTACTGTGGCAACTGCGGCAATTGCGATACGAATTTTGAAATGGTTGATATAACGGTTGAAGCGCAAAAAATCCTCTCTTGCGTAGCAAGGATGAATGAGAGATATGGGCAGAAAATGTTAATAGATGTGCTTCGTGGCAGCAAAAGCGAAAAAGTGCTGCGCTTGGGGTTAGACAAACTCTCAACTTATGGCATAAGCGAAAAAGGCGAAAAACAACTGCACGAGATAATCAACCAGTTAATATTAACCGACTATCTTTTAAAAACAGATGACGAATATCCCGTTCTCAAATTGGGAAACTGCGCAAACGATATTTTGCGAAACGGAAAAACCGTGCAAATGAAACTGTCAAAAGACATACCAAAACCGGAAATCACAACCGATAAAAAGCAAACCAGGCCTGTTGACAATAAACTGTTCGCTGCTTTGCGCGAACTTAGGCTAACAATAGCTAAAGAACAAAATGTCCCGGCGTTTGTAATTTTCCCAGACAGCACCCTAGTAGATATGTGTGTGAAAATTCCTGCGACAGATGCGGAATTTTTGAATGTATCAGGTGTTGGCCGTGTAAAGTTGGAGCGGTATGGCGAAAAATTTTTAAAAACCATTGCGGAATTTAACTCAAAGTCCCCTTAGTGCTCGGTATCTCATCCGCATTTTTCCCTTTGCCTATTGCCATAGCTACGGCTCTTGCGAATGCTTTGAATATAGCTTCCATGCAATGATGCCCGTCTTGCCCGTAAAGCAACTCTATGTGCAAATTCATCTTTGCGTTTTCTGCAAGGCTTTTGAAAAAATGTTCCCACAAGCTGGAATCCATTTCGCCTATTCTTGCAGGCAAATTTCCGCGCAAAACAGAAGCAAAACGCCCACTGAAATCCAAAGCAACCCTGGCTAAACATTCGTCCATAGGCGCAAAATAAAAACCAAAACGCTCAATGCCTTTTTTATCGCCAAGAGCCTGGTTCAAAGCTGTTCCAAAAACTATGGCTATGTCTTCCATGCTGTGGTGAAAATCTATTTCCGTATCTCCTTTGCATACAAGGCTTAACTCAATCCCCGCGTGGGATTGAAACAGATTTAACATGTGATCTAAAAATGCGCTGCCCGTTTTTATATGGCCATTTTTCGCAGAATCTAAATTCAAATGCAGCTCTATATCTGTTTCCGTTGTTTTTCTTGAAATGCAGGCTTCTCTCATTTGCCCTCCAATTTCAATTCGGGGATAACGTCTTCCGCTATCTTAGATTCTCCATCTGGCGATTTTTTTCCGGCTTCATCCAATCCTTTTAACGGTTTTGAATAGCGTTCCTCCAAACTTTTGCCAAAAGCTTCCGCCTTTTTATGCAATTCATTTACCTGCACGCTGGCATAAGCCAGCAAGCCGATGGCTAAGATAAATCCCAAAAAAAACAGAACTATGTAAATAGCCATTTGGCTAGCCTTATCTCAATTCCCTATTTATTTTATTCACTATCTGCCCTCTATGAAAAGTAAGCGTATTGAATTTGCCGTAATCAAGCCTAGTGCCGTTTAAGAACAATCTTGTGCGATCGGGAACGGTTATGGTTATTTGCGAAGAGTCTTTACGGGTTATATAGCGATACGACACGTTTTTGAACCAACCCATAGCCGTATTCACTCCCGCTTGCTTTACACCGCATTTATCATCTGTAGGCGATGGCGAGCATTCAAAACGAAGCGTGTCCACTTTATTCAAATTTTCCGGGCCAGTTGTTACGGCAATGCTAGCCTCTTGTTCTAATGGTTCAACTTGTAGAGATGAAGTATCGGGAGCGCTTTCGGCATTGTCTTCCTCATTAGGTGTCACTTCATCTATCACCGAAGGGGGAGCTTCTGGTGCAGGCTTTGCCTCGTAACTGTCCAATACCTTATTGACAAAAAACAGAATCACAAAAATAGCCAAAATAACTACTATTATTATTTTTGATATGTTGCCAGATGATAAGCCGTTTTCGCTATTTTGCTCTTCAAAAACACTTGTTTGAATCACCACTCCAAGCTGGGAATTTATCTCTGTAGACAGCCTTTTAAGCACGGCGAATTTATCTATGGATAATTTTTCGCATATAGACCCTACATAGCTTCGCAGGTAGGCTTCCGTAGGGAAAAAGTTCCAATTGTTCTCCTCTATTGCTTGCAGCACGTTTAGCCCCAAGCGGATGAATTTCGCAAGTTGCTCCAACTCCAAACCACGAGCCTCACGCACGCGGCGTAAGTAACTACCAACTTTTTCGTCTGCGCCTTGGCTTAATTTACTCTCTTGTTCTTCTACCATAAGTTCTCCATTTATTTTATCCTGTTAAGAGCTTCTAAAGTCAAAGCTATGGGAAGCCCCATAACATTATAAAAACACCCATTTATAGATTCTATAAAACGTGCTCCTTTTCCTTGCGCTCCGTAAGCTCCAGCTTTGTCTACGTACTCCATTGTAGCCATATAATCTAGAATTTCCAAATCGGAATAATTCCTAAAATACACCTCGGTTTGCTTTGCTCCTTGAAATAAGAGTTCGCTGTTTTTGCAAAGGGCAATGCCGCTAATCACTCTATGAACCTTATTTCTCAATTTTTTCAGCATATCAAGAGCATCTTCTCTGTCTTTGGGCTTGCCAAGGACTTCATTTTCGCAAAAAACGAGGGTATCACCCCCAAGCACAAAGTTGTTCTGGAATTTTGCAGACACTTCTAGGGCTTTTCTCTTTGCCAATTCTTTTGGGATGCTCTCTACTGGAAAATCCGTAATGCTTTCTTCGCAGTTGGGTTGTTCTATGCGGAACTCAATTCCCAGCTGCTCAAGAATTTGCGCTCTCCTAGGGCTTTTGCTTGCCAGTATCAGCGGAAAAGTCATAACGAATCCAAGTATTGGGGATAAACTTCTATCGAATAGTTGTTTTTTGCTTCGGTTAACCATTTTTTTTCTTTGTCTGTCCGTCTTTTAGAAAGCACTGCCCCCCGTATTTGCGGCATAACTTCGAGAAATGGCACGTAAGAAACGGAATCCAGCCTAAACAATTCCTTATTATCCTCGTAAAATTCCTGCAACTCCTTGTCGGAAACTATATCTACATCGCTAACGCTTATGGCTAACCTGAGCCTATCGATCAAAATTTTCTTCTCTGCGTTTTTTATCAACTTTTGCACAGCGGAATCCTTATGCAAGCCTCTTTTCAACGCTTCCCTATACATAACCTCGGAATTTATCCAAGCGTCTATGTGGCTGACCCATTCTTCTTTTGAAAAAGAATCGCCCTTGGCTTTTACTTCCCTTAGCTCATCCAGGCGAAGCTTTGAATTCTCAATCTCCGCTACAACCACAGGTGGCTCTTTCCAAAATTCAAGCTCGCACGAGAACTGGGTTACGCATAAAACCAACAGAAGCGCAAAATTCGCTTTTTTCAATATAAAATTCATTTTGGTTAATATAGGAAATTTTTCGCTGTAAATTTAAAAATAAATGTTCACATTGGCAGTTAAACCCCAAAGAAACGCATCTTCAACAGACATATTATGCTCAACATCGTTAAAGTTTTCGCTTTCCGAGAAAAACTTTCCAAAAGGAATTGCCAAGGGCTTTTTAACACCATATTGAATATAATTTTCACCTATGCGTATTTTCTTTGTTTGGATGCCCAAACCCAAAAAGGCAATGCCACTGCCATTAATACGCACAGGATAAAAACCTCTAGAAATTTCTTTTTCCCCATAAAAATTTGCAAACTTTTTTCTGTATTTGTAGTGTAAATTTCCAGTACTTCTTTCATTTAGAGCTACCAGCGTGCCTAAATCAATGCTGTATTCCGCCAAGGCAGATTTCGCTTTTAAATTCGCCATCCCATAAACCGTTTTTATGTTCAAATGCCCACTAGCTTCGTAGAATAAATAGGGGAAAAGAAAATAACCCTGATTCTCCGCAGTCAATGCGCCTGCAGCCTCTACGCTTAGCTCGGCAAATCCAGCGTATAAACTGAGGTTTTTGTTCGCATTGAATTTATAAAAAGCATTGTATATGTAAAAATCTGAATTGAACAATTCAACATTTCCTTGGTTATTTAAAATTTTCCCGTTGCAAAACATATAATTTGCCGTAAAGGAATTGGGACCTCGGTAAAAAGACATCCCCAAGCCCCAAACTAAGGGCAAATCGGGTTTCCCGTAAAAATAACCAAAATCTCCTTTTTCCCAAATACCGTTTCCAAACAAAATAACAGGTTCTAAAACATAAGAATTTATGCTGAAAGGAAATGAAGCTGAAAACAGAACAATTTTCCCGCCATTGTTTTCTATATCTATTGAATTCCAGCTAAGAGAAATTGGGTTTTGAAGCAGAATTTTTGCGCTTAAATCTATGCCCTGTGATTTGTGCTCCGCTTCATACATTTTTCCATAATCATAAACAAAATAAGCACTTGCTTCGTTAGAGGCAAGTGCTATTTTTACAAAAAGCGCAAGGCTTAGAAATACTTTACGGATAATACTTTTCAAAGACTGCCTTTGCGTCTTTCCCATTAAGGCCAATGCTAAAATATTCAAGTTCGCCATCATCTTCTTCATCGACTATAGCACTAAATATCGCAGTTTTAATAGCCAAAGACAACCTGCCACCCTCAGATATAAGATTGGCATAATTGCTTTTGGTCAACTTGACAGGCTCCGGTTCTGGAGCAAACCCACACCACACTGGATAAGAATATTCATAATCATACTCACAATAATAGTCGCCTCTGCTGTATGTCAAATAAAATACCGGACTTCCATCGCTTGTAGTTTCAAATATATTTCTTAAGGAGAAATAGCCTTCCGTAAAAAATTTTCCCAAATTTACGGTTGCTTCCACGCTGTTGTTCTTTGATGTTGGCCAAGTTCCCTTTGTTGGGTCTTCTGGAATGTAGAATTTGCCACCGTTACTTATAGCACTGATCAGTTTACCAAAACCATCATTTATCGTAGCGTAGGATTCTTTTACCTTTGATGGATAAAGCTCGCTATTTTTAATAGAGGTGTATGAGCTTTGGAAACCTTGAATGGCTTTCACATAATCCGCTTTGGCTTTTTCCATTTTACCTGGACGGATGTTAAAGAAATTATTTTTAAACGGCAACTTGCTGACAGATACCGCATTGAAATGATTGCGTATATCATCGTTATCGTCTTTCCAAGCATATTTTAACCAATTCAAGTCCGTGTTTAAATCATAAGACTGTACCCATTCCAAAGATGCCTTTACCAAAAGCGTAGCAGATAAAACAACATTTACCTCTGCCCAGCCTATTTGGTCGTATTCGTCAAAAACATCTTCCAAACCAAGCTCTTCTATAAAGTAAGTATCCAACTTTATTCTGTCTTCCGTTCTATTTTCCAATCTTTTGAGCCTATCCAAAGCAAGGTTGTAAGAAGTCCCAAATACTCCGTCTATAACATCGTCTAGCAAGGTGTTAAAGCCGTTTGAATTTTTGTCTATTACATTTGCGATGAGAGAAATAGCAAAATTATCCACAGACAAAACATTGCCGCTTAACAAGGCATTGTTATATATTGAGCCACTACCAGTGACCCAGCTTGGGGTTTTTATGACGGGTAAAGAGACATCCTCATATTCCTTCATCCAGCCATCGCTCAAAAGGGCGTTTAACCTATTTGGATAAGTTGTGAAGCCAAAATGTTCTTTCATAAGAGTCACCGTCTTAGGATCTGTGCTTATCTTTGCAAGGTTTGCTAGCACGGAATAAATTATAGCCTTGGTACTGGAATTGTCTTTATCGTAAGCTGCATCGTAATATGCCACCGCTTCGTCCCATTTTTCTCTTCTCAATGACTCTACGGCACATTGCAGAATCCCATCTACATCGCCTCCACAAGTCGAAACATTTATATTTACATCTGGAGTGCCAACTTCGTCGCTATTGTTGTTGCCAACTTCGCCGCTACTGTTGCTACCGCTACCACCTCCGCCGCCGTCAGAACAACCTATAAACAATGCGAAAATCAATGCCGCTGGCAAAAGAGAAGAGAGAATTGTTTTCATAAAAACTCCAGATTTAATTACTTGATGCTAAAAATATAGTTAAAAATGACAAACCCTGTGAATAAATAAGGCAAATAAGCCTTTTTCTATATTGACTCCTATGAAAAAAATCCTGAAAATTCTAGGCATTGTAGCTGCCGTCTTCGTAGTCGCTTTAGTTATCGCGTTTTTCGCGGTTAAACAGGCGTTCCCGCCCGAAAAAATAAAAGCCCTCGTGGAAAAAGAGGTCTCCGATATTCTCAAAAGGGAAGTTTCCGTTGGGGGCGCAAATTTTAAAATATGGCCCCTCGGCATTCAGATAAAGGATGTAAGGGTTGCAAATAATCCTGGCAAAGGGTTTAGCAAAGAACCGCTTTTGGATTTGCCGCTTGCAGCTGTAAAAATAGATTTGGCGAAACTCCTCATATTTCAGGTTGCCGTGGACAAAATATCCTTGGAAAACATGAGCTTGCTCTATGAGGTTATGCCAGACGGCAGAACTTCCATAGACGGCTTGGGTGGCGAGCCAGACTCTACGGCTCAAGTTAAAGACACAACAAAACTCGATCTGTCTAAAATTGAACTGCCTGGTTCCCTAGCTCTAAATTCGTTTGAGATAAAAAACGCAAAGGTGATTTACAACGACCGCGCCCAGAAGAGAAAAATCGTTTTGGGCAGCATGAATTTAAAAACGAGCCTTTCCTTGAATAAAACCCTAGAAAATATCAAAACCTCCACCGCCCTAACGCTAAATGAAATCTCCCTTGAAGATGCGGGGATTGGAATTCGCAAAGGAGGCATAAGCATATTTTTAAATACGGATATAAATGCGAATTTGCGAGCGCAGCACATAGGTATTCAAAACTTTGCCGCAGGTATGCAAACCGTAAATATCAAATTGAGCGGAACAGTCGACAGATTTATGGAAAACATAAAAGTTGTGGATTTAAAAATCGAGTCAAATCAAATAAACCTGGCAGAACTCGTAAAAGAAATACCCGCTGGAATAAACCCAGAGCTTTCAAAGGTAAGCGCAAGCGGAACCACATCTTTCAACGCTGCGGTTAAAGGCACGATAGTTCAAGGCAAAATTCCACCGATTAACGGAAGCCTGATTTTAAGCAATATTGCCGTTAGCCACAGCGACTTGCCAGCAGGCGTGAGTTCATTGACGGGCAACATCACATTCACAGAAAACTCGGTTAGCATAAAACCCTTAACATTCTCACTTGCAGGGCAGCCGACAAACGTTTTATTGGAAGCGAGCAATTTGCTTGCGCCGCAACCCATGCTGAATAATTTGTCTGCGAATGTAAAATTGGATTTGGGCGCTTTATTTGCCTTGGCAAATAAAATTATCTCCATCCCAACCATCACCTCGCTCGCTGGGCGCATTGACGCAAACCTCACGGCAAAAGGGATTTTAGATCCTGCGCGTCCAGAAAATCTTTCCGTTAACGGTGGCGTAAATATGCAAAATATAGTAGCAAGAACTCCGTTAATCCCCGATGCGGTTTCTGTTAATGGCACAGTTGCATTTTCAAACACGGAAATTTCCGCCGAACCATCGGTGCGTATTGGGCCTTCTGACGTTAGGGTAAAAGCTGTTGTGAAAGACTACTTGGCTATGGTAATGCCGCGTCTTGCGACTGGTAAAAAAACAAACATAAATGTAAATGTAAATTCCTCTAATTTGGAGTTAGACCGTTTAATGCCTCCGAGCGATGCTACAAAACCGCCAAAAGAAGATGAACCTCCAATGGAAATTTACCCTGAGCTTCCAGATGTTGTTGCAATAATAAATGTCAATTTGGCAAGAACCACATTTATGCATTTAACCCTTTCCGATTTTAATTTGGGAATCAATTTTGCAAACAATAGAGCAAATATTATAGGAAACGGAAGGCTCTACACCGGTGGATTCAACACGAATGTCGCTGTTGATTTAAACAATAGAAAATCAGCAAATGTAAAATTTGCCTTAAACGTGGACAGGGTGGAAGCCAACGACTTCATAACCAATGGAAGAAAAAATATCTCTGGCGAATCTGAAATTGCAAGGCAAATTCAGCACTTAGATAACACCATTTTTGGTAAACTCAGCATGAAATTAGATGTTACCACCAGAGGCTTGCCACAAGCTTTTGTTGATAATTTAAGTGGTCCTATTTCCGTGCAAGTCGCAAATGGAAGCATAAAAGGCTCAAAAATATTGGGAAGCATTGGCGAGGGTCTTTCAAAATTTGAGATCGCTGGCAGAAGGATTATAAACCCTTCTCCAGTGACTGGCAAGGGCGATATGAGCTTTGACGACATAAAAGCTCAATTTGAGGCGAAAAACGGGCAGCTTTTGGTTAAAGACTTTAGCGTAAACGCCAGGTCTCTTGGCTTGCTCGCCTTTACGGGCGCGGTAGGTTTCAACGGCGATTTGAGATTGAAGTTGCAAAATACTTTGAACCCGTCAATAAGCTCCAGCCTGAACAACCTGACAAGAGCAAGCCCTGTTTCACTTTATCAAAAAGATTCAAGAGGAAATGCGCTTTTATTTTTTAATATCGGAGGCTCATTTACAGATCCAAAAGTCACGCTTGATGCTAGCAAGAACGGCAATCCTGTAAACGACCTCAAAGACATGGCAAACGCAAAATTGAACGAAGCAAAAGACAAAGCCGTGGCTAAGTTAAACGAAGAAAAAGCCAAATTAGAGGCACAGGCTCTTGCAAAGAAAAAAGAATTGGAAGACAAGGCTAAGGCCGAAGCCGAAGCCAAGAAAAAGGAAGCCGAAAAGAAAGCGAAAGAATCCTTAACTAACAAAGGGAAGGATGTGCTGAAAGGGTTTAAGAGATAGAGATAATCTCCAGCAATTTCGTTATATCCTCAGGGTACACATCTCCGATATTGCCTATTCGGAAGGTGTCTGCTTGCGAGATTTTTCCCGGATATAATACAAAACCCTGTTTCTTTATGGTTTTGTAAAAATTGCCGAAATTAAAATCTGGGTTCGGATATAAAAAAGATGTGATTATTGGAGATTGCAGCTCTTTTGGCAAAAGGGCTTTAAAGCCAATTTTTTCCATTCCATTGACCAAAGTGCGCTGATTTTCGCAGTATCTTTCATAGCGAGCCGCTACCCCGCCTTCCGCTTCCAATTCATCCAACGCTTGGTAAAATGCCCTAACTATATGCGTTGGAGAGGTATAACGCCATTTCCCAGACTTGTCCATTTCCACCCATTGGTCATATAAATCCAAGCATAAGGAACGGGCGTTGCCTTTGCATTTTTGCAATTCCTCTTTTTTGGCAATGACAAAGGCAAAACCAGGAACCCCTTGAATGCACTTGTTGGAAGAACTGATCAAAAAATCTATGTCATAGTCCGCCATATCAAGCGGCATTCCTCCAAAAGAACTCATCGCGTCCAAAATGAAAATACTGCCGTGTTCCCTGATGACTTTGGCAATTTCCGGGAGCGGGTTGAGCATACCGGTTGTAGTTTCGCAATGAACCAATGCCGTATGCGTAATGTCTGGATTTTCGCTGAAAATTTTAGATAGAACTTCGGCTTTAGGCGCTTCGGTTTCCAAGCAGGAATATACCGTATGGTTTAATTTTAACACCTTTGCCATTTTCGCGATTCGGTCACCATAAGCGCCGTTGGTTATAATCAGCAGCTTGCCGTTCTGCGGCACCACAGTACCTAAGGCAGCTTCAACAGAAAAAGAACCGCTGCCCTGCATCAACACAACGGTATAGTCCTCAGATTTTTTAGATGCCAATGCTATCAAACGGCGGCGGATATTTTGGACAATATCTTCGTTATAATCCGAGTCCCACGTGCACCAATCCCTGAGCAATGCGTTCCGCACGGATTTTGAAGTTGAGAGAGGCCCTGGGGTTAAAAGCAAATATGGATTATCCGGGATAAATTCGTACATATTGCTAAACTCCTTCTTTTTGATTGAGTGATTTTATCAAAGCTGGCAATTCGCTGATATCTTCAAGCACATAGTCCGCCCCAGCTTCCATATATTTTTGCCTTGCCATTTCTTCGTCTCCATTCAAAGCGAGCATACTGGAACCTTTCAATACGCCTGCGCATAAACAGCCAGCGTTTTTTCCCTCTTGCATATCGGCTTCGGTATCGCCAATTTTCAACACCTTATGTATAGATGATATGCCGAGTTTTTCCAAATTGCGCCAAATCATATATGGATATGGGCGCCCCATCTCATTTGTATCATCTGGGCAAACCACGCAATCCGGAGCGTAGCCTTTTTCTTTTGCCAAAGGCACAACCACATCCATCATCGCTTGGGTGTAACCCGTTGTTGAACCTATTGCTATTCCCATTTCCCGAATTTTTTCAACCGCTTCAATAACCCCTGGCAAAGGCTCGGCATGGGACGGCAGCACTTCAAACAGAGCTGGTTCAAAGCGGGCATAGATTTTATCTACATCCTCCCGCGTATATGAAACGCCCATATTTTCGAGCATTTTTTCAATATGCTTTCGTTTAGGGAGTCCCATAGGTGTTCGCGTTTCCTCTACCCCTACCTTAATGCCATACGCATCAAAAGCAGCGATAAAAGCGTTCACGGGAGCAAAGCAACCGTAATCAACCGTTGTCCCTGCCCAATCCAAAATAATAGCATTGATCTTATTCATTTGCACTTCCTCCTGACAAATTCGTATAAAATTCTCACGGCAACATTTATGAGCAGTATAAGCAAGCTCATAGCCGCTGCTTGGCTTATATCCCCAGATTCTTCCATATGGGTAATGGCAATGGCAGCGATTTTAAAATTTGCATTGTACAAAAATACCAACGCAGAAACGGTTACCATAGAATTAACAAATAAATACATAGCTATTTCAGCAATAGCATGAGTAGAGAGCGGAACGCTCACGCGGAAAAATGTTCTCCAGCGTGGAATTTTCATGCTCTCCGCAACAACTTCAAATTCCTTGTCGAGTTTTTTCAACGCTCCAGCAGCGGTTAAATATGGAACGGAAAAATAGTGCATGATATTTGATAGCACCAGTATAATAACCGTGCCGTAAATAAAATTCAAAGGATTGCTCTGCGAGTTAAAGAAAAAGATAAAAGAAACTCCAACAACCATGCCTGGCACGGCTAACGGCAAAACCGAAAGCAATTTACCATATTTTGTCAAAACGCCAAGCCCATCGATTTTTTCAAACATATATGCGCACAGGAAAACAAAGGCGGTGCCAAAAACAGCGGAAAGGAAGCTCATCCACACGGAATTGAAAAAGCACTCTATGCCGCCTTTTGATTGATTGAAAATAAAATGCTTTAGAGTTAAACTTAAATCATAAGGGTAGTAACTGGTAAATGCCCCTATGAACAGCGAGATTATCAGAAATATAAAACAGAATGCTATAAAAGCGCAGAACAGGAAAAATGCGGTATCGCGGGCTGGATTTTTTTTGATTGTGAGCGGAATGGTTTTTGCGTTGAGCGTGCTGGAATTTTTGCTAGAGATTAAACGCCCAGTGATAAAAGAGGCAACAGCGGGAATAAGAAGCAAAGTGCCAACCACAGCACCCATGTTCATATTGAACTGCCCGGCAATCTGCTTGTAAATATCGGTTGCTAGCACATTGTAATTGCCGCCTATAACTTTTGGCGCGCCAAAATCGGTAAACGCAAGCGTGAAGCATACAAAAATGGTATTCACAACGGTGTATTTCATCTCTGGAAGAGTCACATGAAAAAATTGCTGTATAGGTTTAACACCCATAGAAGTGCACGCTTCGTATAACCTGCCGTCCACAAATTCAAGGGCAACAAAGAACAGCAAAAAAGCAGGCGGAAATGTATAGATTATTTCGGAAATTATAATTCCATTGTAACCGTAAAGATTAATGTCAAAACCCAAACGGGTGATTATGCCTTGTTTCCCAAAGATATAAACCAAGCCTAGCGCATGGACTACAGTTGGGATAAAAATTGGGGCTAAAGCGATGTATTTGAAGAAATTTTTCCCTGGGATGTCTGTGCGTGTTATAGCATAAGCGTATAAAAAACCTAGCACCGTGCTAAAAATTGTAGTAACCAGCGATATGTTTATGGTATTCCACACCGAAATACTGAGCGAAGGGTTGCTGAAATAATTTTTATAATTGGCAAATCCAGCAAACGCACCAGAACTATCGGTAAAAGATTTTGAAAAAAGTGCCCCGAGCGGAAAGATAAACGCTATTGTGAAAATAGCGAGAACTAGCAACAACACACAGAAGTGAGTTATCTTAAAGCGGACAAAACGTTTCCTAATCGCATAAAGTGTCATAGTTTGCCATTCATGCTATGGGATATTTAACAGCGTGTTCATCTGGTACTCTTAAAAAAAGAGGCATATCACGTTGAAATTTTATGCTATCCACATGGTCGGAGGGCAAATCTATGAAAATTTCTGTATTTTTATCAGGTATTAAGCTATGAATGCGGGTAAACGCACCCTTGAACTCAAGTTCCCTAACCAAAGCTTTTATGTCGTGAGGCTCCCCATACTCAACGACCTTGATTTTCTCGGGGCGAATACCACGCATAGCCTCTCCTTCATCGTAAAAATTCATAGTACCTATGAAATCCGCAACAAAGCGAGAAGCTGGATTATTGTATATAGTATGAGGGTTTGCAATCTGTTCTATCACAGCGTTGTTCATAACAATTATTCTGTCTGCCATTGTCAACGCCTCTTCTTGGTCGTGGGTAACCATAATGGTTGTGATGCCAATTTTGCGTTGAAGCGCACGTATTTCCGTACGCAGTTTGGCACGAACCTTGGCGTCCAAAGCGGATAACGGTTCATCGAGCAAGAGGTAAGACGGAGAAAGAGCTATTGCGCGAGCAAGGGCTGTTCTCTGCTGCTGCCCGCCGGATAACTGCCGAGGATATTTATCCTGGTGATCGCATAAATCAACTAAACTGAGCATGTCAAGAGCTTTCTTTTTTCTTTCTGCGGAAGTAATCCCTTTTTTCTGCTTTAAGCCAAACAGAATATTTTCCATCACCGTCATATTTGGGAAAAGAGCATAAGACTGAAACACTATTCCAAAATTCCGTTTTGAAGATGGGAGAAACGTGCTGTCCCTGCCATCTATGAAAATATGTCCCGAATCTGCTGTTTCTAGCCCTGCTATTATCCGCAGGAGAGTTGTTTTTCCGCAACCCGAAGGGCCGAGAATGCACAAAAGCTCTCCCTGCTCGATATTCACATTGATATTGTTCAATACGGTTTGCGAGCCAAAACGCTTGGTGATGTTTTTTACTTCCAGAAAGCTCATCTTAAAATCTCCCCAACATCATTTGCTTGCAGATTTACTGTCAAATAATGTCATCCATTTGTTGAGAATCCCATCTCTGTTGCTGGCCGTCCACGCAAAATCGTTGTCTATAAGCTGCGCTATAGGGTCTGAATTAAAGCCTTCGTAGTTGCCGCCTTTGCCTGTGGAAATAATGGGGTACATCGTTTTGTAAGACTCCATAGCTTCATCGGAAATTGCCCAGTCGAGGAAAGTTTTTGCCAAAGGATTTATATCTTTCTTCTTTATAAGGGCATTCGCTTCCATATCCCAGCCAGAACCTTCAATGGGAAATACAGTGACAACTGGAGCGCCTTTTTGTTTCTGGCTTATCCCAGCATAGCCAAAACTCACCCCAACCACACATTCACCGGCAGCAGCCATTTTTGCGGGTTTTGAACCTGAATGCACATATTGATTCACGTTTTCGTGCAATTTTGAAAGATAATCCCAACCAGCATCGGTATCTTTGCCGTTCAGTTGCAACACGCCAGCAACAGTTAGAAAACCAGTGCCAGATGAATTGGGATTTGACATAACAATGTGCCCTTTCAATTTTGGATCCAATAGGTCATTGTAAGATCTTATATTCTTTACGTCAATCCCAAGTTTGGAAAGTTCCACGGTGTTGACTATGAAAGCTGTTTCCCAAGCGGTTATGCCAACCCATGTTGGAACAGGCTTGCTGGATTTAAACTTTGGCAATATCCTTTCAACCCCCTTTGGCGTATATGGTTCAAGCTGCCCACGTTCATCCAAAACCAACATGGAAGAAGCCGCCGTGCCCCATACCACATCCGCTTGCGGATTGTCTTTCTCTGCTATGAGCCGTGCGGTTATTATACCTGTTGATTCACGCACAACGTTTAGCTTTATATCCGGGTATTTTGCATAGAAAGACTTTAAATACTCTGTTACAAGTTCATCTTCCAAAGCCGTGTAAACGGTTACTGAACCTGCTGCCTGCTTTTCTTCTTTGCAGCCAGTTAAAAACAAAGCCACTACTATAAATACAATAAACATACTGCGGTATATTTTCATATTTTTCCTCCCTGTTAAAATCTATATTAAAGATAGACTTTGAATGTTAAGATTCTGCGAAGGCTTGGTGAAGATTTTGTTAGATATTAACTTTTGGCTTCCGCGCTCGGCTTTGCCGTTCTTGTTCCGCTGGTAGCTATCACTCGGTATTCGCAGCCAGCTTTGCCGTTTGCATCTATGAATTCTTTGTCTTTAATTCCTGGGTTACCTATCGCTTCCCACTTTGCGCCACTTTTGCGCTCCACAGCAAGCGAAGTCACTTCTGGAGCTATTTTCCAAACAATGCTCACTCCCTTATCTGTTGCAGTGGCTTTTACGCCTAATGCTGGCGGCGGTGGGGCAAAATCCAAACCCAGAGGCTCGCTGTGAACCGCGCCGGTTATGCCGCCAAGCGGGTCTCTCTTTGGCTCTTGCGGAAGTTTTGCCGCCCTTTCTTTGCACCAAGCTATAATTTTATCCAATCGCTCTGCGTTTAAACCCACGTTAGAAGGCATAGCGAGATTGCCGTTAACAACATCCGTTGCAAAATCGTCATTTACCAGCATCGCAGGGCCGTTGCCGCACGCTCCAAGGCACTCCACCCTGACTATCGTGAATAAATTATCCTGCGTTGTTTCACCTGTTTTTATTCCCAGTTTTTTTTCCGCAACGGAGATTATATCCTCCGCTCCTGCCGTGTGGCAGCATATATTTTGGCAGAACTGCAAAAGGAAACGCCCGGTTGGAACGTGCTTGTACATCGTGTAAAAGGTTGCAACTCCCCAAGCATGTGCAGGAGAGCACTCGCAAATTTTAGCCGCCCATTTAACAGCAGCCTGCGGGACCCAGCCGAGTTCGCTTTGAGCAATCCATAGAACCTCCAAAAGCGCACCTTGCTTAACAGGGTATTGCTTTAACAGAGCCTCTACTCGTGTTTTAATCCCTTCCGAACTTAGCTTTGCGGAAATATCTTCATACGTAGGCTGCGTCATTTCGCTTTTATGCCCCATTTGCAAATGCAAAGGGTTGCCTAAATTTTCCGCCTTTGGGTTAGACGGCGCAAAATTTACGTTAGACACGAACTCTATCATGTGAGGTAATGTAGAAAATTCCACCCTGCACAGCTTGCAAAATAGCTATAGCATAGCTCAAAAGCAAGGAAGCGAGTATTTGCTCGGAATTTACGGTATAAGCGGTTAAAGAGAGCAAGCTCCATTCCCTAACCCCAATCCCGTTAAGCGAAATGGGAATCGCGGTTATTAAGATAGTGACGGGCACAGCAACAAAAACCAAACCAAAAGAGATTGAAATCCCTATAGCCTTAAATAGAGCCATATATGTAAAAACCGCCAAAACCTGCATAAAAATAGAATCAAGCGTAGCCATGAGCAAGCGAAATGGATATTTTTTATAGCTTCTCAGTTTTTCGGCAAATACCCCGAATTTCCCTTTTTTAAAAGGATTGAAGGCAATGCACAGGCAAAAGACAATCAAAAATAAAGAAGCCGCAGCCATAAACCAAATAGCCTGCTCTGGAATTTTTCCCGAATACGGCAAGGCAAACCAGAACAGCAAACACAATGCTAAGAATCCTAAAATTTTAGCGATAAAAACAGCGGCTACGCTACTTGCCATAAAATTATGCATACGCCCAAGGGCAACAGAGCGGTAGGCATCCCCGCCTATTCCCCCTGGCGCAAGCAGGTTAAAAAAATATCCTATAACGGTATATTTCAATAAGGAGCTGAATTCGGGTTTTCGCTCGCTGGGAACAGTCAAAAGGTAATGCCAGCGAACCGCTTGGTTCAAGATAATAAGCTCGCATAGCAGAAAAGAAATTGCAAGCCAAAAATAGTCCGTATTTTTTAAAACCGCCCAAATATCCCTAACGGGAAATTTGTAAAAAATAAACGACACCAAAAAAATACTAACCGCTAACTTTAGCGCAAAGCGCAATTTTTTCATAATTTTTTTCGCATAAAACCAAAAAATGCAAAACCCAAAAGCAATACTATGCCCACAAGCCCTATCCACAGCGAGGCCCTAACGCTATCGGATATATAACGCAGCTCCACAATGGATTTCCCCTGCGGAATATCAACTGCCATAAAAGTGCTGAACGCTCTGCGAATATCCGCTTTTTCTCCGTTCACCATTGCCTTCCAGTATTTGTGATAATTTTCCGAGATAAACAATTTGCCAGCGGAGGAATTCTCCACTTCAAAAACCATATTATCCATTCTTGCGTTGATTACTTTAACACTGCCCTGCCCAATCACCTCCGCATCGTCTGCGCCTTCCAACAGCAAAGTATTTCCATAGTCAAAATCCCTATCCTTTAATTTTGCAATTATGTCTTCGCCGGATTTTTCGCTTTGCCATTTGTAATAAATTTTTGCCCTGCCCAAATTGCCAGGATTTTGTTCTATTCCAACGCCTCGCTCACCATCGTAAATTATATAACCCACATCCATTAAATCCAGCATAGCAGGGTTTTGCAGTTGTTCTTTGAAAGCCCTGTAGCTCGCAATTTCGTTATCATGGAAGCCCAGAGCATTTCTCATATTATAGGCAGGGAAAATGTTCCCGCTTATTGAAGGTTGGCGAGTCAAGGAGAATATCCTTGGGCGCTCTATCTCATTTGGGCTATCTTTTTTTATCAGCTTTATAATCTGATGATTGGGGTTATAATATTGAATGGCAGGGACGTTCTGAACATAAGGCAAATTCACAACCGCCAAATCCAATGCCGCAACAGCCGCTAAAACCATAGCTTTCTTTGCAACATCCATTTTTTCATTTGAAAGCACATAAAACGCTGCGCCCAAAACAAAGGCAGCTATAACAAAGGAACTTATGGAAAAAGAAGCAAGCTCACCTGCTTTTATAAAATTAACCGGCTTAAAATAACCATTCTCCACCGGATTCAGGAAAAAACTCGCCAAAACAAAAAACGGCACCGCCCAAAAAACAACTCGCAAAACAAGCAACTTATTATTCTGGAAATTCTTTAATTCTGAAAATTCTGGTTCAGACAATTTTATAAAATAAGCCCCAAACAGCATTATAAATATCGCCACGGGATACCCGTTTAAACTCTCCCAGCCGTAGCGGAAAACTAATATGGCTAACAATAAAACTCCGTATAAAATCACACCTTGTTTAATGATTTTTTTATTCTCTTCAAAATTTTTAAGAACAGGGGCAGCTAAAAACACAAAGGCAAGCGGCAGCCAAAAAATAGCCATGCTCGGCGCGCGAAAACTTTTAATGCCTGGGATTGTGTTAAACCAAACGCTGAATAAAAAGGAATGCAAGCCAACAGCATAAGAAAGAGCTATGACGCAGCCAAAAAACCAAAACAATGCCCGCCTTCTGTTGCTGGGCAGCAAACAACCGCAAAGAGCCAAAAATGTCAAAAGAGTCCCTGCGCCATCTGCGTTTAGCTTAAATGGATTCTGGCCCCAATAGGAATTGGTATTTTTCTCCCCAACATCGGTTCCCAAAAAATCTGGCAATATCATAGCCGCTAATTCCTCGCCGTGCAAGCTCCAGCTTGCGGAATGCTCTATGTTTGTTTTTTCTTCCGTGCTGCGAACAGATTCTGTTGTTGTGTAGAGGTAAGGCGGAATAATCTGAAAGGCGCTGATCATCAAGGCAATCGCAAGAGAAAGAACGGCAAGCCCCAAACGAATGCAACGAACTTTTGCAGAAAGCGGATTTGAGAAAAGCTCAAAGAGAACAAAAAGCCCCGCGCCCCATAAAAAGAAATAAGTCAATTGCAAGTGCGGGGAAAGCACCATCCAAATTACGGAAAGCGAAAAATAAATCCCGTGCTTTATAGAACCCTCGCGCAGCAGCCTCATCAAAGCATACATAGCAAAAGGAGCCGCAGCAAAAACTATCATTTTGCCATCGTGCCCGCCGTATATATATGTGAAATACTGAGGGCTGCACGCATATAAAAAACCGAGCAATGCCGCCCATTGCCATTTATCCGTTAAATAACGGGCCAAAATAAACGCCGCGATAAATGCGCACCAAATGGTTAAGATGAATTTAAAACCGGTAGCCCTGCCTGGCTCCAATATAAAATAAACCAAAGAGAGCGGATGGTAAACATCCGAGAACAGGGCATCCATAGTCGGTATGCCGCCGAGCCGCGAATCGTCCCATTCCGGCAAAATCAAATGCTGCGCTCGGACATAACGGGAACCTATGCCGTTCAGCTGGTCGCTATTGAGCATCAATTGCGAACTGTCAAAAACAAAATCGCCGAACACAACCAGAAGCAACGCGAGGAACGCAAGCGCTGCGATGGCTAAAACATTACTTTCTTTCAAAGGTTATTAATCCTATTCGGTTAACTGCCTATGGTTGCGTATTACAAAAAAAGCAATAGTGCCGGAAATTATCACGACAGCAGCTAAAATGATAGAAATAATGGTCTTGTTCATATACGGACTCCTCTGTTTAGCTATAATGTAGAAAAAATTTTCGTGCCTGTCCAAAATTATTTCAAAGCATCATGCTCCAGCATAAGCGTATAATTTGTGACATCGCATACTTCGCTTGGCCCAAAATACTGGATTGGCCCAGGGTAGAGATATTCCTCGCCTTTTGCCCACTCATCCCTATGGGCAACAAAATATTTAAACGGCTTGCCGTTCAAATCCACAAGGGCTTTTTGGATAACCGGTTTATCTTTGCCGTGCCTGCGTTCAATGTTCATCATCATTGTTATAGGGATGCCACCCGCAACCCAATTCTCAAAGCCTGCGGTTAAATTGCGAATGGAACTCATATAGCCGTTCTTTCTGCGCAGCACCAAAACAGAAGCCGCATAGCCAAGGCTATAGCAATAATCCGCATCAAAGTTGGAAGGCGCGGCGCAACGGCCTTCATAACCAAAGAAATGGTTTTGAGTACCGAATTTGCCTTTGAAATTTCTGAGCTTCAATTCTTTGGTGACCATCTCAATTAAAAGTTTTTCCGTTTCAACAAGAGATACCTGAACATTTCCGTGCGGGTCGCGATCCATCATCAACTGCAACTGTATGTCTTCTGGCAGGTTTTTAAGCAAATGCGCGGAGGCTTCGGATATATGCCTGCAAGCTACTTCCACCATATCCGCTGCTTTGCCAGCTTCTTTAATTTCTGCGTCTCCGTGTTCTTTCACATGGCTTTCTATATCTTTTTGAATTAGCTCTTTTATTTCCGCTTCGTGATGCGCAAGAGCATCGTTCAATTCAGAAATCAGAATTTTGAATTCTGGAATAAATTCAATCAGACCCTCTGGTATAAGCACTACGCCAAAATTCTTTTTATTTGCGCTACGGCTAACAATGACATCGGTTATTGAGTTTACAACTTGCTCAAGGGTCATTTCTTTTTCTTTAATCTCCTCCGAAATCAAACATATATTCGGATGAGTCTGGAGCGCAGCCTCTAAACCTATGTGGCTTGCGGAACGCCCCATCAATTTGATGAAGTGCCAGTATTTTTGGGCGGAATTGGCATCGCGTTCAATGTTGCCTATCAATTCGGAATAGGTTTTAACGGCAGTATCAAAACCAAAGGAAACCTCTATATGCTCGTTTTTCAAATCGCCATCAATGGTTTTGGGGCAACCTATAATAACACAGCTAACTTTTTTTGTCGCAAAGTATTCAGCTAGAACCGCAGCGTTTGTGTTGGAGTCGTCACCACCTATGATTATAATGGCATCCAAATTCAGTTGTTTCGCAACCTCTATGCACTTATCAAATTGTTCGGTGCTCTCCAGTTTTGTTCTGCCGCTTTGGATAATATCAAAACCGCCAGTATTGCGGTATCTGCTCATCAAGGCGTGGTCTATCTCAATGTATTTTCCCTCAACAAGGCCAGATGGGCCGCCTAAAAAACCGTAGAGTTTTGAGGTTCCTATAATGCCTTTAATGCCGTCAAAAATTCCAGCTATAACATTGTGGCCTCCTGGAGCCTGCCCACCGGAGAGAACAACGCCAACGTTCATCGCAAAACCCTGTTGCCTGTCTTCTGTGGGGTTAAAAGTTAAAATGGGCGCACCATAAGTATTGGGAAAAAGAGCTTTTATTTGAGCTTGGTCGCTAACGGCTTGCGTAGCTGCGCCAGAAGTGATTAAAACTTTTAACGCCCCTTTGCGAAGAGCGGGCGGAAGTTTAGGCTTATAGCCAGCGCGAACACTACCAAGAATAGACAGATTTTCAGACATCTTTTTCTCCATATCTAACATTTTTTAAGAATATAGCAAATTTTCTACATTTCGCTGAGTGTCTTCTACTATAAGTACCATACGCACGGCAAAAATCTGTAAAGTTTACGGAGATAGAACCGTTGTCAAAGATGTTTCCCTAAGCGTTTCCAGGGGAGAGATAGTTGGGCTTTTGGGGCCAAACGGGGCTGGCAAAACCACTTCGTTCTATATGATAGTTGGGCTTGTACGCCCAGATAAGGGGTATATATTTTTGGATTCCAGAGATATAAGCCACTTGCCCATGCACAGCCGCGCAAAGCTGGGGCTTGGCTACTTGCCACAGGAGGCTTCTATCTTTCGCAAGCTCTCGGTAGAAAACAATATAATGGCAATCTTGGAAACATTAAAGCTAACCCGCAAGCAACGCAAAGAAAGGCTGGAACAGTTGCTGGAAGAATTCAAAATAACCCATATAAGAAAAACCATAGCGCATAGCTGCTCCGGCGGTGAACGCAGACGGCTGGAAATAGCACGCGCCCTTGCAAGCGAACCCGGCTTTCTTTTGCTGGACGAACCTTTTGCAGGCATAGACCCTATAGCCGTAGATGACATCAAATCCATGGTTAGCTCGCTGAGGTCCAAGGGCATGGGCATTTTGATAACCGACCATAATGTTCGGGAAACTCTTTCCATAACAGACCGCGCATATATCATGTACAAAAGCGAGGTGCTAACGGAAGGGACTTCGCAATTTTTGGCAAACGATGAAGAAGCAAAAAGAATCTATCTTGGCGAATCGTTTTCCTTGGGTTGATTTTATCATTCAGCTTTCATAATAACGCTTTGAGTCTTGTTTTTTGAAGCATAGTTATCAAGAATTAAATCTTTGCCAGGGAATCTGGAATTCAGGTTTTTTTTCAATTTCACCGCTTCTGCATAAAATTCACTATCGGTTAATTCTTTGTTTATATAATAATGAACCGCGTTGTCTTTGATTTCCACACGAACTTCATCGCCAAGCCCTCTTGCCAAATTTAACAAAACCTGCTGCGCTTTTACCGCTCTAGCATGAGATTCCCTTGCGGATTTAGCTCCAGCGCTGTCCCCTTCTCTCTCAAGCTTTTCGTAAAGAATTTTCCATACGCTATCGTTGTAAGGATTTTTGACAAGTGCTTTTTTTAGATCTCTGTTCATTTGAGCACTCATGGCTTCGTCTTTGTCTCTTTGTACGGTGGAATCTTCTACTATTACGCGATTGAGCAAACCTGCCGGATCATTAATGGTACTCCCTATCCAGCCGGTTGGATTGGTGATAAAATTCTCCGCTTCTAACTGAATTTGACCAATATTAATTTCATATTTATTATAGCTAAAAAAGTAAGAGATAACAAAAACAAACAAAAGCACAAACATTATCAGTATCAAAAACAATTTACTGCTGCCTGAGTTTTTTTTGGAAGTAGCGGTTTGCGCATGTTCATGCTCGTGCTTATGCTTATGTACTTCCTCGGTATTTTCCAGTTCGCATACTGCACCGTATTTTTCAAGAGTATCCAGCATTTTAGTAGCTTCTTGCTCATACTCTGTGGATAGCACAAGAAGAGGGGGAACTTTTAAGCCTGCGGATATTTTAGCTGAATCCATCCCTGGCAACGAAAGCAAAAACTTCACGAGGGTTTTCATATCTCGCTGCGCAGATAGCTTTATGATTCTCAATTTATACACACCTTTAAATATAGAAAAATAAATAGAAAAATAATGATAATGCCAAGCGTTTTTTCTATATTTATTCCCATGAAATGCACAGTTAGAACCCGCAATCAAAAAAATGTTTTTGATATTCCACAAATCGCGAGTTTGCGCTCGGATTTTGAAATAAAAAAAGAAAAAGATGCCTCTAAAGTCCGCATATTAGAGACATGGCCAGACGGCTCCCTAAGGCTTGTTATGGTAAACGGAAAAGTTTTATCCGTCACAGTGCGCAAAAAGAGCAATGGATTTCCAGATTCTGTTGAAATAAACGGCACACGCTATAACGTTGATGTCAGCAAAATAGACAACTCCCATTATAGCGGCACGGAAAAACCAGCAAGGCAAGCAAGCGGAAAGGTAATAGCTGTGCTACCTGGGCAAATTTCCAGCTTGCAGGCAAAGCCTGGGCAACCAGTTAAAAAAGGGCAGCTCCTGGGAATTTTGGAAGCCATGAAAATGGAAAACGAAATTTTAGCTCCTCGCGATGGCAAAATTCAGAGTGTAAAAATTGAACAAGGGCAAACCGTTATGAGGGGCGATTTGATTTTGGAAATAGGCTAGAGTGTCCAGGACCTTTTTCATAGGCGATATTCACGGTTGCGCGGAAGAACTTGCCGAATTGTTTGAAAAATTTTCACCGAATGCAAGTGATAAAGTTTATCAAGTAGGTGATTTGATAAATAAGGGGCCAAACAGTGTTGCTGCGCTTGAATTTGTTTTGAAGCACAATATAAAATGCGTGATGGGGAACCACGAGGCAAAGCTCTTGAATATTTTGACCAAACAAAAAACGGAGCTAACGCCAAAGGAACTAAAACTTCTGGATAACGTTCAAAAACCGGAATGGATAGCCAGCGTGGTTTCAAAATTCCCGCTATGGATAGATACAGGCAAAGAACTTTTATTGCACGCTGGTTTGGAGCCAAAGAAAAAAAACTTGGAAGAGATGAATTTAAAAGAGATCTTAACAATAAGGCTGTGGGAAGGAAAGCCGTGGTATGAACAGGCTGCATTCAACGGACGGCTGGTAATTTTTGGGCATTGGGCTATGAACGGCCTTGTGGACTTCCCTCATGCAAAGGGATTGGATACGGGCTGCGTTTACGGGAAACTTTTAACGGGATATTGCCCCGAAGAAAATAAATTTTACCAAGTGGCAGCAAAAAAAATTTATGCGCCAATGGTACATTGATAAAAATTATTTATACTTATCCAACTCTTCAAACCATTTCTGCCAAAATGGAGCATTGGGAATAAGCGCAAGCAATTTGCGCATCGCATCGTTATAATCATTTATCCCTGTGCCGCGAACCATTTGCCCTCTTAAAGTAAAATATAATTCATCGGTGCAGGAACGCCCTTCCATAGCTGGCAAATAAGAACATTGCGGGCCGTAAGAGCTATTGTTTTCGCAATGCACTTCCAGTGAAATTGGAATTAATTTAAGCCCGTGAGTACAAGTGCCTGTTTCAATTTTATACCTAGAGGAAATTTTAGACATAAGTACTTGAGAAATTTGCTCGTTTTCCCCCAGCCATATAAACTTGAACTTGGAAGAGAACTCCCCATAATTATTAATCATCTCTCCATAAGATTCATTTTCTTGCAATTTCACATTTTTCCCAAGCCCCTGCAAAACCTGCACTGCCATTATTTGCCGCATTCTTAAATTTTCCGCCGCCTTAACAGCTTCTTTTTTGGTACGCGGGTGATCTTGGGCAAGCGCTGTTTTTATTGCAATGCTTAAAGAATCATTCGCTTGCTGCAAGTCGCTCAAATACGGTTTTGCAGCATCTTCACGGCTCATGCAGGCAACCACACCTATCTCGTTCCCAGCTTTTTTTGTTGCTTGCAACTTTGCATCCTGAGCATTCAAAAGCTCGGTTGTTTGCTTCATCTTAGAATTAAATTCCACTTCAAAACTTTCTTTATTCTCGCTCAAAAACTGCTTCTCATACAGCTCGCTGGCAACCACCATCGAAAGTTTTATCTGCGAAGAAATATCCGCACGAGCTTTTGCCATAGCCTGCTGCTCGCTCTCCCCTATGCCAGAACCCCTGATAAAACCTGCCTGGCAACTTATTTCATCTAAAGAAAAGATTGCCGTTTCGCTTTTTTTAGATAGAGCGCAACCCAAGCAGCAAAAAACGAATAGCAACAAAGCCCAGAGAGTAAAATACTTGCCAAACACTATTGTTCCTTCGCAAGCTTTCCAACTTCGTCAAAATCACCGTATAAAATTTGCTCTGCAATTTTGTCTATAAAAACCTTGGTCTCTTTTTTCCAAGATAATTTCTTGAGAGCTTCGAGCGCAGCGTTGATGGGTCTTTCGTCGTAAACCGCGCAGGCTTTGGAAATTATCTGCAACTGCTCGCGCAGAAAAGCGGTGTCTTCCTCAATATCGTCGCTAGAAGCGGAGTTATCATTTTCAAGCTGCATTCTCGCTTCTATCAGGCGTATGGAATCTATCAACGACCTGGCATGGAGTTTTATAAAACTGCGGTTCTGTTCTTTGCCCGCCAACTCCAAGGTAAGAGCACGTTTGGAAGCAGACGCCTCGCCTATATTTGCCAAAGCGCTTTTCATAGCGTGTACGTTTATTGCGAACAAACGCAAATCGCTTTCCGAGGCAATGTCTATGCGTTCTAAAGTCTCTTCCAATATTGGCAAGGACTGCTTGACATCGAGGAGAAAAACCGTTTGCAACACGGAATCAGGCTTTGAAAGATTGTTCTGGTTATCTGCATCCAAATCGCTTTTTTGCTTATTCGCTTCTGCTATCACTTCTGGAGGCTGTTTATTGCGAATAAGGTTATTGAGAATGGTGTTGAGCTGCCGTATATCTATGGGCTTGGATATAAATTCATCAAAGCCATTTTCAAGGAAAAATTTAGCTTGACCGGTTATGGCATTAGCCGTAAGCACCACTATGGAATTTTTATAACCCAAATCGCGTATGATTTTAGTCGCTTCAACACCGTCCATTTTGGGCATCATGTGGTCCATGAAAATTATGTCGTACAATTCGCCGGCTTTGACTTTTTCTATAGCTTCAAATCCACTGGTAGCTGTGTCTATGGCCAAGCCATAAGGAGCCATTAAGCCTTTTGCCACATACAAATTGGAATAAACATCATCCACTATCAAAACCCTGCCGTAGGGCATATATTCGCGGGTTATTTTAGCTCTCTTCATTTGAGCGGAGCTGCTTATGCGGAAATTCCTAAGTTTTTCTGTAAGCTCTTTGCCCAAAACAACGGAGCTGGCTCTCTTTTGAGGCAAACGCACGGTAAATTTAGTACCCTTTTCAGGCTGGCTCTCAACAGAAATCATGCCGTTCATCATTCTAACCAAACGCCAGGTGATGTTCATGCCAAGGCCAGTGCCTTCTACCGAGCGATTGATTTCTGGGTTAAAACGGGAGTACTCCGTGGTGAATATAGTGCTTATCTGTTCCTCCGTCATTCCCTGACCGGTGTCGCTCACGCAGAAAACTAGCGTATCGTGCCCATCTTCGGAAGCAGGCTCAATATGGACAGACAATTTTATAACGCCTTCTTCCGTGTATTTGTAGGCATTGGATAAAAGATTGTTTAAAATCTGCTTGATGCGCAGTTCATCGCCCAAAAATTTAGACGGTATGCTTTCATCAACATCAAGTTCAAATTCCACAAATTTGCTGCTGCGCATCATATTTATATGCGCAATGTCGTTGATGAGGCTTGCGGTCTCGTATTTTGCGATGTTGAGTTCCATCTTATCCGCTTCTATCTTGGACAAGTCTAAGATATCGTTGATAATGCTTATCAACAAATCGCTGGAATTATAAATTTCGCTAAATGCCTCTTTTATATTCGGCGGAAGGGATTCATCTTGCAGCTGAATCTCCGTTATGCCTAAAATCGCATTCATAGGAGTCCGTATCTCGTGGCTTATCCTAGCCAGAAAAGCGGATTTAGCGCGGCTGGCGGCCTCCGCATCCGCCTGTTTTTTTGCCATCAGTTTCAGGTTGGTGATATCCTGCGCTATTTCTATATACCCAATTGTATCGCCTTTTAAATCCTTGAGTATTGCCGTGTCCACCTGGAGCGATATGTCCCCTGTAGAAAAATAAGTTTGCGTAATGCCCCTCTTCACGCAGGCTATGCCGCAGTCTGGGGTATTGCAGACAACTGAACCCCAATTGCTGCACGGTTTGCCCATAGCATCTTTGAGCGTTATTCCAAGAATTTTTTCAACCGCCGTATTTATGAACGCCCATCTTGCATCGGCATCGGTAACGGATATGGGCAAAGGTATCGCATTGAGAATCGAATTATACCAATGGGCCATTACTCGTGAGTTCTCATTCTCCTTGTGTATCTCGGCAAGCATCGCTTTTTGCTCGCGTAAATCCCTGATGTACCCCACAACCATAAAATTGTCTTCGTAAGTTATGCGAATTAAAGTGACTTCGCATGGAATAAACTCGCCATTTAGCTTTTGATGCACCCATTCAAAACGGCAATAGCCTTCTTCAAACGCTTTATTTATATACTCTGGAGCCTTCTCGCTAGAAAGCCGCCCATCTGGTTGGTACACAGGCGAAAACTCGTAAAATCTGTTTAAATATTCCTCTTTATTGGACAAGTCAAACAACTTTACCGCTTCTCTATTGGTTTTGGTATTTCTAAGGTTTTTGTCCCAGAGATTCAATGCAAGCGGAGTTACGTCCAATATGGTTTCAACGAGCTTATCGGCTTTGATCTTTGCCGATATAATGCGGAGCAATATAAAGCTGAGTAACACAGCCAACACCGAACCTAGCGCAATCATGACCTTCATCATATTTTCTAAATTTTCATTATACTTCTCCTTTGGGGTCATAATTGCCATATACCAGCCATTTTCTTCCAACTTTCTAACAAATAAAATAGATTGGTTTCCCAAATAGTCTTTCACCTCATACCCGGAAATTTCCTTGCCTTGCCTTAACGCGCTTTCAAGCAAAGCGCCATCATTGAGCTGTTTTAGCGTTTTATCTAAATAGCTATGGTCTGGGTGGGCAATTATTTTAAAATCCTCGTCTGCAAGTATTCCGTAGCTACCTTCATATACTCGCGCATTAACAGCATACCAGCCAATTCTGTCCAGCTTTATGTCCAAAGCTATCACTCCCAAAGGCTCGCCTTTATCATCAAAGATAAGGCGGGAATGTGCCACAATTAAATTGCCAGAGGTGTTGATGTAGGGTTTGGTCATCACCACTTTTCCATTTGCCTCAATTGCCGTTTTATACCAAGGGCGTTCCAGCACATTAAAGCCCTCTGGCATAGGCCTATTAAATCCATCAATCTCCCCAAACTTATAAAAATAAGCGTGAACGCCATCAAAGCTGTTCATCTTTTCTTCGCCATCAAGCATGTACTGGGTGATTTTGGTAAAATATTCCTGCAAATCGGAAATTTTAACGCCATTCAAAATCATGGAACGAACAGTTTGCGAAAAAATTATCAACGTTGTTTTAGGTTCCTGCAAGTCAGCTTTTATCTTTATCTCTGTGCTATGAAACGTATCTTCGGCATCCCTAATTAAATGTTTGTTTTCAATATCCCCCGCATACATATAACTAAGAATTACCATCAACGCAAAGGCTATAAAAACAAAAAAAGTTTGCAGGTAAGGCAAACGACTGATAACAACACTTAGAATTTTTATCCTTTTCCAAGTTCTAGAATAACTTCTTTTCACCTATTTTGCACCCCAACCCTAAATTGGTCTTGAATTTCATAAAACACATCTGTGATTTGCGGATCAAAGCTCTTGCCCTTTTCAGACATGATAATGCGCACCGCTTCTTCATGCGGGAAAGCTGGCTTGTAAACCCTTTCCGAAACGAGTGCATCATAAACATCTACAATTGCAAGTATGCGCCCTTGCAAGGGAATTTCAGTACCTTTCAACTTGTGCGGATAACCAGAGCCATCCCAGTGCTCGTGGTGATATCCAACAAAAAGTTTTGCGTAGTACAGAAAAACTCCTCCGCTGGTTTGCATAATCATATTGTCAATAATTCCTTCGCCCGCTGTAACATGTGTTTTTATCTGTTCATATTCCTCTTTAGTGAGTTTACCGGGTTTGTTCAAAATTGAATCTGAAATTGTAATTTTGCCAACATCGTGCAATTTAGACGAGGCAATTATCATATCTTTATCCCAATCTTGCAATTCATCGGCATAAATCCCGCGGTCTTGCATGGCGTCAACCAGCATTTTTAAATATCTCGAAGAACGTTCAATATGGCCGCCTGTTAATTTGTCCCTGTCTTCTACCAGCTCGGCTATAATGGATATAATGCTGGTATTCAGTTGTTCAAGCTGCTGAGTTCTCTGCCTTAGCAATATGGTTTGTTCCAGAATGAGTTCTTCTATATGCAAATGGCGTGAAATGCGGTTCAGCAGAACAGGCGTTGAAAAGGGTTTGGTCACAAAATCCACGGCACCGAGTTCCAGGCTGCGCACTTCTCTCGCTTCGTCCCCAAAAGCCGTTAAAAACACAACAGGGATATGTTCCGTATTCTTGTTTTCCCTCAACTTTTGCAGAGCCGTGAAGCCGTCCATTTCCGGCATTTCAATATCCATTAAGATTAGGTCTGGCGTAACTTTTTCGATTAATGTAAACATCTTGGCTGCAGAAAGCAAAGTCAGAACCCTGTAGCTACCCTCCAATGCTTGCTTCGCTTTGGTCAGGTTAACCGCGCTGTCGTCCACTATAAAAATAATTTTCATGAGTTTCGCCCTATAATACCACTACTAATCTATATTATTTTTAAGCAATAGTAGGTATTTTTTTTATAAAACTATAAAATAGCGTCCCTAACTGCGTTTCCCATCCCTTCTGTACCCGTTTTTTGGCACCCGTCCACCCAAATATCTCCGGTACGGACCCCTTTTGATATAACAGCCTCTACTGCAAGCTCTATTGCCCTAGCCGCTTCCTCCTCCTTAAAGGTGTAACGCAGCATCAAAGCCGCAGAGAGAATTTGCGCTATGGGGTTTGCAATGCCCTTGCCCGCTATATCCGGCGCGGAACCCCCGGCAGGCTCATAAAGCCCAAAAGAGCCTTCCGCTATGCTTGCGCTGGGCAAAAGCCCCATAGAGCCTGTGAGCATGGCACACTCATCGCTTAAAATATCCCCAAACAGATTGGGGCAGAGCATAACATCCATATCCCTAGGCCTTTTTATCAACTGCATCGCGGCATTATCCACATATATATGCTCCAGTTCTATCTCTGGGTATTCCTTTGCTATTCCCTTCACTATTTCCCGCCAAAAGACGCTTGTGGTCAAAACATTGGCTTTGTCCACGCTCGCCACTTTTTTTTTGCGGAGTTTGGCGGCTTCAAAGGCAAACCTGGCTATGCGTTCTATCTCTTTTCTGGTATAGACCATGGTGTCAAAGCCTCTTTCGTTTTCGCCAGTGCCGTCCCTGCCTTTTGGCTGCCCAAAATAGACGTCGCCCGTAAGCTCCCTTACGCAGAGAATGTCAAAGCCATCACCCACGATGTCTGCTCTTAGCGGGCACGCAGATGCCAGTGATTTATATACCCTTGCAGGGCGCAAATTGCAATATAATTTAAAGTGTTTGCGAAGGGGCAAAAGCGCGCCTCTCTCCGGTTGAAGCTCTGGGGGCAAGCTCTCCCATTTAGGACCGCCAACCGAACCGAAAAGTATGGCCTGCGCAGCCTCTGCTGTTTTAATTGTACTTTCTGGCAAAGGGTGTTTGTGCAAATCGTAAGCCGCGCCGCCAACCGGAGCGTATTCCAAATTCAAAGAAAACCCAAATTTTTTGCCTGCGGCTTCCAGAACCTTAACGCCTTCTTTCATAACCTCAGGGCCAATGCCGTCCCCGGCAAGCACCGCTATGGAAAATTGTTTCATGCGGGTAATTTAGCAATTTTTGGCAATTACATCGTACCTTAAAATGTTGATGATTATTTGCCTGAGGAGTCTTTCTGTAAAGACTTTCTCCCTAAAACAAAAACAGTCACAAGACCAATTATTGTTGTAGTGCCAAAAATCCCTGCTATTGCTTCATGCCCAAGCAACGCTAATGTTGTTGCAAGCAACAAACCGACAAGACCTAAAACGAAGCCAAAAATTTGCCCAATTCTGCTTTGTTTCAACTCTTCTCTGACAGCATAATCTTCAAGCTGTATTCTATGGCTCGATTGCTTCTCTGCCATTGCCACAACTCGTTCTGCCCCATTTTCAATAGCTTCATTATAGCCTTTTAAGATTTTCGGAGGAGGAATTGGACCGCTAAACGATTCTCCAACAGAAACACCTACAACCAAGCGAATAATTGCTTCTTTTTTATCTTCTGGAATTTCTGGATCTGCAAGAATTGTCTTTAACTGCTCAGGAACAACTAAATCACTTGATTCTTCAACTTCCTTTACGGGATTTTTACTCTCTTTAAGTTTTTCCATTGTTCAATAACCGATATTTTAATATCTTCTGACTTTTGCCATAGCAGCATTAATATCATTTCCAACGGCAACCCAATCGGCACGAGTGGCTTCTATGTCTGCCTTAACGCCAATGACTGGAGAATTAAAATAATTGCCTGCGATATTCAAAACACTACCTGCGCCACGTAAAAAAAATGAAATCTTTCTCATATTACAGGAATCTAGAAAATTATTGAATACACCAAAACCTAGCCTCCCCTCAAAGCTCGCCGACCCTAGCTCATAGCAACCTTCTCGCAAAAAACAAAACTCTAGCGTTTTTCATTTCAATTCTCCTAGTAATAAGACTTCTCATTTGCTATCGCACTGTCTAAATCCGATAGCGGAAATTTAAATACTCCTTCCCAAGCGGCGGCATAAAGCGTGTCTCCAACCACATCCAAGCCGTATGTGGTGAGAGCAATGCACCTGAACTGAAGCGGCGGGCACCAACTGTTGTATCCCAAATCTCTCCAACCTTTAGGTTCGCCCTTATCTCCCATATATATCGCAGGCAAACCAGAATAGTCACCAGCTACAATTAAATGCTTTTCAGTGGAAATCAATGTCTTGACATATATCGGTGTCCTTTTTCTATAACCGCCATTAGTTGCAAAATTGCTATCCACCTGAACTCTGGTATAACATTCTGTATTTCCTGCACGCCGCCATACGCATATTGCCCCACGTAAAGACGGTCTTTGTGAAGCTCTATCACATAAGGACTGTCTTTTTCTTCATATTCAGGCAATTTTTGCCAAGAGGCATTGTCATAAACCCAAATACCGCACTCAGCAGATGAAACAAATAATTTACCTCGCCACTCTGCGGCATCCGTAAAGTGCAAAGGAACTCTGTTATAATTTCTAAACCATATTTCCAACTCGTCTGGCGGGGCTATGTTTTTCAACGTACCATCCGGCTGCATGTGAAGTATCAAGCCCGTTGCATCATAAGTGTCTGTATTTTCAATATTATTGTAGCCAGCTATGCTGGCAACTATTCTACCCTCAAATTCCGCTATCCCATATACAGTATAGCTCTGTTTTGCTGTCAACTCCATTTTAAACAGATTGGTCCATTTTTTTGAATCTGGCTTGTAATGCCAGAGCTGCCCGTTGCGGTGGAAACCCACATACAGCCCGCTGGCATCGCCATACATATTGAATGGACTTAACTCGCTTGGAGTTTCAAGTTCTTCCCATTTTTCGCTGCCCTGTTTTGACATAAAAATACGATACGCTGTCACACGCGTTTGCGGATTTTCCACTTTCGAATCCATAACGAATATATAGTCTTTAGAATGTGCTATCGCCGTAAATCCTGTTCCCCACTTCTTGAGGGAATCTAAATTGGGCATTAATCCTGCACTGCGCCAGCCAAAAAAAGGCTTGAGAGCTTCATTTTCACCATGCTCTTCACCAGGCTTAGGATTGCAAGAGCAGAGCAGGAGAAGCGGTAATAAAACAGAAGAAAAAATTATTTTCCCTTTTTTAGTGCTTTTCATAGAACACCAGTCTTATTTTAGTGCAAAATTTAGATTTTTTTTGCAGAATCGTCAAGGGTATTTTTTTAATTTTTTCGCATTCCCCTTGACAAACTCCAAAAATTTTGCTATATTTATCCATCTATGAAGAGAACCTTTCAACCTCATAATCGCAAGCGTGCCAACAAGCACGGCTTTATGCACCGCATGGAAGACCGTTGGGGGCGTGATGTGCTTAGCAGACGGCGCGCCAAAGGCAGAAAAAGACTCACCGTTAGCGATGAGATCTACAAAAAATAATTCGCTTAAAAAATTCCGCTTTCCATCGCGAGTTTCTTATAGCCTGGTAGCCTCAAAAGGCAAAAGATTGAGGTCAGGTGTTTTAAATTTAAAAATGCTACCCGCCTCCGATGCTTGCAACAGATTTTGCTTTATAATTAAAAAAAAGAATGGCTGCGCTGCGTTTCGCAACCGTTGCCGCCGTATTTTGCGAAACATATTTTTTGAAGCAACGGAAAATTTCAAAAAAACATTCTGGATTATGGTCATAGTGGATATGAATGAAGACAACGCAAATTGGGAAGGATTGAGAGAGGCGGCGAAATGCGCAATTTCTTCATTGGATTCATAAAGCTATACCAAAAAATTCATCCGGCGTTTTTTCGCGGGTGTTGCAGGTTTTACCCAACTTGCTCAAACTATGCCATAGAAGCCCTGGAAAAACACGGCATTGTAAAAGGAACTTGGCTTTCCGTTTTTAGAATACTGCGCTGCCAGCCATTTTGCAAAAGCGGCTTTGACCCCGTTCCACCTATTCGGGAATCCACTCGCCCAAAACATCCTTGAATTTTAAATTGTATTGCAAGCGGTCTAAGCCATCGTCTATCTTTTTCTGTTTTTTTTCCCAAAAATAAAAAACTATCCCGCCCAAGAATTGAGATACCGGATTAATTTTTGACCTTGAAGCGCTGCCTGGCATACGCGGAGAATCCAAGCCAAGCTCCAAAATCTTCACCATCAAAGACGGCGGCAAGTGCTGCAAATCGCAGCACTTAGGCACAAGCCCTTCAAAACTGTAATCTTTGATTGTTCCTTTTTCAAGGGGAGTTCCATGTTCAATGCAATTTACCTGCGCGGAGCCAAGGTTCTCAGGGGCTGCCTGCGAAGCCGCATGGAGCCGCCTGAGCCAAGCACCTTTAGTATCCTTGTCCACATCCCTGCGGAGCGCAGGGAACTGGGCTGCTGGCAAATACGTGGCCAAGCAGTTTGGGCATATACGCAAATCCAGCGACCTTACCTCTATGCGTACAGGCTCGGCTTTTGAGCAAAAAGAGCAAAGCATTGCGAAACCCTTAAGATGCTTCCGTTAGAATATCTCTTAAATCTTTTGCAGTACGCAATTTTGCCATTGCGGATTCCCTGTATTGCCTAACCTTCTCTTTTGTTAAGCCGGTGTATTGGGCAATTTCCTGCAAGTTGTTTTTTGCGCCGGAGTCAAAACCGTAAAACAGATTTATGACCTTTAGTTCTGTTGGGGTTAGGTATTCGGAAAGCAGTTTTTTTATCAGACCTTTCCTGCTCTTTTGAATGAATATGTTCGAGGCATCTTCTGCGGTATCGGGAGTTATGCTTATAAGGCTGGTATCGCCGTCTTCGCCTACGGGAGCGTCTAAGCTGGAGGATTTTACGCCCATTTGCAGGATTTTCTCAATCTCTTCTGCATTGTAGCGGCTATAACCCTCTAACGACTTTGGGTCAACAACTTGAGTTCCGCCAACAACCTGCTTTAATTTGCCGCCTTTTCTGTTAAAACGGCGAAGTATAAGCTCTTTTTCCGCTGAAATACGCACTAAACGGGCTTTTTCGTTGATGGCTTTTATTATGTTTTGCCTAACCCACCACACCGCATAGCTTATGAATTTTATATTTTTGGTGGAATCAAACCGCACGGCGGCTTCCATTAACCCTAAATTGCCCTCGTTTATCAAGTCATTTAAATCCAAACCTTGGCCTTTATAAAGATTAGCTACCCTGATCACAAAGCGCAAATTCGCCTTAACCAAGTGGTTAAGGGCAGCTTTGTCGCCATTGGAAACTCTTTGAAGCAATAAATTTTCTTCATCTCTTGTCAACAGGGGTATTTGCGATATTTCGTTCAAATACTGAAAATACACGTTACGTTTCACCTTTGGCTTTGCTTCTTTCACTATCTTCAAAGTCATGCTACAAATTTAATTTTTTTTATTGATTTTGGCAATAGGTAAACGCAAATTTTGCGATTTTCTGCAAAAAAAAATGCTATATTTTCAGAAAAATCAGGTATTTGTCAAAAAACTGTCACTATTTCGTCTTTCCCCCCGGTAGATAATCCATAGCCGCAGAACGGCCTGGAAGTTCGTTTTCAAAGGAATTGTCAAAAAAATAGCCGTTTTGCCTTGTTGAGCCTATAACAGCGTGCCAAAGCGCGCTTTCTGTGTCTATCTTTTTACGCTCGCTAATAACATATTCAAGGGGAACCAAGACAAACGTCCCTTTAAAACTGCCTGCCACCACATTTGTTTTGCCAGCCATAGCCGCATGGACGGCGTTTTCGGCTAATTGGAAGCAGAAAATGGCATCGGAGCTATTTGCCGGAATGCTCCTTATTATGTAGCTCGGATCTATGTATTTTATGTTCACTTCCTTGCCGCTTTTTTTGAAGTATTCCGAGATTTTATCCACCAGAAAGTGCCCTATGTCGTGCTTTAGCACATTTCCGCTGGCATCTTTTGTCGCTGCCGCATTGAATAAATCCTGCCCCGCGCCTTCTGCAACCACCATTACAACATGGTCTTTGCGATATTTGAAAAAACGCCTATCCAATGCCTTTAAAAGCCCGTTTTCCCCATCCAGCACAAGCGGGATTTCAGGAATTATGCAAAAATTGGTTACAGAGCTAGCAAGGCTTGCATGGGCGGCTATAAACCCTGAATCGCGCCCCATAACCTTTACCAAGCCAATCCCGTTTGGAATCCCGTTTGCCTCAACATGGGCGCTTTTTATTATCTCGGTAGCGGACTGGACGCAGGTCTCAAAACCAAACGTGCGGTCTAGCAAGTTCAAATCGTTGTCTATGGTTTTTGGGATGCAAACCACGGAAATAGGGGCTTTTCTTCTTGTGATTTCTTTTATTATCTCTTGCGCCCCGCGCAGGGTGCCATCCCCGCCAACGCAAAAAAGAATGTTGACGTTGAGTTGCATGGAAAGGGTATCCACCATGACTTTCGAGTCTTGGTTTCCCCTTGAGCTGCCTAAGATTGTGCCGCCAGCCTCGTGAATGTTATCCACCGTTTCCGGCGTTAAACGCATTGCCGTCAAGCCATAGCGGGGGTTAAGCCCCATATAGCCGTAGCGAATGCCAAATATCATCCTAACGCCGTAATCATAGCTTAAAACTTCAACCAAGCCCTTTATAACATTGTTCAACCCTGGGCATAAGCCTCCGCACGTGACTATCGCAACCCTTGTCTGAGCAGGGTCGTGGAATAATTTTTTGGTAGGGCCTGCTATCTCCAAAGAGGGGACAGGCTCTCTTTTATGTTTTAAAAGTTCTATCTGCGAAATTTCAGTTACAAGGCTTATCCGGCTGTTTTCGTCTATAAATGATTGACCTTTTACCGGCGAGTCCAGTACGGGTTCGCCAAGCGAAGCAACATTCATAGTATGCTTTTTTGGATTCGCACAAATTTCGTTTATGTTCATAGGGTGGAATATAGAAAATTATTTTCCTATATTTGTCTGCAATATGAAAACACAGCTCGCAAAACTCGCGCTAGCGGTAGCCTTAGGGCTTGCCTTTACATTAACCATTTCTTGCGGCGAACATTCGCTTGACACATTTATTGGCAGTCTTCTTGAAAGCTCCAATAGCAAGGGCGAAAGCGAGAATGAAAGCAAAAACAGCAGCTCCAGCACGGCGTATTGCTCTTTCACGGGTAGCCGCGATGGCACTTTCATGGATAGCCGCGATGGCACGATTTACAAATGTGTAAGGATAGATAGCCAGATTTGGATGGCGGAAAATTTGAACTACGATGTCCCTAACAATAACACCGATATATGCTATAACCACGAAACAGCTCGCTGCGCAACTTACGGTCATCTTTACAACTGGGCAACAGTGATGAATCTTGCCGCCACCTGTAACTCCAGTAATTGCGTTACTGAAGTGCAACCAACGCATCAGGGGATATGCCCCAGCGGTTGGCATATCCCCAGCAATGCGGAATGGGGCGTTCTTGTGGATTATGCTGGCGGTGAGGAAGTCGCTGGCGGTAAGCTGAAGCTAGGGAGCGGCTGGAACAGCAATATAGGTACTGATGATTTTGGGTTTGCGGCTCTGCCAGGCGGCTACGGCGGTGAGGATGGCAGTTTTGGCAGTGCAGGTGCCAACGGCCGCTGGTGGAGCACTACGGAGTACAATGCTGAACACGCCTACTACCGATATATGAGCCGCGGAGGTGAGAATGTTTACGATGGCAGAAACATGGTTAAGGGCGACTTTCTGAGTGTTCGCTGCGTCCAAGACTACTAAATGATAGATTGCAATTATGAACTCAATAACCTATTCCTTTATGAAATTGCTGCCTAAAAATGCTGTTAGCAGAGCGTTTGGGAGCTTTTCCAGAGCGAAAATCCCTTTGGTTAGCAAGTTTTTTATGAATTGGTTCGCAGAGCATTACAAAATAAATCTCAAAGAATCGGAAATCCCGGAAAAAGGCTTTGCAAATATCCACGAGCTTTTTACAAGAAAGCTGAAAAAGGATGCCAGGATTGTAGAGGATAACGCAGAAGTGGTTTGCCCTGTGGATGGAGTTTTAACAGCATTTGGGTTCCTCACGGGCGAGCATCCCGAATATATGCAGGCAAAGGGAAAATTTTACAGCCTGGAAAGCCTGCTCCGCAACAAGGAACTGGCTAAAAAATTCAGCGGAGGAATTTGGGCCACCGTATATCTCTCCCCATATAACTATCACCGCATACACTCCCCTGCTTCCGGGAAAGTAACCGCCGCATATTATTGCCCCGGAACGCTTTGGCCCGTAAACGCTGGAAGCGTGGAGAGGATAGAAGGGCTTTTTTCAATAAACGAGAGGCTTATAACGCAAATAAACACCTACGACGGCGGCGAGATTTTGCTCGTTAAAGTTGGAGCCACAAACGTGGGGCGCATAGCCGTTGACTACAAAAAGGACTGGTTCACAAACTCCATGCCGCCACCTGCAAGCCGCAAAGCCCTTTTCACAAAATGGGAACCGGAACAAACTTACGCCTATACAAAGGGGCAGGAAATAGCCCGCTTTGAAATGGGAAGCACCATAATACTGGTTTGCAACAGAACCGTGCTGCAAAGAACAAAGCACCTCTTTGCCGAGCTAGAAGGCAAAAAGGTTCTTATGGGGCAAGCGCTGATGGTGTGACTACGGTGAGAGAATTTCCGCCGCTCTTTGGAATTCGTTGCTAGATGTGCAGTGCCCTGTTCCCAGAAGTTTTTGCAAATACACCTTTTGCCCTTCCTTGTTGCCAGCCGCTTCTGCCATGCTCGCCAGTTTAAAATTAACCGTGCAAACCTTTGGGCTTTTAGGAAAATTATCCAAAAGGCTTTTGAAAAGGATTGTCGCGTTCTCCTTTCTGCCTGCATCGAGCATGCACATGCCCATCCAGTAAAGGGCGTTTTCCGCCATTTCACCTGTTTTAAGCGATTCGTAAATTTGCTTAAAGCCATTATAAGCAACGGCATATTCGCCGCGCAAGTAATCGGAGCGGGAAGCGTTGTAAAGGCTTTCCATCTCTTGGCTTTTTCGCTCATGCTCTGCGCTCTTTTCACCCGCGCCAGATTTTGTAACCACGCTCTTTTGCTGCACAATTCCAAGAATGCGGTCAAGGCGGAATGTTATCTCTTCCATGCGCACTTCGGACTTATCATCCAGGGCGGTTATCCTGGAACTCAGCTCCGAAATATCCGCGCTTGAACGAGACATATTCCTGGTTTGCAGGGAATCTATAACCCGTATGAGCGAATCCAAACGAGCGTTAACTTTATCAGTTGATTCCCTGATTTCCTTTGTACGCATAGCCGTTATGCTTCCGCAAGAAGAAAGCAACAAGCACAGCGCAAAACCGATTAGCGAAAAAAGTACTTTCATAGTTAATTATTTATTCTAACCTTGAATGCGGCGCGGCGGTTTTGCGCATAAGCCTCTTCTGAATGGCCAGTAGCCTTTGGGCTTTCTTCGCCAAGGCTCGCCTTGTCCATGCGGTTTCTGACGCCGTAATTGACTAAAAATTTAACCACAGCATCTGCCCTGCGCATTCCAAGGCCCATATTGTAGGCTTCGGTTCCGCGCTCATCCGTATGGCCTTCCGTTAAAATGGAGAAGCGGGGTTCGCGTTTTAAAATATCGCCAACTTCGGTTAAAATGTCCTTGGCATGTGAAGTTAAAGTAGCCTTATCGTATTCAAAAAAAACCTCATCGCTCATTATTTTATTCATAAGTTCCTCAAGGCGGCGGCGTTCTGCTTCAAGAGGGTCTTCCTGGGGAGCAGAGGTAGGCTCAGAAGGAGGGGGCCTTACCGCTCTTGGTGGCGGCGGTTCCACCTCTACGGCTTCTGGCTTTTTGGCGCAAGCAAATAGAATAAGCGTTGCACCGATTGCGAGAATTGGGACTATTGTTTTCATGGGGCTCCTTTGTTTAGGTTTGACCACGCTGGCGAAGTGTTTTCGCCAGCATTTGTTATACGAGTTACACCGCTGCCATCTCGGCGCATGATGTAAATTTGGTAAGTTCCTGTGCGATCGCTGGAAAATGCCATAGACATCCCATCCGGCGACCATGTGGGCTTTTCGTTGTTGCCTTCAAATGTAAGTTTGCGAACATCGCTGCCGTCTATGGCACTCGTGTAAATGTTCAGTTTTCCGCCGTCCATTGAGCAATAGGCTATGCGCTCGCCGTCTGGGGACCAGACTGCGCTTTCGTTGTATTTGCCAACAAAAGAAATCCTCTGCACATCGCTGCCGTCTCTTAAAGCCATGTAAATTTGCGGCTGCCCGCCCTTATCGCTGGAAAACAGAAAAGCCGTCCCTTGCGGGCTCCAAGAAGGGCTAACCTCTATATCCTTTGAAAATATAAGACGAGACGCCTTGCCCGTTTGAGGGTCGCCTTGCCAAATATCCGTGCCGTTCTGCCCTATAATCGAGAAAAGCAAGGTTCCGTCTTTAGGGTTCACGGAAGGGCTGAATGCCTGGTCTATTTGAGGGAAGAGGAGTTTTTCCGAGTTGGTTATCAAATTTCTTTCAAAAATCTGGGATTTGCCATTCCTAAGGCTTGCAAAATATATCTTTGTATTATCCACGCTCCAAGCGGGCATAAAATTAACGCTGTTATGCTTGGTCAATTGCCTTTTGCGAAAACCGTCGTAATCGCCTATCACAACCTGCTTGTTGCCATCTATCTTGCTAACCCATGCCATTTGGGTAGAAGCAAAGCCTTGGGCACCCCAAAGCTGATGTATCACTTTGTCCGTGCATCTGTGGAGCGAAGCGCGAATCTGGTCAACGGAACTTGTGTAAGTAAAATTCGCTACCAAATCCCTGGAACTGGTGGCATACAGCCTGCATTCCAATCTCGCCTGCCCACCGCTCATGGAAAGCCTGCCAGACACATAATGCTTTGCCTGCATACGGGAAAGCGTTAGCAGATTGTATTGCTCCAACTCAACGGCGGAGAAGCGGCCGCTCAAATTAAAATCCCTGGCGAGGGTTTTATGAGGCTTTTCTTCCAGCTTGCTCCAGTCGCCATGGTCCATTTCAAAATGGATAACCCCTATGGGCAAGGTTTTATCCGTTGAAACCGCTATATCCATAGTAATGGTATCCTGCTGCGCATAGAGATATGAGCAAAGGAACAAGAATATGGAAAAAGCAATTCGCATTATGGGGGGAATATAGAAATTCATCAGAACAGCATTTTGCTTTTAACATCGGTAGACACTTTAAAACCCACAAGCTGCGATAGCAAACAAAAACCAAACTCCGTAGCGGTTCCCGCCCCCCTTGATGTTATTATGTTTTCGCTTATAACAATGGGGGCATCCAGATATTTTTTGCAATGAGGCTCAACATCTACCCTGTTGTCGGGGTAGCTTGTTGCCACGTGATTGCGTAAAATGCCTGCGCTTGCCAAAACCTTGGGGGCAGCACATATAGCAGCTATTTGCTTCCCCGCCTCGTAGCTCTTTAAAAGCAGGTTCTTTACCGAATCGCTTTCCCGCAAATTCTGGGTTCCAGGACCTCCGCCTGGCAAAACGAGCAGATCAAAAGACAAGTCTTCAAATTCGTGCAAAAGCGAATCTGCCAAAACCGTCACTCCATGAGCGCCAACAACTTCCTTTTTGGAAGTTATGGTGGCAGCTTTAACAGTAACTCCTCCCCTGTGGAAAATATCATAAGGAGCTATAAATTCCAACTCCTCAAAACCATTTGCCAAAAGAAAAACCGCTGTAGCCATTATATTCCCCCTAAAAATTATTTTCAATTTCCATCTCAGTAATATAGAAAATTTTTTCTATTTTTCCAGCCATGCCTATAAAAGACTTAAATCCGCAAATTCTTTCAGAAATACGAGGTAATTTTGCCGAAGACACCCTGCTCTCCCAAAACGCGGCAAAAAATTCAGAAGCCAAAAGATATTTCCCCGAAAAGAACGAAAACGAAATTCGCCCTCCTTTTTTTCACGACACCGACCGCATAATACATTCAAAAGCCTACACCAGATACATAGACAAAACGCAAGTATTTTATCTGTGCAAAAACGACCACCTGACTCACAGGGTGCTGCACGTGCAGCTCGTTGCGAAAATCGCAAGGACCATTGGGCGCATTTTAAAATACAACGAAGATTTGATAGAAGCCATAGCCCTTGGGCACGACGTTGGCCATGCCCCGTTTGGGCACACGGGCGAGAGGTTTGTTTCTGCCTTTTTGAAGGAAAAAAAAGAGGGCTGCTTTTGCCACAACGCGCAGAGCTTTAGGCAATTGCACGAAATTGAGAAAAACGAAGCCAAAGAGCACGTGAATTTGTGCATTCAAACTTTGGACGGCATACTTTGCCACAACGGGGAGTGGCTCGTTGAGAAATACATGCACAGTCCGGAAAAAAACGGAGAGATGCTCTTTGCGGAATACCAAAAATGCCTTGTTGAGGAAGAGACAAGAAACCTGCGCAGCATGACTGTTGAGGGCTGCATAGTGCGAGTCTCCGATGTTATAGCCTATATAGGAAGGGACATAGAGGATTCAATAGCCGTGAACTTGATAAACAGGGAGGATATTCCCGCTGATATTTGCGAGGTTCTGGGAAACACAAACAAGCAAATAGTCAATTCCCTGGTTTTGGACATAATAAACAACAGCTATGGCAAAGGCTACATATCTTTTTCAAAGGATGTTTTCAACGCTTTGGACAAACTGAAAAGCTGGAATTACATAAACATATACAACAACCAAAAAAAAATGTCTGAAGACGGCAAAATACGGGCTATGTTCAACTATGTGCTGGATTCCCTTTTTACTGAAAATCTTCACGGGAACATCAAGCAGCAATACGAGAAATGGAAAGGCACGCAAAGCAATGATTACTTCAAGGAAAACGGCCCCGCGCGCATTGCCGCAGATTATCTCTCCGGCATGACGGATGACTTTTTGATGAGCTCCTACACCGAGCTTGTGGTGCCGAAATCCTTTGGATTCGGCTTTGGGTAACCGCCTACCTCTTTTTGTCGTTGAGCATCAAGTGCAAGATGTTTGCCACTTTTTTTGTGGCTTGCTCGCTGAGCTGCTTTGGCTGCTCTTGGCTAAAAGTTTTTTTGATAGGCGGATTGTATTGATTGTTTGCCATGTTGCCAATATAGAAAAATTGCCTGAACCACGATAAGTGGGGCAACAGGATAACACTCTGGAAATTCAATCCTGATTTTATCGGGTTCAGACAACTGTAAAAAATAGGTATTTATATCATAAAAATGACTAAAACCGTAAATTTTTAGTTAGAATTAGTTGAAATTAGCTGGATTTTCTCCTAATTAACAGCAGAACCATTGCAAATCTCATCGCCTCCTTCTATGGTAGAATTAATGTATAATTCTCCCCAGTCTCTACAATCTTTCACCATCTCAGTACAAGACTTAGAAAATGCTCCACCTGGGTCATATGCTGGATCTATCGCATAACATCCTGTTTCCCACTGGCAAAAATAATCGCGCCCTTGTGCATTTTTGCACCTTGTGGAACTGCCGTCCCCTCCTCCACCGCCACCGCTGTTTGAGCTGGTTCCGCCGCCACCGGAACCACCGCGCCACGGGGCGGAATTGGCATAGGTTCTTAGCTTGTTGTAAATATATTGCCCAGAAGCAGTCATAGAACTTGTGTTTGTCCAGCCACTCATATTAAAAGTAGAACCTGTGCCAAAGAATGCTGAGCCTTCCTTTTTATCGCCAACATTCCAAGCACAGGAAGATATTTTATTGTTATCCATAAAGTTATGCCAATCATCGGAAGCTGAAGCATTGTGAGTATTGTAATGGTTCTCTGGCTTACCATCATTATCATAGCCATCTTCAGCACCGCCGTCCGCGTTTGTTGTTCCATATTCGGTTACAAATACCGGCTTGTTTGCATTTAGTGCTTTTCTTATGCCATCTGAATATGTAGTATTCCAATTTGGGGGAGCGTATGCTTTAGATCCGCTCACTTGATGCGTTGCCGCATAAAAATGGAACACATAGCCAACATTGTTATCGCTTAAAGGATTAGCTGTAGCATCATCAGGTTTTTGAGAGTAAATTGGCGTTCCAACCAAAATTAAACTGCTCGCTCCGCCATTAGTCCGAATTACAGGGATAATTTCATCTGCATACGCTTTTATTTCTGCCCAAGATGTCCATGATTGGGATATATTAGGGCACCAATTTACTTCGCCGTTTGAGCATAGCGGTTCATTGTAAATTTCAAAAATCACGTTGTCATAGCTGCCGTAAGTTTCTGCCATTTCCTTAAAAAACTTTTTGGAGTTAGATACATCTTTATGAGCACTATGCGAATGCCAATCTATAATCACATAAACTCCTTTGGCAATGGCAGCATTAATAGCAGTTTTTACGCGAGCCATATTGCCATCATAATCCAATGTATATCCGCCATCATATCCGGCTTGACCTATTATTCCATGCCCCATAGGCACCCTGATAATCTCAGCTTTCCAGTCGTCCACCATTGCGTTAACCGCAGTTTCTGTGAAAAACCTATCGCCACCCCATCCGGTATTGCTCCAGAACAGGCTCACTCCACGCACCTGCACAGCGGTACTACCAGTTTTTGAACCAACTATTTTATTTCCACTGGCTTTGAGCCTGCCGTAATAAGAAACCGGCCCGCCATTGATTGGCAAAATAATCGTTGTGCCTGAAGAGCTACGGTTTGAATTACCCGTGCTGCTTGAACTGTTTACCCTGCCCGAACTGCTCGATCTATTTAATGAGTTGCTCGATGTGTTTGTAGAGCCACCAGGGCTGCTTGTATAGCCTTGACTTGAATTGCTTCCATCGTTTTCATAGCTAGAACTGCTTTCTTCGCTTAAAGAAGCGTTTAAAAATCTTTCTAAAATAGAATCCGCGCTTTCTATTTCCCCTGTGCAAGAAAAAAGGAATACTGCAATTAGACCAAAATACTTTTTCATAAATTACTCCTAAAAGAAAAATGTTATAGCTCCAGAAACCGCAAAAACACCTGCCGCCGCACCCAAAATATTACGTTGCTGCTCTTTTTCTCTGGTCTCATCGGCTTTTGCATTATATGAATTTTTCCATTCATCAGTGTTTGCTACTTGGGCCTTTAAATCTTCCAATTCTTTATAACTTTTATCTACTTCAAGATGTTTGTATATGGCTGCCGCTCCCAATATGGCAGTTGCAGAAAAAGCCACAATTCTCGTTATGCCACGCCAGCCAAGCCCGCCCGAACTTGCTTCCTTATTTTCCTTAATATCAGTACTTATAATATTTGTGCTTATATTCGTGTTGGCAATCTCGCTCTCGCTCTTTGCAATATCTTTTACCGCCGTTGCTGCCGTAAAGTGTGCATAATCCAATCCACTCGCCCTCAACTCGCCTCTCAAAAGGGAATCCGCACGGAGCCTCCAAGCTGGATAACCATTTATATGTCTGTAGCGCACTATTTCGTAAAAAGAGCCGCTTAATTTTAAATCCTGCCCGTTTAGGGAGAGTCGCAATCCATACATTGCCAAATTGACGTTTCCAGAGTCTGTTTTGAATGGGAAGTTTAGAAAATACAAGGTTGTTGTAAAATTGACCGTATTGCGGTCCATGTTTCTTGCGGAATCTATGGGAATATTAACTTTGCCGTAAAAATAAAATGGGGATCTTGTGTCTGCGGTATCCTGTACCTCAAATTCACAAGTTTCTTCCTCTAAATTATAAGCACCTAGCTCCACTTTTGCAGTTGTCGCTATTTCTGCTAATACGGTACTCTGCGTGGCTATGATGTGGTCGTTCAGTACGGCAATGGCGGAATTCACCACGTTTTTGTCCACTCCGGTGGCGTTTGTCAATCTATGTATCCTTGCCTCATAGCCCTCAACCGTTGTGTCTTTGCTTAAAATTTGGCTGAAATTTATTTCTGGTTCCGGTGGCGGGGTTAATAATACTATTTGCGAATACGCCGCAGAAACGGCGAATAAAAGAATCGGTGCAAGTTTTTTTTTCATGTTTTTTCTCCTTTGTTGCGGAAATATACAAAAAATTGACAAAACTGCCTGAACCCCGATAATCCCTGTGGGAAGGTGGGACCAACAAGATCACATTTTGGAGGCTTAATCCTGGCCGAAGTTCAGACATTAAATAGTAATATACGCATTTATGCAGCAGAAATGGCTAAAACTGCGAATTTTTAGTTGGAATTAGTTGAAATTATTTGGAATTAGTTCGGCTCTATGTTTGCAAAAGCCGACTTATTTCCTCTACATCTGCTATAATTTGGACAGGTCTTATTTTGTTGAAGCGTTCCTCGCCACCGTTTAATGCCCGCTCTATGCCATCGCAGGCCATTCTTGCCGTATTTTCGCTCCTGCCGAGTTTTTTCCCTACTTCGTCAAAATCCATGCACTTATTCGCGCTCTTTATAAAATACATGGCAATAGACCTTTCATAAGCAAATTTTCTCTCCTCGTTTACCAATGTTTTGATGTCTATTTTGAAATGTTCGCTTACGAAGTCCAGTATTTTTTTCACGGAGTCTTTTTCTTCAAAAATCTGCTCCATTGTTTTGGCGGTTATTACCCTGCCTTCCGCTTCGCAAACAAGGCGGTTTAGCTTATCCATCAAAAACCTTAACGAATGCTTCTCCGTATTTTTTACCCAGTCATCCATAAGCTGCTGATTTTCCAGGCTTAGATTTTCTTCTTTTATAAAATTTTCCAGCATTTTAAGGCGGTCTTCGGCATCTGGCGGGAGAATTTTAATGTACTCAAAATCATCAAGACGCTCGGCAAGGTCAGGAACTATCCCGGTTTTGTCAATGCCAATTTTCTGCGATGTAATCACCATCTGTTTGTTTATGGATTCCATAAACTTTATTACTTCAAGCACTAAATTCAAAGCTATCTTGCCTTCCAGATATTGTATTTCATCTATAAACACCATATCTACGCCTTTGACTCTCTCTAATATTTTCAAAAATAAAGCCTTCCTTTCTTCATCGTTGAAACTTTCGTACAGAGCGACCATCGAGTCGTGAAAATGTGTAATCCGCGAGTAAAGAACTATTGGTTCTCCTTCCCCTATTTTCTGTTTTTCTTTTAACAACGAGTTCCACATTGCGTGGAGCAGGTGATTTTTGCAAGAGTCAATTTCGCCAACAAAAATCAATGGGTTAATTGGAAGAGGTTGCTTGTTTACAACTTTATCTACTGTTTCTTTTGCATGAGCCACGGCTTTTTTCAAACATTTATAGCCGCCTTTGAAAAGGAAATCGGAATCCAAGGTAGAATCAGAAACGCTTTTATTTAAACGGACTATTCCATCAACAAAAGAATCCACTGCTGTTTTATTGTCTGTGTTCATTTAATCACCTCTAAGTGAGAATATCTTCCATGACCTTGCAATAGAAGTTCGGCAAAGCAAAATCCGTAGCTAGAGGCCCCTAGGCGTAAATATAGAAAATTTGCCATTTGGATAGGTAAGTTTGCCTTTCCCTTCAACCTTCTCATCGTCTTTAAATTCGCCTTCATAAACACCGCCATCTGCATAGATTAATTTGCCTTTTCCATGCCGTTGGTCGTCTTTAAATTCACCTTCATAAACACCGCCATCTTCATAGACATATTTGCCTTTTCCATCCTTACTATCATTTTTCCATTCGCCTACATAAACACGGCCATCTGCATAGGCAAGTTTGCCTTTTCCATCCCGTTGGTGGCCTTTAAATTCACCTTCATAAACAGCGCCATTTCCATAGGTTAATTTGCCTTTTCCTTCAAAATGGCCTCCTTTAAATCCACCTTCATAAACTCCGCCTTTAGAAAATTCATCACCTTCATAAACAAGGAAATCATCTACAATGGTTAACTTACCTTTTCCTCCAAATTCGCCATTTTTAAATCCGCCTTCATAAACATTGCCATTTGCATAGGTAAGTTTGCCTTTTCCTTCAAACTTGTCGTTTTTAAACCAACCTTCATAAACAGTGCCGCTTGCATAAACAGAGCCACTTGCATAGGTTAATTTGCCCTGTCCCTCTTTCTTGTCATTTATGCACTCTCCTTCATAAACATCGCCGATGTCCATAGCTCCGCAGCACCTTAAAAGGTTGTTTACAAGTTCCATATTTGCGCCGCCCTGGCAGGGTGCGGCGAAAGCCGCTGTGAAAAGGGTTAGTATAAAGATAAAGGCAAATATTTTCGCCATTTGGCGGTTCCTGTGGTTGGGCGGTAGTTTGGTTAAGTGGAATATAGTAATTTTTTAGAAAATAAGCAGTTGTCTGAACCCCGACTGGGTACCGACAGAATATGGAGCAATTCAATTCTGGCTCGGGGTTCAGACGTTATGGAAAATACACATTTATATCGCATAAATGACCAAAACTGTGAATTTTTAGTTAGAATTAGTTGAAATTAGTTGGAATTATTTCGGTTGCAAAAGCCGGCTTATTTTTTTACACATTTTTCTACATTATCCGCGTGCGTTTTGTTTTTAATTCATTTTTTGCAGTTTTTTCAATAGTTTGCGCTAGCTATGGAGCTTCGCTCATAGGCGTGGATGCTTTGGGCATGGATCAGTCGCCTAAAAATGCGGTTGTTGTGAAGAGCGGATTTGCGCCCCAAAATCCCGCTATAAACGCATTTGAAACCAAAACTAAATTTGGAGCTACAATGCTCTATGAACGTACAGAGGCAAAAGACGGCAATTACTCTGTGCCGTCAACTTTTTTCTCCGTGCCTTCGCTCTCCATGATTTTGCCTCTGGATTTTTTGGGCACACTGGGCATTGGCTTGGAAGAGAAATTTTTTTCGCACAACCGCTTGGAGCTTATAGATGCAACCCTTGATGCAAATATGCTGTATTCCTCAAGAATCGGTATTTATGAACTCTCCCCAAGCTACTCAATAAGGCTTCCGTTTTTTTTGAGCGACTTTGCAGTTGGCGTATCTTACCGAATTTTCTTTGGGAATTTCAGTTCTTCACTGGAACGCAGAAACAGCGAAAGATCATGGATGGCAAACGGAGTTACGGTAGCAAACAGAGAGTCTGGGAATTTTGAAGCCGATGACGATTGGTGGCGCAATTTTGGCACTGGCTTGCACTTTCACACCAAAACAGCGGATTATTTTTTCTCGTACTTCCCCGCTGTTCAAATTCAAAAGAACATAATGGAAAGCATTCAGTATAGCAACTCAAGCAATTTTGCCGCAACTGGAAAAACCGAAACTTTCAAACTGCCCGAACACTTTGCCAGCGGAATTCATTTTCGTTTTTGGAAAAACCAGAATTTGAGCCTTGTTTATGAATTGCAAAATTTTGAGGAAGCTGAACTTGCCGCAGAAACGCAAAAAGCATTCTCATATCTCGCCGAATATAAAATCACGGGAACCGGGCTTTATTTCAGCCCTTTTTTAGAGAGAAACAACTTTGGCGCAAATGTTTGGTATGCTGAAAAATATTTAAAAGACGTAAAGGAATTAGGGGCATCCCTGCTTTCCGATTTATGGCTTGGGTACAGGGGAACTTCCCTCGGCTTGGCGTTATTTGGTGGCTACAGATTTGCTAAATATCCTTATTGGGACGAGTCTTTCGTTGGAATCAAGTTCAACTTAACAGGCGTTGGCAACTGGGGAACAAGTGCGCGCCGCAAATAAAACGGCAGATACCTATGAAAAAATTCGCACAAACTTTTGAATCCCTTAAAACGCAATTCATGCAGAACGCGGATCTGGAAAAAAAATTCTCAAGGCAAATACTTTTGGAAACTCAAAGATTTTCCAAAGAGGATTTTACAGCGGAAAAAAGAGAGGACTTTCGCAGGCTGCACATAGTGTGCATAGACCCCGATGGCGCAAAAGACCATGACGATGCGATAAGTTTGGAAGAGACAAAAGAAGGTTATGTTCTTGGAGTGCATATAGCTGACGTTAGCCATTTTGTTAAAGCTGGTTCCGCATTGGATGAGGAAGCAAAGGAGCGAGGCTACACCCAGTACCTGCCCTGGACTGCCGTCCCTATGCTGCCGGATATTCTCTCTGCGGACTTGTGTTCGCTAAAGGAAAATGAAAACCGCTTTTCGTTTAGCTGCATAATGAGTTTGGACAGAAAATGCAAAATACGCAAATACCGCTTTGCAAAAGGCCTTATAAAAGTTAGCCGTTCCATAACATACAAGCAAGCGATGGATCTTTTTGAAAAAAAAGACAAGGAAATTTGCCTGCTAGCCCGCGTTGCGTCTGGTTTAAAAAAATATCGCGAAGCGAGCGGAGTTTTGGAAATGGACAGCACGGAATACCAATGCGAGTTCAGCAAAAAAGGCGAACCGCTCCACATAGTCCCAAGAAAGAGCGTTCAAAGCAATTCCTGGATAGAAGAGTGCATGTTGGCTGCAAACAAATGCTGTGCATTGGAACTTCAAAAGCGAAAATTAAATGGAATCTACCGCATTCACGAGGCTCCTGCCCCGCAAGACATAACGGAGCTGATGCAGGCCGAGCCGAACCTGTTTTTTGGCTCCCCCATTGACCCCAACAAACTCTTGAAAAACTACAGCGAAAAAAACAGCCAAGACAAACGGATTTTTGAACTCTACAAACATCTGGTAAAAAAAGCAAAGGGCAATCCCATTCTTACAAACAAAATTTTGCGCAGCATGAAAAAGGCTCAGTATTCCCCGGAGTGCCACGGCCATTTTGCCCTGCATTGGAAGGACTACGCGCATTTCACCTCGCCTATACGCCGCTACTCGGATTTGTGGTGCCACAGGGAGTTGTGCGGCCACAAGGCGCATGCCAAGAATGTATGGCATGAGCTTTGCGAACATTTGAACGAAGCAGAAATCAAAAATCAAAAAACAGAGCGCAAGGCTCTGAAACTCTGCACAAGCTATCTTTTGCAAAACCAAATAGGGCAAACCTTCAAAGGCGAAATTCAGGGCATAGAGGAATTTGGGGTTTTTATATCCATTTCCAGCGACACAGTTGCCCTAGCAGACGGCTTGGTGCATCTGCGGGACATACCCGGCGATTATTATATGTACAACGAGGCAAAGGGAATTTTGGTTGGCAAACGCACAGGAAAAACATTCAAAAGAGGTGATAGGGTCTCAGTGAAATTGATAAACGTAAACGCTGTGAAAGGTGAAAACGATTTTGAAATAACTCCATCGCCTTGGCACAAACAAAAACATGAAAAAAAGAACCGCAGATTTGGGAGGCAATAGAATATGTTCAAAAAAAGTTACATTTCGTTTTTAGCGTTTTTTGCGCTCGCGCTTTTTGCATGTGGTACCGGCACTGTTAGCATTGGTACGGAACAAGCCGAAAACTTTGAAACAATAACGCTACAGCCTGGTTCAAATGCCACCGAGGTAAATTTCAATTGGTATTCCAGCAAAGACACGGATAGGAATAAATCCTTTGTCCGTATTTTATCCAATAGAACAGCAGCTACAGTTACGGAAGGAACATCGGAATCCGTTAGCGCAACCAAACTCAGGCATAAAGCCACTGCAAAAGGCTTGCAGCAAGGCACTTCGTATAAATACCAGATATCCAATGATGGCGTTAGTTGGAGCGCGGCTTACGATTACAAAACCGTGCCAACAGGCGCATTCAAGTTTGCGGTTGTTGGGGACCCGCAACTTTCAACTGGCAACCAAGACCAATCCAGCATTTTTGCCGATAAAACCACCGCAGAAGGCTGGGCTGCAACAGTTGGCAAAATAGTCTTGGAAGGCGCGTATTTTATAGTAAGCGCAGGCGACCATGTGGATAATTTTAACGGCAATGAATTGGAGTATAATAATTTATTTGCTCCGGCAGGGCTTAGGAATCTCCCTTTTGCCCCAACGATGGGCAACCACGATGCTAATTGCCTATTTGCATATCATTTCAATTTGCCAAGCGAGCAGAATACCAAACCGTTGGACTGTTCTTCCATAGGTGGCGATTGGAGCGCTGCCAATAGCGATTTAGGCAATTATTTTTATCTATATAATAGAGTTCTCTTTGTTGCACTCAACACAACTCCTTACCCTGACGCAAGTTCTGCACAAAAGTATGTAGCAGCTTTTGATGCCACCATTAGAGCCGCCAAAGCCGCAAATGCCGAAAAATACGATTGGATTATAGTTCACCACCATAAATCCACACAAAGCGTAGGTATCCACGCCAACGACCAAGATATTCAGACTTATGTGGATGCCGGTTTTGAAAAACTGATGACAACGCACGGCGTGGATTTGGTGTTAGCTGGGCACGACCATATATTTGTTAGAACTGAGAGCGAAGGCATAGTATATATGACTGTCACAACCGCAAGCGGTTTGAAATTTTATCCGCCTAGAATAACTGAAAATTCACCAAAATGGCCTACGGGAATAGTCAAATGGGAGCAAAATAAAGAACCTGAATACACGATAGTTGAAGTCAATGGCACAACCATGACCTTGACAACTAAAACCATTACAGGCAAGCAGGTTGATTTTCTAACTTTACCCAAGAGAAATTTATGAGTGTATTAGATAAACTGCTTTACAAAATGTTTGGCACTCCGCACGCGAGGAAGGTAAAACGCTTGCACCCAACGCTTGATGCGATAACTGCAAAACTGCTGGAATGTCAAAAATTGAGCGACACGGCTTTAGCCGCGAAAAGCGAGGAATTCAAAGAGCTGCTCTCAAAAGGGCAAACAATGGAAGACATAAAGGTAGAGGCCTTTGCTGTTTGCCAAGAGGCTTGCGACAGGCGGCTTGGAATCTTCAATGTTTTTGATGCTCAATATGAATTTGATTTTTCAAAACTCTCGGAAGCTAGGCAAAGAGAGGCAGAAGCGGCAAGGGAACTTTTGGCAAACGGCTCTCACGAATGGGAGGTTCATCTCTCGGCAGAGTTTTATGCGGAAATTAGAGAGATGTATCCAGAATCCGTTAAGCCTTTCAGGATGATGCCGTTCCCCGTGCAAATAGTTGGCGGCTTGATTCTGCACGAGGGCGCGATTGCGGAAATGGCAACGGGCGAAGGCAAAACCCTTGCGGCGGCTTGCCCCGTTTATTTAAATGCGCTCTCCGGCGATGGCGTTCACGTGGTGACCGTCAACGATTATTTGGCTGGCCGCGATGCAAAAAACATGGGCAGGGTCTATAAATTCTTGGGTTTAAAAGTTGGCCTTATAGTTCACGGCTTAAACAATGCCCAGCGCAAAGAAGGCTACGATGCCGATGTGATTTACGGAACGAATAACGAGTTCGGTTTTGACTACCTGCGCGACAACATGGCTTTCCAAAAAGAAGAGCTGGTGCAAAGGGTTTTGAATTTTTGCATAGTTGACGAAGTGGACTCAATTTTAATAGACGAAGCTCGCACACCTTTGATAATTTCCGGGCCAACGGAGGATGCAACCGATAAATACCGCAAAGCCTGCGACTTGGTAAAACTTCTCAAAAGAGATGAAGACTACACCGTGGAAGAAAAGCACAAAAACGTTCAGCTTACCGAAAAGGGCGTAAACCACATTGAATCCATAATGGGGATAAAGGGGCTTTACGGCGAACACGCAGACTGGGTGCATTACATTTTGCAAGCGGTCAAAGCTCAGTGCATTTTTACAAAAGACGTGGATTATATAGTGCGTGATGGCGAGATTGTGATAGTTGACGAAAACACGGGCCGCCTGATGGAAGGACGCCGCTACTCTGAGGGCATTCACCAATCCATTGAAGCCAAGGAAAACGTGCAGATTCGCAAAGAGAACCAAACCCTTGCCACCATAACTTTCCAAAACCTTTTCCGCATGTACAAAAAACTCTCCGGCATGACTGGAACAGCAGAAACAGAAGCCACGGAATTTTTGAAAATCTACAACATGCCAACATGGGTTATACCCACGCACAAACCCTGCATTCGCAACGATATGCAAGACCAAATTTATAAAACAGCGGATGCAAAGTGGAAGGCGATTATCGCAGACATAAAAGACAGGCACGAAAAGGGGCAACCCATATTGGTTGGAACAATATCGGTGGAAAAATCGGAAAAGCTCTCCAAAATGCTACGCATAGAGGGAATTCCCCACGATGTTTTAAATGCAAAAAACCACGGACGCGAAGCGGAGATTATCCAGTTTGCCGGGCATAAGGGAAAGGTTACCGTTGCCACAAACATGGCAGGCCGTGGAACGGACATAGCTCTTGGCCCAGGCGTTGTTGAGCTTGGTGGCTTGCACGTTTTAGGTACCGAAAGGCACGAAAGCCGCCGCATAGATAACCAGCTCAGAGGGCGTTCCGGCAGGCAAGGAGACCCTGGCTCTTCGCAATACTATTTATCGCTTGACGATGATTTGATGCGAATTTTTGGCGGAGAAAATGTAAAGAGAATAATGGACAGGTTCGGGTTCAAGGATGATGATGTAATTGAGCATCCCTGGGTTACAAAGAGCGTGCGCAACGCGCAGCGCAGAATTGAAGGGCAAAATTTTGAAGCCCGCAAACATTTGCTTGACTACGACAACGTGATGAACGAGCAGAGAAAGGTTATATATTCACTGCGCCGCCGCATACTCATGGGCGAGGATATAAAAGTTGAGATTTCCAACCGCATAGAAGACGCCGCCGACATCAAAGTTAGCCAATATGTTGCGGCTAATTCCTACTCGGAAACCTGGGACATGGAAGGTTTGGAAAAAGATTTGAAAGTGAGCATGGGCATAGATTATAAACCAAACCCGGAAAAACTAGCAGGCATGATTGCCGAGCAGGTGCTGGACGAGATTATAGAACTATACAGGGAACGCTATGCAAAAATCGGAGCGATGCTCCCGCCGGAAGAACTCTCCAATTTTGAACGCCGAGTTCTTTTGAGCGTGATAAACAAGCAATGGGAAGACCATCTCTACGGAATGGACCATTTGCGGGATGCAACGCGCTTTCACGGCTATGCGCAAAAAGACCCGCTCATTGTGTACAAAAACGAAGGCTTTAAAATGTTCCAAGAATGTTTGGAAACCATAGCCACAAAAACTGTTATGGGCATTTTAAACGTTCGCGTTGAGGTGAACGGGCAATCCATTCCTCTGGCTGCCATTCCCACGCCGCAAAAGCCCACCATGACTTTTGAGAACCGAGGCGAGGCAGCAGTTGCTCCGCCAGGCGCAAGGCAGCAGCAACAGCAACGCCCCGCCGCAAAAGCAGCACCCGTTGTAAACCAAATGCCAAAGGTGGGCAGAAACGACCCTTGCCCTTGCGGAAGCGGCAAAAAATTCAAGCAATGCCACGGGCCTTGAGCAATCTATCGTTGATAGCGTTGCCCAAACCCGCCTCCGGCAGGAGCGCGGCAAATATCCTATCCAAACCGCAAGAATCGAGTTCATGCAACATGCCATATAAATTCGCAGCGGCCTCGGTTGGGTTTGCATTTTCAGAAAGATTTAAAACTTTAGCAAAACCATTTGCGTTTGCTGGCAATTCTCCAAAAGCGAGCAACCCTGAATTTGGCGGAACAGAGCTAGGCAACTCCAAGCAAAGCGATGTGTTGGGGCTGTAGTGTTTTTTTAACATTCCTGGAGAGGCGTTTCCTACATTTGTGCCTAATTGAGAATTGAGAATTGAGAATTGAGAATTATTCTCCATTCTCAATTCTCCATTCTCAATTAAGGTTCCCGCTATCATTTCATAAGTCGCAGCTCCCGGTCTGTAAATCATAGGTATATCGTTTTCAAAACCCACAACGGTGCTTTCGATTCCTATTTCGCAGGCTCCCCCGTCAACAATGCCATCTATTCGCCCGCTCAACTGCTCGGCAACGTGCTCCGCGCTTGTTGGGCTTAGGTGCTGGAACATGTTTGCGCTTGGGGCTGCAAGCGGAAAGCCCGCGAGTTTTATAAGGTCTCTTGTAATCTGTTTTTTTGGCATTCTAACAGCCACCGTGGAAAGCCCGCCGGTTGTAAGGTCGGGGACTCTTTCCCTTTTTGGCAAAACAAGCGTAAGCGGTCCGGGCCAAAATTTTTCCGCCAGCAATTTTGCGTTTTTGGGAATTTCCGCTGCCAAATTTTCAAGTTCGCCAAACTCCGCTATATGCACAATCAAAGGGTCAAAAAAAGGGCGTTCCTTTGCCGCGAAAATTTTAGCCACAGCGGTTTCGCTCAAAGCGTTGCCAGCAAGCCCATAAACCGTCTCCGTTGGAATTGCCACAATTCCGCCCTGCTTTAAAATCTCCGCCGCTTTTTCTATTTGTATGTAAATCATCCCGTTTTTAATATGCCCTAACCCAGCTAGTCTTACATTCCACTGTTTCGCCTACTTGTTTAAGCAAACCAATGCCAAGGTCTTTGGCTTCTTTAACCGCGCTTCTTTCAAAAGAAAAACCAGCCAAGCCCAAATAAATCTTGTGCTTTGCATATTCAGGGAACAAAAACCTGAAATTGGAAACTTTCTGATTTACCATTTCTTTAGGGTCATCTTTTCTCGCTTTGTATTTAATCTCTATCAAAGCCACCGCATCGCCGTTGAGCATAACTATGTCAAACTGGTCTTCAATTCTTTTGCCATCAGGGGTTTTTCTCAAAAGTTTAAAATCCTTGCTAATATCGTCAAACTTAATTCCTGCAAATTCCATCTTCTTTTCCAGCGAATCAAAAAAATATTCCTCCGCATACATGCCATTGCTACTGCTTATGCCCCCAAGCTGTATGCTTACTTCTCTCACCTTCTTACTGGTTTCTGCCACAACTTTCTTGGTTTCTTTCATTTGTTGCTTTATTTCCCGCCACTCACGCCTACTTTCTGCACTTGCACGCCTGCTTTCTGCAGTCGCTTTGTCAAATTCCCGTTGGCGGAGTTTGCTCTCAGCGCGCGACTTTTCGAATGAAGCCATAAGCTGTTTATAAGTATAAGCCATACCCTCAAATATAACAAATTTTTGCCAAAATATGCCAAAAAAAGCGAATTTGCCTCATTTTGCAAACAACTGTTGACGCTTTTCTATCTTTTAACAAACGAGGGTACATATATTCATATAGCAGACGCATTGTTATCACCTGTTGTGGGAAGCGCTATGTGCATGGTTAGCACAGCAGCCATCGCTTATTCGGTTGCCAAAGTAAAAAGGGACGACCTCTGCGAAAAAAAAGTTCCCATGATGGGCGTTATGGGCGCGTTTGTTTTTGCCGTGCAGATGCTCAACTTCACAATACCCGCAACCGGCTCTAGCGGCCATTTGAGCGGAGGCATTTTGCTAGCTGCCATGATAGGAAGCGCCCCCGCGCTCCTCTCCATGTCTGCCATACTCGTAATTCAATGCCTGTTTTTTGCAGATGGCGGTTTGCTCGCCCTTGGGTGCAATATCTTTAACATGGGCGTTGTGCCATGCCTTATAATTTACCCGCTGATTTTTAAACCATTTATAAAAAAAGGTATAACACCTGGCAGGCTAACCGTGGCATCTATCTCCGCAGCGATTATAGCCCTGCAAATCGGGGCGTTTTGCGTGGTGCTGGAAACCCTGGCTTCCGGCATGGTTGAGCTCTCCTTTTATTCCTTTGTGCTTTTGATGCAGCCTATACACTTGGCAATTGGCGTTGCAGAGGGCATAGCAACTGCTGCCATTCTCTGCTTTGTGCATAAAATGCGCCCGGAAGTCATAGAAAATTCCCCGAACAATGCAGCCATCGCCGTATTTGGCATAGCAGCGTTGCTCGCCGCTGGAGCTTTATCCGTCTTTGCTTCCTCAAACCCTGACGGGCTTGAATGGGCATTGGAAAAAGTGGCTGCGGCAATAAATCTTGAGGAAATAGAACCGATAAAAACCGCTTTCATGCCTGATTATAACTTTAAAAACGAAGAAGCCTTTGGAACCTCAGTTGCAGGCATTTTAGGCGGAATCCTAACCTTTCTGCTCGCAATTTTGACCGCTTTTGTGATTTCTGCGGTAAAAAAACGCAAATTTTCCTAAAAAATGACAAAAAGTCATCCTTTTGTCAATTTTTTATATATTTTACATTTGTAAGGAAATTCATTTGGAGGTTATGTTATGAAGAAAAGTCTTCTTTTTGCATTTTTTATGCTAGCTCTTTTCAGCGTTTCAGCTAACGCGGCTCCGTGCTTGGCTGACGGAAATAAAGTCTTTTGCCAGTGGAGTGCTACTGGATGCTGGCAGGTTAATTCCACCGGGCAAGATAATAGTGGGAACCCCACGCAATCTACTTGCGCAGAGCAGGCAGGCTTTTGCCCTGCTTTATACTCTGGCGGCAGGGAAGGAGCTGCCTCTTGTACTTCCCTTGGCAATACCGCATTTACTTGCAGCGGTTGTACTTGGTCTGAAGAAGGTGGTTTGGTATGGTGTGACTACGGTCCTGTTGCCAGCGATGGCACAGGTGGTTGCTTTCAGAAAACCGCGACAGAGTGTACTGCCACTAGCGGCCACGCAGTTGCAAGCCAAAGCGAGTGCGGTTCAAGTCCTAGTGCTACTGGCCCTTTCTGTTACTGGGCACAAAGTGAATATAACCCCAACTGCTACTGCGGTGTAGTTGAAGGCGAGGTTGCAACAGCTGCAAATTGTACCGAGGATTCTGGTGTTATAGTCCAAAGCTGTGCTGGTTATTGCACCACTACGAACCCGAACCCCCCTCCTAACACCCCAATCGTCACAAGCGGGCGTTCTGTTGGCTTGACTGTTGTTCCTAATGGAAATATGTTGCACATCATTTCTGAAAAGGCCGCAACTGTAGAATTGTTCAGCATGACTGGTGCAAAGGTATTTAGCAGCAAAGTTATTGCAGGTAATAGCTCTCTCAGCTTGGGTAAGCAGAAGACAGGTGTTTACTATGCAGTAGTGCGGTCTGGCTCGCAAAAGCAGACTGTGAAAGTGATATTGAAGTAGTATTGTAATATCCCGTTTACATATATATATATATATATTATATGTAAACGGATAAAAACTTGGTGTTTTTCCAGTTTTTTATCAAAAAACTGTGATTTTTTACGCGAAACGTAAGAAAAGTAATTCTTTTGTCAATTTTTAGTTTATATTTATAACCGTAAAGGGATTTCATTTCTGGAGGTTATATTATGAAAAGAGTTCTATTATTGCCAATTCTGGCAATGGGTTTAATGGTTTCACAGGCGTGGGGGCAAGTAACGGAAGGCGCAGAGGGAAATTGCATGTACAGCGGGAAGCAAATCTCTTGCGCTATAGGAGGAGGTTGCTTCAATTATTCCACTCAATATTCAGGCGTTGGAGAGAACAACGCTACATGCGGCCCAGGTAATACTACGACTCCAAAGTGTACTTGCCAGCAGTTGTTTGATGGCTGCCAAGCCGCTGGACAGGCGTATACTGACGTTAATCAATCAGCAATAAATCCAAGTAACGAGTACGGTAAGGGCGTAAGCTGTGCCTCAAATGGCGGAGTCCCAATTGCTGGCGGAGCTACGAAATGTGGCACTTGCCAATATCCCGGCAACGCCACATGCAATGCTGTTTGGTCGGGTGGGCCATATTCTAAAGGTGAAACTTGCGAAATCGCAATGGCTACCTGCACAGCAGATAACGGCACTCCTGGCTGTACTGAAGGCAGTGCCAATCCTAATCCTCCTACCCAATTTTGCAATTATGGCCCTTGCGTATTAGACCCATCTAACCCAAATGGCTGTTTGGATGGTGGCTGCTATGCTCTAACCAGTACCGGATGCGAATTCGGTACAATAGTCAGTTCATGCCCTGCTTGCAATCTGCCTCCAGGAAACAGACCCGCTGGCACTAATTGCGATGGCAATGGTAATGGCAATGGCAATGGCCAGGAACCAATTATCATAAGCGGGCGTTCTGTTGGCTTAACTGTTGTTCCTAATGGAAATATGTTGCACATAATCTCTGAGAGAAATGCAACGGTTGAGTTGTTCAGCATGACTGGCGCAAAAGTATTTAGCAGCAAAGTAGCCGCTGGCAACAGCTCCCTCAGCTTGGGCAAGCAGAAGACAGGCGTTTACTATGCAGTGGTGCGTTCCGGTGCTCAAAAGCAGACCGTTAAAGTTGTGTTGAAGTAAAAAATAGCCGTTGTTTTATCAGAAAGGCCAGAATTCTCAGAATTTTGGTCTTTTTTTGTATATTTTTTCTATATTATATCTATATGGAAAATCAACTTGGAGGTTGCCATGAATAAGTTAGCACACGGAATAGCCGCATTAGTGCTTTTAATAGGTAGCGTATTCGCAGCGGATAGCTACTACATCTTTTCTGGCAATAACAAAGTAGCCTGGGGAACCGAAAATTACGTAATGGGTTTCACGTGGGGCACTGTTACGCTTGGCAACCCAGAAAATCCTTATTCCACCGCTAATCCTAAAGATAAAGATTTTGTCAACGAAGGCGTAGGAAAAATAGTAAACGCTTCGGTACCAGCCGGTGGTGGCGTATATATTGGCGCTAAAACAACAGGCAAAGCTACAAATGGCAAAGTAGTTACAGATTGCTCAGGTGGTTTTTCTTACTGGTACAGAGGCGGTGCTCATAAATTCACTATAGAATATCCTAAATCCAATTGTGGTGGTGTTGCTGCTAACCAATGGAACAATAAATGGCAAGCTGCATCAGCAGATGCTGCAACTGTTTGGACCAAGAGAACCGTAACACTTGCTCAACTTACCCAAATACCGGGTGGGGATTGCAACAAAGCAGTGGATTTATCTATTGCTGAACAGCTTGCTTGGGGTACGCAAGTTGATGCAGATGCAACTGCAGTTACTGGCTACAATTTGGCGATAGGCAATGTAGCTTGCATTGGAAGCGGTGCTGCGCTAACTGGTGATGTGGCTCCTACTGCTGGAACTACTTGGATAGCAAGCACAGATGAATTTTGCCCTAGTTCCTCTAATTATTATTATTGCAAGTGGGAAACTTGTGGTGCCCTTAAAACAGATAAAGAAAATGCAACAAAACCAATCACTACTTGCGAAGCTGCAATCTCAAATTGTTTAAGTTACAGCACCGATAAAAAAGTATATTCCAATTCCACTTGCACTAATGTTGCTATCTCGCCATCAAGTTCTTCTGCCGCTCCAACAGTATCTTCCTCCTCCGTTGGCGGTGCCGCTTCAAGCTCGTCTGTTGGCGGTGCTGCTTCAAGCTCATCCTCCGTTGCTAGCGGTGGCGGTAGCTCGTCTTCCGTTGTTGGCGGTAGTAGCTCGTCCGGTGACGGAGGTGGCGATGAACCTATCATATCCTATAACAAAGCACCAGTTGTAGGTTTGAGCGTGATTAGCTTTGCTCGCAGCTTGCAGATAGCCTCTAGCAAAGACGCAACGGTAGCCCTGTTCGACATGCAAGGCAAACAGGTATTCAGCCAAAAGGTACTCAGCGGAACAACAATCCTCAGCTTGGCAAAGCAGAGGCAAGGCGTTTACTACGCAGTAGTGACTTCCGGCGCACAAAAGCAGACTGTGAAAGTTATACTTAAATAACAGCCATTGTCTAAACTAAGACTCTCAGAATCCTGAAAATCCCGTAAATCGGGAGAATCGGGGTTCAGACGTTTTCTATTTATTATTTAGCCATTCCTCAAGTTCAAGTACCATAGACTCTCGTTCAGCTTTTGCTATATACTTGGACTTTCGTATTTTTTCCAATATTTTTGACATATCGTTGAAGTTAAGATTACCTATTTTTTTGATAATAAGATTGCTTTCCAATACGTGAGCCTTTGAACATCCAACATAACTATTATGTTTCAAAAAACTATAGTCAGAAGCCTTAATCTCAAAAGTATCATATATTTTTCTGTTTTCTGAGTTGATTAAGAAATATTTATTAATTCCCGTTGTTATACATATACAATATTTTGTTTCGCGATGTGGCAATATTTTTGACACATCTATAATATAAACTTCGGATATTTTCGGGACTATGATTTTATCCATATCAAATCACAAGAGAAGACGAACTCCATGCCAATTCTTCTCTTAGCCAATCCTCATCTATGAGGTCTTCAAAATGTATAGGAACTTCTTTCAACTTCCCTCTGCGCTTCCAATGTTTTACCCAAGCCGATTCTTTATGATTTTTTTCCTTTATGGCGTCAAAATTCATCCCTGCATATTCCTTGTATCCATGCTTCAAAGCCTCTATGTCGGTATCGGAGAAAAAATCTTTTATGCAATTGCGTTCCGCAACCAACTTCCTTCCAACTTTGACAAAACCAATGCCAAACTGTTCGCAAGCATCTTTATAAAGCCACTTCGGTACAGTGCCGAGCTGCATAGCTAGGTATGTATCACCAGTTATAGGCCTTCCGTACTTATTGAGATGGTATTTTTCCGCTTCAAAAAGCATTTTCCATATACTATACATATCACTGATTTTTTTCTCTTTAATAAACCAAAGAACAGCCTCAACTGCCTTTCGCTTATTCAAATTGAATTTTATCGCCATAACCTCAAATATAAAAAATTTTAACCAAACATATATTTTTTCTACATTTCTTTCTATGCCCAATTTTTATGCAACAACACCTATATATTATGTAAACGACAAGCCCCATATAGGGCACGCTTACACCACGGTTCTAGCGGATGTTTTAACCCGCTATCACAAGCTGTTTGGCTATGATGCTTTTTTTATGACAGGCGTGGACGAGCACGGGCAAAAGGTGCAAAAAGCGGCTGCCGCAAGGGGTATATCCCCGCAGGAGCACGTTGATGAATATAGCGAGCATTTTAGAAATCTGTGGCCAAAGTTGAACATAGACTACGGATATTTTATCCGCACCACCGATGATTACCACAAAAAATTTGTGCGGGACTCGCTGCAATTTTTATTCGACAAAGGGGAAATTTATTCAAAGGAATATGAGGGCTGGTACTCCGTTGGCGAAGAGAGGTTTTTTGAGGAGTCGGAGCTTGTGGACGGCAAAGACCCCATCAGCGGACGCCCCGTGGAATGGTTGAGCGAAAAAAATTACTTCTTTAAAATGAGCAGTTATCAGCAAAGGTTAATAGACCACATAAACGCTAACCCAAGCTGGATTCTGCCGGACTTTCGCAGAAACGAAGTGCTCGGTTTTTTAAAAAAGCCGCTCAACGACCTCTGCATAAGCCGCCCCAAATCACGGCTTTCGTGGGGCATACCGTTGCCATTTGATGAAGATTTTGTGACCTACGTTTGGGTGGATGCCCTTGAAAATTACATAAGCGGAGTCCAAGACAGAAAGCACAAAGACGGCACCCCTCTCTGGCCCGCCGATTTTCACATAATAGGCAAAGACATATTGACAACCCATTGCATATATTGGCCCACTATAATAATGGCTATGGGCTGGGAGCTTCCCAAACACATCTTGGCGCACGGCTGGTGGATGATAGACGGCTCTAAGATGAGCAAAACAAGCGGCACGGGCGTTAACCCTATGGACTATGTGGAAACCTACGGCGTTGATGTTTTCCGCTATTTTTTGATACGGGAAATGGTGGTTGGGCTAGACGCAACATTCGGGCACGATTCCTTTGTCCGCAGAATAAATTCGGACTTGGCAAACGATTTGGGCAATGGGTTAAACAGAATTCACAAACTGATATTGACCAATTTCGGTGGCAAAATTCCCGCACCAGCCCAAAGCGGCGAGCAAGAAAAGGAATTGCAAAGCTACTCAGAAAAAGCCCTTCTATTTGCAAAGGAAAATATAGGCGAGGCAAAGCTGAGTTTGGTGGTGGAAGAAATTTTGAATTCGGTAAGAGCGTTGAACAGATATTTGGAAATGACCGCGCCCTGGAAACTCGCCAAAAGCACAGAGCAAATAGACAAGGACAAACTTGCCACCGTTTTATACACAGGCGCAGAGGTTTTGCGAGTTGCCCTTGCCCTGCTCTCCCCTGTTATGCCGCAAAAAGCGGAGCAGGGGCGTTTGATGCTGGGCGCAAGCAATGATGTTCTAAAAGGCGGCGAAACTTTAGGCGATGGAGAGGCTTTGTTCCCAAGAATACTGGAAGAAAAATGAAAATGTTTTTTCTCTTCCCGTTAATCCTGCTGATGCTATCCTACGCATGGAGACGTTTTCGCTATGTGTTCCCAATAAAATACCGCCGCATCGGAGCATGTCTATTTGTATTCGGCTTTGCGGCCAGCTTTCTTTACAGAGTATTCAGGAATGACTCCATAATTGCGGCTTTGGCTATAATAGGCTCATTGTGTTTGGTGTTCTTGGCAAATTGGGTTGTGTTTTGCTTGCTTTGGGATTTGTATCTGGGCATAAGGCGGCTAATGGGCAAAAAAAGGCTCTCGAACAAAAGGCTCAGGATGCGAAAGGAACCCTTGCTCGCGGGCGGGGTAGCGGCTTTAACACTGGCATTTTTTTTAATAGGCGGTCCGTTGCATTCAAATTTTCTGATGGTAACCGTAAAAGAAACTTTGCAAACCGCGCCAAAAAAAACACTGCGAATAGCCCTGTTCAGCGATTTGCATTTCAATGCTCTTTTTCAAAAAAGCAAATTGGAAAAAATAGTTGATTCCCTCAGAATTCTGCGACCCGATGCTATATTTTTCGCAGGCGATTTAGCAGACCTCCCGCAAGACAAATTGCGGGAAAGAGGTTATGATTCCCTATTCAGCCAAATAAGAGCGCCACTCGGTTTTTATGTAGCCACTGGCAACCACGAATCCTATATGAACCCAAAAGGGAAAACCATTGAGTGGCTGCAAAGTTTTGATAACGTCACGCTCCTGATGGATAGCACCGTTTGCAACGATTTCTTTTGCGTAACGGGGCGTTTAGACCACCAATACGCAGACCAACATTCCGAGAAAGGCAGAACTCCGCTCCAGGAACTGATGCCGGAAGACAACTCCATTCCTTGGTTTTTGATTGACCACCAACCAAAGGGATTGGATTTTGGGGATGCAGATTTAACGAGAAAACCGGACTTTGCCTTTAGCGGGCACACGCACGCAGGGCAATTTTTCCCCGTGACTGTTTTGATAAAGTTCTTGTGGCCGTTGAGTCATGGCTTGGGCGAACTCAGCGGCATTCCGTGGTATGTAACCAGCGGCATAGGTCAATGGGGGCCTCCCGTGCGCATAGGCTCCAAAGCGGAGTTAGTTTTATTTATTTTCTAAATTTTCTTTTGTGTTCAGTGAATTTTTAAACTTCAAATTATTCGATACCATAGAAGTCCGCTTTTCGGATTTTCTAGACATATTTTTAATATCATGCGTTATATACTGTTTTTTTTGGCTCTTCAAAGGGACACGCGCCGTTCAGATGTTCTTTGGCTTGGTGCTAATCGCGGCAGTCTGGTTTTTATCGCAGTTCTTTGATTTGCGCGGGCTTTCCAAACTGATAGGTACCCTCGCCGCTTTGGGCGTGGTAGCAATAGTTATAGTGTTCCAGCCCGAAATTCGCGGCATGTTGACGAGAATAGGGCAAATAGCAAATACTCTAAGCCTACAGACCATATTCTTCAAATCCAGCGGACTCTCGGAGATAACCGAAAAAATAGTGGACTCCGTTTTGGAACTGCAAAAAAAAACGCACGGCGCATTGATTGTACTCGAAAAAAGGGTTGGCTTAAAATCCTACATAGACTCAGGCGAGGTTATAAACGGCGAATTTTCCAAAAAACTTTTATGCACCCTTTTTTACCCAGGCACAGCATTGCACGATGGAGCTGTGATAATTTTGCGCGATAAAATTTTAGCAGCGGGCTGCGTGCTGCCCATGCCTTCAGGAGCAGCAGCAGCAGAGCAATCCGGCGGAATGCGCCACCGAGCCGCCAAAGCATTGGCAGCCGAAACAGACGCCCTTGTGATAGTTGTATCCGAAGAAACGGGCTACATATCCATAGCATATCGCGGCAGTTTCCGCACAAGGCAGAGCAAAAAGGAATTGGAAGAAGAGATAAAACGCCACTGGAAAGAACTCTATGAAAAATGACAAAAACCAAAAGCGCGTGAGTGTTCGGGTTTTGGCGATAGTGCTATTGTTGCTGGTATTTCTGTTTTTGATTTTTCAATGCCAGATAAAAGAGAAAAACGACAGGCTTGCGCAAGCTGCAAAAGAGCAAAAAGAGCAGCTGCTCCAAATGGCCATAGAAAAAGCGCAGAGAACCGCGGATTCGCTCATCAAGGAAGATTCCATAAAAAAAGCCGATACTGTGGGGGAAGTTTCCCCCTCGCCTGCGATACGCAAAAACGCATCTTCGGCTACCCCCTCTGCGGGGGGCACCCCCGCAACGCCCCCTGTGGAAACAACAACGGACTCAACCCCGCCGCAAGCATCTATTCTCCCACCGCCTGGGCGCTACTTCAAGCCCATAGATTTGCGCGTTGAATGCAATGAGCCAAAATGCGAAACGGAAATTTCCATAGGCGATTCGCTAAACCCCGTGAAAGGAAAAATAGAAAGCTACAACAAAACGGGCAAAGTCTATTTCAGGGCTATAGATTCCGCTCGCAACGCGAGCCAATGGCAAGCCGCCGCTTACGATATGGCAAGCAACAACAACTGCACGGAAAATTCCTACCCCATCCCCGTCAGGGGAAAAACCGTTTGCATAGACGCTTACGAATACCCAAATAAATACGGAGAAAAACCCCGCAACATGGTTAGCCAAAATGCCGCCGTTATGCTTTGCGAAAATGCTGGCAAAAGATTGTGCTCCGTGGAGGAATGGCAAACCGCTTGCCACGGCAATCAGAACTCGCGCTACCCTTACGGAAATGCCTACAACCAAACCAAATGCGCAACGGATTTAAAATCCGCAAAAGAGCCGAACCGCTCCGGCTACGCCGAGCATTGCCGCAGCTATTACGGCATGTACGACATGAGCGGCAATTTGTGGGAATGGACAAGCACGCCCGCCGAGAGAGAGGGTTTGTTTCTGGTGGCGGGCGGCGCGTGGAACACGCAAAACGCAAGCAGCTGCGCAGAGACCAAATTCAGTTTTTATCCGCAGAACGAGTATCCTTTTGTAGGGTTTAGATGCTGCAAATAGGGCGTATAGCCACAGTTTTACTCGGTGTTATAGGCTATGCCCTTACAATGGCACGTTCCGTCAGCTTTTGGGACTGCGGGGAATATATAGCGGCGGCAAATGTCCTTGGCATTCCGCACCCGCCTGGGAATCCGCTTTTTGTTATGCTGGGGCGCGTTTTTATCCTGCTCTTTGGCTGGCTGAACGGCCCTGCTTTTGCGGTTAATTTGATAAGCGCCATAAGTTCAATTCTGTGCTGCCTGTTGATATTTGAGATAACCGTTAAAATTTTGCCAAAAGAACTGGACGAGCGCATTTATTTTAAGCAGAGCTTGCGCTGCCTGCTGGGCTTTTTTGCTGCTTCAATTTCCCTTTTTGGCAACACTTTTTGGTTTAACGCGGTGGAGGCCGGGGCTTACGCCCCAGCGATGCTTCTGATAATGCTGCAAATTTGGGCTGCCCTAAAATGGAAGGAAACAGGTGGCAATAAATATCTGCTCTTTATTTTATACATAGCGTCTCTAGGCCTTGGAATTCACACTTTTTGCTTGCTGCCTTTGCCTGCAATTCTCGTTTTTGTTCTGTTCAAGAGGATTAAATTTTCGGTTAAGCTGTTTTTTGCCGCCGCGTTTTTAATAATTTTGGGATTGTCCTCTCAGCTATATTTGCCAATTCGCTCCTCCACGGAACCCGTTTTAAACGAAAATAATCCCGCTGAATTCAAAAATTTTTTAGATGTGCTGGCAAGAAAGCAATATGGCAATATGAACATGTTCGAGAGAGCGTTGCATCGCAGAGCCTCTCTTGTAAGTCAATTTGGATTTTCAGAAAACATAGGTTATCTGGGCTATCATTTAAACCAATGGATGCCCGCGCCTCTGGGAGCGCAGAATTTTGGGGCTTGGGGTGAAAATCCCATAGAAAGGCTGCAATTCTTTCACCGAATAATTTTTGAATTTTTGCTCATAGCCGTATTTGCAGGCGTATGGCTTAACAGAAAAAATCCTGGGGCAGTTTTGGTAAGCTCCATGTTTTTGCTAAGTTCTGCTGGCTTGGTGCTTTATTTAAACATGGCAGATGGCACAAGGCCAGATAGCTATCATACAAAGCAGTGGAACGCTCAAATAAAGGAATTGCGCGAATTTGTTCCAGATTCAATTCCAGATTTGCCAAGCATTAGGCAGATAAATATGCAATTCTCCTTTTATTACGCTTTGCCTGGCAATATGCGGGGAGGCTGGCTGAACAACGCAACGGCAGCGAGCGGGATAAGGGCTTATTTAGCCTGGGAAGATGCTCTTGAAGAGCAGGGCAAAACAATGCCTTCTCCGCCGGAAAACGTCCGCAGGGAAGTTAGGAACAGGGATTATTTTTTCACGCCTGCTTTTCTGTTTTTTGCGATAATGGCTGCGCTTGCTTGCAGTGCGCTTCTTCAAAAATACCGCACGATGGATAAATTGATTGCGCCTCTGCTCATATTCGCGTGGGCAATACCTTTTATTTGCAATTTCGGTATGCACAATCGCTCAAAGGATTTCACCGCACGGGATTTTGCGGCCAACATTTTGAACAGCATCCCGCAAGATGGCGTTTTAATAACTTATGGGGACAACGACACATTCCCGCTGTGGTATATGCAAATGGCGGAAAATTACCGCACGGACGTAGTGATTATAAACGAAACCCTTTCTTACTTCGAGTGGTATAGGGAGCAGATTTTGAAAAGATACCCAAGTTTAGAATGGAGAATTGAGAATGGAGAATTGAGAATGGAGGCGCCCATGCGCTACTTACCCGCTGGCGAACATCCGCAGGATGGTAATAGGGAAAATTTTATACGCAAGATAATAAAAAACAACTGGCCTGATAGGAGCGTTAATTTTATGCTTGGCGTGAAAACTGAGGACTATGCGGAATTTTCCAAGGATATGCCGATAATCGGGCTTGTTAGGAATTTAGGCATGGAACGGCAAAAAGCGGATTCCCTGCTCATCGCAAACTTAACAGCAAACTATCGCTATTCCCAGTTCAAAGCGAGGGGGCAAGAAGCAAACGAGCAAACCTTTGCCACTTATCGCTATTTGGCAAAAACGGCTCTGCAAAAAGAGCCAACCGCCGAACAGAAAGAGATTCTAGAAGGTTTGCTGAACCGCCGCTGATTCAAGAAAAAAACTCTTTTACCTTGCTCTTTATCAAAGATTCCGGGGCTATAAATGGTTTTTTATTTATAGTTATATTCAAGCTGCCGTTTTCAAAAACATAAGAGCCTTCCAACCCAGAGCCGCTAAAAGACCCCGCATTGCAGTCTCCTTTCATGCTTGCGCCAGCATCCTTGATAGCATTTTTCGCTTTCTCAAAGGACTCCTGCGGATTGCTTATGGGCACGGAAAATTTGAACATAAGTGTAATTTACTATTTTTTCCTTATGAAAAACCTCTCCCAGACAGATCCCGCAGTTTTAGAGCTTATAGGCAAAGAAACCAAACGCCAGGAAGAAGGCATAGAGCTTATAGCCTCTGAAAACTATGCTTCAAAAGCGGTTATGGAAGCCCTTGGCAGCCCGCTCACAAACAAATATAGCGAAGGCTATGTTGGCAAACGCTATTACGGCGGCAATCAAGTTATAGACGAAGTTGAAGGACTGGCTATAGAGAGATGCAAAAAACTTTTCAATTGCGAACACGTGAACGTCCAGCCGCTTTCCGGCAGCCCCGCAAACGCAGCCGTTTACTTTGCAACCCTCAAACCAGGCGACAAAGTTCTTGGCTTGCAGCTAGACCACGGCGGGCATCTATCCCACGGGCATCCTGTAAATTTCTCCGGCTTGCTCTACAACTTCACGCAATATCAAGTTGATAAAGACACCGGCAGAATAAATATGGAAAAGGTTAGAGAAATAGCTTTAAAAGAAAAACCCAAAATGATTTTGGCTGGCTTCTCGGCATATAGCAGAAATCTGGAATGGAAAAAGTTTAAGGAAATAGCCGATGAAGTTGGAGCTATAACATTCGCGGATATAGCCCACATAGCAGGTTTGATAGCGGGCAAAGCCATAGAAAGCCCTGTTCCTTATTTTGATATTGTGAGTTCTACAACGCACAAAACTTTAAGGGGACCTCGCGGCGCAATAATAATGTGCAAAGAAAAATTTGCAAAAGATATAGACAAATCCGTGTTCCCCGGTATGCAGGGCGGCCCTCACGACCACGCAACGGCAGCCAGAGCGGTGGCTTTTCACGAGGCATTGCAACCCGAATTCCAAACCTATGCAAAAAACGTCATCGAAAATGCCCAAGCGATGGCAGCAGAGCTAATGGCAGCAGGTCTCAAAATAATCTCAGACGGGACGGATAATCATTTGATGGTTGTGGATGTTACCAGCAAAGGCATCTCAGGCAAAGAAGCCGAGCATGTTTTGGATTTGGTAGGCATTTCCACAAGCCGCTCCACAATTCCCTTTGACCCGCGCAAGCCAATGGACCCATCCGGCATTCGGCTTGGAACTCCGGCAATCACAACCAGAGGTTTTGATGCAGCGGACTCCCGCGCTGTAGCCCAAGCTATTACGCAAGCCATTGAAAACCACAGCGACAACAAAAAGCTGGAAAGCATAAGAGAGAGCATTTTGGCGCTTTGCAAAAAGAGACCGCTTTATAGCTAAACCTCTGAAATCAAGTAGCCATTCTTTCCCTTTGCCTTAACCTTGTAGAGATTGGTATCGGCAGCGGAAAATATTTCCGTGTAAATAGGCGCAACTTCGCTGAATTTGGTTATGATAACTCCAACGCTTGCGCTGACGCCAGTTTTATTTTGAGCATAAGTTATCTGCGAAAGTTCTTCTTTGAGAATTTTGCATTTATCTTCAATAACTTGCCTGCCGGCAATATCGTCCAAGCAAACCGCAAATTCATCACCGCCAAGGCGAACCACAACGCCTGGCATATCCCCAAACACTTGCTTCAAAATTATTCCCGTGTTTTTAAGAACAAAATCGCCTTTCTCATGCCCATACTTATCATTTATCAATTTAAAAGAATCTAAGTCTATTATAAAAAAAGCGATTGCCTTTTCTTTCCGCACTGGCTTTAAAATATTTTCCATCGAAAGCGTAAAGAAATAACGGTTATTGAGTTTTGTCAATTCATCTGTGAAACTCTTTTTCATCGCATAATTTATTTTGCGCTCCATTTTTCTAAAACTCTCTATAAGGGCATCGTATTCCTTAATATGGGTTAAGTCTAGATCTTTGAAGGAAACATTTAATAGATTAAAGTTATCCGCCGCCACAATTATCCTTGATATAGGCGAAATGAAAATTTTCTTGATTAAATATATTATAAGCAAAGATACTATCGCAAGGAACAAAACACTCGCAATCAAAAGATTGGCTCCGATTTTTTTCATATCGCTATAAACATCGAACATTTCCTTGTCCACGCCAGCAAAAGCAACAACTTCGCCTTTTGAATTTTTTATAGCTTCGTAGGAATATATAAGCCACCCTCCGTGATCAGGATAGTAATCTATCCTAGAGATATTTGTCTCTGATTTGTTTTTCAGTTTTTTTATAATATCAACATCAAAATCGTTAATGCTCATTTTCTCCAAAAATCTGCTTTTCCCCGAATGGTCTCTTGCGCTTATGTAAACTTCTATGGAATCGTCATAAGATGAGTTCATAACGTAAAAATATTTCACTTTAGTCTTTTTAAGCAGACTATCTATTACAGTGTCCCATTTATCATAATAGACATTTTTCTCCTTTCTTTGCAAGTCCACTTCTATACTGTCTCCGTTTAAAGTTTCCGAATACGCCATAACCAGATTACGCACCTGTTTTATATTCAATTCCGTTATTTCTTCCTTTAACTTTATAAAATTGAAAAACGCAAACACTCCAGTTGAAATAAAAAGCAATAAAAAAACCAAATAAACCATTGCCTGGGCAAGGCTTCTGGATCTATACCGCCATAATCTTTCTGTAATTCTCATAGGGGAACAAATTACTAAATTAAACTTTGGTGCAAAAGAAATTAAAGCATATAGCCGTGATAATGGATGGTAATGGACGCTGGGCAAAATCCAGAGGAATGGAGAGATTTTTAGGTCACAGGCAAGGGACAAAAGCCACGGTAGCTACCGTTGAAGCCGGCGTGGACTTGGGTTTGGAGCATTTAACCCTTTTTGTTTTTAGCTCGGAAAACTGGCAGCGCCCACGGATTGAAGTTGAGTACTTGATGAACCTTTTAGTTGAAATGGTGGCGCAGGAACTCCCCCATCTTATGGAAAAGAACGTAAAGCTCCGCGTGATAGGCAATTTGAGCAAACTCCCAGAAAAACCACGCAAAAAACTCCAGGAAGCTATAGATAAAACCTCGCAAAATTCCGGGATGCAGCTAAACTTGGCAATATCTTACGGCGGAAGGATGGAAATTGTAAATGCGGCAAAGGAAATTGCAGAACTGGCAAAAAAAGGCGAGCTTAACACAGAAACTCTGGACGAAGCGGAATTTGCAAAGCATTTGTATTTGCAAGATGCGCCTGACCCGGATTTGGTTATACGCACTGGCGGAGAGTACAGGCTTTCCAACTATCTGCTATGGCAAGCGGCATACAGCGAGTTCTTTGTAAGCGATGTGCTGTGGCCGGATTTTACAAAAGAAGATTTTGCAAAAGCCGTTGAATTTTACAACGCAAGGCAAAGACGTTTTGGAAAAATCTCATAAATCCAGTTTTCCAACAAAAGAAAATCTTGGCACAAAACCCTTATTGAGCTTGCTGTTCAAGGGCCAGGACAAATTTACGTGATTAACCACTCCTTCTACAAATTTTGACTTGGAAACCCTTAAACCTACTCCAGCCATATAAAGCAAATCACGTGGCTCAAAACCGCTCAGGCTATCGGTCGCCTGCCCTGCCGTTAAGAATACCGCAAAAGACGGGATAAGAGAAAAAATTTCAACTTTTGGAAAATATCTCTGCTCTGCTTTAAAGGCAAAAGTGTTTTCTCCCACTAGATAACGCACAGGAAAGCCGGGGAAAATGTTGCTGCCATCCAAATATAGCTGGCGCGTATAACTGCTTTTTTGCCAAGAGGTTATTTGCGCATTCAAAACCGAAGACCATTCCAAAGCCGGCTTAAAAATATATTCGCTGGCAATTATGCTATACATATCTCTGATGGAATCGCCGTTATAATACAATAGGCTTCGCTCGCTTGCCATAAAATAATGCTCTCTTGTGCCAAGCGACAGATTTATTTTATGCTCAAAAAACCAATCATTATCATTGGCTTTCAGTTCCTTGAAATTTTTCCCAACTACGCCTTTGATGTAATAACCGTATTCCACATCTTCCGCCCATTTCACGCGATGCAAATTATATCTTTTACCCAAGCGAATGCGGCTTGCCGCCACAGAAAAACCAAGTCTAGAATTATTCTCCATTCTCAATTCTCCATTCTCAATTTTATAAAAATCGTACCCCGCGCCCAAATATGTTTTAAACGAAGAGCCGCCAAAGGAACGCAAAAGCCATAGAGACAGGGAATCTTCTTTTAAACCTTCCGCCACCGCTATAGGTATTGGATTTTTGCTCTCATAATATTTTTCATCTCTTTTTGACCAAAGCAACTCCGCATTGTAAGACCATTGATTCTTTGAACGGCTGATAAACGGATAGCCCAGCTCCAAACTTCTGGAAAATCCATCTGTATTTTCACTCAACAAAAAACCAAACTTATTATATGGAACTAAAAAATCCTCGCTTTTGTAAAGCAGATATTTTTGGTCTCTATCTTCCTTATGTTCATAAAAAAAACCAACCGTATGTCCAAACCCCAGCAAATTGTTTTCCAAAAGCCCCACGGACCAAAGCCATTCCTCACCTGGTTTTCCAATTGAAAAAGCTGGCGCAAAAGTCCAGTTATCGCTGGTTTCCACATATAGGTCTATGTTCCCAAGCGAATCCGGCCTAGCTTCAATTCTAGCATCAGAAATATAAGGCAAAGCTCGTAAATTTTTTTCTGCCTCTTGAATTTCCCTCAGCGATATTACGCTACCCTCTTCAAAAGGAAGCCTGCCCATTATAACCGATTCCCTTGTGTTTATATGGAACCAGTTTCCAAATCTGTATAAATTCTTTTCTATAGGCGTATTGACTACAGCATCTTCAAAAACATCCTTAGAATGAATGTGAATTTTTGAAATTTTCAGTGTATCTTGCGCAAAAGCAATTGAAACCACAAATATAGCGGCTAGGAATATTCGCATTTTTTTTCCAAAGCACTTAGGTTCCCCATTAGCCTTTTTCTTTCAATTTCCACTCTTAGCGGAATGCTCGCCAAATTCTCACCAGGGAAAGGCGCTGTTTGCGCAACTTCCAAGCAATAATCCATGCCTTCGTCAAAATTTTTGGCCGCGACTTTAAGCCACGCAGCATGTTCTTTATCGCCATCCCACCTTTCAACCTGCAAGGCAAACCAATCGCCATACATCTCAACTTCCTTAGCGAACATGTGGGGACGTTCTGCCGGAGTTAAATCCGCTCTGCGCCCGTAGATGTGGTCTATCATCTCTTGCATTTCATAACGGCGATTAAACCAAGCCACATTGGGGCCAGGGCAAATTGCCTGCGGAGCATTTTCCGTTGTTTCTGCGCCCAAAAAAATCAAACCGCTGTTTCCAAGATGGTCGCAAATGCACTGTTTTACGTGAACGCTTTTTCTCATCGCCTCTTTTTTTTCTTCGCTTGCATCGCTCTCTTCTATCTGTTTTAATTTGCGCTCTTGATAAAAGCGGCTCGCTTTGCAAACAGGGGTTTCGCTAAATTCCGTGTTGTTCTGCAAAAAGCCCTTTCTGCACGGGCTGCCAGGCCTCCCCTTTTCCGCTTGTTTTTTATGCCATATCTCAGAGCCTGAGCTGCGCAAATTGTTGAAAATTATGTCCAGCGGAGAAGCATCGCTCATATACAAGTCTTCTGGTGTGGCTTTAACGAGTTGTTCCCTTGTTTCCTCATCAATGGGAGAAACTTCCGGCACAAGCAAAAATGGGCTGCCCCAACCTGTGCCGTCTATGCCGTAATATTCCCTCATTCTCAAATCTTCCGCATGGTTGCCAATGCCGCCCTGAACGGTTACCTTTGGCGGCGGCGCTTCCCTTGCAGCATCTGTATTCCAGCCTTTGGATTTGTAAAAATTCACAACCGTCTCTCTGAACTGATGCAAAAGCCCGCGCTGGGAATGAATTTCCTTTAATATGGTTGGGAGCAACTGCCCCTGGCTTGGGAAAGCGTGGCCCCCGCAGTTAAGCCCAGACTCTATCCTGTACTCGCTCACTTCCAAACCTTTGCGTGCCAAAAATTTCCCTTGAATCAAAGCGGAGCGAAAATCCGAAGCCTTTATTATAATCCTTTTGCCTATCTCCCCTGCGGCGTTTCTGTAAAATTCCTTGAACTGGGCCATATAATTATAAAGGCTCTGATTTATGCCTGCGCTAAAAACTATGGCGGAGTTTTTCAAAGAAGATTTTGCATAACCTTTCAAAGCGGTTTTGGCGTCTGTCCATTCTAAGTCCAAAGGTTCTTTGCCGTTTGGGTTTGGAGGCAGGCGGTCCAGCTTAACCATTATGTTTACATCTATGGAACCTTCTACCATACCGTGATTCAGAGTAGTTTCTATCTCTTCTCTTTCGCTTTCGGGGGAGTCCTTCATGCCCATCAGCTTTAAGTAAAGAACCCTTAGATGGTGACCTGTGGGGAGCATTTCAAAATATTTAGCTTTGTCGTTTTTAGAAAAGAAAGGCTGTTTTTTTATCGCTTCAAAGCGAATTTTCACAACCTCCGCCAAAGTGTTCAGATATGCGGTTATCCTCTTTGCTCTGCCATCCAATTCCCGTTGCGGAATAGGCTCATATTGCAGCTTGTATTCCTCCGCATAAATTTTGCGAAATCTCTCCAAAAGCAAATCGTCCACCAAAGACACAACAGATGATATTCCAAACGGAGCTACCCTTGCAGGGGTATCTGCCGTATAACAAGTTCCCATAACAGGGATATGAAACGTGTGCAACGCCGGAAACATGGTTTAAATGTAGAAAATTATTGCTGCAAATTCCACTTTATATGCTCATCTATAAAATCGTTGCCGTTGAATTTTAACCCGAAATGTTTTTCCATTTTTTCCACGGAGAATAAGCAGGGTTCTTTGCCCCAGCCTTTGTCTTCTTCTTCAATAACTGCCTTTGTTCCGGGGCACATAGCTATAGCGCGTTCCGCTATGCTCTTCCAACTGAGCCATTCCGTGCCAAGCCCAAAAAATACCTCCTCGTTCAGGTCGCTTTTCAAAACAGCGGCGTAGAGCTTTGCCAGCTGGGAGGCGTGTATAAACTGAGTGCCATCGTGCTTTGTCAAATGCACAGCACGGTTTTCCTTCACCGCTTTAGCTATGTTGAAAAACCTGCGGTCAGGTTGAGTTATGCCATCCGGGAAAGCCAAGTGCCCAAAGGTATAGCCAGGGCGAATTATATTTCTTTTCATTTCAACGCTCGGAAAATTTTCCCCGTAGCCTTTTGAAAATCCCAGAACATAGGCCTCGCCAGCGAGTTTTGTTGAGCCATATAAATCTTGTGGCATACATACCATATCTTCGCTTGCGTTGTTGCGAATTTTGCCAAAAGCCGCCGTGCTGGATGTGTATATAAATTTTTTGCAGCCGTTTTGCGCGGCAAATTCCAAGAGCTGAACGGTAGCGGCGGTGTCGTTTGCGAGCATGGAGAGCGGAGTATCTCCCCAGCCAAGCGCAATGTGAACGCAAGCCTCGCAGCCCTCCAACCCTTTTTTTATAGCTTCTGAATCCAGCAAACCCGCACCGAGCATCTCAACATTTTTCTGTTTTGCCAAACTCGGAATTTTACTGGGACTCCTCGCCAAAATTCTAAGGCTATGCCCCTGCTCCAAAAATTCCTTAGCAACAAAATGCCCAATAAAACCCGTGCCACCCGTCAAAAAAATCTTCATTTTGTTTCTCCAAAAATAAGGTAGTAAATTTTCTATATTCCATTTACCTCGGGGATATAGCTCAGTTGGTAGAGCGACGCGTTCGCAATGCGTAGGTCAGGGGTTCGACTCCCCTTATCTCCATTAATGCCCTTAGAAACACACATGATTCTGCGTTGCCCAGAAGCCTCTGTATTTATATATGCAATGCCAGATGGCGAAACTCCTAAAACATGGGTGACTAAAAGCCTCTCGCATATCTTGGATGTATCAAAAGTACATATAGAAACGGACAGCCTGGGCAAGCCCCATTTACAGAAAGGAATGGGTTTTGCAAACTGGAGCGATAGCAAAGGGCAATGCGTTCTTGCATATTCAAAAGAATGCGAGGTTGGGGTGGATTTGGAATTTTACCGCGACAGAAATTTTAAGGCTATCTCAAAAAGATTTTTTGCTCAAAGCGAAGCAACTAGCAAAGCGGATGTTTTTTACCCTTGCTGGGTAAAAAAAGAGGCTTATTACAAATGCTTAGGCGGGCATTTTTTTTCCGTTTTAAAAAATGATTCGTACCCAAATGCAAAGATATGGAACCTGCAAGGGCCTTACAGAGAAAAACACGAGCTAGCTCTATGCATCAAAATCAAATAGAGATAATGGCGCCGGCAGGTTCTTACGAATCGCTTATGGCAGCCATAAACGCTGGCGCAGACTCAGTTTACTTTGGCGTGCAAAATCTGAACATGAGGGCAAGGAATTCAAACAATTTCAGTTTAAGCGATTTAGCAAAAATAACCGATATATGCAAAGAGAAAAATGTAAAATCTTATTTAACGCTGAACACCGTAATCTACGATTCCGATATGGAACAGATGCAGCAAATAGTGAATGCAGCAGCGGAAAATGGAGTGAATGCGATAATAGCAGCGGATATGGCGGTGCTTAACTATGCGCATAAAAAAGACCTTGAGCTACACGCCTCAACGCAGTTGAACATTTCCAACATTGAAGCGGTAAAATTTTTTTCAAAACTTTGCGATGTTATTGTGCTGGCAAGGGAACTTGCAATTCCCCAAATTGCAGATGTGGCTAAAGAAATTGAAAAGCGGCAGATAAAAGGCCCTTCTGGGAATCTATTGAAAATTGAAATTTTTTGCCACGGTGCTTTGTGCATGGCAATTTCCGGAAAATGCTATTTAAGCCTGCACCACTACAACCATTCCGCAAATAGAGGAGCCTGCTTCCAGAGCTGCCGCCGCAGTTATTTGGCTAAAGACTTGGAAACCGATGAGGAACTCGCAATAGACAACAAATACATAATGTCTCCAAAAGATTTATGCACCATTGAATTTATAGACAAAATTATAGAAGCTGGAGTATCTATCCTTAAAATAGAAGGCAGGGCACGCGCACCCGAATATGTAAAGACAACGGTTGAATGTTACAGGCAAGCTGTGGATGCCCACTTTGAAAAAACTTTGACAGAAGAAAAGACAAAGATGCTGAAAGAAAAACTCGCAACGGTTTTTAACAGAGGCTTTTGGGATGGTTACTACCTAGGGGCAAGGCTCGCTGAATTATCCGATGCTCATGGAACAAAGGCCGCAAGGTCAAAGGTCTATCTGGGAAAAATCACAAACTATTTTTCAAAAATCGGCGTTGCGGAAATACTGTTTGAAACAGGAGAAGAGCTTTGCGTTGGCGAGGATATCCTCATAATTGGAACCACCACAGGCGTGGTGGAGCAAAAAGCCACGGAGCTTAGGGAAAACGAAAAGAACGTTGATAAAGTTCAAAAAACAAGCGTTTTCTCAATGTCCATTAAAGAACCTGTAAGGAGAGGGGATAAGCTGTACAAGCTCCGCTAGTCAGCTGTAGCATTGCTTATAGGCATGGCACAATTCCCTTGGAACTCCGCCCCTTCATTTATCACAATCTGCCGGGTTTTTATATCACCCATAAAACAAGAGCCGCTTTCCAGGGTCATTAAGCCATCGCACTCTATGTTGCCCTGAATTTTACCAGCGATGGTTGCAGAACTTACATTTAATTCGCCTTTGATTTTGCCTGTTCGCTCAACCACCAAAGCACCTTTTGTGTTTATGGTGCCAACAACAGAACCCGCAATGCGAATATCATTTTCCAGTCTTATATCTCCCTCTATGACCGTGGAGGAGCTTAAATGCGTAATTTCGCCGCTGTATTTAGGAGAAGACATATCCAAAAACCTCTAAAAATGTGATGGGGGTAATATAGTAAAAAAAAATCTCAAAAATACTTCTCCGGGTCCATATTTTTGTCATTTAAAAGGATTTCGTAGTGCAAATGTTCGCCGCTGGAATTGCCTGTATTGCCCACAAAACCTATTATTTCGCCTTTACGTATCTGGTTTCCCGTTCTTATCGCCAATCTGGACATGTGCGCATAGCGAGTTATAAACCCCCCACCGTGGTCTATCTCAACCACAAGCCCTAAATCGCCTTTATCACCCGTAAAAATAGCTTTGCCGCTTGCAGTGGCAAAAACAGGTTCATTCATTGCGGCTGCAAAATCCACCGCCTTATGATCTTCAGAATAATGTTTGCTTATAACACCCATAACAGGAAGCATGTTTGGGAACACATCCAAATTTTGCCTATTTATATTCATCTCCGTTTCAAAATCCGTATCCAGTTGAACTTTTTTAGAGGATATGTGCGTAAAGCGGTTTTTGTCTAAAATGGAATGAATCTTATTGGAATCATTTTCCAAATAAGTTTCCAAGATATTCTGTATTTGGTTTTCTATCGCGTAGATGGAATCTAGATCCGAAAATATGGATTCATATTCTATATGCCGCTTCATAAGCCAGTCGTTATCGGCTTTTAGTTTCCACGCGCTTGCCAGCTGCATATTTATCTCTGTAAACTTCCATATAAATATGCAGAGCAGAATGGCAAAAAGGCAAATGACCCATGTGTACAATTTGAGCCAGACTCTTTTAATGCGGTATGTACGGATTTTTGTCGAGCCTTCTGGAATTATCTGTATTGTGTATAGCCTTCTCATATTTTATGTCACCGCCTGTTGAATACGGGTTAAATCGTCATAAGATGAATAATGTATTATCAAAGTACCTTTATTGGAGTTTTTGCCAATGGTTTTGCACTCCACCTTTGTCCCAAAGATATTCTGCAAAGTGTTCAAAAAATTCCGCATATCAGGGCCTATTGCAGAGGTTTCCGCTTGGCCACGTTTCTTTTTCTTCTTGCGCTCCTGGGTCAGAAGCTCCGCCTCTCTAACGGAAAGCCCTTTTTCAATGATGTTCTTTGCCGCTTGGATAGGGTCTCCTATATTGGGGGAGAGCAGGGAACGCGCAGCCCCAGCCGAGAGCTTGCCCTCGCCAATCCATTTTTTAACCTGCTCCGGCAAGTTCAGCAAACGGAGCGTATTGGTAACCGCAGTTCTGGATTTGCTCAACCTCTCCGCTAAATCCTCATGGGTATAACCGTAAGAATTCAAAAGCTGCTGGTAAGAACTTGCCGTCTCTATAGGGTCTAAATCTTCGCGCTGGATGTTTTCAATAATCGCCCACTCAGCCATCGCCTTATCGGAGAGCAAATCAAAAATACGGGCTTCAACTTCGCTCAAACCTGCAATTCTAGCTGCTCTAACCCTGCGCTCACCAGTCACAATTTGATAGCGATCCGCGTTTTTCCGCAACAGAACCGGTTCTAAAATTCCATGCAATTTTATGCTCTCCGCAAGTTCCTGCAAAGATTCTTCGTTGAAAAATTTTCTCGGTTGGAATGGATTGGCATCCACAAGGTCAATAGGAACCTTTGTGGTTTGCTCACTCGGCTTTTCGGTTGCGATGTTCTCAATATCCGCCGAGTGGTCGCGCAAAATTTCGCCCATTCCTCTGCCCAAACCCATAGACTTTTTACCCATTGGCAGTCTCCAAAATTTCTTCTGCCAACTTCATATAAGCCTGGCTGCCTGCGCTTTGAATATCGTAAAGCAAAATGGGCTTGCCATGCGAGGGGGCTTCTGCCAACTTTACATTGCGAGGTATTATTGAGTTGAATACCTTTCCTGGAAAATTTCCGCGAACTTCTTCCGCAACCTGCTTGGAGAGGGAGTTTCTAGTATCGTACATCGTTAAGAGAGCGCCTTCTATTTTCAAATTTTGGTTAAGGTTGCTCTGCACAAGTTTTATTGTATTTAAAAGTTCTGCCACTCCCTGCAAAGAAAAATATTCGCACTGAACCGGCACAACAACGCTGTTCGCCGCCGTAAGGGTGTTTATGGTGAGCAAATTTAAACTAGGTGGCGCGTCTATTATAATATACTCATAATTTACTTCCATAACTTTTACAACCCTTTGCAATCTGCGTTCCCTATTTGCAGCGTTCACAAGCTCCATCTCTAATTTCGCAAGCCCAGGGCTGGAAGGCAAAATACTGAGGCAGTTGAGTTTGAATTCGGGATTCACCGGTTTTATAATTCGGGATAACCTTTCAAGTGTAGCTTGTTCCAAATTTTCCGTCAAGATAAGAGCCTCGTAAATATCTTCATCCAGAGTTTCGTTTATGCCCGTGCTTTGGCTTGTATTTGCCTGAGGATCGATGTCTATCAAAAGAGTCTTTTTTTCGAGCGCGGCTAAACAAACAGCTAGATTAACAGCGGTCGTTGTTTTGCCAACGCCGCCTTTTTGGTTGCAAATTGCTATTGTTCTAGCCATTCTGCTTGGCAATATAGAAAAACTTACCCGCTAAGGTAGGTTATTTTATATCTGATGATTTTGTAGGCTGCTTCGCTAAAATATAACGGGCATTCAAAACCAAAAGCAACTCTTTTTCCAAAGGGCAAACTCCAAAAACAATACCTTCTTTGGCCCTGCGAAGTTCTCTAGCAGCTTCGCTAGTACTTGTTTCTCCGGCACGTCTGTCTACAATGCGGTTCTGCTCAACAGAAACCACATCGCAAACTTCGTCCACCAAAATACCAAATGGCTCGTCAACGCTTGGCTTAAATACCACAACTTTGCCGCCTGCGCCTACGTTGGTTTTATGCCCGTGGTCAAAACCAAAAGTCTCGCGCAAATTAACCACAAGGAGAATCTGTCCGCGGATATTTATATATCCGCAAATGTCTGGTGGAGCGTGGTAAATAGGCGTAACATTGGTATTCTCGTTAACTTCCTTTACATCAAGGATGTTAACGCCAAATAAGCGGTTTGCCATGCGAAATGTGCACATTTGCATAACTGAATTCTGCGCCGGATCTATTTCTTCTTGGCTCATACATTACCTCCGTACCACATTCCATCAACAAGTTGCATCAGTTGCTCCAAATTGACAAGGACTGTCATTTTCTTTTTTATTAAAGCCGTGCCTTCCACGCCGTCTGTTTTATAGCTCTCTTTATTGAGTTTAACCTCATAATGTCCGCTATCCACCAGTTTTTCAACCAGCAAGCCATAAGGCTTGCGAGCGTTTTGCGGAATGAGGAAGAACATATTTTCTGGCTGGCTGCTGCTCTGAACCTGCAATCCATCTTCCAAACGAACAACGCGGGTAGAAACACCATCTAAAGTTACATATTCCTGAGAACCGATTCGCTCTATAGTAGAAGTCTCTATAGCCTCTACACGTTTAACATCCTGCATGGAAACACCAAACTGCTCATTGCCCCCGTTGGAGAACAACAGCAAGGAACGAAGCTCGGCACCCTCTTCGGTTGCGGTCTTTTGCTTTTTGCTGTCTTTTCCACCACCAACATCGCGCACATTGTAATGGCGGGCAAGGCCCGCAGCATCCAAAATCATAGCTACTTTGCCATCTCCCAGCACCGTTGCGCCGGAATAAAGCGAAATGCTTTTCACCGCTCTGTGCATGGGTTTAACCACAATTTCTTCGCTGCCGTGAATACGGTCTATAATCAATCCAAAACGCAAACCACCTGAACGCAGAACAGCAAAATTCAAGGAATAATGCATTGAATGTCCGCTCTCTTCCGCTTCTTTAAACTTGTTAGCAAGTTCTTTGCGCGCCTCGGAGTTTTGCTCGGTTACCTCAGAAAGCGCGTCTTCGTCAAACATTCTCTGACGGGCGAGTGCCTCGCGCAAACGAACCATTGGGAGCAATGTATCGCGCAAACGGAACACTTCCCTTGCGCCAGCGCATTCAATTCTTGTAAAGGCATCTTTGTCGTAAAGGCAAACAAGTTCTTCCAGATTTACCTGCGGAATTGCAAAACGCTCTTCTCCGCTTTGAACAATCAGAGAAGGTATAATTGCAAGTGTTAAAGGCAAGCGAAGTTTTACAGTTGAACCTTGCCCTTCTACAGAGGTCAAGGAAACCGAACCGCCAAATTTTTCAACACCTGTTTTAACAACATCCATTCCAACGCCACGTCCCGAAACATCGGAAATTACCGTAGCTGTTGAGAAACCTGGCAAAAACACCAAATTCAGCAAGTCGTTCTCGCTCATTCTGGCTAGTTCATCTTCTGTTTTGAGACGTTTTTCCAAGCATTTTTTGCGGATAGCTTCATGGCCCATACCCTTTCCATTATCTTTAACATCCACGTGAATCTGTCCGCTTTCGTGATATGCGGAAAGAGTTACGGTTGGTGGGTCGGTTTTGCCAGCTGCGTCTCTATCTGCTTGAGGTTCAATACCGTGATCGCAGGCATTGCGAACCAAGTGAGTAAGAGGGTCGCCGATGGCTTCCAAAATGTTTTTATCAAGTTCTACTTCATCACCTTCGGTTACAAAGTTTATTGTTTTGTTGAGTTTGCGAGCAAGGTCGCGGGTCATTCTGGAAAAGCGGGAGAACACGCTACCTATGGGCTGCATTCGGGTGCGCATTATGGTTTCTTGGAGTTCCGTTGTAACGGAGTCAAGGCTTTGCGTGATGCTGCGCAATGTGGCATCCGACTGTTCCAAGTGCATAAGCTGCTGGTTGCGAACAAGAACAAGCTCACCCGCAAGCATCATAAGGCGGTCTAGCAGGTCAACCTTTATACGTAAGAATTCTTCGTGTTTAGCATCGGTAGCAGCAGCAGCAGCTTTAAGCGATGCTTGCGAAGGTGGCGCGGCTCCGGCGGCGGCTGGTGCTGGCGCAGCAGGAGCAGCGGCTGGCGCCGGTGCTGGCGCAGGCGCGGGAGCGGCGGCGGCTGGTGGCGGTTGTTCAATAGTACCTGCAAGCTCAGGGAACTTAGCCAATACATCAGAAACTGACATTTGAGGTGCCCCATCTGCTGGGGCTGGAGCTGGAGCCGCAGCAGCTTTGGCTGGTTTTGCTGCCTTTGCTGGAGCTGGAGCCGCAGGCGCTGAACCGTCTCCGCTGTTTAACGCTTTAAGCGTGGCTACAATATCGTTAATATCAAACTCACTGCTTTTAGAAACATCGTCAAACATATCGGCCAGCATATCACTGCCCTTAATAAGAACGTCTGTAATATCCGGGGTCATTGTCAACCGACCTTCACGTACAGAATCCAAAAGGCTTTCCATCGCATGGGTAAGCGTCCCAATGGTGGTTAAACCCAAAAAGCCAGAAGAGCCTTTTATTGTATGGATTGCGCGGAACAATTCGTTTATGGAATCGGGCTGAGCTTCACCCGTTTTTCTTATAGATTCGAAAATTGATTCTATATGACTAAGATGCTCACGCGACTCTTCGACATACTCAGCCAAAATGTCACTATCTGTTTCCACAAAAACCTCCGTTTATAGGTTCGCAAAACAAAGATTAACCATTCATTTTGCAAATACAAGTTATTACGAGTTGAATATAGTAAAATTATGCTGAAAAATTATAGGCTTTTGCCAAGCTAAATGCTTTTATTTGGGTTTTCCACACCAATTCGGGGTTTTCTGAGCGTAAATGGTCCATATATTTAGATCCCAGATAAGACCAAGCGAATATGTTTTTTATGCCTGCCCTGGAGGCTATCTCCGTAGCTTCTTTTGCAAAATGCTCGGTTCCGGCCTCAATATGGTAGTTTTTTATCCACATTTGGGCTTCTTTTTGGTGTTTTTTAGCCAAATTCGCGATTTTTTCGCTGGTTTCGCCATACATTTTTTGGACTTTTTCAAGGGAATCGCCTTTTTCCCAGTATGGGTCGCTCCCAATCTCGTCAACAGAGGGCAAGCTCGCAACCTCGTCCCAGTTTTCCAAGCCAGCCGGGAACCAAGGCGGGAGCAAGCATATAGAGTTTCTTTTGCCGAGCTTATGGACCTGTTCCGTGGCAAACGATAAAAAAGATATAAGGCTTTTCTGCTTAAAGGCTTTAAACGCCTCGTCTGGAACTTTTGGGAGTTCTTTGCCAGTTTGCTCTCTATACAACTCGGAGCAGACCCTGCAACCGCAGGTATGTAGCTCAGGTTTACTTTTTTCAAAATAAAAATGAGGCTCGTCCCAGAACACCGTCTCTATATCGCACTTGCAAGCCGCTTCTATCCACTCGCTTATATAGTTACGGAAAGCCGGGCTATTTGGGCAAGCTGCCACCAGAGGCTTGCCATCGAGGCTCGCCTGAGCCATTTCGCCGTTCCTGGCCGCAAGCTCGGAGTAAGCCTCCCCGCCAAACACACGACCTACGCCCCAAGGGTTCACGTAAACTTTTAAGCCTTCTTCGTTGGAGAGGGCTATAATCTCTTTCATGGTTTGCGGGTAATACTGCAAGTCTTCTTCTGCGAAGGTGTGCAGCACGTAGTTGAAGCCAGCCTCTTTGATAGCTTTCATGTCTTTGCGAACCCACTCTGGGTTTCGCACTCCAAAATAAGATATGCCTATTTTCATTCTACTCAAACTAGAAACTTACAGCAACTTTTTTCGCAAAGACTTCACCGCGTAATGCTTGCGGGAGAGAACCGTATTGAGAGGCGTGTTGGTAAGCTCCGAAACCTCCTTAACGGAAAAGTCCAGCAGTTCGGTCATCTCAAAGACCTCGCGCTGCTCACGCGGCAAGGAGGCAATGGCTGCGTGAATTTCCTCGGGTTCTTCCTCATAGAGGTCGGCTATTTCCTCAAAGACGTATTCGTCATCTTCTTCGTTGTAGTATTCGGAAAGCGATTCCTCCTTCTTTTTTTTGCGGAGGTCGATTATCCTATTGCGGGCAACCTTGTATAGCCACGCAACTGTATTGTCTATAGGGTCTAATTTAACCATATTGTCTGCCTGTATAAATTTGTAGTAAACATCTTGTAATATATCCTCTGCGTCTTCAAAACTATTAACCCGCGAGCGAATGAATTTCAGCAAACGCTCACTGGTATCGGAAAAAATCTCTGCAACTGATTTTTTTGGCACAAATTCCTCATATTTTATTCTCCTCTAATATAGAAGACGAATAAGTTGGCAAAATATTTTATAAAATGCAAAAAACGGGCGTTTTTATAGGGTTTGGCGGGTTTTATGCTGGCTAATGAATATTTTTCATAAAATCACTTGTTTTTATATGCATCTTTGAAAACGCAAACAATTTTTTCCCCAAATCTTTGAGTGATGCCCCTATGTGATATATATCTTCATCAATCAGCATAAATCTATCGTGTGCTTTTGTGTATCAAAAATCTGACCGTCATAAAAGATACCTTCTAATGGTGGTAAAGACGATTTAACAAAAAAATCAACTTTCTTTTCTACTTCAATTAAGCGATTTTCGTGATTGGCAGACAATTTCTTAATATCTTCAATTTGCTGATGAACTGCATAACCTTTTAACAGATAATTCTTTAATACATTTGTAGCCCAAATTCTAAAAAGCGTTGCGTTTTTTGAATTTACCCTATATCCAACAGAAATAATAGCATCAAGGTTGTAAAAATTTGTTTCCTTATTCTGCGTTTTTTCGGCAATAGCGCCATGCTGAGTGGTTATTTCCATTTTGGAAATAACCACTTCTTCATTAAGTTCACCTTCTACAAAAATGTTTTTCAGATGCTTGTTTATAGCAGGAACACCGACATTAAAAAGTTCCGCCATTGCTTTTTGCGTAAGCCAAACCGTTTCGTCTTCCAAACGCACCTCTAGTTTTAATGCACCATTCGGCTGGTACAACACAAGTTCACCTTTGGTTTCTTTTTTGCCCATAATGTAATCTCCGAATTGAAATTTGCATTAGGGCGACTGGAATGTAGATGAAATATATTCCCTAATGGTAGGGAATGTAGAAAAAATTTTCAATGTCCGTAGGACATCCCGAAGGGCGAACCCTGCTCACGAAGTGAAGTTGGCAGGGTGAGTAAAAATCCCTTTTGTCTGAACCCCGATGCCCCCGATTTTTGGGATTTACCAGAGCAGTAAAAAATGCCCATCTACAAATGCTTTACCAAGTGTCTGTTATACCTATCTTACAGGATTGCTGAATTACGTTCCTTTTGTCTGAACCAGAATTACCAGAGCAGCAAAAACGCCCAGATACAAAACCTTTACCAAATGTCTGTTATCCTTATTTCTCAGAATTAAAGAATTTTCAGAATAATAAAAAACATCTACACAAACTATTTGACTTTGGAAATTTCAAGCAATTCAGTTATCTTTTCTTCCATCTTTTTCATTATTTTTGAATCTTTGCTAACCAAATCTGCCAATTCTTCCCTCCACCAATGTTCGCATAGCTTCCCATAAAAAAGCCACCAGGGAGGTGATGGATTTTTTCCAATATCTATTATACGCTTTCTCAAAAGGTTTTCTGCGTTGAAAATGCCTTTGGCTTCTGTTTCATCTTTTGCGGAAATGGCAAGACCATAAATTAGGTTATCAAAATTCTTGCCCTCAAATTGAAAACTGATGCAAATATTATCTTTCTGCAAAGTTTCATTGCTTAAAGAAAAATTCCAATTCGGTTCTAAGCATTTTTCTGGCTCTTTATTGTATTTAAGGGTTAATCCATGATTTTCCGCCAATTTTTCCATAGCGGGGCAGAACCCTTCAAGAACGATTTTCTTTTTAATTTCATCACTATTTGCCGCGATTTCAAATGCAGCGATTACATTTTCCGGGCTTTTGACCACGGCTTCCACTATTTCTTTAGACATTTCCTTTCTCCTTGTTTGTCCTGTTAAAAGTTTTAGAACGTTTATGTATTGAGCGATTATCTCCCGCAAATAAGGAAAATCTGCGGATTTTTCCCTGCATTGCTCAAGCCATACTATGATGCTCTCATACGATAATAATATGTCATAAGTATTTCTATCTCCGTTTGTGCTGTAGTCGCTAGGTTCGTGCCCATCTAAAGTCAAATAAATTATCTTTGCATTGTGAAACGATTGTCTGTATCTTGCAAGCTGTTTTTCTTGGTCGCCAGCATAAATTTTATTTTCTATGATTATCGTGGCTTGATTTCCAATAATGGCAATATCTACCCTGCCATCTTTTGTTATCTTTTCTGTTTCCACTATTGCATTTTCAAATTTTTGATGTTCGGTAATTCCGATTGAGTTTAAGAATAATTCTAGGAACGCATTGCCTTTGTTGTGCGAGCCATTGGGGTTTAGGAGTTCGGCTATGATTTTTGAGTGTTTTACTTCGGCA
>Ga0268262_10000137_pt1 | contig 92851 bp, 62 predicted proteins | sample TergutNc150P3_FD_190354 | JGI IMG/M metagenome (GOLD analysis project Ga0268262, IMG submission 190354) | Nasutitermes corniger P3 segment gut microbial community from laboratory colony in Florida, USA - Nc150 P3 (SPAdes) (version 2) | ecosystem: Host-associated > Arthropoda: Insects >... | reverse complement strand
TAACGATTACCGTCAATGCGAAACCCGGGAGTGGCGGGATATTGTTGCTGTTTCAGCCGGATTTTGCCATACAGTCGGCATAAAGGCAGACGGCACAGTCATAGCGGCCGGAGATAAGGACAAGGGGCATTGCCGTATACAACACTGGCAGGATATTGTCGCGGTTTCCGCAGGGATGGCTCATACCGTAGGTCTGAAAGCTGACGGAACGGTGGTTGTGAATGGAAGCAATGATTTCGGCCAATGCAATGTCCAAAACTGGCAGAATTACGTTGCGGTTCGTGCCGGGCTATTTCACACTGTTGGCTTGAAAGCAGATGGCACGGTCTTGGTATGCGGTGAGAATAAATTCGGGCAATGCCATACACAAAGCTGGCGGAATATAGGGTTATTTTCTGACTAACGGTCTTTCTTTCTTGATATTGATGCAAGGTAAATGCTACTCTTCCCTTACATGGATAAGCTTATCATCAAGGGCGCAAGGGAGCACAACCTAAAGAACATCGACTTGGAACTGCCCAGGGACAAGCTTATTGTTATTTCGGGGCTTTCCGGGTCGGGGAAGAGCTCCCTGGCTTTTGATACCATCTTTGCCGAGGGCCAGCGGCGCTATGTGGAGAGCCTTTCCGCCTATGCGCGGCAGTTTTTGGGGCGTATGGACAAGCCCGACCTGGATTATATTGAGGGGCTTTCCCCCGCCATTTCCATAGAGCAGAAAACAACCCACCGCAACCCCCGCTCTATCGTGGGAACCGTTACGGAAATTTACGACTATTACCGCCTGCTTTTCGCGAGGATAGGAGTTCCCCATTGCCCGGTTTGCGGCAAAGAGATACGGGAACAACCCATCGATCAGATTATTGAGACCATTTTACAGATGAAGGAAGGGAGCAAAATTCAGCTCCTTGCCCCGGTGATCCGAGGAAAGAAGGGCGAACACCAGAAGATTATCGAGGACGCGAAAAAAGCCGGGTTTGCGCGGGCCAGGATTGACGGGGTGCCGGTTAACCTCGACGAAAAGATAAGCCTTGACAAGCAGAAGAAGCACACAATCGAAATCGTGGTGGATCGCCTGGTCATTGGAGCCGGCATAAGGCAGCGTCTGGCTGAATCATGCGAAGCGGCATTGCAGGCGGCGGACGGGGTGATGCTTGTCTTATGCCAGGGCCCAAAGGGATCTGAGGGAGCTGAAGGCCCGGTTACCGAGCATTTTTTCAGCCAGAAGAACGCCTGCCCGGACTGCGGCATTTCCATACCGGAGCTGCAGCCCAGGCTCTTTTCGTTTAACAATCCCTTTGGCGCTTGCCCCGCCTGTACTGGCCTTGGTATCAAAATGGAATTCGATCCTTCCCTCATAATGCCAAATCCCTCCCTTTCGTTTAACGAAGGAGGGCTCGTGCCTTACAACCCCGATTCCGCCTGGTACCGCAGCCGCTTTGAAAGCATAGCGCGGCATTATAAGTTCAACCTGGACACTCCTCTAAAAGATATTCCCAAAAAAGCTTTGAACACGATGATCTACGGCAGCGACGATGACCTGGAAGTACATTATAAAAACCGCGACGGTACTTCCCACTTTGATTACAACACCAGGTTTCCCGGCGTGCTTGAAGACCTCAAAAGGCGCTACCTGGAAACCAGCTCGCCCGGGATCAAGGACTGGCTTGAAAAGTTCATGAGCCAGAAGCCCTGCGAGGAATGTGGGGGAAAAAGGCTTAAGCCTGAAGTTCTGGCGGTAACTGTCGGGGGCAGGAACATCTGGGATTTGACCGGGTTTTCGGTGACTGACACGCTGCAATTTTTCGAAACCCTGAAGATAAATAAAACCGATAAAACAATCGCCCGCCAAATTTTAAAGGAGATTAATGCCAGGCTTGGCTTTATGAAAAACGTGGGCCTGGATTACCTTACCCTTGAGCGGAAGGCCGCCACGCTTTCAGGCGGTGAAGCTCAGCGCATCCGGCTTGCCACGCAGATAGGCTCAAGCCTTGTGGGCGTCCTTTACATTCTCGACGAGCCTTCAATAGGCCTCCACCAGCGGGACAACCAGCGGCTTATCGATACACTGCTCCACCTGCGGGATATAGGTAACACCTTAATCGTTGTGGAGCATGACGAGCAGACCTTGCGTACTGCGGATCATATCGTTGACCTTGGCCCCGGAGCGGGTGTCCACGGGGGAAGGGTAATAGCCCAGGGGAAGCCTTCCGAAGTAATGAAGGTTGAAGAAAGCCTGACAGGCCAATTCCTGTCAGGCGCGCTAAAAATGGAGATACCTAAAAAGCGTAGGGAAGGAAACGGCTTAAGCTTGCGCCTAACGGGTGTTTCGGAGCATAACCTGAAAAACATCGACGTGGTAATTCCTTTGGGCGTCTTTACCTGCATCACCGGGGTTTCTGGCTCGGGCAAATCCACTTTGCTTTCGGACGTGCTGTTTCCCGCCCTTTACAACAGAATGATAGGCTCCAACTACCTGGAAGGGGAGTACAAAAAGCTGGAAGGCGATGAGCACATCGACAAGGTAATTGATATCGATCAAAGCCCCATTGGCCGCACCCCCCGCTCGAACCCGATAACTTACGTTGGGGGTTTTACGGCAATAAGGGATCTTTTTGCCGGCCTTCCGGATTCGAAGATGCGCGGCTACAAGCCGGGGCGTTTCTCGTTTAATGTCAAGGGTGGCAGGTGCGAAAACTGCGAGGGTGACGGCACAATAAAGATCGAAATGAATTTTTTACCGGACGTTTACATTACCTGCGATGTCTGCCATGGTAAACGTTTTAACAGAGAGACTCTGGACATACACTACAAGGGTAAAAATATCGCCGATGTTCTGGACATGACCATAGAAGAAGCGGCGGAATTTTTCGGCCCCATTCCACAGATCGCCAGGAAGATGGACACGCTTCTTTCGGTGGGCCTGGGCTATGTGAAACTGGGCCAGTCCGCCCTTACCCTTTCAGGGGGGGAAGCCCAGCGGGTAAAACTTGCCCTTGAGCTTTCCAAACGATCCACGGGCAAAACCTTCTACATCCTTGACGAGCCTACCACAGGCCTTCACTTCGCGGACGTGAAGCAACTGATGGAAGTGATCCAGCGCCTTGTAGATCAGGGCAACACTGTGGCGATGATAGAGCATAACCTTGACGTGCTTTTACAGGCTGATAACATAATTGATCTGGGTCCCGAAGGGGGCGACAGGGGCGGGCAGCTTATAACTACCGGGACGCCTGAAGAAGTAGCCGATTGTTCCCGCTCATATACCGGCGCTTACATCAAGGAACATTTGGCCAGGCACGGCAGGAAGGGCGCTAAAAAAAATAAATGAAAAAAAATATTTTTTTATTATTTTCACTTTTCTTTTTTCCGGCTTTTTTTGTTTTGCCTCAAAGCTCCGGAACGCAAGCCGCTGCTGGGAATGAGGCTGCAGATGCTGAAGAAGAAAAGGTCTCCTACATAGAAATGGATATAAAGACTTCCACTCTTTTGGAGCTGGCTGCGTGGTGCAGGGAACTGGGTATAAGCGAAGGCGGCTCCTGGGAGGAACTTGCCGCAAGGCTTCGCAATTATTACAACTTGTCCCCTCAGAAAAGCACATATCAACCGGGGCAGCGGATCATTACCATTGAGTCCGCGAAAACCACTGAATATTTTACCCTTGAAGTGGTGGACGAAGAGTATGCCAGGCTTAAAGGGGATGTGATCATAAACCTGAAAGACGGAGCTACTATCCACCGGATCAAAGCCTGGGAGATCCTGTTCAACCGTACCCGTAACGTAATGACCGCTACAGGGGATGTGGAATACACCAGGGAGGAAGGGACAACCATTGAAACTTTCAAGGGCCAGTCCATTACGGTTAACCTGGATAACTGGTCAAGCATTTTCATGGACGGCTCGTCGCAAAAAGCTACAACAGGTAGCAGATCGGCAACGTTCAGGTTTGCCGGGACAATTATTTCCAGAAACAGCGAAGAGGTTACAATTCTGACAGGGGCTGATATTGACAATCCGGCAAATGAAGAAGCCTATTGGTCTATGCACGCTTCAAAGCTATGGCTGCTTCCCGGAAATGACTGGGCGATTCTAAACGCTGTCCTGAAAGTGGGCAATATTCCCCTGCTTTATATACCGTTTTTCTTTTACCCCGCCGATGAGATTGTTTTTCACCCGGTGCTTGGCTACCGTTCCAGGGAAGGGACGTTTCTGCAAACCACAACGTACATACTCGGCAGGCCGAAATCTTCGGGGGTGTCAGAAAATTCCCTCACCAGGATATTCGGAGGCGAATCAAACAGCGGCGTCAAAGTAAGGGAAGGCGTATTCTTAAGAACCTCGAAAGAAAAGATGCCGGTTACGAACACTACGCAGCTATCGGTTCTTTTTGACGCTTATGTGAATCTTGGCGCTTACCTTGGAACGGAACTTGCCCTCCCTTCCAGGGGTATATTCGGGGATACCAAGCTTTCCGCCGGTCTTGGTTTGACCAGGGATATTTATATTAAAGGCGGAGATTATACTCCGTTTTACAACAACGACGGGGATAGCAGCTGGAATACGTCAAATTTGTTTTCCTTACAAATACCTTTAAGGTACAGGTTTAATTTCAGCAGCTCTTTTAAAGTTAAAGACGGTTCGCTAATACTGGATATGCCTAATTATTCAGATCCTTATGTGAATCGTGATTTTATGCGGCGGACTGAAGTTCTTGACTGGCTTGCAATGCTCAGGGAAGGAATATCAAATTCCAATGCCGTGGATAACACAAGTATAAGTTCCTATGAGTGGAAACTGACCGGCTCTTTTCGGCCTTCTGTTAAAAATCTGGAGCCGTATGTCAGCTCCTTTTCGATATCTAACCTGAGCAGTACCCTGCTTTTCAACCAAAGGAATTCCAGAAGGTATTCCGGCCCCACCTCGCCGCCCAACCCCGGAAGGACTTTTTTCTTTCCCAACCGGTTTACCTTTATTTCAGTTACTGCCGCGCTTACAGGTACTCCGCTGAAAACCGGGAACAGCGCGAAAACCGAAACTGAAAGCGAAACTGTGCCGCCTCCGGGAGACGCGCTTCTTCCGGATATTCCCATTTCTCCCTGGGAAAGCACAGGCGAGGAAGAAGATGATACCAGTGATGAATATTCAAGGGTGGCAAAAGGAGTTTACGATTTCGCGCCGCCGGTATTAAGCCAAAAATTCGCTCTTCCTGCCACAGGGGGACCGCAGCTTTCCGTGGATTACCGCCTGGCGCCCACCACGGCTACGGAATTGCAGTTCCGGTCAAGCGATGCTAACTGGAAAGAGAGCGAAGATATAAATTGGGGACAAGTGTCTTCCATTCTTTCCAGTTTGCGCAATGATGCCAGCCTCGGTTTTAATGTTACTCATTCCGGAGGTGGCGCTTACTCTTTTTCTTTACGGTTTTCGGGTACCGGCTCCTGGCGGGATTACATCTTCCTGAACGGAGGAGCGGAGGAATTCGGAAGTGCAAAAGCGGTCAAGGACGCAAGGGACAGAGCATATAAAGAAACGTATTTTACTTCCTCATGGGATTTTTCAACTACCATTAAACCGTTTTATCAGAGCAATGTCTGGAGCGGTACCAGTTTTCAGTACGGTTTAAAAGGTTTGTTGGCAAAGACCAGCGTAGATACCACCGGTAGCAGCCCGGAGTGGGATTGGGTTATGGGAGAATGGAATAAGGCCAACATTGATACCCACCAGGTTTCCGCCAACCTGGCAGCAAATGTAAAGGACAAGAGCCAGACTTTTTCTGTTTCCGCCGTGCTGCCCCCGAAAGATTCTATCTTCTCGGCAAGCGCGGTTTATAGGGCATGGATTAGCGAGACATCGATCAGGAGCAGGGTATTATTTCCCCTGGAGGAAGAAAACAGGAAATTCGATCCTGTCTATCTTACTGAAACGCTGAAATTCAGCCCGCAGAACAGCTTCCAGCAGTATATAGTTTATGATCCTGAGCAGGGCGAATATACGACTCTTACTTCCAGCTTAGCCCTTTCCGCTTTTACCGCTTCATTCTCGGCTGTTTACTCACAGCCTTACCGGTATAATTACAATGGAAGCGTAGACAACAGCCAGCCTAACGGGTGGCTTCAAATGCATGACAAGTCGCTGAATCCGAATGAATTTAAAATGGCTTATGTTAAGACTTTTACACAGCCAAGCCTTTGGGAAGACAGGCTTTCATTTTCTTTTTCTGTTAATACCTCATTGGCATTTGATCTTCAAAGGTATACGAATACCAAATTCAGCCTTAGCCTGGGAATAAAAACCAGGATTACCAATTTTCTTGAGTTGAGCTTTACAACCAATTCGGAAAATGCCGTGGTGTTCAGGTATTTTAAGGGCCTGCCTTTCTTTAACCTTCCGCCCCAGCTATACCAGGGGCAGGAGACCAATATCTTTGTAGATCTTCTCAATTCGTTCCGTTTTGACAATGATGATCTGCGCAGAAAATCGGGATTCAAAATGAAAGCGCTGAATGTATCGCTCATCCATCATTTGGGCGACTGGAACGCAAGGCTGACGGTGGGAATGACCCCGTATTTACCGCAGGGTTCCAGAAATTACCAGTTCAGCAACGAGATCTCTTTCCTGGTTCAGTGGGTGCCAATCAGTGAAATAAAAACACAGATAGACTATATCAAGAATGAACTCACGATTAAGTAAGGTTAGTCCCTGAGAAGTATCAACTCAACGCACCTGTGGGATTGCCAGTCACTTGTCGCATATATTGGCGATTTATCAGCGCCGAATGCTTCGATGTTAAACCGGTTTAACGAAACCCCATATTGCGCGGTGAAGTAATCCCTGCTGAATCTGGCGCGGTTTACGCTTACGATATACCTGCCGTCGGCAGTACCGAAATCGGCGGCGTAAGCCCGTATTAGTAGCTTCAAAGTCGGATCTGCGGCGAGCTGCTTTCCAACCGATTCCAGAATCGGTCTGTATGTTTCAATAAGAACGGCGGTGTCAGGCTCAAAGTATATCGAATTAAGAATACCTTGCCTTCCGTCTTCAAGCGTGATGCTTCTGTTCTGGCCTGGCCCTGTGCCGGTTATGATTGGAGCAGGGGAGGCAGGGGCGGGTATAGCTGGCGGGGCTATAACAGGGGAAGGCGCGGCAGGGCCTGGTGTAGTCGGAGTGCCAGGAGCTACCGGGGTAGTAGATGGTGTGGCAGGAGGCGGTGTAACCGGGGTTGCGGCTGCAGGTGTCGCGGGAGCGGCAGGCGTGCCAGCTGTGCCGGGGGTTGCGGGAGTGGCAGGCGTGGCAGCTGTGCCGGGGGTTGCGGGAGTGGACGTGCCTGGAGCTGTTGTAGCGGGAGTGGATCCTGCTGGAGCTGTTGTTGTTGGAGCCCCTGTTGTGGAATCTGTGGCTACGCCGGGGGCTGCCGGGCCAGACGCGCCAGGGACCAGTGCGGCTGCCTGGCCGGATGAGTCATCCCTGGAGCCGGTGGTAGCCGGTTCTGTCGGTACTTTATTCTTTGATGAAGAGGAACCTGACTTTCTCAATTTACCTCGGGGGTAGCGTAAGCCTACTTCTACCGCCGGAAGCGTTGCGAATTCAGGCGACGTGGGGAAAGCGTCGATCCCGCCTGCGACATATATACCAATGGGGAAACTTGGGAAGCGGAGTTCGGCTTCAAGCCTTGCCCCTGCCGTTAACACCACTCTATTCCAATCGGGTCCCAGTAAGCCTATACCGCCTAATTTCAACCTTGGGCCGATATATAGAATATTGGCTAAAGGAAAAACATAAGCCCCCTCCACGCTAATTGGAATAAAGTCAACGCCTCCGGAGCCTCCAAAATATTTACCTGAGCTGTAACCAAGTTCCAAACCAAAAAAAGTGTTTCCGGGTCCCATTGGTAATTCATAGTAGCCGCCTATCATTCCCGCACGCAACATTTTTATTTCAAAGTTATGAAATGGAACTATCGGGCCGTTTGAAAAAATAGAGTCTGAAAAGCCAACCGAGAAAAAGAAGCTCCCTTCTGAGCTTGATTTGGTTTCTGAGTCTGACTGGGCATAACTGTTTAGCGACAATATTAAACCGATAACTAATACAAAAAGGCGTCTTTTTTGCATACAAAGCTCCCCGGATTCTGTTTCCTAGAATCTCATAATTATTTGGTTCTATTAGCATTATAATAGCAGATTGATAGATTAAACAAGAGTATTTGTGGGGAGTGGGGAATAGGGAGTAGGGAGTAGGGAACGGGGAACAGGGAGCGAGGATTATTGTACGATAGCTATGCTTCATAGTTTCACGCAATGCTTTCGAACAACGACCCTATTCCCCAGTCCCTACTCCCCACTCCCCGTTTTGCTATTCCTTAAAAAGTATAAGTTCAACGCACCTGTGAGATTGCCAGTCATCCGTCACGTATATTGGCGATTTATCAGCGCCGTATGCTTCTGTACTGAACCGGCTTGACGAAATTCCATATTTTTCGGTAAGGAAATCCTTACTGAATCTGGCCCGGCTAACACTCACAATGTACCTGCCGCCTGAAGTGCCAAAATCAGCGGCATATGCCCTAATTAGCAATTTCAGTCCGGGATCTGCCGCGAGATACCTTCCAACCATTTCCAGAATCGGCCTGTATGTTTCAATAAGAACATCAGTGTCAGGCTCAAAATATATCGAATTAAGAATTCCCTGCCTTCCGTTTTCAAGGACTATGTTTCGACCTTGTATTCCGGACAGAACAGGAGGTGGCACAACTGGCGCTGGCGCAACTGGCGCTGGTATGACCGGAGCAGGAACAACTGGCGCTGGTACGACTGGCGGTGGTACAACCGGAGCAGGCGGAACAGGAGTTGGCACGATTGGGACTGGTATGACCGGAGTAGGAATGACCGGAGCGGGTACCACCGGAGCTGGCACGACCGGAGCTGGCACGACCGGAGCGGGTACCACCGGCGCTGGTACAACCGGAGCTGGCACAACAGGTGTAGGTACCACTGGAGCAGGAACAACCGGGGTGGGCGCAACTGGCGCTGGTATGGCCGGAGCTGGCGCAGCGGGCACAACCGGAGCGGGTGTAACAGGAGGAGGCGCAACCGGGGCTGGGACGACTGGTGTTGGCACTACAGGGGTAGGTGCAACAGGAGCTGTCACGACCGGGGCTGGCACAACAGGAGCAGGTGCGGCTGTGGCCGGTTCTTTATTTTTTTCGGTATTTGAGAAGCTTGGCCATGTAAATTTTCCGCGGGGGAAGCGTATGCCAGCTTCTATAACGGGGAGCAAAGCTAATTCAGGCGCTGTTGGGAACAAATCGATCCCTCCTGCGACAAACAGGCCAAGGGGGAAATTCTTAGATCGCAGCTCAGCGTCAAGTCTCGCGCCTGCCGTCAATACCGCTTTGTTCCAATCGGGGCCTAACAAGCCCAAAGCGCCAAGTTTCAACCTGGGGCCTAAGTAAAAAAAGCTGGTCAAGGGGAAAACATAGGCCGCAGTCAAGTCAAGAGGAATAAAATCCACGCCGCCAGAGCCTCCGAACTTTGAACCGGAGCTATACCCGGCTTCCAGGCCAAAAAAAGCGTTCCCGGGCCCATAGGGTAACTCATAATAGCCGCCTACCGTTCCTGCGATAAGTTTCTTAATCTTGAAGTTGGCAAACGGAACTATCGGGCCATCTGAAAAAATGCCGTCATAAGCACCAACCGAAAAGAAATAGTTTCCCTTTGATTCTGACTGGGCATAGCCGCTTAACGTCAGTAACAAACCGAGAGCAAATGCCAAAAGCCACTTTTTGTTCATGTTCATCTCCTCATACTAAATTTTTTAAATAAACTCATAACGAGTCGTTTCTATAAGAAAAATATAAATTTATGGTTGGCCCAACAAGGGAAATCAGTACATTCCTTGTGCCTTGACTTCTATAGACAGTAAAATTACACTAAACATGAGTATCGGAGCATACTTGGACGACAGTATAACTATAGTGCTGGATAACCGGGATTTACTTTCCGGTATCTGCGGCGCCAATGACGGAAACCTCAAAGTTATAGAAGGCTCTTTGGGAGGCCGTATCGCCGCCAGAGGCAACGAGATTCGCCTGGAAGGGGCGGACGATGACGGGGTCAGGCGTTTCAGGATGCTTATGGACAATCTGATAGCTTTGGTTAAAGAAGGCGAAAACCCTTCCCCTGAGTATGTCCTTGCCCTCACCGGAGCCGGCGATCCTGCCGGCACGCCTGTCGAAGAAGAAGCGTTTATTCACATTCCAAACGGATTTGGCCGGGTTTATCCAAAAAGCAAAAATCAGGCCGCTTATATTCGTGGAATGAGGAATTCCGGCATCAGTTTTGGAATAGGGCCTGCCGGGACGGGCAAAACCTACCTTGCCGTAGCCCTGGCATTAAGCCTGGTGCTATCCAAAAAAATGAGAAAGCTTGTCCTAACCCGCCCGGTAGTGGAAGCCGGGGAGAGCCTTGGCTTCCTTCCCGGAGACCTTGCCCAGAAGATAAATCCCTACCTTAGGCCCCTTTACGACGCGATGGAATCGCTGGTCCCCTATGAAATAATTCACCGTATGGAAGAAAACAGGACAATTGAGATTGCCCCATTGGCGTATATGCGGGGCAGGAGCCTCAACGACTGCATTGTTATCCTTGACGAGGCGCAGAATACGACAAAAGAGCAGATGAAGATGTTCCTTACCAGAATAGGGCAGGGCGCCAGGGCTGTAGTAACAGGGGACATAACCCAAATTGATTTGCCGAGACGGAATGAATCAGGCCTCCTTAACGCGGTTTCAATACTATCAGGCGTCGAAGGCTTACACTTCTCATACCTTCATACAACGGATGTGGTTCGCAACCCCCTGGTAAAGAAGATCATCCAGGCATATGAGAAATTTCACCATGAGATCTCTCATGATGACGCTGAAATGACCGGTAATAAAAATGGCGCCTAAAGAAAAAGCATTTATCGATAAACTTTTCCCGATTTCGTTAAGAAACAGATCTGTCCTGGCCTGGGCAGGCGCGTTCCTTTTCTGCCTCGTGGTGATACTGTTAAGCGGAAATTCAAGCAGCAGCATGAGAAGAAGCATTGATGAATTTGAAGTTGGCAAGGTAGCGGGCAGGGATCTAATCGCGGAATACGACATAAGCATTGAAGATGAGCAGGCGACCAGGGATAAAATAGAAACCCAGGAACGGCTTATTCCGCCGGTGTTTCAATATTCAAACAGGGTATCCGGGGAGCTAAAGAGCAGGTGGAATTATTTTACATCTTTGGCAAAAAAGCTGTTTTCTGAGGCTCATTCCGCGCAGTCATTTATACTCGAACTTCGTTCGGAGTTTCCGGGCGAATTCTCAGATGAAGTACTCAACCGTCTGTACGGAAACAATAAACGTCTGGAAATACTGGATGACTGCGGGGATATACTTGACTCTGTGCTGGAAAAGGGCATTTATTCCATACCGCAGACAGGCCTTGAGCATCTGAACGGCGATGTAGTGGAGCTGATACGTCAGAGCGATTCAAGAATTGAGCAGGAGAAAATTCCTTTCTGGGCGATTGTTTCGGGAAACGACGCGTCGGCTTCCGTCGAATCTTTTATTGCCTCCGGTTCCTTTACACCAGGAATCGAGGTTTTAGCCAATGATTTGCTGAAACCGTTTTTAAAAGAAAATGTTTTTTATTCTCCCGATACTACCGCGCGCCGTGTCGCTGAAATGAGGCTTAACATAGAACCTGTTATGCGGAACATCGAGCAGGGAAAGCAGATAATACGAAAGGGCTTTGTTGTTACCGAGAAAGACATGGATGATCTAAGGGCGCTGAGCATGACTTTGAAGGGAAACGATCTTCCTAAAACATTCGCAAATTTGCTTTTCCTTCTTATGCTCTTTGGCCTTCTTATGTTTTTCTCGGGCAGCAGGATTATTGACAGGGCGCTTACAGACAGTGAAACATTCCTTGTCGCCGGCCTTTCCGCTGTATATATAGCCGGTTCTGTTTTGATCAGGAACATTCAGATTGAAATGCCTGTATCAGTGTTGATTCCCACGGCGCTGGTAATGATGCTTATTTCAATTTTGATACACCCCAGGCTTGCACTGATGCTGGCAATGACTCTTCCGCTGGGCGCTTTCTTTACCGGTTCATTTAATACGCCGTCCTTTGTTTTTGCCATTGTTTCCGGGGTTGTTGCCGCTTATTCGCTTCAAAGCGCCAAGACGAGAATGGACCTGGTAAAGGCGGGCCTTATCATTGCCGCCGCCCACCTGGTTATAATGACTACTGTGCTGCTTTGGCAGTACGCAGCGGCGGAAGCATACCTTCAATCCCTTTTTTGGGCGGCCTTTAACGGCATTGCTTCGGGTATGCTGGTACTTGGCGTTCTGTCGCCTCTTGAGCATTTGCTGAACGCGGCGACAGCCTTCAGGCTTATTGAGCTTTCGGATCTTAACGCCCCGATTTTACGGCGGCTCTTTACCGTAGCCCCCGGCACCTACAGCCATTCCATTATGGTAGCCAACCTGGCCGAGGCGGCGTGCCAGGACATTGGGGCCAATTCCATTCTTGCCAGGGTTGGGGCTTATTACCACGACATAGGGAAGATGGATAACCCAGGGTATTTTGTCGAAAACCAGACTGACTATAACCCCCATGACGATATGCCGCCAAAGCTTTCGGCAACTGTGATACGCAGCCATGTAAAGCTTGGGGTTGAAAAGGCAAGGCAGCTGGGGCTGCCGGACGATGTAATTGATATTATCGCCGAGCATCATGGTAATTCGGTGATTACCTGGTTTTACAGCAAAGCGCTTAAGCTGGATAATCCCAAGAACCCCACCGTAAATATAGAAGACTACCGCTATCCGGGGAACCCGCCTCATTCGCGGGAAAGCGCAGTGGTAATGCTGGCGGATCTCAGCGAAGCGGCTACACGTTCAATAAGCAAGCCCAACGCGGTTAAAATTGAAAAATTTATCAAGGAACTTATAGCAAATAAAGTGGATTATGGGCAGCTCTCCCAGTCGGAACTGACATTCCGCGATCTTGAGATAATTGAAAACGCTTTTGTCAGGGTTTTGGCGGGCTACTACCATTCAAGAATCGAATATCCCAAAATAAATCTTCAACAAATGGAAAATAACAATAATGCCAATAATACAGCCTCTGAAAACGTAAAGGCCGCAGCAGAATGAACCATGTTTTTTTCAGCGCTGAGGAGGTTCCTTTACCGCCCTGGACTGGCGCGGCGGGGAGCTTTATTAAATCAGTCCTACGAAAGCTCAATATTAAGAACTGGGAATTGTCGGTACTCTTCTGCAACAATAAATATATTAAGTCCCTGAACGCCCAATACAGGAATAAAGATGAAGCCACCGATGTCCTCTCGTTTCCCCTTGGGGAAACTAGCCCGTCTGGGCAATACCTTGCCGGGGATATCGTTGTTTCCCTTGACGCCCTGGAAGAAAACTCGCGGTACTTTAATGTTACTAAAGACGAGGAGCTGCGCCGCCTGTTAATCCATGGGATACTCCACTTGTCAGGCGCTGATCATGCTACCAATAAAGACATAGAACCCATGCTGCTGGAGCAGGAAGCGCTCCTTGCCGGACTCGCGGAGAAAGTTATATGAGCCTTAAAACATTCCTGGCTTCTTTATCCGAAAGAAACAGGGAAATAAGCAGGAAAACCTATGAATCCCTTGAGACTGACAGGAAGGAGATGATCCAGGGAATATTGGAACTCTCGGACACGACCGTAAAGGAAGTAATGGTCCCGCGGATTGATGTTGAATTTATCTCCGCAAAGGTTAGCCGGGAAGAGCTCCTTGCCAGGATCGTAGAAAGCGGACATTCCCGCTTTCCCGTTTATGAGGAAACAATAGACAAGGTCATCGGCATACTCTATGTAAAAGACGTGCTTAAAAACCTGGTTGAAGCAGATAATGAGCAAGCGGATAAAAATCCGTTTGATATAAAGAAGCTGGTTCGCAACGCTTTTTTTGTTCCCGAATCAAAACGTATAGACGATTTATTGAGGGAGCTGCGCCGGCGCAAAGTTCACATCGCGGTGGTGGTTGACGAGTACGGCGGCGTTTCCGGTATTGTCTGTATGGAAAATATTCTGGAAGAAATCATTGGAGATATCCAGGATGAGTTCGATAATGAAAATGAAGACATAATGGATCTTGGAGGCGGCTCGTGGCTTTGCGATACGCGGATCAACCTGGAAGATCTTTCCGAGCGCATTGGGATAAATCTGCCGGCGGATAAATTCGATACCCTGGGGGGCTTTGTCTTTGACCTTTTCGGGAAAATACCTGTAAAATATGAAAAGGCCGTTTGGGAAGGCCATGATTTTATTGTACAGGATATGGAAGGCCACAAGATAAATTCGGTAAAAATAATTCTCAATTCAGGCGGGGAAATGGATAAAGAAGGATAGAGCTTCTAAACTATTATTATGAAACAACAAATATTTAACAATTTGCTTATCTCAAAAAACCTCACACAAAGAACACGAAGGCACGAAGGAAGAGGAGGAATCTATAAATCTTTCATATTTCCTCTGTGTTCTCTGTGTACTTTGTGCCTTTGTGAGAGATATTTCAAAGAATTTTTATAATGCTACTGCTATCGGGGAGGGGGGTATGAAAAAGCAGTATAAGGCGTGGCTCTTTATTTTATTCTGGTCAGGTGGGTTTCTTTTCGCCCAGAATAGCGCTTCTGTGTTTTATGAAAGGGGCCGCCAGTCAATGCTGGAAGAAGATTGGTACGCCGCCGCCGAGTACCTGATCGAAAGCCTGCGCGTTAACCCTGCCCACGCGGACGCAACCTCAGCCCTCGCGGAGTGCTACTACGAGCTGGGCGAATTCGACCAGGCCCTGGTTTATATACGCAGGGCAAGGAGCCTTTCAAGAACCGACACTTCCCTTGCAAACCTGGAAGCCTCTACCCTTATCGCCCTGGGCCGGCTTGACGAAGCTTCGGCCATTATTAGCCAGGTACTCCAGATGGAGCCGTATAACAAGGAAGCGCTTTTCGCCGCTGCGGAATTGGACATTGCGCGCGGCAGGGCGGGGGACGCTGTTATACGCTACCGCTCGGCGGTGAGCCGTTACGGCGACGACAGGAGGCTTTTGGTTTCGCTTGCCCTGGTGCTGGGTTCTTTGGGGGATACTGACAACGCCCGCTTTTACATAGAACGCGCCCTGCTTGCCCACGGCGACGATTACAGGGTGCATTATTACGCCGCTTACCTGGCTTCCCAGGCAGGACGCCTCGCGGATGCGGTTACCCACGCGCAGAATTCCCTTTATTACCGCCCTGGTTTTGTCCCTGCCCGCTTTCTCCTGGCGTCGCTGCGTTACCGTCAAAGCTACTTTGAAGAAGCCGCAAGGCTTGCAGACGAGCTTATAAATTTTAACCGGGATGATTCCCTCTCCTGGTATTTAAAGGGCATTTCGTTCGTTAGGATGGGCAGGTTTTCAGAAGCCCAGTCCGTGCTTTCTACCGCTGCGAATATTGACACTGATGATGAATTTATCAGAACAGCGCTGGAAGAGCTTCTTATAACCAGGACGAGAATTGAAGACCCGGCCCGCAGCCGCTGGGCATTATGGCATTTTGCAAGGGCCAGGGCTTTCCGCGCCGCAAACCAGCTTGAGCAGGCCATTTTTGAATACAGGCGCGGACTCAGGCTAAACCCCTATGCGCAGGATCGCCGGGAATACGCCGAGCTGCTCAGGCTGCAGGGCTACCCCGCCCGTTACCTGGAAGAGCTCAAGTTCATGCAAAACCTTGGCATGGCTGACACAGCCCTGAACGACGCTGTGGAATCCTACAACGCCCTTCTGTCAAACGCGCTTTTCCGGCGCTGGGATGTAGATCCGGTGATGATCACAAACCCTCACTGGAAGGTGGCTATTTTTTCCCTGGCTTCGCAGTCGACTTTTTACCACGCAGACGCAGGCGCGGGGGCGTCCTCCTACATAAAGGACCTTTTAGCGCACGAGCGGAATATACTACCGATGGATGTGGAACTCAGGCAGCCGTCTTTTTCAGCCGCGTTCCGAACGGCGCGGGAAATAAACGCGGATTACTTTCTTGTGATTTCAGTTTCTGAAAGCGAAAGGGATATTTCCGTCAAGGGCGAGTTGTTTGTGGCTCGTACCGGATCCGTGGCGGCTACCTTTAACGCTTTCCGTACCGGTTCCGACCGCCTGCGCTACGCCGCCCGCGGCATAGTGGATCAGCTCTCGCTTGCCCTGCCTTTTCGCTCCGAGCTTATCCGGCGCAGCCAGGATCAGGCTTTGATTGACAAGGGCCGTGCAGACGGGGTAAAGGACGGAGCTGTTTTTGACGTGATCCTTAAAGGAAGAACCGGAATCCTAAATGAGGGCATAGGGCTTGTTTTTGCCCCCGAAGATGTAGTAGGAAAGATCACAATTGAAAAAGCCGATGAGGAAGTATCGGCAGGGCGCCTGGCCAGAAACGGTTTTTTCGACCGCATAAGCCCCGGCGATGAGGTGTTCCTGATACCGGAGAAGAAAGACAGCCAGACCAGGCCTGTCCTTCCCTCTGATCCTGAGCTGCGAGCTCTTTTAAGAATGTTACGGTAAAAAAACGCAATGATTAAAATGTTTTTTTATATCCAGTTCAGAGCCCAACTCAGGCGCACAAGGCCCAAGTTAATTGCTTCCCTTGAAGATACGGTAGCCTCTTCAGCGAACCTGGCGGGGGGCGTTGTTGAAAACGGGCGCAGGGTTCTGGGAGCATCTTTTGATGAAAGCCGGATAGGCTTCTGGCTTGACATGGTTGTTTTCCTGGAAAAAGTTTGCGTGGCTCTTGACAGGGCTGTTCCGGAGCTTTACGGTTACGCCCTTGTGCTTGGACGGGATATTTCAGAAACAACGGCCCAAAAGCTTTGCCGCCTCCGTACAGGAAAGGATAGCCGGGAGCTTAGCGGAATCTGGTGTTCGGAAGAAATAGCCGACAACCTGAAATTCTACGTGATTTTTGGCCGAGGCGATAAAGATGAAAGCGCAAACGGATTCAGGGGAATCCAGGGCTTCAGGTTTTTTGAAAACGACAGGAAAAAATTCCCGTACAGGGAAAAAATAAGAAAAGCCCTGTCTCCGGAAAGGGGAAAAAACACTTTGCTCCTGGGGCCTGACTTCTCAGGCATTAAGGACGGAATCTACCATTTTTGCGCAAGCCTGCCTGGCGATACAACTCCCCTGGTTATTCGTTTCGGAAGCGGCGTTCAGGCTTTGGTGTGTTTTTTGGATGCCTATACTGCCGGGATTAGATCATTTATCGCCAATACAGCGCCTGCCGCGCTCAAAGAATCTGAAGAAAAACTCAAAAAGCTCGACAGCCTTTATGAGGAGCTTTTCAGGGAACGCCTCAGGGATGAATGGCCCTGGAGCATAATGGAACAGGAACGAATTTTTGTCCGTATGCTTTTGGATGCCTATATTACAGCTGCCAGAATTCAGGGTATAAAAGCGGTGTTGATTCTGGAAGGCATCTTTTTTTCCAAAGAGTTAGCCGGAATTTTTATAGAGGCGTATTCATCTGTTTTATCATCAATTGAGAAAAAAAAAGAAGATGCCAAGGCAGGAATTTTAGTCCTTGGAGTGGACAGCTTAAATTTATTGGAAGAACGAATTAAGGATTGGGAAGATGTATTTGTAAGGATTGTAAGGTTTACAGGCGAAGACGTTTCATCCGAATCTTTTCTGGAAAGCCAGCGCGACGGAATCCCGAAAGATATTTTGGAGCTGTCCTACTGTATCTCTATTTTCGCCCGGTATTTTCCTGCCAGCCTTTTTCCGCAGCTTTTTGAGGAGGGCACTCTTAATCCGGATGTGTACAATAGAGTGCTGCAAATGCTGTCGACTATGGGCGTTTCTTTTATTGATGATGAGAGTTCCCTTATTTCATTCTTAGAATCCTGCCCCAATAAGCTTTCGGGAGATCGGATTGAAAAAGTCCACCTGATGGTGAGGAGCCTGATTCTTTCCTGGGTTCTTTCAGGCAGGCTAAAGCCGTGTTTTAGCCTTCTTAGGATACTCTTCAGCCTTGGAGGGCATGCGGGAGACGCGCTGGTTTTAAAAGCTATAAAGGCGGATGTCCTTGGCGGGACATATAAGGGAATCGAACAGACAGTTGTGGAAGGGAGCTTTGCTTCAATAGTAGGCGCGGATAATGCGCCGCTTCTTGAGTTCATTTATAAAACGCTTAAAGCTCTTGTTTGGAGCGGAAGTGAAGGGGTAAGGCAGGTTTTTGAGGGGCCTTTTCCTTCCGCTTCAACGGAAGAGGGAACGCCATTTTATACAGGCTATCAGGCCCAAATGCAGATAAACCTTACATCTTTTTTTGTTGGGAGCCGGCAAATTGACGCCGCATCGGAGGCCGTACGCAAAGCCCTGCTTCTTAACCGCGAATTAAAAGACGACAAGGTTCCGGCCTACAGGCTTTTTTCACTGGTGAATTTATCAAGGCAGCGTATTGACGACGCCATTGAATATATTTCCTTCGCGCTGGAGCAAGCCGGCAAAGAAGAAAATCAGGAAGAAATAGTTCTTACCTGTTATTTTGCATCTTCAATTCATTTGCTCAATGGAAACCTGTCCAAGTCGCTGCGCCTTTGCGTAAGGGCGGAAGAAACCGCGTTTGCCGTCGGGCTTGTAAACTGGGGCATGAGGGCAAGGTTTCTTCGCGCCAGGCTTTTTTTTGAGATTGGGCGTTACAGCGATGCCCTGGAGCTTTTTAAGTCCCTTTCTCCCGCTGATGGCGCGCAAGCCCGCTCTTCGGAAACAGATATGGCACGTACCGTGGAGGCATGGATCTATAGAACTAAAAATTTCCTGGGGCGCTTTATGTCTCCAAAAGAAAATATGGAATTTACAGGGAGTGGCTCGAATTTTTTTGGGGACGCAAAGATCTTTGAAATAGAAGCGGCATACTTCTCTTTCGATTACAAAAGGGCCGAAGCCCTGGCAGAAGAATTTTTGTCATCTGCGATTTTGCCCCCGGAAAATTTCTTTTTTACCGAGCAGCCTGACTGGAGAAGCGGTTTCTCCCAGTGCGAGTATGCTTTCCAGAGCGAAGAAAAGCCGGGGACCAGGCTGGTACAGATATACAAATCAATGGCCCAATGCGCCCTTCATCCGTCCATTGAAGCGCGTACTGAAATTCTGGGCAGGATGCAGCGCTTTATGCGGGATGAGCTTTTGCCCGATACGGATCCAAACGACGCGATTTATTTTTACGGGTGGTATCGCATGCTAAGGGATTCCGGTAACTACAAGAGCGCTTTGTCATCGCAGGTGGATTTGAATACGGTCGTGAGCATGGCGTTCAAGCGGCTCCAGCGTCGCGCTGGCAGAATCGACGATGCAGAAATAAAGCAGGCGTTTCTGAATCTACCCAGATGGAACAGCGCCCTGCAACAGGCAGCCAGGGAGTACAGGCTGATTTAAATATACGTATATTGACATAAAAACCGCTGGTTATTAACATAAAAAACATCGTGGCGGCATCAGCCTTCAGGCTGTTGCCGATAAGAATTGTATTTTATGTTTTTTTGTACCAACTCAGAGAGTTGGCACAAAAAAACGGCGGCATAGCTCAGTTGGTAGAGCATACGGCTCATATCCGTAGTGTCATAGGTCCGATCCCTATTGCCGCTAATAAAGTATTTTTGATGCGTCAAAAAAGAAAAAACAATGGCCCGGCTTGAGGAAATTACAATCGGCAGCAATATCTCAGGCATAGCAAGCCGGGAACCAGTGACTGTTGTTGCGGTCAAATGGTACGGCAACGCCGTATTGGAAACTACCTTCAAGGATGCAAAGGGCCAGCTTGCCAGCCAGCTCCTTTATCGGGAAGATGAAGCATCGGTTAAAGTTATTGATGGGAGCCTGCCCTGGAGTTTTGACGCCGATGCTAATGCTCTCAGGCTGGTATCGGAAGCATACCGTATACATTTGGCTCATATTTTTGACCCATACCTTGCTGTACATGCTTCGGAAATAGAGCCCCTGCCTCATCAGATTTCAGCAGTATATCAGGAAATGCTTTCCCGTCTGCCGCTCCGCTATATTCTTGCGGATGATCCGGGCGCTGGCAAAACGATAATGACCGGGCTTTTTATAAAGGAGCTAATAGCCCGCGCTGACCTGAAACGCTGCATGATAGTTTCGCCGGGTAATTTGGCGGAACAATGGCAGGACGAGCTTCTTCGTAAGTTCAACCTCCATTTTGAAATACTGACTAATGACCGTATTGAATCGGCGGTTACCGGCAACATATTTACAGAAATCAATTTTTGCATTGTTCGTTTGGACAAACTCTCCCGCAATGAAGAGATGCAGGAGAAATTAAAGGTTACCGATTGGGATTTAATAGTATGCGATGAAGCCCATAAAATGTCGGCTACGGTTTGGGGCGGAGAAGCCAGATACACAAAACGCTTTCTTTTGGGCAAGCTTCTATCGTCCATTACGCGGCATTTCCTTTTACTGACTGCGACGCCCCACAACGGCAAAGAAGAAGATTTTCAGCTTTTTATGTCTTTAATCGATCCGGATCGTTTTGAAGGCGTAGTCCGTAGCGGGAATCAAGCCGTTGATGTGTCCGATGTTATGCGCCGCATTGTTAAAGAAGAACTCCTGAAATTTGATGGGACCCCGCTTTTTCCGGATCGTTTTGCCTATACGGTTAATTACGATCTTTCACCCATAGAATCGGAATTATATATAGCGGTAACAGATTATGTCCAACAGGAATTTAACCGCGCAGACAAATTAAATAATGAGCGGAAAACCACCATAGGTTTTGCCCTTACCGTTTTACAGCGCCGCCTTGCTTCTTCGCCTGAAGCAATCTATCAATCCCTTAAGCGCCGCCGGGAGCGGCTTGAAAACCGCCTTGCCGAAGAACGGCTTGGCAAACGGGCTGCGGAATACAGCCTTGCTTATATTGGCGATTTTGACGAGGATGATCTTCCGTCCGGAGAAGCGGAGGATGCGGAAGAACAAGTAACCGACCAGGCATCCGCCGCTTCTACTATTACGGAACTTGAAGCTGAAATAACCACGTTAAAACACCTGGAAGGCATAGCGGGTATAGCGCGTAACAGCGGCGAAGATCGTAAATGGAAAGAGCTTTCCCGCCTTTTACAGGACGACAGTAAAATGTTCGGCTCTGACGGGTTGCGTGAAAAGCTTATCATCTTTACGGAACATCGGGATACGCTTCGCTATCTTACCAATAAAATCCGTTCCCTAATGATGAACGAAGCGGCTGTAGTGACTATACATGGTGGAATGCTTCGGGATGAACGGCGGAAAGTTGAGGAACTCTTTAAGCAGGACAAGGAAGTACGCATTCTAATTGCTACCGACGCTGCCGGGGAAGGCATTAATTTGCAAAGGGCGCATTTAATGGTGAATTATGACCTGCCATGGAACCCAAATCGCCTTGAGCAGCGTTTTGGGCGAATTCACCGTATAGGGCAAACCGAAGTCTGCCATTTATGGAACCTTGTCGCCAAAGAAACCCGTGAAGGAATGGTATTTCAGCGTTTGTTTGAAAAACTCGAACAGGAACGGGAAACCTTAAAAGGTAAAGTATTCGACATTCTTGGCAAATTGACCTTTGAAAACCGATCTTTGCGGGAACTTTTGATCGAGGCAATCCGTTACAACGAAAAGGAAGATGTACGTGCCCGTCTTTATCGGGTGGTAGACGATTCTCTTGACACAGAAAAAATAAGAAACTTGATAGATGAATACGCCTTGACAGAAGATACAATGGATGTTCATCAGGTAATGAAAATCCGCGAGGACATGGAGCGCATGGAAGTTAATAAACTCCAGCCTCATTTTATTGAAGAGTTCTTTGTTGAAGCTTTCACCGGTGTAGGCGGAAAGATCCGCCCGCGCGAGAATGGGCGCTATGAGATTAGCACAGTGCCTTTTGCGATCCGTAACCGGGATATGCAGATAGGTTTTGGCGAACCGGTACTGACCCGTTATGAGAGAGTTTGTTTTGACAAGCCCTACAAAAATATTCCCGGTCTAATCCCGGCGGCGCTTATAATACCAGGCCATCCCCTGTTGGAAGCGACTATTGATCTTATACGTGAGCGGAATGCTGATGTTTTAAAACGCGGCGCAGTATTTGTTGATGATAACGATTATAGCGCTGAGGCGCGCCTGCTTTTTTATGTGGAAGATTCGGTTCAGGACGGGGTAATCTTACCCGGAGGTAATAAGCGGGTAATATCAAAAAACGTTCATTTTGTTGAGATAAAAGAGGACGGATCGGCGGTTAATGCCGGCTCCGCGCCTTACCTGGATTATCGCCCGTCTACCGAGGACGAACAAAGAACAATTCGCTCTTTTATGAACAGCCAGAAATGGCTGCAAACAAATGTCGAAGATATTGCCGTCGGTTTTACTATTTCTCAGATTATTCCTGCCCATGTAACTGAAGTCCGGGAACGCAAAATAAAGCTTATTGAAAAAACCGCGAAAGCTGTCAAGGAACGATTAACCGCCGAAATTCAATATTGGGATTTTCGCTCCGCAGAACTAAAACAAAAAGAAGACTCAGGGCAGATAAATGCCCGTTTAAATTCACAGGCCGCAAGCCGTCGTGCGGAAGAATTGGAAGCCCGTATGCATAAAAGGCTTGCGGAACTGGAAACCGAAAGGCATATTTCAGCGATGCCCCCGGCAATAATTGGCGGCGCTTTGGTAATTCCACGCGGCTTATTGGACAAGTTGCAGGGGAAAGCCGCAGGTTCCTTAAACGCCGATCCGCAATCCCGGCGCGAAACGGAACTTGCCGCCATGGAAGCCGTAATGGAAATGGAAAAAACATTAGGGTTTGTTCCCCGCGACGTAAGCGCCGAAAAACGCGGGTATGATGTAGAATCTTTTATTCCGTTGGAAATACGGGGTAACGCTGCCCTGCTTCGCTTTATCGAAGTGAAAGGCCGCATTAAAGGCGCTGATACAGTTACCGTAACAAAAAATGAAATATTAAGGGCTTTCAACAAACCCGACGAATATATTCTGGCTATTGTTGAAGTAGATGGCAAGCAAACACAGACCGTTTACCTGAAAAAACCATTTAAAATACACCCGGATTTTGCCGCTACGAGCGTAACGTATAATATCGGGGAACTGGTTAAGAGTGCGGAAGTAATATTGGAAAGAGGTGAAATATGGAAACCCTAGAGTTATTGGATCTTCTTGCTAAAGGAGAAGACAGTACCCGCCTGTTCAAGAAGGATGTTTCCAATGCAGAAATTCAGCGGTTGTTTCAAAAGTCAAATCTTATACACGCAGACGAAATTCCTGTACCAGGTGTTACTGTCGATGATCTGGATTTAGGTTATTTCAGGGATTTTTTTCAAGATCGGTTTGGTGAAACTCTTGACAAACAAAAATTACCGATAGCAAAAATACTGGATAATATGAACTTGTTTAAAGACGGATCATTAACAGTGGCTGGTACACTCCTCTTTGCAAAAACACCACAATTCAAACTTCCTGTTTTTATTGTCAAGGCAGGCGCTTTTGATGCCAATGATCTAAGTACAACTAATTATAACGACAGCCGTGATATTGTTGGAAAATTGGCGGATGTCTTTCAACAAACTGTTTATTTTATTCTGTCAAATCTTCGTCATGTTCAAGGCGACCAGGGTATAAATAGTGTAGGAATACCGGAAATTCCGCATGAATCAATTGAAGAGCTTGTTTCCAATGCCCTGATTCATCGTGATTATTTTATTTCAGCGCCTGTGCGTGTATTCGTTTTTCGGAATAGGGTAGAAATAATTAGTCCCGGGCACTTACCTAACAACTTAATTGTGGAAAATATAAAAGCAGGAAATTCCAACACAAGAAATCCGGTATTAGCGTCGTTTGCAAACCATTTGTTGCCGTACAGAGGTTACGGTTCAGGTATTATCAGAGCTTTGTCAAAATATCCTGACATTGATTTTCTTGATGACAGAGACGGAAATTTGTTTAAGGTAACAATGAAACGGAGATAGTGGCGTGGAATACAGAAAAAAGCTCATCGAAGTTGCCCTCCCTCTTGAAGCAATCAACGCCGAATCCGCCCGCGAAAAATCCATCCGTCACGGGCACCCGTCTACGCTGCACCTGTGGTGGGCAAGGCGACCGCTGGCGGCGGCTCGCGCGGTGATTTTTTCTTCGCTGATCGACGACCCCGATCAGGAAGGCGTTCCACAGGCTTTGCTGGAGCGGATTGATACGCTTCCCATAGAGGATAAATATACACCGGGCGATAATGCCACCATAGCTGAAATTCGCCGCAAAAAGTTGTTTGGATTCATTGACAAGCTCGTAAAATGGGAGAACTCCAATGATCCCGTCATTATAACAATGGCGCAACATTTGATTCACGCCGCCACAAACGGCAATCCTCCTCCCTTGCTTGACCCCTTTGCCGGTGGTGGTTCGATACCGCTTGAAGCCCAGCGGCTTGGGCTGGAAGCCCACGCAAGCGATTTAAACCCTGTCGCCGTTATGATAAACAAAGCAATGATCGAGATACCGCCAAAATTCGCAGGCCTTCTGCCTGTAAATCCTGAAGCTCGCGGCAGGACAGACTACACCGGCGAATGGAAAGGCGCACAGGGTCTGGCGGAGGACGTGCGCTATTACGGCGAATGGATTAAGCAAAAGGCGTTTGAGCGAATCGGGCATTTATATCCGAAAGTAAAGGACGAAAATGGGCATGAACACACAGTTATCGCCTGGATTTGGGCGCGGACAGTTAAATGTCCCAACCCGGCCTGCGGATGTGAAATGCCTTTGGCGAGCAGTTTTGAATTATCGAAGAAAGAAGGTAAAGAGGCGTATATTCAACCGATTATTGAGGGGAAGAAGATACGCTATGAAATAAAATTCGATAAGGGGTCGTTAAAAACACCAAAAACGGCACGTGGAAAATTTAAGTGTATTTGTTGTGATTCGCCTGTTGAACTGAATTATATACGTGAGGAATCCAGAGCAAAACGTATGGCTGCGTGTATGATGGCAATTGTTGCTGATGGTAAAAACGGACGATTATATCTTTCGCCAAATGAAGATCACGAAAAAAAAGCAAACATAAATAAACCGGAAAGATATCCGAGTGGTACTTTGAACGGTAAAGCTAAAGTTAATGTTGGGGTATATGGACTTGAAGAGACGAGTGATCTTTTTACTCCCCGCCAACTAACTGCCCTCACCACGTTTTGCGACCTTGTTGCCGAAGCGCAGGAACAAATTGAGAAAGATGGCGGAAATAAGGAACATGCGCAAGCAGTGGGGGTATATTTAAGTTTTTGTGTAGACAGAGCATCAGATGCATGGTCGGGACTTGTTAGCTGGCGTAATACTGTAGAAGCATCGAGAAATACTTTTGCACGACAAGCATTACCTATGGTTTGGGATTTTACAGAAGTCAATCCATTTAGCTCCTCATGTGGTAATTGGACAGATGCTTGTATAGGCTGGGTTTTTCAATCTGTCAATGGCTTGCCATGTTCTTCGTCTGGGAGTTCACACCAATTTGACGCTCAAAATGATAACGGTTTAAGAAACATCATGGTTTCAACAGACCCGCCATATTATGACAATATCGGATATGCCGATCTGTCAGACTTTTTCTATGTGTGGTTACGAAAAATATTGAAATCCATATACCCTGACTTATTTAGTACTATGCTTGTACCGAAAGCTGAAGAACTGGTTGCAACACCATATCGTTTTGAAGGGGGAAAAGCGGAAGCCTGCGCATTTTTCGAAACAGGCATGGTGCAGGCATTCAAACAAATTAACGTTTATGCCCGCGACGATATTCCGACGACGGTTTATTACGCCTACAAGCAAAGTGAGGGTGATTCTAACGATAAGACCGCTTCTACAGGTTGGGAAACCATGCTCTTCGCTATCATTCAAGCAGGATTTTCAATAACCGGAACATGGCCAATGAGAACAGAACGATCAGGTAGAATGATAGATATTGACACCAACGCCCTCGCATCTTCCATAGTCCTTGTCTGCCGTAAACGCTCCAAAGACGCACCGATCTGCACCCGCCGCGACTTTATTGCTACCCTCAAGCGCGAACTCAAGCCAGCATTGCAGAAACTGCAAGCGTCCAACATTGCACCGGTGGATTTGGCGCAATCGGCTATAGGCCCTGGTATGGGGGTATATTCCCGTTTCTCAAAGGTTCTTGAGGCAGATGGTACGCCGATGAGCGTCCGTAGCGCGTTACAGATTATCAATCAGGAACTTGATCTGTATTTTTCGGAACAGGACAGCGAGCTTGATCGGGACAGCCGTTTTTGCGTGGACTTGTTCTCCCAATACGCTTTCAATGATATCAAATTCGGAGAAGCCGATGTGCTTGCGCGGGCAAAGAATACGTCCGTAGAAAAACTTGCCGGGCGCGGCATTTTGTACGCGCAAAAAGGCGTTGTGCGTCTTCTTTCCCGTGAGGATATACCCTTAAAAGTGGATCGTGACGAACAAATCATCTGGCTGCTCACACAGCAGTTAACCCGCGCAATGGAAAAAGACGGCATTGTCGGTACAGCAAAAATCGTTGTGGGAATGTTTGGCTCAAACGCCGATTTTGCAAAATCGTTGGCATACCGCCTTTTTACTATCGCCGACCGTAAAGGTTGGGCGCAGGAAGCTTACGCCTACAACTCGCTGGTTATCGCCTGGCCGGAAGTGCAGTCCAAGGCCGCCGAATTGCAGGCGCAGATGCGGAAAGCCGAGCAAAAGACATTGGGATTTGAAGGATAAGAACAGGGGAGAGTTGAGATGGCAAAAATCGAAGGGTTTAGGATTCGTAATTTCAGGGCTTTACGGGATGTTACACTTGGTCGGTTATGGAATGAGAGGAGTTCAGGTGAATTGACGCCTATGACCGCAGTAATCGGAAAAAATGGTTCTGGGAAGAGTACGCTTTTTGATGCGTTTGGTTTCTTGTCTGATTGTTTTAAATTAGGAGTTGAGGAAGCCTGCGATGCAAATGGACGCGGCGGATTTGAGCGAATTATATCGCAGGGTCTTAGCGAACCGATTATGTTTGATATTTATTACCGCGAGGAACATAACGCTCGCCCGATTACTTACGAAGTATCGTTTGCATTAGATGAAAGACACCGCCCTTACGTCAAGAGTGAACGTTTACGTCAACGCAGGAAAGGGCAGGACAGAGGCTGGCCATATTCCTTCTTAATACTTGAAAATGGCCGTGGTGTAGTTTGGAAAGGTGAACATGAAGGTATAGTTGAGCCGTCTGGTCAATTATCATTACTGGATATTGATAAATTGATGCGTGAAGAATCCAATGAAACTGAAACTGTTGAACTGGAAGACAACCGTAAATTGGGCATAGTAACACTTGGTGCGTTAAAACAACACCCCAGAATCTCCGCCTTCAGGCAATTCATCGAAGACTGGTATCTGTCATATTTCAGACCTGATGCAGCCCGCGAGTTGCCCTTAGCCGGACCGCAAAAGCATTTGAATATACATGGCGACAATATCGGCAATGTTGTTCAGTTTATGGAACGCGATCATCCAAAGCAATTCCAAAAAATACTTGACGATATTGCGAGCAAGATACCCGGGATTGAAAAAATAACCACAGACCGGACATTAGATAACCGGGTAGTTTTAAAATTCAACGATAAAAGTTTTAAAGATCCTTTTTTTGCACAACAGATGTCCGATGGTACATTGAAAGTTTTTGCGTATTTATTGTTACTTTCTGATCCTGCGCCTCCGCCATTTATTTGTATTGAAGAACCTGAAAACGGGCTTTACCATAAACTGCTCGAAACGCTCGCGCAGCAATTTAGGATCCATGTTACAGATGAAAAAAGCAAATCGCAGATTTTTATTACAACACATCAACCGTATTTTGTTGATGCACTGGAACCAAAAGAAGTCTGGATACTGGAGAAAGGCGATGACGGATTTTCAAAGATTCGCCGGGCAAGCGATGATCCTCTCATTCAAGGGTTAGTTAATGAAGGTCTGCCTCTGGGGGGGCTGTGGTACAGTGATTATCTTGAAGGGAATGTGAAAAATGCACTTTGAGTTTCTAATAGAAGACCAGTCGAGCGCAAAAGCAATGGGAATTCTCATACCTAAGTTTCTTGGAGAAAATAATACGTATAACATTCATTCTTATAAAGGAATAGGGCGCATTCCAAAAGGCTTGCATCCAAAAACTGACGCAAATAAACGAATACTACTTGATCAATTGCCTAGACTATTAAGTGGATATGGCAGAGTCCCTTATATTGAATACCTAATAATTATTTGTGATTTAGACGATGAAAATGAAAATCAATTCTTATCCGAATTAAACGTTGTTTTAAATGCTTGTAATCCAAAACCTGATGCTTATTTTTGCTTTGCCATTGAGGAATTTGAGGCATGGTATCTCGGCGACCTTGTTGCTGTACGAAAAGCGTATCCCAAAGCCAAAGACAGTATTCTGAGCAGATATAAGAATGATGAAATTTGCGGAACATGGGAACTTCTCGCTGATGCTGTTTGCGAAGGCGGAAGTGACGCTTTGATAAAAAACGGAAAGCAGGCTATTGGAAAACAGAAATCAATATGGGCCGAGGTAATTAGCCCTCACATGAATATAGATGTGAATATTTCTCCGAGTTTTAAAAATATGCTAAAACAGATACGAGAGATTACCGCAAAAGCAGTATAAACAGGAGGTTTCATAATGGCAGAAAACCACGTCATCATATCACAGAGTTTTCATACACTCCTTGGCGCATTCGCGCCATATATCGGTTCAGAATTGCTGAACGAATTTGGCAAAGACTGGTGGGATCAGGCTGTACTAGATGTGCTTTATGATGACCAGAAGCGTGATCTGCCCAACTCCGGCGACAATGCAAAACTGCTAAATTCCCTGGATATACAGCGCTGCCTTGTTCTTTTTGATTTGCATTGGCAGAGGGTTTTTCGCAAAAAGCTGTCCGTCGATCACCGTACCTGGGCTAAAGAACTCGTTGGCGTAAGGAACAGGTTAGCCCACATCGGGGGCGATGATTTTTCCGATGACGATACCTGGCGCGCACTGGATACCATGTCGCGGCTATGTGAACAGATCAACAATGAAAAGGCAGAAGAAATTCGCGCCCTGCTGCGAAAAATCAGGTACGGAACGGAGAAGGGCTCAACCTCTGTAACGGAGACATTTGCTGCTACTTCCGGAAAATCAAAAGCTACCGGCATTCTTAGTTCTGTCCCCGTTGCCGGTCTCCCCGCCTGGCGCAATGTAATTGAGCCGCACCCGGATGTAGCCCAGGGCCGGTATAAAAACGCGGAGTTTGCCGCCGACCTTGCCCAGGTAGCCCGCGGTGAAGGCTCCTTTGAGTACCGCGATCCGGTAGAATTTTTTTCCCGTACTTTTATTACCGAGGGAATAGCGGGCCTGCTTGAGCAATCGCTCAGGCGTGTCTGCGGCAAGGACGGCGAGCCGGTAATTCAGCTTAAAACCGCTTTTGGCGGCGGCAAGACCCACAGTATGCTTGCGCTGTACCACATTATGCGGGGGCGCGTCTCTGCCGAAAAAATTCCGGGCATAATGCCTATTTTGCAGCGGGTTGGTATTTCTGCCCTGCCTAAAACGAATGTTGCGGTTCTTGTGGGTACTGCTCTTTCTCCGGCTAAGAGCAGGCGGCCTAACAATATGCCGGGAATTACCATCAATACGCTGTGGGGAGAAATGGCGGCCCAGCTTGCGGAATTGGCGGGAAAACCGAATTTGTATGATTACGTAAAAGAAGCTGATAAAAAAGGCGTATCTCCAGGATCGGAAGCGCTAAAAGGCCTTTTCAATGCCTGCTCTCCCTGCCTGGTTTTGATGGATGAACTGGTAACCTACGCGAAAAAACTATACGGCGCAAAAGACCTGCCTGCCGGAACCTTCGATAACTTTATTGCCTTTATTCAGGAAGTTACCGAGGCAGCGCGGGCAAGCAGGAATAGCCTGGTTGTCGCTTCCATTCCCGAATCGGAAATAGAAATTGGCGGCGACGCGGGCAAAACGGCATTGGAAACCATAGAGCATACTTTTGGACGAATGGAATCCATCTGGAAACCGGTTGCGGCTAACGAAGGTTTTGAAGTTGTACGGCGCAGGCTTTTTCTGAATTGCAAAAATCCTGATGGCCGCGATGCAGTCTGCGCAAGATTCAGTCAGATGTACGCTGAAAACCAAAGCGATTTCCCGCTTGAATCAAAAGAGCTTGAATATAACCGGCGAATGGTTTCCTGCTACCCCATCCACCCGGAAATATTCGATCGGCTGTATGAAGACTGGGCTACGCTGGAACGCTTCCAGCGGACTCGCGGCGTTCTGCGGCTGATGGCGGCGGTAATTCATGAGTTATGGATGGCAAATGACGAAAGCCTGATAATAATGCCCGGTTCCATACCCCTGGACACCCCTAATGTCCGCGATGAATTGACGCGCCATTTATCGGAAGGCTGGAACGCAATTGTAGATCGTGAGGTGGACGGTAAAAATTCTGTGCCATATCAAAGCGATCAATCAAACCCGCGTTATGGGCGAATGCTGGTATGCCGCCGGGTCGCCAGGTCAATTATGCTTGGAAGCGCTCCGACCGCGTCAAACCAGAGAGTTAGGGGAATAGAAGCTTCCCGCATCCGCCTGGGAACCGTTCAACCCGGAGAGACCATAGCAAATTTCAATGACGCGCTGGGCACGCTTCAGAATTCGCTTGCCTATCTGTATTCTGCCGGCAGCCGGTATTGGTATGACACTCAGCCGACACTTCGCAAAATTGCCGAAGATCGAGCTACACAGATTGCTACGTCCGATGTGGATTATGAAATTGAAACGAGGCTGCACAAACTGAACAAAGAACGGCCTTTCGCCGGTATCCACAAATGCCCTCCATCGTCTCTTGATGTGCCTGATGAGCAGGCTGTCCGTTTGGTAATATTGCGCCCCTGTGATGTATATACGCAGGCTAACCAGAACAACAAAGCAATGACCGCTGTTGCGGACATTCTTAATAACCGAGGAACTGCCCCGCGTATTTTCAGGAACATGCTTGCCTTTTTAGCGCCGGATCAGGAACTAACTGAATCTTTGAAGCAGGAAGTGCGCCGTTACCTTGCATGGAAGTCGATCAAGGATAACAGCGGCAGTGAAGGTTTAAACCTCAATGCTGCCCAGAACAAGGAAACTGATAACAACCTTGCCCGCAGCGGTGAAACGGTAGACGCCCGCATCAAAGAGGCTTACTGTTGGCTGATTATGCCGCGTATTGACCGTGAAACAGATATAAAGACAATTATTTGGGATACTATCCGTATAAGCGGCGGCAGTGATTCCATAATCGCAAAAGCCGCAAAAAGGATGATTCAGAATGAAGCGGTTATTCCTCAATGGGCGCCTTCACTGCTTTTGATGTACCTCAATGACGTACTATGGCGCGAAACAAATGATATTCAAATTAAAAAATTGTGGGAATACCTGTGTACCTATTGCTATCTGCCCCGCCTGGCAGATTATTCTGTATTGGAAAATGCGATACGTGCAGGGCTGGATTCCACGGAATATTTTGCTATGGCGGCAGCCTTTGACGGCAATCGTTATATTGACCTGAAATTCAACAGGCAGGTTGACACAATTGAACCGTCTGCCTGTCTCTTAAAGACAACCATCGCGCAGAAACAGCTTGCAGAGGAAGCAAAGCAGCGTCAGGCGCAAAATGAGCAAGATGGCGGGAACATTGATCTTTCAGGCTCCGAATGGAGCAGTGATGGAACCTATCCCGCGTCAACCGAAAGCGCTAAATTTGATGTTTTAGATTCACCGGCACCAGAAACGCCCAAAAACAGGCATTTTTATATGACTGCGCAGCTCGACAACACCAGAATAAACCGCGATGTTCAGCGGCTTATGGAAGAAGTTATCAGTCATTTGACGACTGTAGATGGGGCACAAGCAGAAATTCTTCTGGAGGTGAATGTTTCTGCGCCAAACGGCATACCCCCTCAAGTCGTACGCGTTGTTTCGGAAAACTGCCTAACGCTGAAAGTACGAGACTTTGGATTTAATAAATGAGAAAACCCTGGTTCCTGGTTTTTATTTGCTATCAAATACCAGAACAGTATCCTCCCCAGCGCTGTTTGCGGTGTAGAGGTATAATTTTTTTGACCGAATATCCCAGTTCTTTGCGCTTGACAGGTAGTCTGTGAATTGTTTTTCCTTTAGTTCCTCAGGCTCATAAAACGACGCCATCATGGTACTGGCCAGGAGTCCGATATTAAGCTTGTTATTGCTGTCAACGGTGTAAGGGCCGCGATAACGGTTGGGCGCTCCCATGCCGGTCACCATGCCATCTTCAAAGCTTATGGTAAAAGCGCCGCCCATATTGTTAGCGTCAAGCTTTTTCCGGTCTATGGTTATTGTTTTCCCCTGGCTTTTGATCTGTTGAAGGATCCACTCCTTACCCTGTACGGCCTTAAACTCTGCGCCGCTTCCCTTCTTGAATGACGCTCCTCCGGCGCATGACACTAACACGAGTGCCGGGAAAATAAGAGCTGCGTAAAAATTAATACCTGTAAGCTTGTTCATAATTTTCTCCTTGTTAAATTGTTTTATTCGCGTATCTCAAGCATATCATCAAAAAAATATCTTTTCTATCCCTACGATTGACACTCAGAAACAGAATATGCAAAGCTTTTCTTACTGTGATCTTTGGCTGCGTTGTATCAGCTTTGGATCAAATTTTGGAGGAGAAGATGAATAAGAGAGCAAAGGTTATTTTGATGATGGTTGCCGCCATTCTTGGTGTTTCGATCTGTGCTTATGCGGGCGGGAAAAAGGATTCCGGTATGACCATCCGGTCGGGAACTTTGACGATTGGCATGAGCATAGAATATCCCCCAATGGAATACTACGCTGCCGACGGGAAAACTCCTGTGGGTTTTGATGTGGACATGGGAAAAGCCATAGCCGCAAAAATGGGGCTAAAGGCTGAATTTGTAGACACTGCCTGGGACGGGATTTTTGCCGGCGTGGAAACAAAAAGGTATGACTGTATAATGTCCGCTGTTACCATAACGCCTGAACGGCTTGTAGCCCATAATTTTTCGAAGCCCTATATCGGCAACGCCATGGCAATAGTTACCCGCAAGGACGCCTCTGTAAAGCCCCGTACTCCACAGCAATTAGCCGGCCTCAGCGTTTCTTATCAGGCGGAAACCACTGCCAAATTCTTTATGGCCAAGCTTGTGGAAGGCGGGCTCAGGTATAATCAGTATGAGTACGATACCGTGATGGGATGCTTTGATGAACTTGGCCTTAAAAGGATTGACGCGATAGTTACAGACGGCGTAGTGGCGCTTGATTACACTGCCGATGCCGATAGCCAGTTTGAGATCACCTGGCTTGGAGAGCCTGATGAGTTCTTCGGCATTTGCATTAAAAAGGGCAATGACGCTTTGAAAGCGGCCATAGACAAGGCCCTGGACGAACTCTTTGCCGATGGAACCATGCGCAAAATTTCAATGCAAAACCTGAACGTTGACATGGTAAGCTCTGTCCGTTAATAAGGTTGATGGAACTCCTACAGAGAATGATATCCTGGATTCCCCCCTTGCTGGGGGGAGCCAGGATTACTATTTTACTGACAATTACTTCCGTTTCCGCAGGGGTGATTTTGAGCGTATTCCTTGCTTTGGGAAAAATGTCAAAGCAGGTAGTCATAAATAAATTCTGCAGCGCCTATATTTTCTTTTTTCGGGGAACTCCCCTTTTAATGCAGCTTTACTTCATCTATTACGCGTTGCCAATGATATCTACAGCCTTTCTCATCAATACAGGCTATGCTGAAGCAGATCGCTTTATTTACGCGTTTATTGCCTATGCCCTCAACGTCGGTGCTTATTCCGCAGAGATAGTCCGGGCGGCGATCCAGAGCATCGACAAGGGGCAGCTTGAAGCTTCCCGTGCGCTGGGCATGTCGTACGCCCAAACCATGCGGCTTGTTATCATTCCTCAGTCAATCAGGCGGCTCATCCCTCCTGTTGGCAACGAATTTATTTTAATACTGAAAGACACTTCGCTGGTATCCATGATCGCCCTTATCGACATTACCAAGGCGACAAGAAGCATTGAAGGCTCCACCCGTTCCGCCCTTGTTTATATACCGGCAATGATCCTGTACCTTGTTATCACATGGGCTTTTTCATTTGTATTTCATAAACTTGAAAAGAAGTTTTCTATTTATGAGTAGTGGTTATGAGTAGTGGTTATGAGTAGTGGTTATGAGTAGTAAATTAGTTGAGGAAACTTCATGTCGATGATTAAAACAGTCGAAGTATGCAAAACCTTCCACGGCAGGGACGGGCGGGGGCCGCTTGAAGTGCTTAAGAGCGTGTCCCTGACTGTGGAGCAGAAAGAAGTAGTATGCATCATCGGCCCTTCCGGTTCGGGAAAGTCCACTTACCTGCGCACCCTGAACAGGCTTGAAACGATTGACGAAGGGCAGATATTTATTGAAGACAAGCTCCTTTTTGACTGCTACAGGGGAATCAACAGTGTAAAAATGCACCACGACGAACGTAACAAGATCCTGCTTGAAATCGGCATGGTTTTTCAGCGCTTCAACCTGTTCCCCCACAAAACCGCCCTGGAAAACGTAATGCTTGCGCCGATAAACGTGCGAAAGCTGCCGGTTGAAGAAGCACGCGAAAGATCGCGGAAGATTCTAGAGCGGGTTGGCCTTGGCGACAAACTGGACGCGTTTCCTTCACAGCTCTCCGGCGGGCAGCAGCAGCGGGTGGCCATCGCGAGGGCGCTTGCCATGGGGCCGAGGATAATGCTTTTTGACGAGCCCACAAGCGCCCTGGATCCGGAATTGGTAGGCGAGGTGCTTGCCGTCATGAAGCAGCTCGCCAACGACGGCATGACCATGCTGGTAGTAACCCACGAAATGGGCTTCGCCAGGGAAGCGGCGGATCGCGTTGTCTTTATGAGCGACGGGGTTTTTCTTGAGGAAGGAAAGCCGGAAGATTTGTTCGGCAATCCGAAAAATGACAGAACACGGCAGTTCTTGCAGAGTGTCCTGTGAAAACCCCTGAGGGTAGGGGAGTACATAATTCTAAAAAAGGATGGATATTAAAATGAGCGTACCTGTTCTCTCGATTGTGTTCATGGCAGTGTCGGCTATATTGGCGATAGGCGTCCCTGTTTGCCTGTTCATTGTATTCAGGAAAAAGTTCAACCTAAAAGTTGTCCCAATGCTAGTAGGTATCGCGGGGTTTATCATTTTTGCCCTAGTCCTGGAAGCTTTAGTTCATAGAATTGTTATTGGCAGGTTTATACAAACAAGCGATCTGGTTTTGTACATTATTTATGCAGTGTGTATGGCGGGTATATTTGAAGAAAGCGCCAGGTTTATCGCCTTTAAAATCCTAAAGCGAAAATACGAAGGCATAGGGACCGCTTTATCCTATGGGATCGGCCACGGGGGAATCGAGGCAATTTTGCTAGCCGGGCTGGGAATGATCAGTTCAATTATAACCAGTATCACTATTAACACCGGAAATATTGAAAGCATAACAGGCAGCCTCCAGGGAGATACCCTTGCAGCGGCGAACTATCAACTTCAGGCTTTGATTACCACAGCTCCGTATATATTTTTAATCAGCGGATTCGAGCGCTTGTTTGCGATAACCGTACATATATCATTGTCGGTGGTGGTTTTTTATTCTGTATACGGTAAAAACAAGCTGTGGCTGTATCCTTTGGCGATACTCCTCCATGCCATTGTTGATATTCCCGCTATGATATTTCAGACAGGGGGGATTAAAAGTATTTTTGTGGTGGAAGGAATTGTCTGCTTGTTTGCGGTATGCCTTGTATTTTTCGCGAAATACCTGCATGGGAAATTATCAGCCCCGCCAATTACTAATCTGGATACGGAATAATTCTCACAAAGGCGCAAAGCTCACAAAGGACACAAAGGTAAAAATAAGGATTTGAATTCCGTTTCTTCCTTTGTGCCTTCGTGCCTTTGTGAGAGCTTAATTTGATAATGCTACTTCTTCGAGATCTGAATGAGGCGGGCTTGCGCTTCGTTCTTTTTGTTGATCTCCAGGGAAAGGATGCCGTTCTTGAACGAAGCCGTGATTCCGTCTTTATCAGTATTATCCGGCAGCTTAAAAGAGCGGCTGAAGGAAGAATAGCGGCGTTCCCGAATCAGGTAGCTTCCGTCTCCGGCATTTCCCTCTTTCTCTTCTTTTTCTTCCTTCTTTGACTGGAGGGTCAGGGTGCTTCCGTCAAGGCGGATTTCAACATCCTTTTCATCGAAGCCGGGAAGCTCCGCTTCAAGGACATAGGCTTTCTCGGTTTCCCTGACATCCACAGTTGGAAGCCGGTTAAAGACCCTTTCCGAAGGATCAAGGAAATTATCCCTGAAGAAAGAATCCAGGTAGCGGTCAAAGCCGCTCAAAGCGTTTTCCATGACATTTGGACGATAAAGACTGACTGTTTTCATATTCTTATCTCCTCTGTATTTGTTCGACGGTTGTTTTCCAGACAAGGACCCGGGTTTTTGCCCTGGGCTGACAGCCCATAACGGCGTCCTGGTTCTGGTACCCCGCCAACATTGCCAAATCAAGCGATTGCCTTCCTGCTAATCTCAAGTGAAAGAACGCCTTTGCAGAACGTCGCTGTAATTCCCTTGGGATCCGCGTCTATCGGCAATCTGTAAATTTTTTTGAAAGAGGTTTTCTTTGCTTTCCGTAAACCGGCGTTTCTTCCGCCGCTTGCAGAAAATAAAATCCCTGCCCTTTTTTCGGTTCCGTCCCTGGCCTCGTCAGGCACGGATTCAATGGTCAGGTTTCCGTCCTTAAAATTGACTTCCACGTCTTCCTTGCTTGCGCCTGGGAGCTTTATATCTACATAGTAAGCGTTGGCTGTTTGCATTCCGCTTACCGAGGGCTGGTTTTCGTTTTTCTCGACCCTGGTGTCAAGCAATCTGTCCAGCAGGGTATTCAATTCATTTTCAAAGTCATTTGGGTTAATCTCATAAACTTTAGGGAAAGATCGCACATTTACATCCATTAATCTTCTCCTTATTTTTAATTCTTTCTTTCACATTTTATATAGCAACTTCCATGCCAAGCACGGCAGCTGCCACCACATTTTCTCCAATTATTTCTCACAAAGGCACAAAGAACACGAAGAACACAAAGGAAAAATGATGAATTTAGACTTTTTCGCTTATTTGTTTTTCTAAAACTTTGTGTTCTTTGTGCCTTTGTGTTTTTTGTGAGAGATTTTTGGTGTCCAGCCTCTTTTTTTGAGTCATTTTGTCCCAATGGGGTTTTTTTTGAGGTTTTTGTGGGTAATTTTGACTCAAAATAGCCCAGTCTCGGCAAAGCCTTGCGGAAAAAGGGGCATATAGTCATAATACAGTTACCAATGACCCAAAGCCAGGAAGAAGCGCTTTATGATTTTCTCGATAGTGTCGCCGGCGCTTTTGAGCTGGAAGAGGTAGTTGCCTTTGTCCAGATGATTGAGCCAAAGCGTAAAAAGCTTCTGGCCCATGAGGTCGAGAGCATAATCAACCATAGAAATCTGGCTTTTCCTATGGGAAATAAAAGCTGGATGTCCCGGCGGGGATATTTTACGCCTCTTGCCTTTGTCATAAGCCCAAGCCGGCTGGAGCTGGTTAACGGCATTTTAATACCAGGCCATCGCTGCGTGCCTTTTGCCAATCCGGGCCTGTTTCCCCACGAGTACAGTTTTTCATGGAAAGGCTCACAGGTTCCTTTTACTACTACTGAAGGCCCCCCTGAGGAGTTTTACCCTTACTACAATATCTTTGGGGAGGAATATGCCCCCCAGTATGTCGCAAGGGATAACCCCGAAAACGAAGAGGCTTTTAACAGGGACCTTTATGACGATCCTCCCGAGGTTTCGATAAAAACGCTGGATATGCGGAATATTTACCGGGAAACTTCCTTTGTGCCGGGCGACCGTTTTGTAGTCAGGACTCTTGATTGGAAACAGGGGGATTTCAGCCTGGAAAAAGTCGGCAAAGACGAATGGAGCGAAGCAGAGCTAAACGCCTGGCTTTCAGCCGCAGATGAAGGGTTTGAAAATTCCTTTAGCAAGCTTGGGCCCTCTTCATGTACTGAAGAACAGATCGCCTATGCCTATTGGTTCGGCATATCCAGAATGAGGGAATTCCCCGCTTATTCGCTTGAAGTTTATCTTTATGAAAAAACCGGCAAGATAGAAACCTCAGCCTATGGCATAGAAACGCGTTTTTGGTATGCCGGCAGGGAGATTCCGGACAAGAAAGAACTGGACTCCAATCTTATCCTGCCGGACATGAGCCCCTTTGAGTTGATACTCCACAGGTATAAGATTCCGGTTTCGGAATATGTAATCCAGTCATATGTTCTTGACTCGCTATACCGGGAAAACGGGAATGTGGATCTCGTTTTAGAGCGGCTGGTTCCGGCCGGGATAGAGCTGGACGGAAAGGATAAATTTTTTCTCAATGAGTATATTGAAAGCGTTATGGATGAGTTTCGGGTATTCTATACCCCGTTTATCGATAAAGCTACAGGCCCAATCAGATCAAGAGCAGCGGAATTGCATACTGCGGTAATAGAGCTTGCATCAAGGCTCAACAAGGGGGATATTGATCATTCCTGGCTTCCCCGCCATACCTTCATTATTCTTTCCCAGATTCAAACACATACCGCTGCTATTCTTTCCCAGATTCAGGCGCATACCGAAGGTATTCTTTCACAGGTTCAGATACATACCTCCAGTGTGATGGGGGATCTTGATTCAAGCGACATTTTAATAGAGGCGGAGCTTGAGGCTTTGGATAATTCCCTGGACAGCATGATTGAAACTTATGAGGAAGTTAAGGAACTAATTGATGAAGCGTTGGAAAGTTTCCGCCGTAACAGAATCGCAGTTTTACACTCGGGGAGCGAACTGGTAACAGAAAGGCTGCTTCAATTAAGCATAGGCGGCATCGATACATGGCGGCGCGTAATCGTCCCGGAATTCTGTACCCTTGGGGAACTTCACAGGATAATCCAGACTGTTTTTAACTGGAACAATACCGAAGCTTACAAATTCAACGCCGATTGCCAGCTTGACGCTAAGATCCGCATAAAAGAGCTGGAAGCGTTAAATGTTGTTGAAATGCTTTACGAATATGGAACAAAATGGAACGTCAAGGTTATAATCCTTTCCAGGCAGGAGATACCGGGCCCAAAGCCTGTGCGCTGTGTGGCGGGGGCAGGTGCGGCTCCTCCCGAATTCATTTCCGGGCCGGTAAAGTTCAGGCGGCTTCTTTCCGCGCTTGAAAGCGGGAACGATACGGAGCGCCAGCTCGCAAGGCAGGAAGTGGGGCCGGCTTTTGTTCCGGGGGAATTTGATCTGGAAGCATGTAACAGGCTTCTTTTTTCAGTTATACAATTGAAAGGACAAAACAGGTAAAAAAATGACAATAATTAATGAAGGGCTTTCGGAATTAATCAGGAAGGGCGGCATTTACCCGAATTTGCGGGGTACAAGCCCAAGGGAAGTTATGGAAGCCTTTATCGGGGCTTTGCCGCCTATCCCTTCTGTTTCGCCGGATAAATTGCTCACTGCGGTGCTTGAGAGAGAAGCGCTAATGTCAACCGGCATAGGCGGCGGCATCGCCCTTCCACACCCGAGGAACCCCCTTGCGGCGACGGAGGCTGAACGGTTTGTGGCCCTTGCCTTTCTGGAAACGGCGGTGAACTGGAATTCCCTGGACGGAGTAAAGGTGGACACTCTTTTGCTTATTGTTTCTTCTTCGGCCAAGCAGCACCTTCAAACTTTGTCGGAAATTACTTTTTTTTGCCGCCAAAAAGATTTTTGCCGGCTTCTGAAAGAGCGCGCTCCGCTTGAAGAGATGCTGCGCTTTATAACGGAAGCAGAAAAAAACTGGAAGTAAGGAGAATTATTATGGATACAAATGCTTTAACACAAGTCGCGCTGTCTGTGCGCTCGCTTGCGATGGATGCGATTCAAAAGGCAAATTCGGGGCATCCCGGCGTTGTGCTTGGCGCAGCCGAATTGGGGGCTATGCTCTACGGGGAAATACTACGCCACGATCCTTCCGATGCAAAGTGGCCTGACCGCGATCGCTTTGTGCTTTCGGCAGGGCACGGCTCCATGTTTCTTTATTCCCTGCTTCATCTTTCCGGTTACGCAGATATGACAATGGACGCTATTAAATCGTTCCGCCAGATTGGCTCGGCTGCGGCGGGGCATCCGGAGTACGGCGCGTCAGGGGGGATAGAAATGACAACCGGCCCGCTTGGCCAGGGTTTCGCCACCGCTGTTGGCATGGCCGTCGCCGAAACCATGCTTGCCGCCCGTTTTAATACGCCTGCCCGTAAAATCGTAGATCACTATACCTATGTGCTGGCTGGCGACGGCTGTTTACAGGAAGGCGTTTCCGGCGAGGCAAGTTCCCTGGCTGGCCACCTGGCTTTGGGCAAGCTCATCGTTTACTACGATTCCAACAAGATCACGATTGACGGCTCTACCGACCTTAGCTTTACCGAGGATGTTGCCAAACGTTACGAAGCTTACGGCTGGCAGGTTCTTTCCGGCTCGATGTACGATTTTGACCAAATCGCGAAACTGACTTCCCAGGCAAAAGCCGAGGTGAAAAAGCCCAGCCTCATCATCCTGACATCCGTTATTGGCAAGGGCGCTCCAAACAAGCAGAACACAGCCGACATCCACGGCATGCCCCTGGGGATGGAAGAGCTGGCCCTCGCAAGGAAAGCCTTGGGCATCCCCGGCGATCCCGCCACTTTGAATTTCTATGTTGCCCCGGAGGCTACAGCTTATTTCAAAGCCAAACGGGATGAGTGGAAAAAGGCAAGGGAAAAGTGGGTTGCTGAGTTTGATGCCTGGGCAAAGGAGAACCCTGACAAAAAAAAGGAATGGGACGCGTTTTATTCCGGCAAGGCAGTGAAAGCGGCGCTGCCTTCTTTTGCCATCGGTGAGAAAATCGCAACGCGCACTGCAGGCAACAAAGCCCTTAACGCGGTAGCCAACGCCAATGCGAACCTGGTGGGAGGTTCCGCCGATCTCAAAGGGCCCAATGCCGTGGGCATTTCCGGCGTGGCCGTCTATTCAGTTTCGGAGCGCGGCGGCCGCTACATTCATTTTGGCATCCGCGAATTCGCCATGGCGGCAATCGCCAACGGGATTTCCCTCCACGGCGGCTTCCGTTCTTTCTGCGCTACCTTCATGGTCTTTTCCGATTACCTGCGCCCTGCTCTGCGCCTTTCCGCCCTGATGAAACAGCCAGTGGTTTACGTGCTTACCCACGATTCAATCTTTGTTGGTGAAGACGGTCCAACCCACCAGCCGGTTGAACACCTTGCCGCCCTCAGGGCTATCCCGAATGTAAGGGTGTTGCGCCCCGCCGACGCGGAAGAAACAGCCGAAGCCTGGGCTATTGCGATGGAAAGGACAGACGGCCCGACTGTACTCGCCCTTACAAGGCAGAATACAACAGTCTTCGCCAAAGAAGATCCCGAATGGAAGGATAAGCTCCGCAAAGGCGCTTACATCGTTAAAAAGACTACTGGCTCTCTTGATGCGGTACTAATCGCCACCGGTTCCGAAGTAAACCTCGCCCTGGCGGCTGCGGAGCTTTCAGGAAAAAATGTGCAGGTGGTTTCCATGATTAGCCGGGAGCTTTTTGAGTCCCAAAGCGAGGCCGTCAGAAACAGCGTTATCCCCCCCGGCATACGGGCAATCGTCTGCGAAGCAGGCGTCCGCCAGGGCTGGGAACGCTGGGCAAAACCCGAAGACATCCTCTCGATCGACCGCTTCGGCGAATCTGGCCCAGCCGACAAAGCGGCGGAACATCTAGGGCTTACCGCAAAGGCCCTGGCGGGGATTATTGGGCGCTGAGGAGCATTGTCAGCCTAAAAAACTAATTCAAAAAATTTCTCACGAAGGCACAAAGAACACGAAGTTTTAGGTTCAATTAGTTAAATCTGTTGTGCCCTTTGGTCTTTTTGTGATTCTAAGACGAATATTTAGGAAAACTTATATGTTTTTCTCTGTGTCCTTTGTGAGCTTTGCGCCTTTGTGAGATATATTTTTCTTTAGTTCTTTTCTTTGACGTGGTATATTGTAGCATAGATAAAAAGGAGTTATAAATGAATAACAAAAAATATAGCTTTCTTGCCCTGATTACGGTAACAGGGTTCGCCATGATGGCAGCGGATTTTATGCTGCTGATTTTTTTCGGAAGTGCTTTTTCCGGCCTTCGTTTCCGGTTTGGAATTCCGGCGCTGATCTTTATAGCCGCTTACAGCTTTATTTTAGGGCGGGGAGCCAAGTATTTCGATTATACTTACTTCACAAAACTGGACGGGGAACAATACCTGCTTTGGCTAAAAAAATTAGGGGCAGTGCCGATTAAGAGGATCGCCCTCAATGTTGTTACCCATGCCGCTTTTCTGGGGCTCGTTTTCCTGGGCGGTTATATGGGCGTCGATCCGTCCATAAAGGGGCCGCTGTTTTTGGCGGCTCTTTCTTTTGGAATGCTTGTGGGGACTTTTGTGTATGTGATGGGCGACGGCCTTGTTTCCAGTACCCTGCTTGCCCACAATTTCACCAGGTATCCCCATGACTGCCGGGAAAAGCGGCAGGAAGCAAAGGCATGGATCATTCCCGTCGCGGCAATGCTGGTGACGCTTGGCTTTACCTGCTCCGTTACCCTGCTCGGCATTCACCGGGCCGGGGGAAATCTGGACGCGATGAGGGGAAGCGCCCTGTCATCTATATTGATCCCGTTAATTATTTTTTTCTTCAGTATTTTGTACTTGGCTCTGAATCTCAAAGGAAACACAAGCGTGCTCTACAAATCTGTAATCGCGCAGCTTGAGAATCTTTCCTCCGAGCAGAAAGACCTGACAAAGCGCATTTCGATTTGTTCCGTTGACGAGCTGGGCACTATAGCCGGTATGGTGAACGTTTTTTGCGAGCATCTGGGCGACGGGATAGGGACAATTAAATCCAAAATTAGCGGGCTTAACCATACCAGTTTTGAGCTTTCCGCCAACATGGGCCAGGCTTCTTCAGCAGTGAAGCAGATTAGCTCTAACCTTGACAACATGGAAAACCTTATGGTCAAGCAGGAAAACGGCGCGGAAGAAGCGGGCAAGGCAGTAGGGGTTATTAAAGCGAATATTGACAGCCTTAACAGGATGATTGAACAACAGACTGAAAGCGTTAATGTGTCATCCTCTGCAATTGAAGAAATGACGGCTAACATCCATTCGGTAACCCAGACACTTGCCGAGAACAGCAAAAACGTCAGCGTCCTGACCGAGGCGTCGGAAAACGGAAAAACAGGGCTTCAATTAGTCGCGCAGGAGATACGGGAAATAGCGAAAGATTCCGAAGGGCTGCTTGAAATAAACTCGTTGATGAACAGTATTGCAAGCCAGACCAATTTGCTTTCCATGAACGCCGCTATCGAAGCGGCCCACGCGGGAGAGGCGGGGAAGGGCTTTGCGGTGGTAGCCGATGAAATCCGCAAGCTTGCCGAATCGTCCGGCCAGCAGTCAAAGACCACCGCTGCGATGCTAAAAAAAATAAAAGCGTCCATAGACAATATTACCAAATCCTCCGATGACGTGTTGAACCGTTTCGGCGCTATGGACTCAAGCGTAAAAACAGTTTCCGAGCACGAGCAGAATATTTTGCAAGCGATGGAAGAACAGGAAGTAGGCGGAAAGCAAATACTTGAATCCATAGGCCGCCTTAAGGATATAACTGCCTCGGTTAAGAAGGGCTCTAATGAAATGGCTGAATCAGGCCAGACTTTGGTCAAGGAAACAGACGATTTTATTAAGATAAGCGAGGAAGCTGCAGGAGGCATGAACGAGATACTTAAAGGCATAAACCAGATAAAGGTTTCTGTAAACCAGGTAAACGATATGAGCGTAGAAAACAGCCGGAATTTTGAATCGTTAAAACAGGAAACGGACAAATTCAAGGATACTGCCGGAAACGAGAAGCAGAAAATCCTTGTAGTAGATGACGACAGTATCCTTCTTACAATGGCGGAAACGGTGTTAAAAGATAATTACAATGTAGTTACCGCGCAATCGGGCAAGGAAGCGCTGGGCTTATTTTACCAGGGCCTTGTCCCCCAATTGATTTTATTGGACTTGATAATGCCGGAAATGGACGGATGGAATACATACAGCAGAATAAAAGCGATTGGGAGTATGCACGATATCCCGATAGCAATTCTCACCTCTTCAAACGATCCGAAAGACCTGCAACATGCGCGTGAATTGGGTGCGGTTGATTATATCAAAAAGCCCTTTAAAAAAGACGATCTGCAAAACAGGATAGAAAAGATCCTCGACAAACAGCCGGGCAGGGCGTAAACTTAAAAACTATGGACTACCATTTTTCAGGCGAAGAAGAAATAGAATCCCCCTCTCTGGTTTATTACCATGATGTGATCGAGGAGAATTTAAACAAAGCCATTGCCCTTGCCGGAAACGCCGCCCGGCTTTGGCCTCACATGAAAACGCATAAAACTTCCGCCCTTTTAAAGATGCAGATTGAGCGCGGCATTGTGCGCTTTAAGTGCGCCACCATCGCTGAAGCCGAGTTATGCGCTATGTCAGGCGGGGCGCACGCCCTGGTGGCCTATCCTTTGGTGGGGCCGGCAATTGGGCGCTTTATAAAGCTGAGGGAAAAATACGGCTCTACCGAGTTTTGGGCAATAGGCGACGATCTCGGCCAGCTTGAGCTTTTGGGCAAAGCAGCTGTCTCGGAAAACCAAAGCCCAATCGAAACGCTAATTGACGTAAACCTTGGAATGGACAGGACAGGGGTATTGCCGGATAAACTGGAAGGGTTCTACCTTAACGCGATTAAAATTGAAGGGCTTAAAATAAAAGGCTTCCATTGCTACGACGGCCACCTGACGATAAAAGACCTAAGCGAGCGCTGTTCGGCGGCTTCTTTAGCCGCGAAGGTTTTTTGGAAAGTAAAAAAATCCCTTGAGAAAGAAGGCCATGAGGTTCCGGTCATTGTAATGGGCGGGACACCTACTTTTTCCTGCCACAGGGAAACGGAAGGCGTCTTTCTTTCGCCCGGCACTTTTTTCGTCCAGGATAACGGCTATTACTCAAAATACGCCGATCTGGATTTTACCCCGGGTGCGGCAATTCTAAGCCGGGTTATAAGCCACCCGAAAGAGGGCTACTTCACCCTGGACACCGGCAGCAAGGCCATTGCCACAGACCCCGCCGACCGGGGCATTATCGCCGATTTGCCTGAGGCAAAGCCTGTTTTTCAAAGCGAGGAACACTGGGTCTGGACTCTTGAAGGTAGCGCTGTGCCGCCAATAGGGAGAGTGCTTTACATACTTCCAACCCATATATGCCCAACCTCGGCCCTGTACCCCGGCGTTGTGGTTGTGAAAGACGGCAAACGCTCTGATTATTGGGAAGTAGGGGCGCGCAACCGGAAGATTTCCGTGTAATAGCTTATCCCTAAATAACTATAGCTTTGGAATATTACCAAATTCCCTGATTTTACATTTTGACAAAACAAAAAATAAACAGGATAATTGCCGTGATGTAAGGAGGAGAAGTGTGATTGAGGTTTCAGGTTTGGTCAGGCGCTACGGGCCACACGTAGCTGTTGACCACGCGAGTTTTAAGATTGAAAAAGGCGAGATAGTGGGATTCCTGGGGCCGAACGGAGCGGGAAAATCAACCACAATGAATATCCTTACCGGCTACCTGTCAGCCAATGAGGGGATAGTGAAGATTGACGGCCAGGACATTTTGGAATACCCCATGGAGATCAAGAAGAAAATCGGCTATTTGCCGGAAAATCCCCCCCTGTACCAGGATATGACCGTAAAGGAATTCCTTTCCTTTTCCGGGGAGATAAAGAGAATTCCTCCGAAAGAAAATAAGGAAAGGATGAACCGGGTTATGGAAACGGTAGGCGTTACGGAGGTTTCCAAACGGCTCATCAAGAACCTTTCCAAAGGGTACAAACAGCGGGTGGGGCTTGCGCAGGCGCTGATTGGAGACCCCCAGGCGCTGATTCTGGATGAGCCTACCGCCGGGCTTGACCCCAAGCAGATCCTTGAAATGCGGGATCTTATTGTTGAATTGGGAAAGGATCATACCGTTATTCTGAGTTCGCACATTCTGCCCGAGGTCAGCGCGGTGTGCCGCCGCGTGCTTATAATCAACCAGGGGAAGATCGTGGCTGATGGCAGCCCCGAAACTCTCGCAAGGCGAATTCTTGGGGGAAACCGCATCCTTCTCAGGCTGGAAGCTGTCGAGAAGGCGGTTCAAACGACGCTGGGAAAGGTTTCTTACATCAGAAAGCTGGAGTTCAGGGGATCCCAGGAGATCGGTACTATTGATGTCGTAGCGGAAGCGGCGGAAGACGCGGACATACGCCGGGAACTGTTCAGGGCCCTTGCCGCCGCCGGTATTCCCATTCTCATGATGCGTTCTTTGGATATGAGCCTTGAGGACATCTTCCTCAATCTGACAACCAGAGAAGATGGCAGCCTAAGAAAGAACGTGGAGGAAAAGTAAATGTTCGCGATTTTTAAGCGGGAATTAAGGGCATATTTTCTTACGCCCATCGGATATATTTACATGGGGCTTTTTCTACTCCTTTCGGGAATCTTTTTCACTTTCAATAATATTTTTTCCCAAAACTCGCAGTTTACGGGTTTTCTGGGCAGTATACTTTTTATCTATCTTTTTGCCATACCCCTTTTAACCATGCGCCTTTTTTCCGAGGAAAGAAGGCAGAAGACGGATCAGCTCCTCCTTACAAACCCCGTTTCAATAACGGGAATAGTTTGCGGCAAATTTTTGGCCGCCCTGGCGGTATACTGCGCCACTCTCGCGTTTACCGCTCTTTATACTGTGGTTATCGCCTTGTACGGGGATCTGCAAGTTTGGGAAACCGTAGGCAGTTATATCGGCTTTATCTTTCTGGGGGCTTCTTATATCTCTGTGGGAATTTTCGTTTCTACTATAACCGAAAATCAGTTCACAGCGGCGCTGGTAAGTTTCTTTGCCCTGATGCTCATTTGGCTGATTGATCCGGTGAGCCAGATGATCCCGTCGGACACAAGGACAGGGATCATTTCCGCAGTGGTTCTTCTCGCGGTTCTGATTTTTTTCATTTACCTTAATACCCGGAACTGGGTTATTGCTCTTGGAACTGCGCTGATTGGCGGCCTTGCTATCGGGGCTTTCTACCTTTTCAGGCGGAATGTTTTTGTAGGGTTCATCCAGAAATTCCTGGGCTGGTTTTTCCTTAACCGCCGGTACCAGTCTTTTACCATGGGGCTTTTAAAATTTGATTCCCTTTTGTATTACGCATCTTTCTCGGGCCTTTTCCTTTTTCTGACGGTAAGGCTCATCGAGAAACGGCGGTGGAACTAGGAGGGCATGATGAAAAAAATTAAGGGAATTAAAGACATACTGGAATCGTTCAAGTCCAGGCAGGTAAAATACGGCGGTTACGCGGCGCTCCTGACTCTGGCGGTAATCGTTGGCCTCATCCTTGTAAACCTTATTGCGGGCCAGCTCTCGCTCCAGGCGGATCTGACCGATAGCAAGCTTTTCTCCCTTTCGGAACAGACCCTGCAGGTGCTGGAAACGGTGAAAGCCCCGGTCAGGTTTTACGGCCTTTGGCGCCCTGGCGAAGAAAATCAGGAGGTTATCAGCGTGGTAAACCTCTACCTGTCCAAAAACCGCAACATAAGCCTGGAACTTATCGACCCTGACAGGAACCCTGGCTTTGTGAACAGGTACGACAGGGAAAGGCAGGGGATTCAGCGCGGAAGCCTGATCGTGGAAGGGGAAAAAGGGTTTAAGCTTATCGCCCCCGCTGATATGTACGAAGTCAGCCAAACCCAGTCCGGGGGCAGCGCCGTTACCGGAATCGCGGTTGAACGCAGGATCACAAGCGCCCTTCTTTTCGCCGGTACCGGGGTTACCCCGGTTATATACGAAATAACCGGGCACGGGGAATACCCGCTGTCGGCGTATGGAATGCAGGATATGGTGGAACGGGAAAATTTCACCCTTAAATCCCTGAACCTTCTTGTGGAGGCAATTCCATCCAACGCGTCCGCTCTGATCCTGCTTAATCCCCTAAGGGATCTGGCGGCTTCCGAGGCGGAAAAAATTCTGGACTACCTTGGGCGGGGAGGCCGCCTTCTGATAATAGCGAATTATCAAATCAGGGAACTCGCCTGCCTTAATGAAGTTTTGGCAAGCTACGGGCTTGCTTTTACATATGGAATAGTTCATGAGACAGACCCTTACTATGTAGCCATTGATAGTAGCACCGAATGGCCGGATTTGTCGGATCATGAAATTACCAGGCCCCTTGCGGACAAGTCTAAAACTCCCGTGGTTCTGATCGAAGCGATGGCGCTTTCTTTATTGGAAACCAAACGGCGGTCTGTTGAAATTACGCCGCTAATGACTTCGTCTCGCGCCGCTTTTCTCCGTACCAATCTGGATGATGATTCCGCCGTTAAGGTAGCCTCTGATATTTCCGGCCCCTTTATGCTGGGGGCAGCTGTGAGGGATCCGTCCTGGCTGCAGGACGATGAACCGCAGGCGCGTATTGTCGCGATCGGGTGCGGCTATTTATTGTACTTCGCCGCCATGGGGTTTGAAGCCAACCGTGATATCTTTATGAACAGCCTTACCTGGCTTGAAGACCGCCCTGAAACCATTTCGGTAAGGTCAAAAAGCGTTTTCATACTGCCCCTTAGAATGAACCTGGTTCAGATCATCGTTTTTGGAGCGCTTTTTATCCTTGTCATTCCCGCGGCCTTTTTTATTAGCGGCCTGGCAGTCTGGTTGAAGCGGCGGCATCTGTGAGGCTTTGAATATGTCGAAGAATAAAAAAACCCTGATCATTGCTCTGGGAGTTCTGGTACTCCTGAGCGGTATATATTTCTTGTCAATTACCCGGAACAGCAGGAAAACCGATACCACTCAATCGGACTACACGTCTCCTCCAATCATTGGAAACCTTGAAAGCTACAACCTTGTTAAAATGGAATTAAACGGGCTGGTACTGGAAAAAAACGACGGGGTATGGGAACTCGTTTCTCTGGATGGAAGAAACCCGCCCAAGGGAATTGAGCTGGATCAATGGCAGATACAATTGTTGACTTATAGTTTTGCAAGCGTTTGGACCGAACAGATCATTGATGAGTCGCCTTCGGATTTATCCCAGTACGGGCTGGATAAATCTTCCCGTATGACATTCGTAACAGATTCGACCGGAAAGAAAGTGGAATATATCCTGGGAGACATGACCCCCTCAAGGCTTTCTTATTATATCATGGAAGACGGAGATCCCAAGGTATACGCTATTTCCTCCTATATAGGAGAGTATATGCTGTCTACCCTGGACAGTATTCGGCAGAGATACCTGTTCCCTTCTTTCGAGTTTACCGAGTTGGTCCGGTTTCGTTTGGAGTCCCGGCTTACCAAAATCGAGATCAGTAACAAGCTGCCAGAGCTTCGTCCTGATCTGGCCAGTATTTTTTCAACGCATCTGGTTACTTCGCCATATATACGCCCGCGGGGGACGAATGTCGATGCCCTTAGTAAGCTAGTCGCGCCGTTTGTGGATCTTGAGATCGCGGATTTTATTGATGACGCGCCAGAGTCCCTTAACCCTTACGGGCTGGATGACCCTGTCAGAATCTTCCTGGAGACAGAAGAGAAATCCATTGATCTGCTGATAGGAAAAGAGATTGACGGGAAGCGTTATGCGAAACTGCCCGGAGCCCCGGGGGTATTTACCCTCGACGGAATGGAAAGCGTTGTCAACGCCAAACCTTTTTCGCTGATTGATAAATTCGCGTTCATTGTCAATATAGACTGGGTGGATCATCTTTCCATTAACGGCGGAGAAAAAAACCTCAGCGCGGATTTACGGAAAGAAGGCGATGACAGTGTTTTTTTCCTGAACGGGAGAAAGGCAAACACAGATTCTTTCAGGATTTTTTACCAGGCCGTTATTGGCCTTCTGGTAGATGCCGAATACCCCGGTCCGGCCCGGCAAAGCGAAAACTCAGGGGAGTTGACCGTCGAATACCAGCTTAACAATCCGCCGGGACAAAAGGTAAATTTCTCCCTCATCCCCTATAACCGGGATTTTTACGCCTTAAGGCAGGATGGGGTAACGGAGTTTTTAATTTCCAGAAACCAGGTTCGCCGCATTTACGAAACCGCCGACGCCTTGGTTTATGATGAATAGGAGCCGCTATTCTGAAAAATTGATAGCGTAATTGAATTGCCTGGAGGCTTTATGAACGATATAAAAATTGGCACGCTTATTAGCGCAGGGAATGTAAGAAAGGTAATGCCAAAGCTCATTCCATACGGGTTTGAGACGTTTTCAATTACGTTTTGGGAGACATCCGAAAGGCATGATTTGGCAGCAATGGCAAATGACACGCTCAGGATATTAGAGACTACAAATTGTGCAGTTTCCAGCCTTTCAATTTTCGGAAACCCTTTGATGGAAACAGAAAAGGGCCATGCCGCAAGGAAAAGCTGGGAAAGGCTGATAAACGATGCGCATCTTTTCGGCACGAATTTGGTTACAGGCTTTGCGGGCCGGCTGACCGATCAGCCTGTTGAAGCTTCCTTTCCGAAATTCAAGGAAGTTTTTACGCCGCTTGCAAAACTTGCGCAGGATAAAGGCGTAAAAATCGCGTTTGAAAACTGCAATATGGGCGGCGACTGGAGGCACGGAGACTGGAATATCGCTTTTTCCCCTAAAATATGGGAAACCATGTTTGAGGAAGTTCCTTATGATAATATGGGCCTGCAATGGGAGCCATGCCACCAAATGGTACAGCTTATTGATCCGATTCCACAGCTGCGGAAATGGGCAAAAAAAATTTTTTCAGTCCACGGCAAAGATGCAACGATAGCGTGGGACGTAATAAAAGAAAAAGGAATCTGTGGGAATGAACCCTTTGTATGGCACCGGACGCCAGGATTCGGAGACAGCAACTGGACCGATATTATTTCCATACTCAGAATGTCGGGATATAAGGGAAGCATTGATATCGAAGGTTGGCATGATCCGGTATATCGGGGTGAGCTTGAATATATGGGGCAGGTACACGCCCTCAATTATTTAAAAAATTGCCGTGGCGGCGATTTTGTTCCCAATTTGGAGAAAGACGCCTAAAGAAATTATTATGGCATATAAGATAATTGTTGCCGGATGCGGCGGGATGTCCGACCAATGGATTGAAATTGCGAAAGCGCGGGATGACTGTGAAATTGTGGCTTTTGTTGACATCAATAATGAGGCCGCAAATAAAAGAAAACAAAAACATTCATTACAGGCAAAGATATATACAAACGTCTCTGAGGCCCTTGAAAAAGAAACCGCAAACCTTTTATTTGATGTAACTGTCCCTGAAGCGCATTTTGAGGTTGTCACAACAGCGTTAAAAGCCGGATGCCATGTTTTCGGCGAAAAACCTATGTCGGATTCATTGGAAAACGCGGAAAAAATGGTGTCATGCGCGATCGAAACAAACAGGGAATATTTCGTTATGCAGAACAGAAGGTATTTATCAGGATTGGTTACGCTGAAAAATTTTTTGCAGTCCTGTAAACTTGGCAAAATCGGGCAAATATCCGCCAATTTCCAATTGGGCCCGCATTTTGGCGGATTCAGGGAAAAAATGGATAGTCCCCTGATTGCCGATATGGCTATACATACTTTTGATACTGCAAGGTTTATCACCGGCAAAGATGCTGTCTCGGTATATACCCATGAATTTAATCCGTCGTGGTCATGGTATAAAGGCAATGCAAGCGCGGTTTGCATATTTGAAATGGAAGATGGTTCTGTATTCGATTATAGAGGCAGTTGGTGTGCCAACGGTCTGAATACGTCATGGGAGTCTGAATGGCGCGTTTCATGTGAAAATGGGGCTGTTTTTTGTGATGGGGCGAAGAAACTGTATTATGAATTTGTCGGTGGTGCAAACAGAACTCCCTCTGCCATAGAAGAAATTCCGCTAATGCAGATGCAGCTTGAAGGCCATCAAGCGTGCGTGAAGGAAATGTTTGACGCGCTTATAAATGGAAAAAAAGCCCAGACGGATTGCTGTGATAATATCAATAGCATAAGAATGGTATATAAGGCTATTGAAAGTGCAAAGGCAAAAAAGAAATTAGCGTTGGCCTCTACCAATAATTAGAACATCGGCTCCGGGCGCGGGCAGCTACTCTTTAGCGAATAATAGCTCCCGGACGCGGAAGCGTCGTGGAAACCGTGCATCGCCTCAAGGACATGGTAGGCCAATTCCCCTGAAGCCCTGTGGGGCCTGTTCTCCGCAATTGCTTCCGCCATGTCGACAAGCCCAAGCCCGCGGCTGTTTTCAGGAAAGCTTTTAATAAGCGGTATTTCCGACCAGTTTTCTTCACGGCAGCGTCTGACAAAAACCGGGCCGCCGAAGGTATTTGGATCGGAAACGCGGAGGCTTCCCTCGCTGCCGTAGATTTCGATGAGGGGGAGGGTATGGGAATAAACGTCAAAACTGGTGATGATGGTTCCCACCGCGCCGGATGCGAAGTCCATTACCCCGGCAATGTGGGTTGGGACATCAACATTGATTACCGTTCCGTTAAGAGGCTCGCTGGTAATTATGCGCGTTGGAAAACTCTTTTTTGCAGACCCGCATACGCGGGCAACCGGGCCCAGGAGGTTTACCAGGGCGGTTAAATAATACGGGCCCATGTCAAACATGGGGCCGCCACCGTTTTTGTAATAGAATTCCGGCCCCGGATGCCAATGCTCGTGGCCGTGGCAGACCATAAAAGCGGTTGCCGCTACGGGCGTCCCTATCCAGCCGTCGTCGATCAGCTTACGGCAGGTCTGAATGCCCGCGCCCATAAACGTATCCGGCGCGTTGCCTACGCGGAGTTTTTTGTCAGCCGCTATTTTTAATACTTCCTGGGCTTCTTCCCTTTTGGCGCAGAGGGGCTTTTCTCCGTATAAACGCTTCCCTGCTTTTACTGCGGAAAGCGCCACTCCGTAATGGCTGTTTGGCTCCGTGATATTCAGGACTATATCCACTTCGGCGCTGTTTATTAGATCGTCGCTATTTTTTATATATGGGACCTTGTATTTGGCGGCGGCTTTCTCGGCTTTTTCCGCAATCTGATCGGTCAAGGCAGTTACCTTTACCCTTTTGCCGAACATCCCGGTAAGGTTGGCAAGGTATATGTCGCTGATATTTCCGCAGCCTACAACCCCTATGCGCTGTATTCCCATGCAATCCTCTCCTTTCAATACATCGGCTTTTCGGTCTTCCAGTCTTCCGCCTTTAAGCCTTTTTCCCTCGCGATTTTCTTGCTTCCCGCCGCCCACAAGAGGCCGCGCTTCATTAGCTCCCAGGCTTCGGGAATATTAAACACGTCGTCATGGTGCCCCAGGGCGTTATAAAAAACCCGGCCATATCCCCATTTCCTTGTCCATACCTGGGGGACATCCACCTCGCCGTTAGCCGAGTGGTACCACCTTACTGTCGGGAACCTGGTAGTAGCCAGCACTTCATTGGCCGGATCCACGTGGAGGTAATACTGCTCGGATGAGACATCAAAATCGTCTATGCCTTCGGTTATGGGGTTTGATTTGCTGGTAATGTTTACCCTGTATTTGGTGCCGTCGCCCCCAGGGTGCGAAACCCAGTTCGCTCCGGTCAGGCACTGGTACTCCACGCTGTTTCTGAAAGCGTCGCACATTCCGCCGTGGCAGCCCGCCACCCCAAGACCCCCGCCGACAGCTTCAAGAAAGGGCTCGAAAAAGCCGTAACCCAGGTCTTCGTTGCACATGGTCCAGACCGGGACAAAGAGATCCAGACCCTCAAGCTTTTCTTTATCTTTCATGACCTGAACGTGCTCTTCTACTGTTACTTCAAAACCTTCCACTTCAAGGAATTTCTTAAACCGCGCTGTGACCAGTTTGGGTTCATGCCCATCCCAGCCGCCGCAGAGTATTAAAGCCTTACCTGCCATTATTTGCCTCCAACAACGCTAATTAACACAGTACCTGAATTTTGCCGCACGCACAATGGCTGTTATTCCTTTTGCGCTTATTAAAGTTGCCAAAAGAATTATTATGATGTTTAATATATACCGTGAATGTTGTCATCCAGACCCTTAGAGAGCATATCGCGGATCGAAACGTACGCTTTGTGTTTCCTTCCCAGATCGCTTCAGACCTGTGGGCACGGAAAACCTGCACCCTTGGAATAGCCCGCTCGGTCGCGAAGAACTGCTTTCTTGCCTGGGACGATTTTAAAAAAGAAGCAATCCAGGAAAAAGAAACAAAGCGCCAGCCCGCCACAGCGGTAATGCGCGATCTCTTTGCCGACACCCTTGCGAAAAGAAATTCCGAGAAGAGCTTTTTTAAATCCATCATCCCGCCTGAGTATTCCGGTAACGGAAAGATCTTTGCCCCGTTCATAGCCCGGCTGCTCCCTTCGCTTAAGTATTGGGAAACGCTGATGCAAAAATTCCCTGTCCGCCAGAGGGACGCTGAAGACGAGGACTACGAAACGTTGAAAAGAGAATACGCTGATTTCCTTGAGCGTTACGATCTCTTTGAGCCTTCGTGGGAAGAGCTGAAAACCCATGAAGGGAAAACGCGCTATATTATTTTCTTTCCTGAGCTTATCGAAGACTTCGCCGAATACGACGCTTTGCTTTTACCGCCGCAATTTGCCCGCGTATCGGCAAAAGAATTGGATCGCGATAAATCGGGCATTCAGAATTTACTGTATTACAGATCAGCCAGGGTGGAAATTCGGGACGCTGTCATGGAACTCCGCAGGCTTCACGAAGAAGATGGGGTACCCTACGAAGATATGGCGGTAAGCGTGCCTGAACTTGAAGAAATGGAAGCTGAATTATTAAAAGAATTTTCTTTACGGCAGGTTCCGGTTACGCGCAGGGCCGGGAAAAAACTTGGGGAAACTGGCTCAGGCAGGTTTTTTGCCCTTGCAAACGAATGTGCCGCTTCCGGGTTTTCTTTTAGCAGCCTCAAGGCGCTTATCCTGAACGATCATATTCCATGGAAGGAGCAGGGAAAAAATAAGGCGCTTGTCAGTTTCGGCATAAAGTACAACTGCGTTTCGCCTTATATGCAGGACGGGAAGGCTGTTGATATCTGGGAGGAAGCTTTCAGGGAAGCGCATGACTCTGGCGGCAGGGAATTGAAGGATTATTACAGTAATATAAAAAATAGCGTTAAGCAAATTGCCGCATCAAAAAATTTTTCTGATATACAAAAAAACTATTTTATCTTTCGCAGAAGCCTTCTTGATATGGAAAAAATTTCCATTGAAGATAACGACATATTAAGCCGCTGCATTGCCGAACTCGGCTCTCTTATTGAGCTGGAAGAAAAGTTTAGCGACCCGCCCCTTGTCCCCTCTTCGGCTTTCGGGTTTTTCCTTTCGTACCTGAGCGGAAAGGAATATGTAAGGAAAGAACAAAAAAGCGGCGTGAACATTTTCAGGTGGAGGGTAGCGGCGGCAGCGCCTTTCGCCTGCCACTTTGTGCTTAACGCCTCCCAGAACGCTGCGTCTGTTCTTTACCAGCCCTTAAAGTTTTTACGCCAGGACAAGCGAAGGGCCCTGGGACTTGAGGATGCCGACGCGTCGGGCGCTTTTTTCTTTCTTTGTGATACAGGAGAAGATGAGGGCTTCAAAACTCACGCGAGAATAAGCGCTTCGGCGCAAACTTTTTCAGGCTGGGCGATTCCCCATAGTTTTTTTGCCCAGGGTAAAATCGCCGAGCCGCCGGTAAGCCCCCCTGACCCTTACGCCGAAGAGCGCCGCTTCTGGAGAGAGGGGACGGCGCTTGGGGAAATTTTCCCCCTGCAAAAGCGTTCCTACGATTGTTGGAAGAATACCCTCGTTCAAAAGGAAAATGATTTTTCGTTTTTTGATTCCCCTATCTCCTCAGAGAAAGGCGGCGATGTATGGAAGCTTTTTGAAAGCGCGATACGAGGCGATGACGGCTATATTGCCGTTACGCCCACCAGAGACCTCAACGTGTATTACCTCTGCGCTATGTCCTGGCTTTACGCCAGGGTCTTCAAGGCGGAGGAATTTTCTCTTGAGGCCGTGCTTCTGGATGATACGTCTCTTGGCATTCTTTATCATAAAATTTTAGAGGAACTTTTTGCAAAGATAAAAAGCGAGGATCGCGTATTTGATTCCGTTCGCCTGGGTGTTTATAAAAGCTGGGCTTTTGAGATCACCAGGGAGGCCATTAAGGAGCATCCTGCGTTTAGAGGGCCCCTGGCTGTCCCGCTGGTTTCCCCACAGGCGGCAGGGATAGCTAAAAAAATAGAACGCCTTCTGGAACTGGAAGCCGCGAATTTCAACGGCTACGAGGTTTCCGATTTGGAGCTTCATGTTGATCGTGAAGTGGGCGATCTTCTCATAAATGGGGTCATCGACCGGGTTTCGGTTTCGCCTGACGGCGCTCCCGTCATTATCGATTACAAAACAAATTATCTTCCTGAACAAACGGCGGCTGAAGATCTGGCGGCAGTCCCCCTCTCGGAATTCCAGATGCCGCTTTACATAAAACTATATGAGGAGAATGCTTCCGGCAAGGTGTATGGCGCTTTTTTCTACAGTGTGAACGGCAGGAGGATCAAAGCCGTGGTAGGGGAGACGGCAGGCGGGAGGAGCAAAGCCCCGGATCGCGAAGGTTACGAGCCTTTCCTGGAAGCGGCGGAAAAGCAAATTGAAGAATTTGGCCGGAAGGTGAAAGCCCTTGACTTTACTCCGCGTGAAATACGCATCAGGGATTGCCTTGGCTGCGCCTACAAAACCGCCTGCCGAACGGTCTATTAGCACTTTGGAACATATAAATGTTTACAAATGATTTGATCCCAGAAGACTTCTCACGGAGGCGCATCGGACTAAAAGTCCGCGAACACAAAGAAACACAGAGAAATTCTTCGATTTTCCTTTGTGAGCTTTGTGCCTTTGTGAGAGATATTTTGAGTAGAGATTTATTTTTTTATAGTGTACCAGGAGGGGTTGATTGTCAGTTGAGAATTTGCTAAGCGATCTGGACGATGAACAGATAAAGGCCGTTACCATGGAAACCAATGGCGTTGTAACGGCGGGAGCCGGATCGGGAAAAACAAGGGTTCTGGCAAGCCGTTACGCATGGCTCGTAATGGAGAAAAAGTTCAAGCCGGAAGAAATATTGACCCTCACTTTTACCAACAAAGCGGTAAGCGAAATGTATGGCCGCATTTACCGCTACCTGCTTGATCAGGCTGACCCGGAGGCCGCAGAAGCGCTTGAGAATTTCCACAAGGCAAAGATCAGCACCCTGGATTCCTTTTCCGCGAATGTAGCCAGGGCGTCGGCGGCCCGTTACGGGATCAGCCCCGATTTTTCAAGCGATGACGCTGCGCTGCGCGGCCTGGCGCGGGAAGCTGCCCTGCGTTTTGTCCTGGATCATCGCGAAGCGCCTGCTATACGCCAGCTCCTTGTGGATAACAAAATAAAAAACCTCGCGGAAGAAATTTTCACCAAAGCAGTCCTTAATTACAGCCCCATTTCAAGCCCTCTGGATTTGAATAAAAATCTCGCGTCCCAAAAAAAAGAGATAACCAGAGTATGGCAGGAAAAAGTACGGGAAATTACCAACATCACTGGCTTTATTACCGACGCGCTGCATACCCTTGCCGAATTAAAGAAAAGCATCAGCCTGACAAAAACCCTGGGAGACATTTTTCTTGAAAGCCCGCCGCCGCCCCTGCCGGACATAAGCCTTTTATTGGGAACTTCCGCCACAGAAGATACTGATTGGAACGCTGAGCTTCCCCCGTCCGAAACGCGGCTCGCGATCAAAAAATACTTCGATTATTATTCCGCCGTAATCGCCGCCCGCATTCCGGGGAGGTACGGCGATGACTACACGCCGTTAGTTGAATACTTCAAACGGCTCAAGGGAAAAGACGGGGACGGCCTTTTCCACGAACTGGAGGCAATCGCCAATTACGCTTTTAACTTTGGCCTCTGCACAGGAATCTTTGAGCTTGTAGAAAAATTCCAGGATGAGTTTAACGCTAAAAAAAGGGAAACAGGTTTTTTAAGCTTCAACGATATAGCCCGCCTTGCGGTTGACGCCCTGAAGGATCATCCCGATATCCGGAAAGCTTACAAGGATTCCCTTCGCATGATCATGATAGACGAATTTCAGGACAACAACTCGCTCCAGCGCGACTTGATCTACCTTCTCGCGGAAAACTCAGCCAGGACCGAAAAGGGCATAGCCAGGGCGGAAGAGCTGGAGAAAAACCGTATGTTTTTTGTAGGCGACGAAAAGCAATCGATTTACCGCTTCCGGGGCGCGGACGTGGCTGTTTTCAGAAGCCTTAAGCCGGTTATGGGCACAAGAACCGAAGGTATTGAATTGGCCCACAATTACCGTTCACAGCCCAACCTTATTTCAGCGTTTAATTATATCTTCCGCGATGTTTTTTTACCGCCGGGCCCAGGCGTGCCTGATTATGAAGCAGTGTATGGTTCCATGAAAGCTCCCGAGTCTTTGGAAGGGAAAGATAATATTCCCTTGGCTCATTTTTGTTTTCTCAATGGGGACGCGCTGCCTAAGGATGACACAGCGGGGATAAAATCCCAGGATCTGGAAGCTGTTTTTATCGCTGCCAGGATCAGGGACATGGTGCATAACAGGGAGAAAATTCCAAAGCGTAACGATCATGGAACGGAATGGGTTGAATGTACCTGGGGAGATTTCGCTGTTTTAGAAAGATCATATACCCATCAAAGCACGCTGGAAAAACATTTCCGTGAATTCGGAATTCCTTATAGTACGGATCGCCCGACCGGGCTTTTTAACGACGCGCCCATTCTGGACACCAGGGCTTTTTTAAGGCTCCTGGTTTACCCGGAGGATCGTATTGCTTACGCAACATTGATCCGCTCCCCATTCATTCGCTTAAGCGATCTTACTCTCGCTGTGTGTATGCTTGCGATTGACACTGGCATGTCCGGCAAAAGCCCAGAGCCGTTTGCGGAGGAAAACGAAGCGCTCATCCCCGCTAATGAGCGCGCCCTTTACCGCCGCGCAAGGACTTGCTACCGATCTCTGCGCGAGGCAAGCCGCGCGCTCCCGGTTACCGAGCTTCTTACAAAACTCTGGTTTGAGGAAGGCTACCGCTACGAAACCCTCTGGACAGAATCGGCCCAGGTTTACGAAAGCCTCTTCGATCTTTTTTTCAGCCTTGCCGCCGAATGCGACGCGAAGGGCAAAAGCCTGGCTGACTTTATCGAATACCTGGAAGACGTGATGAACCGGGAAGAAAAGCCCGACGACAAGGACATACCCGGCGAAGGGGAGGGCGGGGTGAGGATCATGTCAATCCACAAATGCAAGGGCCTGGAATTTCCCGTAGTGTTTATTTACGACTGCAGCCACGCCGGAAACATCAGGCGTTCTACAGATTTAATAAGCTATCATGAACAATTCGGCCTCATCCTTAATATACCACAGGCGGAAGAGCTGCCTTTTGGTGGAAATTACTTTCGCCAGATCATGGAAGAGGAGGAAAGGGCAAAAGACACTGCGGAACTAAGGCGGCTCCTCTACGTTGCAATGACCAGGGCGGAATGTAAGCTCTTTCTGACTTTTACCCTGCCAAGGCAAACCTTAAAGGAAAAGGGAGAGTGGGATATCGCTGACGAGGAATTCACCGTTGATATAATACGCCGCCGCCTTGCTCAACTGGATGAAAAATCCGAAGGGAAGCGGGATAATTTCCTTAAGCTCCTTGCCGGCATCCTTCACGGCAGCCCCGCTTCGCTCTGCGCCCTTGAAGCCATCCCGCTTTTATCCAGGGACGAAATTAAGAAGACCGCCTCCATAGGAAGGGAAAGTACGGAAAAGCGAAAGCCGGGCAATAGTCAGATAAAAGCGGCGCTTGCCGCAGAAGGCTTCTATAACGACGCGGAGCTTCTTCGCGAGGGCAAAGCCGCCCAGCCTTACCTGGCGGCAGGCAAGCTCCGTTACAAGCCGGAGGGCGGTGTCAGGATTTTAAAGGAGGGCGATTCTGACGATTCTGCCCTTGACAGGCTTCTTGAAAAGGCCGGCCTTGCGCCTGAAGATTTCGGCAGCCTGGTTCACGCTCTACTTGAAAGCCGCCTTAAAGGGCAGCCCTTTATTGCGTCTTCTAAAATAAGCTTCCGCACGGATGACGAAAAAACCCGCCAAAACCTTCTAGCCCTTGCCCAGTCTATGGCGGATTCATTCCTGGTTTCGGCATTGGGAAAGCGATGGGCTTCTGCACACAGCCGGAATTTTTCGCAGTCGGAGTTTCCTGTTATAACAGCCGCCGTGGCTGGAGGGAAGGCGATTGCCATTTCCGGGATAATAGATCTCCTTTTTGAAGAAAGCGAGGAAGTAATGGTGATTGATTTTAAAACCGACAGGGTTGAAAACCCCGAAGATCACTATGGCCAGCTTGCGGCATATTACCGCGCGGTCGGCGACATCTTTGGCAAACCCGTATCGCTCTGGCTTTACTACCTCCGCTCAGGCCGTGACGTGAACATAACCGAAGAAGTCAAGGCGCTTAGCCTTGAAGAATTGGCGGCGGAGGCGATGGGGGAGTAGGGCTAATTCCCCCCTTGATTATAAATCCGATAAACCATAAATTTCTGGAATGGATGATCATCGGCCTCTGGGGGCTGGGCTTTTCATTTATGAGTGTTTGCGCCTCTTAATACTGGTGTTTCTCCTGCTTTTTGTGTCTTTGGAGAGCGCCATCAGCGGTCCTTATACGGTGTATATGAGTTCCAACGCCCTTTTTCCCCTTATGGCCCTTTTTATCTGGCTTAGGCCGGACGAATACAGTAATTACTCCGCGCTTTACATAGCAGGCAAGCTAGTGTTTTTGGTTTCGTTTTATTTATGGGAAATTTTCACTTTGCGCGATTTTGTCCGCGATGAGAATTTTTCCAGGAACATTGTCCTTTTGGGCGGCGGCGCCTTGATCAGCCTTGCGGATATGCTATCTGTTTGGGGAGCCTGGGCTATCAACAAAAAATATCGGGGAGCGCCGGTCCCTGAAAACGGAGGAGCATAATGCGGATTATTCCAGTAGCGAGCGGAAAAGGGGGCGTGGGCAAATCCCTTGTCTCGGCAAATCTTGGCGTAGCTTTCGCGCAGGCGGGGCAGCGGGTAATACTGGCTGATCTCGACCTGGGGGCTTCGAACCTTCACCTGGTCCTTGGTCATCAATCGCCCAAAACAGGAATAGGCGTCTTTCTGAATGATACCAGGTCTGAATTCAGGGAAGTCATTGTCGATACGGATGTGCGTGGGCTAAGGTTCATTCCTGGGGATACGGAAATACCCGGTACGGCAAATCTTAAGCCTTTTCAGTTAAAGGCCCTTGTAAACCGCCTTCTGTCCTTAAAAGACGACGCGGATATTCTGATCCTTGACCTGGGCGCGGGTACGCACCAGTCCATCCTGGACTTTTTCCTTCTTTCCGGCCAGGGTATCGTAGTTTCAGCGCCGATTGTAACCGCGATACTTAACGCATATGTGTTTCTCAAGAATACCGTGTTCCGCCTGATGTTTACTGTTTTCGGAAAAGGCAGCCCGGCTGCGACTTATCTGGAAAAGGCCCGCAAGGACGGTTCGGGCCATCAAAAGCTTTACATTCCCAAAATGCTGCCTGAAATAAAAAGAATTGATCCCGACTCATATAGCAAATTTATGAAACGCATTGATCATTTTCATCCCCGCCTCATAATGAACATGATCGACGATCCGAAAGACGCGGACGTTGCCATGAAGATCCGCCGTTCCTGCGAAGAATACCTCGACTTAAAAATAGAGCATCTCGGCATAATCTATCGGGATTCATTCCAGGATACTGCCCTGGCTTCGAGGCTGCCGATTGTGCTTTATAAACCTCAATCGGTTTTGTCCCAGGCTATTTACCGGATTGCGGATAAAATACTGCAGAGCGAAGAAGACAGCTTCGGCCTTAGCGATAAAGAAATCGAGGAAAGCTTTCAGGAAGCCGGGATGGAAGCGGAGGTTGACTTTGAGACAAAGATGGATTATGTGGAAGACCTTTTACATTCAGGGGCCCTTTCCCAGGGAGATCTGGTTGAGACCATAAAATCACAGCAGTTTGAAATTTCAAAACTGAAAAAAGAAAACAACTTTTTGAAATATAAACTTTCAAAAGCTTTTGAAAAGGGGTTTGAGTCTTAACAGGATTTTGATTTTATGGCAGCGGTATTAGCGACAGGAAGCGCTTCTATATCCATTAACCCAAATGAAACGGAAGCCAAACTTGTGTTTGCCCCGCACCCGGATGGCGACGGCTGGGATATATCGGCTATAAATAAATTGGCTGCGGACAATAACCTTGGCGCCAACCCCGATCAAAAAGCCATTGAAGCGTTTCTTTCAAAAGCCAGCAAAGCCAAAAACGCAGAAACGCTGGAAATGGTTTACGCCCAGGGAATTCCGCCTGAGGATCCTGTCGTAGAAAAAGTAAACTGGGCTGCGTTGCCCGTACCTGCCGACATGGCCCCTTACCAGGAAGAAGCGCTGAAAAAAGCGGGCATCCCCCATGTCTATCGCATAGTTGTAGAAAAGATAAAGCACGAGAACAAGGTAAAAAAACCGCATTCCCTTATTCCCGGAAAAGAGGAAGTCTCCGTCACATGGGAAAAAAAAGAAAACCGAGAAGAAGTAGATGTAGACGCTAAAGTCCTTGAAGTTAAGTACGCTGAAAAGGGGACAGTGCTTGGCACACTGGTTCCGCCGGTTCCCGGCAAAAACGGAAAGAGCATTTTCGGGCGGCCCATTCCTCCCGGGACTATGGATAACGCAAATTTCCTGACGGGAAACGGAATAGCCAGGGAAAAAAACGAGCTTGTCGCCCAGGCTTCCGGTTTTGTAAGGATTGGCGACAGATGGGCTGACCTTGTACCGCTTGCAAAACATTCATTCAGGATCGCTACGGGCGCAGACGGGCTGACGCTTTTTTTTAGCTTTGAGCCTGGCGACAAACGTTTTACCCCTCCCTCAGGCGAGCAGGTCCTCGACGAGGCGGTTGCCAAAGGAGCCGCCAAAGAAAGCCTTATAAGCGCCGGAGAACTGGACAACGTAATCAGCGTAGCAATAAATTCAGGCGTGGCGGTTGAAGCGGTTTCGCTTTTTAACATGCAAGAGGCAGAAGCCAGGGTCAATATTAACCCGGATAAAACCAAAGCCGCGCTTTACCTTCGCAAAGGCGTGGCCGGGGCCCAGCCTTTGGAAATGAAAGCCATCAGCCAGGCAATAAAAGATTCAGGCATCCATGGCTTTGATTCGGAGAAGCTAAAAACCGCCATTCACGAATTCATGGAAAGCAATGAAATTGTACTCCCCGAATATGTTCTTGTTGAGGGGGGTTCTTCGACAAGGGGGGAAGACCGGGAAGTCAAGGTATCCGTGGAGGTTTTTCCGGAGGAGCAAAAAAAACCGGTTATCGATCGGCTTAAGGACTGGTTTAGCCGGGACGTTTCCGAAGCGCCGAAACTGGATATTGATGAATCGCTTGGTTTTGCTTTTGTGGAAAATGGCCAGGTAGTTGCCAAGGTCAGCGAAGGAAAAGAGGGGAAGGACGGGAAGGATGTTTTCGGCAATGTAATCCCCGGCCTTCCCGGCAACGATCCTGAGTTAAAGCTTTTTAGAGGCGTGGAACTGCACGGGTCGGAAATCAAAGCCGCCCAGGACGGGCTGCTCCTTTTTAAGGCTTCGGGAAAAAGCTTCATTGGCGAGGTGATTGTCTACCAGGACGCGAAAATCGGAATTCACATTTCCGAAGACGCGATGGAAGTAAAGGGGGATTTTTTCCTTGAAGCGGGGCCGGGGATTCCCATTACAATCGAGAACGTAAAAAAAGTGATTGCTTCTTACGGGATTAATAAAGGCGTTGACTGGATAGGCCTGGAAAAAGCCTGCGCACATGCCCGCGAACATGGGAGCATTCTGGGCCATATTGTCGCGCGTGGCGAAAACCCCATAGCCCAGGGAGGCTCCGCCGTTAAGTGGCTTGTTCCGCTTGAGCTGTCAAAATTTTCCGGCGTTGATACTTCCGGGGACAAAACAGTACAGGTAAAAGCCGGAGTCCCAATAGCGGTATTATCCGAAGCCTTGCCTTCCGGCAAGCCCGGCTATGACGTAACCGGAAAAGAAATCCCCATCGAAAAGGCGACGGCGCTTTCCATTGAACATGACAAGTCTGTCAGGGAAGTGCCGTTTGGGAAGGGGAAGCGCCTCATCGCCGCCAGATCGGGAGAACTTAGCTTTGACGGGAAGACGCTGAAAATACTTCCCACTAAAACCATACAGGGGGACGTGAATCAGGAAACCGGGAGAATTAACTTTTCCGGCGAGGTAAAGATCGGCGGGAACGTGCTTTCAGGCAGCGTGGTAGTTGGCGGCTCCCATGTCACTGTGAGCGGGTATGCCGAAGAGGCGCTGATCTCTTCAGGCGGTAAAGCCACGATTACTATGGGCTTTAAGGGCGGCGGCAGGGGTATACTCAGGGCGAGGGCTGGCATTTCAGCCGCGTTTATTGAAAAGGCCATGGTTTCGGCGTTGGGGGACATACAGCTTAACAAAGGCTCCATTCATTCAAGCATTAAAACAAACGGGAAGCTTTCTATTACTTCTGAAAACGGGAAGCTTTCAGGCGGTATCTGCCAGGCCAGGCTGGGAATCGATGCCGCCGATATTGGCTCGGAAAAAGGCGTTCGCACCGAAATTTCCTTTGGGCAGGACTACTTTATCAAGGAGCAGATAGGGGACTGTGAGGAAGATATAGTCAAAATTAATAGCGCCCTTGCAGAGCTGGAAGAAAAGATCGCTTTGCTCCGGGAAAAAAAACAAAGCCTTACAGAGGAATTAAAGACAGAAAAAATACGGCTGGTAAAGCTTTTGGATCAGGAGAAATTAAAAGTGTTTAACCTGAGGGAAAAATTTGAAGAACACTCCGAATCTGAAATTTGCTGCCGTGGGACAATTTTTCCGGGGGTGGTGATAGAAAGCCACAACAGGTATTATGAAGTTCAGCAAAAACGAAACCAGGTGGTTTTTTATTTTGACCGCAAAACGGGAGTGATAAAAGAAAAACCCCTGGAACTAAATAACGATTCATTAGGTTAAGGATGAAATTATGCTTCTTGCCATTCACTTTCCTTCATGGTTGAAACCGGAAGTAATTCCAGGCTTGCCTTTCCGCTGGTATGGGCTTATGTATGTCGTTGCTTTCGGCGTAGCTTTTCTGCTTTACCGCAGGCAGGTAAGGGAACGCAGCTTCCCCATGACCGAAGATGAACTATCCGGGCTCTTTTTTTGGGGCATTCTTGCTTTGATTTTGGGAGCCCGTATTTTTTCCTCCCTGGTTTACGAAACCGACGGCTTCTACAGGCACAAGCCATGGCTTATCTTCTGGCCTTTCAGAAACGGCCAGTTTACGGGCTTTCAGGGCATGAGCTACCACGGCGGGGTTATAGGCGGAATTCTGGCGATTGTTATTTACTCAAAGGCAAAGAAGTTTGATTACCGCGAAATTGGCGATATGTTTTCGGCCAGCATTCCTTTGGGCTATACCTTCGGCAGGCTTGGTAACTTTATCAACGGGGAGTTATACGGACGCATTACCGCAAGCCCCCTCGGAATGTATTTCCCTGACGGGGGCATATCGCCGGTTGACAGGAATTTAACCATTATCCGGGAATACGCCGAGCAAATGGGCATTACCGCCATTACCGGAGCGGGCGGTGTTTTGAACTATCCCAGGCATCCTTCCCAGCTTTACGAAATGTTTTTCGAGGGTATAGTGCTATGGGCTTTTATCTGGTTTTTCAGAAACAGAAAACCTTTTAAAGGGTTTCTCCTTACCCTGTACCTTTCAGGTTACGGCCTTATTCGCTTTTTTATAGAATATTTCAGGGAACCTGACGCCGAGCTTGGCTATCCGATTAAATTGGCAAAAACAAGCCTGCCTACCGCTTTAAGCCATCCCGCTCTGGATTTTTCTACTGGCCAGATACTCTGCTTTGTTATGATCATTACAGGGCTAGTCTGGGCGCTCGTTGCTTCGCGTTTAAAAGACCGGGAGCCTGTGCGAGTTTATAACACCGGAGCTGAGAAAGCTGCGGCTGCCTCGCCCGGCGAAAAAGCCGCTGAAAAAAACAGGCGGCGCAAGCTGCGGAACAAGCTGCGCTAGCTAGATCTGTCAATAGTATAGATACATTATTAACCTGGACCGAGCCATGCCAAACCTAAAACCCTGTGGGCGTATGCTTTGTCGCCTGTGGTTATTTGTAATAAAACTGAAAATGGGATACTCATCAATCTATAGGGCACATTCACCGGGGGACTGGCAGCGAATGGATGAAACGATTGATGGGATCTATGTAAGAAACTTATTTGCAAAAAATTTAAAAAGGTTTCGGGATCTTTTAAAAATCTCTCAATTGGATCTGGCTACCGCTTCGGGGCTTGCACATAACTTCATAAATGATATAGAAAACGGAAAAAAATTTGTATCGGATGAAACAATAGCAAAGCTTGCAAAGGCGCTTAAGGTGGAACCGTACAAATTTTTTCTTCCTAATGTAAAGCTGAACACTCAGGGAGAAGACATTATTGCCGAAGATTTTTCTGATGCGATTGGAATTTTAATTAAAGAATACTGCAACACCTATTTCAAGGATAACCACAAAATCGAAGCGGATAATGACAAGCCTAAAGAGGAATAGGGGCTAACTCAACATTATACATTTAAGAAAAAATTTATCTCACAAAGGCACGGAGCTCACAAAGGACACAAAGGAAAATCGAAGAATTAATATATTTGGTTTTCTGTCAGCTCTTCAAGCGTAATTTCCCAGAGCTTAAGAAAAGGATCGATCTCTGTGCGGACACGCTTCAAAAAGCTTAAGTCTGTAGCCGGAGGACGCCTGCCGCCAGCGCCGGCGCATTCGGGGAAGTGCGCCCAAAGGTAATCGGCGGCGTCAAGCAAAGTTTCCAGCCTTTCAGGTTTGGAAGGTACAGCTCCTGTAAGCATATCTTTTAGTTCTTTCAAAGTGTTGGCTTCGCGTCTTGCGAAGGCGGCTATTCTATCTGTTTGTGATTTTTCCCCAACGCTGCTGAACGAATTTCGCGGCGGGGTATATTGATCGCCCGCTTCGTTCAGCATAGCGAAAGCTTCGGCAGCGGTAATTGTTTTTACCCCCAGTGGAAGCCCGGAACCAGCTATATCAAAAAGCCTGGGATTTCCGCCAAATTCCAGCTCAAAGAGATCGCGGTATTTCCGCATTGCCGGATTGCTCCGTACTTGCTCTCCCATTTTGGAAACAGCGGCGTAGGTTCCGTCTTTTAGCGCGGCGCCAGTGTCTATGAGGCTTTTGAAGCGGGTTTGCCTGTTTTCAAGATCTCTGCGCCCGGGCGTGGAACGCGCATGGCATGTATTTATGGAAAACGAAAAGTCGATTCCAACAGTAATAACAGGGCCGGAGCTGATTTTCAGTGCCAGAGCCACTGTGTTAAGCCCGACTGAGCCCATTGGCGGGTAGGTTTCCGGAAGCAGGCCGCTTTCCTTAAGCCTCGATAAAAACGCCAGTTCCGCCCAGGGGGTAGCGAAGAAATACCTTTTCCCGTTTAGCACCCGCGTCGATGCCGGCAGCGCTGAAAGGTCAATAGCGGCGTCTATCTTCTGCCCTTCTAGACCGATAAAGCACCTTAAATTCCAGTGCTGGCTTTCAAGCATAACCGTAAGGTCAGGTAAAATGCCCCAATCGGCAAGGGCAGGGAGGCATGCACCCACGCATATTATCCTAAAGCGCCTCTCACCCGGTCCGGGAATTTTTCCTTTGTATAAAGAGTATAGCTCGCTTAAAAATGGATCCAGGGATGGGCCTGCCCCAAGTGCCAGGACCCCTGCTGAACGCCAATCCGGGCTATCGGTATCCGAGCAGCCATAATAAGCGAGGTTGCGAATCAGGTTTTTGGAGTAAAGGCGGCCCAGGCGTATCAGGGTCATGGCGTTGCTCCATTCCACGGCTATTTCCCGCCTGAGGGCGGCTTCCATATCGCCGTAAAGCTGAGGGAATAGTTGCCAGCCTCCGGTAAGGCGTATTGTTTCTGTGCGGCGAAAAACCCTTTCTCCCCAAATCTTTCTTGCATACGCGCAAAGGCTTTCCGCTTCTTTTGACTTAACAAGGGAAAAAGGTATTATCTTTCTCCCCGGAAGGTTCTGAATCAATTCGGATTCTGCCCCGATGGTTCGTTTGGACAGCTCAAAAAGTTTTTCATCGGCTTCTACGCAAAGAATCGCCGAATTGGGTGGCAGCTTTTCCAGAAGTGGCGGAATGCCGTACCCATAAAGTGGAGAGGGGCAAAGATAAAGCGTGCTTTCTTTTGGATCAATGCCCGCCGCCAGGCGTTCAGCCTGGGCGACAGGGTCGATCTTTGATAAAAGGGTTTTCCCCAGATATGAAACCGAAAAACCCTGCCTTGCAGGAATTTCCTTTGGGTTAATTTGTCATCCAGAGGGAATAGAATGTATCATAAAAACGATCGTCCATTTTTTCGTTATTCAGGAAATGAAGGCGGTAGCTATCCTCAACGGTGATGCTAATCCAGTAATGGAAATAGGACTTAATCAGTTCGATTTCGTTTTCATCCGCAGGCATTTCTTCCAGCGGGAAAAGCACTATAATGTTATCGCCGACAACAAGGGGAGAGGATGGGGAGTTGAGCGGAGTGGAGAATGCGGCTTTCCAGAAAAACTGATTGTTACCCGCGTTTTCCAGTTCCTCAATACCGCTTGACCGTACTGAACCCATGAGAGCGGAATTCCCGTAATTAAGCGGGATCGGGCCGAAGCTATATTTGGTCAGCTCTGCGTCGGCGATAGCCGCATCAAAGCCGTTTTTCCTTACCTGTTCATTGAATTTCTCAGCCTTCGAAATCATCCAGTCTTCGGGTATGCCGCGCATAGAGCTCATCAGGTAGTATCTTATTCTGTTATTTTGGGATGAATCGCTTAAATCAGCCGGGCGTACTGCTTCATTCACCCTGTATATGGACCAGCCTGACGTGGCTTTGACTAGCTCGCTGACCGCTCCCCTGCCCAGGTTTATAACATCGGCTCTGGCTTTTTCGTCTGTAATGTCATACTGCAGCTCAAAGGCCATTGTCATTCCCATTTCGCCGCCTCTGTCGGCTGCCCAGTCCTGTGAATAGTTCCTCGCCGCTTCTTCAAAGGTTGTTGAGGCGTTTTTTATCGAATCAAGTACCTGGCGGGCTTCCCTCTCGCTTGAGGTTATTGTGATCCTTGAAAGATTAACCACAGAAAATAATTCCGGATGGGATTCGGCGTATGCCGCAACTTCCGAATCAGGATAAGAGCTTAACGGAAAAATCGCCAAATCAAAATTCCTTTGCGGGGAAGCCATGGCGGCGATAAAAGAAGCTTCGTTGGATGCTGATTTTAAGTTTTCCATATCTGAAATGTAAGCCTGTACTATATAGTTTTCCTGAACCTGCTGCCAAAGATTCATTCGGGAAGAGTTATCCAAAGCCCGGTATTTCATCGATGAAAAACGGCCGTTTTCCTGGAACATGGACAGTTTTGCTATTTCACGGTCTACCACGTTTTCCGGGGCAATGAACCCGGCTTGTTTCATTTCATCCAGAATCCCAATTCGTACCGCCGCTTCCTCGAAAGCCTGCCGCCAGATACCGCCTATTGTTCCCAAATAATTCGATTCTTCGGGATTTGGCCGCTGCCTTTGGTAAAGCGACTGCTGGACTTGGTAAAAATAGTTATTTACGACATATTTTATCGGGGTTTTATTGTAATACCCGAAAATCAAATCCCCTCCTCTCCTGGCACCCTCGCCTGGAACTATTGCCGGTACTAAAACGAAAGCAACAATTACTATTACGAGGACTACCACCGTTCCTATAAACAGAAACGGATGGGTCTTCAGACGATGCATTATTTCGGAAATATCTGAGCTATCAGCCTTGCTGTCAGCTCTTTCCCTGCGTTTTCTTTCTTTGGATGCCATAATCTACTCCCTAAATAAGCATGCTTCCCAGCCAGCAGGAAGCTTTCTGTGTAATTGGTTCTTGAGGATACCATTTTTATGGAAAATCGTCAACTTATTGACATAAATCACGCATCTTGCTAAGATGAGCCATCATTGGGGGCGTAGTGAAGCTGGTTTATCACGCTGGCCTGTCAAGCCGGAAATCGCGGGTTCAAGCCCCGTCGCTCCCGAAAGTTTTCCAAAATTACCTGTTATTCTTATAAACCAAGAGGTGCAATTATGGCTTTTTCGTTAAAAAACAATTACCCGATTGTTTACAGGGCGAGGTTTACAAAAAAGGGCTGGAAGGGGGAATACCTGGAAAAGCCGCATAAAACGCCAAAAGAAGAAGCCGCAATGAAAAGTTCCCAGCGGGATGCGCTGGCAGATTCGCGAAATTATTATGATGATATGCCGCTGGTTAGTTATACTACCCAATATGGGCTTTCCTGCTTTGAGGGCTTAAAAGCCCTTCCCCGGAAGGACGGCAGCCTTGCCCTTTTCAGGCCCGATCAAAACGCAAAGCGTTTTTTCAACTCCATGAAAGGCCTTTATATGCCTCCTTTCCCCGAAGAGCTGTTTCTAAAGGCATGTATTGAAGTTGTAAAACGAAATGCGAAGCTGGGCTTCCGGCCTGAATACAAAAGCGAATGGGAAAAAGATTCCTTCATGACGGCGGATTCAGTTTATGTGCGCCCCTTTGTTTATTCCGAAGGCGGAATAGGGGTGAATATTTCCACTGAGCCATATGTAATAATTGTTACAACGCCCGTGAGCGCGTATTTTTCAGGCGGCGACACCGCAGCGGTTGTTACAAAGCGAATCAGGGCGACTCCAAACGGGACAGGATGGATTAAGGCAGCTTCAAACTATACCATAGCGGCTCTTGCCAAGCATGAAGCCATGGAAGCAGGTTTTATGGAATGTATTTTCCTGGATGCTGAAAAACAAAAATTTGTCGAGGAAGGCTCCTCCTGCAATATCTTCTTTTACCTCAAGTCAGGAGAGCTGGTAACGCCGGCTTTGGGCGACACAATTCTGCCTGGAATTACCAGGGCCAGCATAATCGAGCTTGCGAAGGACAATAAGGTAAAAGTCTCCGAGCGAAAAATCGCGATTGAGGAAGCGTTAGGCGAAACCCAGGAATGTTTCGTCTGCGGTACCGCCGCTGGGGCAACGCCCATTACAAGCCTTACCTACAAAAAGAAAAAGGTTACCTTTAATAAAGGCAAGGTAGGGACTCTTACCGCGATTATTCAGGACACCCTTAAGGGCATTCAGTACGGGCTTATCCCTGACGAAAAAGGCTGGCTTAAAAAAATCCCTCGCTAAAATTTACCTAAAATTTTACCACGGAGGACACAGAGTTTCACGGAGTAAAATAACATAATCGTATTAAAACTCCGTGTTACTCCGTGACCTCTGTGGTTATTGCTTTCTTCATCTTCATCAGTGTTTTTAAATATCCTGCCCCTTCCATTTGGGCTTGAAGCCCAGGTAGCCAAGTATAGTCATGAACGAAAAGTACACTGGAGTAAAAAGCAGCGTAAGGGCATAACCGAAAAATTTTCCCTTTGGAAGCGAACAGCCAAATAAGCGCAAATTGGCAAAGTTATTAAAGAGCATAGATGTCAGCACCCCGGCCGGCAGCGGCCATAAGAATGGAAAGAACGGCAGCAAGGGTAAAGCAAGTACCCCCATGGCGATTGTGATCATTAAAAAATTGTAATTGAGCCGGGTAGCGAGATCGGGGCTAAAAAGGCCGCCGTTATTCCAGCGCAGGGTCTGGTTAGCCAGGGCTTTCCATGTTTTCTCGCCGTGTGTGATTACATGCACGTCCTCGTCAAGGGCTGCGCGGATTTTGTAATTTGAGCAGGAGCGTATCCTGGAAATAAGGGCGGCGTCTTCGGTAGGCGAGGGCGGGACGTTTTCGTAGCCCCCTACCGTGTCAAGACAGGAGCGCCTCAGGATAAGGTTGTTCCCAAAGCCGCCGCCCGCCGCGCCCAAGCCGGTTGCCCCTGCCAGGTAAACAAAACGAATTCCGTGTTCATAGCACTGGTAAAGGTGAAAGAACCATTTTCCATCGAAAAAATCTTTATCGCCCCAACGTTTCAGTACCGGCCCGAGTATCACTCCGGTTTTACTGTCAGACATACGCTTTACCATCCCGCGAACCCAATGCGGCGGTAACTGGCAGTCCGCGTCGGTAAAAAGAAGAAACTCCCCTGATGATACTTCAATCCCCCTGGTAAGGGCATATTGCTTGTGATTGGGGCCCGGGTTTTCCTTTAAATAGATACACCTGGCTCTTTCTTTTCCGGCTTTACTAATAAAAGCGTTAATCAATTCCTGGCTATTATCTTCCGATCTGTCGTTAATAAAGATGTATTCAGCTTTAGGATAATCCAGCGTTTCAAGGCTTTTAAGCAGCCCTTCCATGCGGCCGCTTTCGTTATGTATCGGTATAATAAGCGAAACCGAAGGCAACTCTTCTTCCGGGCTTCCAAGGGCTTTTTTCTCCCGAGCCGTTTCCAGATAAATGCCTATCATACTGGCGATATGAAGCCCGACAAAAATTACATAGTAAATGTAAGGGAAAATAACGTGCATCATTCCCGGTTTAACAGCGCAAAGTTTTTTTTGTTTTTACGGTATAGCCTGCGGAATACGGCATAGTTTTTACCGTATGATGCAACAGCTTTTTGATTGGGAGTGTAGGCTGAATTCACTGTTATCAGGCTGCTGGCTTCATTGAGGGAGGCTATGTGCCCAAGGCCGAATGCCATTATTATTGCGGCGCCCAGAGCCCCCGCGTTCTGCGGCTTTTCCGTTTTTTCCACCCTCATGTTAAAAATATCCGCCATCATCTGGCAGATTAATTCCGAACGTGCGCCGCCGCCTACAAATCGAATAACGGATGAGGTACGCACCTTTTTTTGCTGGCATTCAAGCATCCAGCGTTTATGGAATAGTATCCCTTCGAGTACAGAACGTATAAGGTCCTCTTTTTTTGTTGCAAGGCTGATGTTGAAAAATCCTCCTCGGCAGTCGGCATCTTCGAATGGGCAGCGGTTTCCCAAAAGCCAGGGCATGAAAATTACGCCATTGCTGCCTGCCGGTACCCGCGCCGCCGCCTCGCACATCAATTCTATCAGGTCATCAGTATTGCGCTCTACCGATTCGCCTGTGTGCCTGAACGCGCCTATCTCATCGGCAACCAGATGATCGCGGGCCCATTCTATACATTTGCCTGAGGTCTCCATCTCAGCAAAATAATTGTAACGCCCCGGTATCGCTCCAGTTACAGAAGCAATCATTGAGACTGCGTCTACGACCTGTTTATCCACTACCGTCGATACCCATCCTGATGTGCCGATATAAACATGGGTATCGCCTGTTTTTGTACAGCCCGCTCCTATTCCGATAAGAGAGCAATCTCCGCCGCCGGAAAATACCTTACAGCCAGTATCAAGGCCAAGCTGCGCTGCCGCTTCCTCCGTCAAATTGCCAACCTGGTCAGTACACTTTATTATCTGTGCCAGATGATCATAATGTACGCCGTGAAGGGTGCATACGGTTTTGCTCCAGGAATTTTTGCGCGTGCTATAGAGCATGGTGCCAAATGCGGAATCTTCGGAAGAAACATAGCATCCGGTGGCTCTAAACAACAAATAATCTTTTACATCCAGCCACTTATAAATTTTTTTGAACAACTCCGGTTCGTTCTCCCGAACCCAGGCATAACGGAACACCGGATCTTTTGCGCTTGCAGCCACAACGCCGGTCTCCGCTAAGGAGACAAGCAGCTTTCTGACATTGATGCCTGCCACCGTAAATAAGCCTGAACGCCAGGAATCAAATTGTTGTGTCGCCCTCTTGTCCATGTAACTCATAGCCGGGCGCAGTACCGCTCCGTTTTTATCCAGGAGTACCAGGCCCTGCATCTGCGAGCAGAACGAAACAGCGCTGACAGCCTTACCGTCAATGTGCGCCAGGCGTAGAACCTCACCGGTGGTTTTTCTCATGCTCTCCCACCAGTCATCAGGGTTTTGCTCGACACCGCCGTTTGCCGTAAAAGAAAGCGGGTACTTGCACGCCGCTTCCGCCAAAAGCGTAATGCCTGAGTCAAGCCGGTACAGGCAGGTTTTATTACCGGTCGAGCCAATATCGTAGGCAATCACATAATTCGCATCCATATTAGTACTCTATCACTACTCTGATTTTTTATCCGCTTTGTTTTTTTTCCTTCATTGCCAGATCGTTGGTATTCATTGAATTGCGGTATACCCAAAAGCGGCAGACTAAATATTCCGTTACCAGGTTGCTCAACATGGTAAGGCCAAATACGATGTATTCATTTATCCCATGATCGGTGGCTGCCTGTCCGGCCCAGGTGGAAAGCGGCGTGAATACCAGGTAATAACAGGCTACCTTTAACATTGCAATCGGTACGTTAGTTGCCGATTTAAATGTGAAACGGCGGTTGACAGTAAAATTGTACAATACAGAAAGGATCAACGCGGTAAGATAACAGGGCCAATAAGGTAATTTGGTAAACTCATTCAATAATGTAAAGGTTACTGTTTGGACTATGCCGGCAGATGAAGAAAACAACGTGAACTTAATTGCCTGCCAGACATTCTGCTTAGCGGTCATTTTATCGTTTTTATTGAGCTGCTCATTCCCCATAAATAAATTTACCCTTTCATTTTTGAGTATTTATGCGTGTAGTTAAATCGCATCAGCTTTCTATCGATGAATGGCAGCGGTTTTAACTGTCCCGATTTTCCGGCGTGAACGCAGGCAAGCGCGTTTTTTTCGACTATATTCATAATCGCAGTACACTCAGATTCATCGCTTGCGCAGCAAACAGCGCCCCAGCCGTCGATGCATAAACAATTCCTGTTATTCAGATTTTTCTTGATATTTTGTAGCGCCGCTTTTGTCAGCTTTGCTTCCGGCGGCTTTTCAATCTTTGCGTCGCTTCCGGCTATTTGTGCAAAATCATCAAGCATCGCGGGCATAACCCCGGTATTTTTCATAGCGGCAATTACGGGCGCTGAAGAAAGATGTGCAATATAATGAAACTCAGGATATGCGGCATATATCGCAGCGTGCAGCAGGGCAGTAGTATCATCGTCTCCGGACTCACCATGAAGCATAACGCTGTCGTCAACGAAGCGGGCAGCTCCGTTATGCGTCAGGCTAAACCCGCCGGGAACACGCTTGCTGAAAATGGTTTTTTCGCAATCCGGTGAAGGTGAATATGACGGTGAATATAAAATAGATCGATTGCATATTTCCTCAAGCAGTACCGCCCTCTGAAAAGCCGTTTGCCTGTCGGAACCTATGAGGAGCGCCCCGTGCCGCTCCATCAGGATAGCACTGCTCTTTTTTTTAAGTATGCGTTCCACATTCCGGCGAAGTTTTTTTGTGCCGGGCAGCCCGTAAGAAGAAAAGCCAATCTCTCCTCCCAGGATTTCTTTTTCTTCCACAGAGAGGGCGCTGCCTGTGTAACCGGTAACGCTCATTGCCGACGCGCAGGTTTGATGTGTATGAATAACAAAATTTGTTTCCGGTGAAATCAGGTAAGATGCCGCATGAATTCCTTTTTCAGAGGATGGTTTTCTTTTCCCTTCATATTTCAGCGTGGCAATATCGACAATGCTAATATCATCTTCCGTTAACCGATCGTAGGCGATACCGCTGGGCGTGATTGCGAATAGGTTCTCGTTGATACGGCAGCTTGCGTTGCCCCATGTACGGGCAACAAGGCCTTTTTCCACAAGTTCATGCCCGGCGCGTAAAACTTCAGTTTTTGCTTCATTAAAATTCATGGTTTTCGAATCTCTATACATTGAAAAATACGCGAGAATCGCTCAAGAACATTCCTGATATCCTCAGGCGTATAAGCGGCGCTGGTATACAAACGGTTGCCGGCCAGCGTGACAATGCCTTCTGCCATATAGGCAGCGCCCATATACTCCATTTCTTTCTTGCGTACTGATGTCTCTTTTAAAACGTTTGGAATCGTCCACGGTTTTTTCCAGTTTATCGAAAAATGCATAGTCCCCAGGGTGTCCAGATGGCAAATGGAACCCACGTTGTGAGCGACAAACGGTAGATGATATTTTTTTATCAATTCGTTAAGGCCGTCGGTAAGCATGTCGCCTATACCATTTGCGGTACGGCATGCGCCGGTACGCTCAATTTCGAGCAGGGTGTAATATCCTGCGGCGCAGCTTAACGGATTTGCCGCCAGGGTACCGCCGGAAAAAGCCTTTTTACCGCCCTCGTCCAGCCCCGCGCCTAAAAATTTCATATATTCCCGTTTCCCGCCCAATCCTCCCGCGCCTGGGTAACCGCCGGCAATGACTTTGCCGAATACTGTTAAATCGGGGGAGACCCCCATATAGCCTTGAGCGCCGTTTATGCCAACGCGAAAGCCTGTAACCACTTCGTCAAATATTAGCAATGCGCCGTATTTCCGGCAAAGCGCTTCAACGCCTTTAACAAACTCAACGCTTACAGGCCATGTGCCGCTTTCCGGGCCGATTGGTTCCATGAATACCCCAGCGGTACCGCCGTACAGTTTGTTGCGGCGCAGCACATGTTCAAGGCTGTTTAGGCTGCCGGGGAAAAATTCCTGCGTTTGCTTAAAGCAAAAAGGAGGCACGCCGTGCGACTGCAAGCCTTTGGTACCAGGGATGCGGATTCCGTAAGCAAGCAGGTCGCTCCACCCGTGATAGGCGCCTCCCATTTTCACGATGTTCTTTTTCCCGGTTGCGAGCCTCGCGACTCTGGAGGCCACCATACAGGCTTCCGTTCCGGAGGTATACATCCGGAACATATCCACCGATGGTATATACTGCGCAATCAGAGAGGCAAGTTTATACTCGTATTCATGAAACAGCCCTGTTGAAGGGCCGCAGGTATCCAAAAGCGCAAATACCTTTTCACGAACCGTATCCGGGTTACTGCCAAGTACTGTCGGCCCGCCTGCCTGCAGGAAATCGTAATACCGGTTGCCGTCAATATCGGTCAGCGTATTCCCTTTGGCGCTGGTAAAAACTATGGGGAACGGGTAGTTAAACGCCAAATTATGCTGCACTCCCCCTGGAATTATTGCTTTGGCCTTGTTTATCATGGATTTTGATTTTGAGCATTTTTTTTCGAAATATTCGGATTTATACTGGTTAAGGGCATCCATTGAGATGCTGTAAACGGGCTGCCTTATAAGCTCATCCAGTTTTCTGTTTATGTCAACGGCGTCCACATAGCGTGAAAGTGTTTTTGTTTCTGTCATTTTATTTTTTGGAGATAGGGGGAGTCGAACCCCCGACCTATAGATTGCGAACCTATCGCTCTACCAACTGAGCTATATCCCCGCTGGCAAGAGTGTAGATTAAATTAGGTGGAATGGCAAGGTGTCTAACATATTATTTTAGCCTATAGCTTATTCTTGGGCTGGACAATTATCTTCTTAATTTCGGTGTTCTGACCCATCCATAAACGCGTGTTTGTCTCGACATTCGTTAACTCGGCGCTGACGAAATAGGTTCTGGAGGTTGTATTGCCTGCTTTGTCGACAATCGTTCTTACCGCCCCAAAAAGCATAAAGTCAGCGCCTACTTCCTTGCCAAGGGAAGCTGCTGTTTCTTCGCTGGCATTTATTTGCTGATCCTGCCGTTCAGCGCGCAGGGCGTCCCTTATCGCGCCTCCGGCCACAAAGTCCATTTTACCGCTTTTAAAAATTGTAATTTCCATCGTGTCTGTAATTATACCCGTATCAATGTGTTCGCTGCTCTCGTTGATGAATCTGCCTACAAGCACGGTCGGTTTTTTTCCCTGTATGTTTTGGATTTCCTGCGCGACCCTTGGCGCTTTAAGGCAATCGTTTATCAATGATTCGCAGACGATCCTGACATCCGTGTCATTCCAATAACCGCTTAAATCGGTTTGCGTTTTTGGATCTACGCGGGTCACTTTTGGATCCGAAGAGCAGGAGGCAGCCAGAACCAGTACAATTGCCGCTAAAATACGCGTTAACTTTTTCATGATCTTCTCCTCTCTTATCGAAGGCTGGCGGCTTCAATCAGATTTAGCGTATTTGCCCTGACGTAAAGCTCCGTATATTCATCCGTCGCGACAACATTGCCCTGATTGTAAAAAATTACACTAACGCTGTAGATTCCCGGATCCAGGTTAATGCCGCCGATGTAAGCCTTGTCCGGGAAATAACGCCCCATGCGAATATCGGCGGCTTCGCTGGAATCTGCCGCTAACTTACCCGCGATGGAAGCAAGCAGGCTTATAAACAAGCCGCTTTCATTTTCCTCTTCATTCTCTTTGTCAAATCTGGAAGCGGCTTTGGTAGCCCCGGCATCTGCGGTAGCGTATTTAATAATAGTACGAATATAAGTCTTATTAAACATATTTGTAAACCGGGCGTTGTAAGTTTCCTTCGCGACTGCCCCCATATCTTCTATAAGCTCAAGATCGAAACTTTTCTGCCCGCTTATTTTAACCTGAATCCTGTCTATAATGCTTGGCCTTTTTACCAATACGGGAAGCTTAAACTGAGTATAGTGTAGAGCTTTATTTCTAAAAAAAGGAAAGTATTGATTGTATACCTTCTCTTCCTTGATGGGAGACAGTCCGGCAAAAGCGAGAATGTTAAGCCGCGCTTTCTCCGGAGGAATGTTTTGGGCATCTTCCGCAGATTCCGGAAAGGGATGGTAATATATTTTTGGGTTGTCGGTAAATGCCGCGTTTAGCTTGTCAAACTCAATGCGGGCATCGTCTGTTTTTCCCTGGCCCTGATAAAAAAGGGCGCTTAAATAGCGGGCAAGGGCGGAATCGGAAAAAAATACCGGTTCTCCCGTTGGTAGTTCAGGAATATCCGGAAAATCAATGTTGTGAAGCGTTACATGCATATGCTGCGTGGCTAATTCGCTTCCTTCTTCATACTTTTTGGAAAGCAGATCCAGCTTTCCGTTGGACATGGTAATTTTGCGGATTTCTACCATAGCCTCTTCCGTATTGTTGTTATGGTAATAATTCAAAGCGTTAAACACATTTAAATATATATCTTCGTAATCTTCGCCGGGGTATTCTTTGGTATTATCATTGGCAATATACGACGTAATTCCGGCGGTAATGCTTTTTGTAAAAGCCTCCTGGATCAGCCTTTCCGCGTTTTCCAAATCCCGCGACGAGCTGCTGTAGTTCCCTGCGTAATGCTCAAGGAGGCCCTTGTCCAAAAATAGCGAGATGGCATTTTTTTCAGGGTATATAGGCCTCTTCTTTTCCTGCCCGATTATTATTTCAGCGATTCCCCTTTCAAAATCGTTTTGGTAAACCGCTTCATCAATATTTTTATAAGCGCCTGAAATTGATGTACAGGAGGGAAATAAAAAAAACAAAAAAGGAAAAAAGAGACAAGCCGGAAAAAGTTTCACAACTTTTTATATTTCCTTGCCCTGATGGGCCTTAAGTCTTCCTCGCTCACCTGGGAAGGATCGTCCACCCCGGGGGGCAGCTCCCTGCCTTCTTCCAGTTCTACTTCCTCATCTTCAAATAGTTCGCTTTGGGACTGCTCTGTGTGTGCCGTGTCGTCCGGGGAAGGCACATGCCCCAGCCTGGCGGAGATCATTTTGGTGATCCCTGACTCTTCCATAGTTACACCCAAAAGCGTATTTGCGCAGGAAATTGTTTTTTTATTGTGGGTAATGACTACGAACTGGCTCTTTCGCCCGAATTCCCTGAGGAGCTGGACAAAGCGGCTTACGTTTTCTTCGTCAAGGGCGGCGTCTATTTCGTCCAAGAGGCAAAAAGGCGATGGCTTTACCAGGTATGTGGCGAAGAGGAGGGCGACCGCCGTCATGGATCTTTCGCCGCCTGAAAGCAGGTTGATGTTTTCCAGCTTTTTCCCCGGCGGCTGGGCGAAGATTTCAATCCCGGATTCAAGCACATGGTTCAGGTCCAAAAGGCGCAATTCCGCCCTGCCGCCGCCAAAGAGCCTGCGAAATATATTGTGAAAATTCTTTTTGATTTTGTCGTAAGTGTTCATGAATAAAGCAGACGATTCGGTCCTGAGCTCGGTGGTAAGCTTTTCAAGGTTCGCTTTGGCTGCTGAAAGGTCGGCGAGCTGGCCTGAAAGAAAATCAAAGCGTTCCTTCTTTTCCGCGAATTCTTCAGGAGCTGCCAGGTTTACCGGCCCAAGGTCTTTAAGGGCTTGCCTGCCCCTGGCAAGAAGCTCCCTTAGCTCGCCGGTTGTCGCGGTGATGGTGAAGGTCCTCTCTTCAAATTCCATAAGGTCGCGAGAGTGGGTTTCCCGGAAGTTATCCAGTATATTTTTTATTTCCGTTTCGGACTGGACAAGTTCAAGCTGTATTTTTTCCAGGGCTCCCTGGGCTTTGGCCAATTCCGCCATGCGGGCACGTATGCTGTCCTGGGTTCCGGCTACAGCGCCGTTTTTCACAGTAATTTCTTTTTCCAGCTTCTCCATGTCGCTGGCTAACTGCCTGCCCCTGCTTTCAATGTCCACGATTTCTTTTTCTGCGTCCGCAATGCGCTCTTCGATTTCCGTGTACCGCTTTCGATCCGTAAACAGCTCGTCCTGGATGGTTTTATGAAGGCTTTCCTGCCCCAAAAGCTCCCGGCGTATAAGCCGCCCCTGCTCTTCTGCCGCCTGCGCCTGGGTAGTCATTTTCATCCTGTTAACCCTCAGGTTTTCAAGCGTGCTGCGGTACTCGTTGATTTTAGTGCCTAAATCGTCGTTGTGCTTTCTTAAAATCGTGATTTGCTCTCGTTTTTCCAAAACCCCTTCCCGGCAGGAGCGGATTTCCGCGTCCAAAGCCCGCTTTTTTGTAATAATCCCCTCGGGGGCAAGGAAATCGTCGAGGAAGGAGGGGGAGCTTTTCCGGTAGCTTTCAAAAAGCGCTATCGCCTTTTCGGAGCGGCTTGCAGCTTCCGCAAGCTCGGAGGCAAGGCTATCGGCTATGCGTTTTAATTCTTCCGCGCCAGGCAGCTTCTCCCCCGAGACAGCCCTGTCGGCCGCTGCGGAAAGGTCGCGGATAAGGGCTTCCCTGCCTGATAGCGTGGTTTTTAGCAGGGTTAGGGTTTCGCTCAGGGCGGCTTCGGCGTTTCGCCTTTCCGCTGCGGAATAGCCGGCTTCTTTCAAGCCAGCGTCAAGGGCTGCCACAATGTCGTCCGTTATGGCTTCCAGAGCCTTCTCCCTTTCTGCCCGGGCCAGTTCAAGGCGGCGTATGTCTTCTTCGTTTTTCCTGACTGAGCTCTCGTTTTCTCCGATAAGGCCGGCAGTGAGCTGGATATTCCCCTCAAAAGAGCGGATGTTGTCTTCTATGGCGGCAACCTGCTTTTGCAAGTCGCGGACTACACCGGCTTGTTCTTCGGCGTCGCTTAAAAGCTCTTCAATCTTGATGCCAGCGGCTTTTTCGCGGCCTTCGTTTACGGCAATCTTCGCCTTGATGTCGCCCCGCTGTTCGGATAGTATGCGGACTTCATTTTCGCGGGCGTTTTTTTCTACAGCCAGGCCGTAAATATTCTTCTGGTGTTCGGCTAAGGCAGCTTCCAGGGAGTTTACCTTGTCCATATTTTCTTCCAGGGCTTTGTTGGCGGCTTCTATCTCTCCCTTGACGGCGTCCCTTTCATCGGTCTTTTTTTTCAGGGCTGACTGTTTGTCGCTCTGTTCATAGCGGAAGCTTTTGAGTTTTAAGAGCTGGATGTCCAGCTCGTATTTGAAAACCTCGTCTTTCAGGGAGCGGTATTTCGTTGTTTTCTCGGACTGAACGCGCAAAGTGTCGTATGTGCGTTTTACCTCGCCTAAAACACCCTCAACCTGGCGTATATTTTCTTCGTTTTTGGCAAACTTTCGCTCGGTTTCAGCGCTCCTTACCTTTAATTTGGTAATTCCAGCCGCTTCCTCAAAAAGAAAGCGCCTTTCTTCCGGCTTGGAAGAGAGAATTTGATCGATTTTGCCCTGTTCCATCACAGAATATGCGGTTTTGCCTACGCCTGTATCCCAAAAAAGTTCCCTTACTTCCTTTAATTTTTTCGGCTTGGAATTGATAAAGTATTCGCTTTCGCCTGAACGGAAAAGCCTTCGTTTTACTTCGATTTCAGGCACATCCAGGGGCAAGGGGTCTGTGTCATTGCCAAGGGTCAGGGTCACTTCGGCTACATTCAGGGGTTTCCGGTTTTCCGTACCGTTAAAGATCACGTCTTCCATTTTTTCGGCACGTAGGGCATGGGATGCCTGTTCCCCAAGAGCCCATTTTATCGCGTCTACCACGTTTGACTTGCCGCAGCCGTTTGGGCCCAGAAGGGCGGTTATTCCCTCGGCAAATTCCACCCTGGTTTTGTCCGGAAAGGATTTGAAGCCGAAAATGTCAAGGCTTTTTAAAAACAAGACTCATCTCCACTATATTTGTACCATTATAACCATTCACCGTTCAAGCTGGCTAAGTATTTCCTTGACTTTTTAGCCTGATTAGCTTATAATAAAAATATAAAATAATCCCATGAGGAGGCCAGCAGATGGCGAAAGTAGAATTAAAAGGTATAAGCAAGTTTTTTGAGGGCGGTGTCCAGGCAGTAAACAATGCCAACATCGTAGTTGAGGACAAGGAATTTGTCGTTCTTGTAGGCCCTTCGGGCTGTGGAAAGTCCACAACCCTCCGTATGATAGCGGGCCTTGAGGACATTTCCGAAGGCGAAATTTACATCGACGGCGAATTGGTGAATGATGTCCCTCCAAAAGACAGGAATATCGCGATGGTATTCCAGAATTACGCTTTGTATCCGCATATGTCGGTATACGAGAACATGGCTTTCGGTCTCAGGATCAAGAAGGTCGAAAAAACTGAAATTGACCGCCGGGTTCACGAAGCGGCAAAAACCCTGGATATTGAAAAACTCCTGGACAGGAAGCCCAAAGCCCTTTCAGGCGGCCAGCGGCAGCGTGTCGCAGTTGGCCGTGCAATAGTCCGCAATCCCAAGGTATTCCTTTTTGACGAACCCCTTTCTAACCTGGACGCCAAACTGCGTGTCCAGATGCGCGCGGAGCTTTCCGACCTCCACTTAAGGCTTAACGCCACCATGATCTACGTTACCCACGACCAGGTGGAAGCTATGACCATGGCCAACAAGATAGTCGTTATGAAGGATGGAAAGGTACAGCAGATTGGATCGCCTTTGTACCTGTACAATCATCCCATTAACAAGTTTGTTGCCGGCTTTATTGGTTCGCCGCCAATGAACTTCCTTTCTGTAAAGGTTGTGGAAGAAGGCGGGCGCCTGGTGCTGGACGAAGGCTCCTTTAAAGTAAAGCCATTGGCCGCTCATGTTGAATACCTAAAGAAGTATGTAGGGAAGGATATATATTTCGGCATAAGGCCCGAAGACCTCAAATTTACCGAAAAAGCCGTGGATAACAGCATTCCCGTAAAAATTACCGTTGTTGAGCCTCTGGGTGCCGATATTCACCTTTGGCTTACCACGAAATCACAGCCGTTGGTAGCCAGGACGGAGCCTAGTTACAATTTTAGCGTAGGAAACTCGGCCAATTTCATACCGGAAATGGAAAAAGCCAGGTACTTTGACAAGGAAACAGAGCTTTCTATCCTTGCCGAGCTGGACACAGCCGCAGGCAAATAAAAGCCAATTGGGTTTATTATGTAAAAAGCGGGAAAACACAGTTTTCTCGCTTTTTTTATCGAAACAAGGCAAACCGCTGATAGTCTGTAACAACTGAATATTTATAAAAAGAGGTTCACGCAAAGGCGCAGCTAAGAACCGAAGGTAGGCGCAAAGTTGTTGTGAGAAGTATTATCGTTATGCTTTCAAGATTCTTATTTTGAATATTGTATATCTTGAACAACGAAGATCTATCGAACATACACTTGACGCTGCAAATGAAAGTTTAAAGGAACACTTAAAAAAATAAGAAAAATCATGAAGGAAATGCAAAATTTGGTAAGAACGCAAGGTTCTCTGCGCCTTTGCGCCTCTGCGTGAGGATCTTCTTTAAATGAATGTAAGCTAGCGTATATAGTAACTGTGGCGTGCTAGCTTAGTTTTCGCCCCTGGACAGCTTGCCGTCGTTGATGAAGCCAAGGAGCTCGTCATTTTGCACGGTGATTTGTTCCATGAAGTCAACCATGGAATAGTCAAGCCCGTTTTGGCGGTATTCCATTTCCGTTTCTGGAGAAAAGCCTTTTCCCGCAAGGGCAATTTCTGTGGCGGTGGCGGTTGTGCCTGAAGCGATAATGCGCCTTACGCTAAGGCTGGCTGACGTTATCCAGCCTGTCAGGCTGCCAGAGCGGATCCGGCTCCATTTTCCGCTTTCGCTTAAAAGCGTTACTTCGTTCCCCAGGGGCAAATTTCCCAATTCTCTGGCAAAAAAAACTGGCGAATCTTTTATTATCGCGCTTTTAATAGATATAAAGCGTGTGATCTCAATGTTTTGGGAAAAAACTGGTATGCCAATGTAAAATAATATTAATAAAAACAATAGAAATCGCCGCATAATAACTCCTTAATAAATATTACTAACATTATGAATATATTAATGTTACGAATTTATCCAATAATGTATTATAATTGGGCATTTCCCTTACTGCAAGAGTTGGGAGGCTTTACAATTTAGATGCTTTGGGGTATGTTCTACATTAAATGGCATAGGTGCCTTAATATCTTTAGAGGAGTTTATAATGAAAAAATTCTTTTCGCTTGTTTTAGTTTTAGCCCTGGTCCTCATGGCGGCAGCATGTGCTTCTGCGGGTCATGGTCCTGTAAACACGCCTCCGTGGATCAATGAAATACCCGATGAGGGAGAGATTTGGGGTATAGGAATCGCCAAGCAGTCTTCGCCTGCTTTTTCCATGCAGACTGCTGAAGAACGGGGCAGGGTAGCCGTTGCCCGCCAGCTCAGTTCGAAAGTCCAGGCCATGTTTGTCGACTACAACCTCGATGCCGGTAATGCTGGCAGTCAGGCCAATACCTCCCTGCAGGAAAATGTTAGCCGGTCGCTCACCAATATGGATATTTCCGGCACAAGGCCAATCAAGCGCTGGCAGGCTCCCGATGGCACGTTCTGGATTTTGATGGCATTAAATATAGCAGACGCTAAAGCCGCAGTTGCCAGCATACTTGGAAATGAAGAGGCACTGTACGCCCAGTTCAAAGCCCAGCAGGCGTTACAAATGATGGACGCTCAGCTTGCTAAAAAAGAAATACCGCTGCAAGTTAGCAACTAGAACCTGTTTATTTAATAGAGCCAATCCCAAAACTCTTTGGGGTTGGCTCTATTTTTATGTGACTGCCGCTCCGGAGGGACTATACTGAAAAAGATTGGGCCTTTGCTGTTGTTGTTTATGCTGATGGCTTGTTCCAGCGAACCCCATGTTTCCAATGTCGCGTTGATTGATTCCTCATTTTTATTTTCTGCGCCGAAGGAAGGCGAGCTTGTTTTTTTGGGCGTTGCCGGAAAAAGATCGAGCCGTAAAGAAACCCTGAAGTATGCCCTTGAAGACGCGGCGCGGCGCGTAGTCCTTTTCAATCAAGTTTCGGGGGAGTATGCGGTTGAAAGCTCTATCGGTTCAGGGGTATTTGATTATAGTAATAAGACTAAAACGGCCATGTTTTATAACGAAGGGGATGTAATAAAGTACGTTGACAGCCTTAAATATGACGAGAAAGAAAAATCAGATACAATCGAAGTTGAAAAAACTGTATTTATCCGTACCACATACCCGTCGACGCTTCCTTTTCCTGTAACTTACCGGCCCGCATACAGTGTAAGGGATAAAAAGCCCAGTTGGGTTGATAATCCTGATGTTGTGATTCCAGGTTATGAAGTGGGAATAGGCTATTCATGGCGTTACTCTTCCCAGTTCAAGACATGGATCAATTCATACAATAACGCTGTTTTCTCCATTATCAGGAATATCAATTCTTCTTCACGGGGAGAAGTTGAACTGTACCAGAATACAGGGGGCCTGTTCGGGTATAAAAAATCCACCAATGAAAGCACTACTTATTCCTATGGCACTTTGTACGGGTTCTACGTACTGGATGCCTGGATGGATCCGGAGACCAAAGCGGTTTGGACCCTTGCGATAGCCAGGAAGGCTCAATGATATAAAAGAGGATAGCTATGAAGATAAAAGCGGCGCTTTCAGGTTATTTTTTTATTTTAGTATATTTCTGTATTGCTTTAGTTTTTTTGGCTTGTGAAAGCAGTCCTTCCAGCAGAAATGTTTCTTCGGCTGAAGCCCAGGCAGCGGCTCAAGCCGCGCTGGACAGAATGGAAGGGAAACAGCCGGCTTCTTCCCAGGGCAATTCAACGGCTCAGTTGGGAGCATCACAGGGCGCGGCTACGCAGGGCGCTTCTTCCGCCAGGCAGGAGCCTGTACTCAATACCGGTAAAAATCAGCCAGCCTGGGTTAATTCAGCCGATTCGGTTTACAACAGGAATCAATATGTTGCCGCTGTGGGTTATGCTTCAAGCCGTGAGATGGTTGAAAAAAACGCGCTTTTAAACCTTATCGCGATTTTTGGCCAATCCATATACGCTGATACAACCACAACCAATACTTATCAGGAGGTGGTAAAAAACGGCAAAACCACGGGCTATACAGACAGTATCGAAATAGAGAACACAATAATTAGATCGGCTGCGATGGACTCTTTGGTAGGAGCTGAAATAAAGGAAATCTGGTATGACTCAAAAAGTACATACTACGCTGTCGCTGTTCTGGAAAAGGCAAAAACCGCCCAGTTGTACAGCGAGATGATTAGGGCCAATCAAAACCTGATAAAGAACCTGATTACCATGAGCCAGACTGAAAAAAATTCCATGGAAGGGTATAGCAGGTATCAATTTGCAGCGGTGGTAGCGGATATCAATATATCATACGGCAATTTATTGAGGATAATCGGGGCAACGCCGCCAGGAGAACTGAAAATGGGCGATGACTACCGGCTGGAAGCGGTTGATATCGCTAAGGCGATACCAATCGGATTGAATGTGCAGAACGATAAATCCGAAAGAATACAGGGCGCTTTTGCCAAAGCTATTTCCGATTTGAAATTCAGAAGCGGCGGCGTTAATTCCCGCTATGTCCTTGATGTGAATATTGTAACTTCGCCGGTTGATTTACCCAATCAAACCAACAAATATACCCGTATTGAGCTTAGGGCTAATCTTATGGATATGAGTTCAGAGACCGTGTTGCTTCCCTATAATTACAATACCAGGGAAGGCCATGTTTCCCAGTCGGAGGCGGATAACAGGGCGTATGCTGCGGCGGAAAGGAAAATTAAAGACGATTACGCGAAAATTTTTAACAGCTATATTTCCCAGTTGATTCCGAAAAGATAGGACGTTTCAACTGCAGCCTGTCGTTTCCCCACAGGTGTCGCACTTCATGCAGGTACCGTTCCGTATCAGGGTAAAACTGCCGCATGAAGGGCAGGCATCCCCTTCGTAGCCCTTAATTCTGGCCTGGGAAGCTCCATCTCCGTTGTTCCAGAGACCTGTGTCTTCAGCTCTACGGTCGGTTTTTGTCCCTGTGGCAAGGAGATCTTCCGGCTTTACCTGGCCAAGCTCAACGCGCTTTAAGTAGCTTATCGCCAGATCCCGGAAAATAAAATCAATGACGCTGGTTGCCATCTTCACATAGTCGTGGCCTTTGACTATGCCATTTGGCTCAAAACGGCTGAAGGTAAACGCGTCAACGTATTCTTCCAGGGGCACGCCGTATTGCAGGCCGAGCGAGACGGCAATGGCGAAACTGTTCAAAAGGCTCCGAAACGCGGCGCCTTCCTTGTGCATATCAAGAAAAATCTCTCCAAGGCTGCCGTCGTCGTATTCGCCGGTGCGTATAAAAATGGAATGCCCCGCTATTTTTGATTTTTGAGTGTAGCCGCTTCTCCTGTTGGGCAGGGACTTCCGAGCGCCCCTTGTTTTCCCTCCGCTTTTTTTTCTGTCCGTTTTGTCTTCGACGGGAATACCGGCGGCAAGGGATTTTTCCACTCCCAGGATTGTATCCGCTATCGGGTCTGTGCCTGATGCAGCGCTTGAAGCGCTGCTTTTCGCACTTGAAGAGAGTGGCTGGGATAATTTTGAACCGTCGCGGTAAAGGGCTACCGCCTTTAGCGCCCTTTTCCAGGCAAGCATATAAGCGCCCTTTACGTCCTCATAATTCGCCGCGTTCGGCATGTTGATAGTTTTGGAAATTGCGCCTGAAATAAAAGGCTGGCAGGCAGCCATCATTTCCACATGGGCTGTCCAGGGTATGGAACGCCTGCCGTGTTTTCCCGAAGGGGTGGCGGTGTCGAAGACAACGTAATGTTCCTTTTTAAGTCCTGGCGCTCCTTCGAGGCCCATTGTCCCGCAGGCGTATAGCTCCGCTTCTTCAATTTCAGCGGATGAAAACCCAATGCGCTTTAAAAGGCTGAAGCCGTTCTGCGAAAAAGCAGCTTCAGGTATTCTTAGTTTTTTTTCGACAAAATCTTTGCCAAGCGTCCAAATGTTAAATACGGCTTCCAGGCTGTGGGCGCTTTTTAGCGCTTCTTCCGCTACGCCAATGATTTCGGCAGTAAAGCCTTTTTCCGCCAGGCTTTTGGCATTGATGGCAGGGCAGCCTTTTAGGGATTTATGCCCGGTGGCGTAAGCGGTGATAGCTTCAATTTCCCTTTCGTTATAACCCAGGGCTGCAAGCGCCGTAGGAACCGACTGGTTTATGATCTTGAAATACCCACCGCCCGCAAGCTTTTTAAATTTTACCAGGGCAAAATCCGGCTCAACTCCGGTTGTGTCGCAGTCCATTAAAAGGCCTATAGTCCCGGTAGGGGCAATCGCCGTCACCTGGGCGTTGCGGAAGCCGTGTTTTTCACCAAGAGCCAGAGCGTCGTCCCAGCTTTGCTTTGCCGCATCCAGGAGGTAAATGAAATCGAAAGATGCCGGGCATTTAAATGCCTCGCTTTTGGATGCCCTGCATTTGGACGGGTCTATACCCTGCGGGATTGTGTGAAGCCCCTCGTACTGCGAAGGAGGGGCGTTGTATGCCGCCCTGCGGTGGTTGCGTATAACGCGGAGCATTGCGGCGGAATTTCCTGAGTATTGCGCGAAGGGCCCGAGTTCCGCTGCCATTCTCGCGGACTGGGCGTAGGCTTCGCCTGTAAGGATCGCCGAGAGAGCGCCGGCAACCGTACGGCCCTCGGGAGAGTCGTAAACCAGGCCCATGATCATGAGGAGGCTCCCAAGGCTGGCATAGCCCAGCCCCAGTGTCCGGTATTTGTAGGAAAGCTCGGCGATCTCCGGGGAAGGGAATTGGGCCATTACAACGGAAATTTCAAGAATGGTTGTCCAAACCCTTATTGCGTGAAGGTATTTTTCAACATTAAAAGTCCCGGTGGTTTTATCGTAAAAGCGGGACAGGTTAATCGAGGCAAGGTTGCAGGCCGTGTCGTCAAGGAACATGTATTCCGAGCATGGGTTTGACGCCCTGATCTCGCCGCCAGAAGGGCAGGTATGCCAGTCGTTAATCGTTGTGTGGAACTGAAGCCCCGGGTCTGCGCAAGCCCAGGTAGAGCGTGCAATATCTTCCCAAATTTTCCCGGCGCTGACGATCTTTTCGGTTTCTCCTTTCACCCTGCTTGTGAGCTTCCATTCTTTGCCGTCAAGGACCGCCTTCATAAAATCATCGGTAAGCCTTACGCTATTGTTGGACGACTGGCCTGACACGGTGTTGTAGGCTTCGTCGTCCCAGGCAGTGGAAAAAACCGCAGGGTTTATATTGTCGCCCTGCTGGAGCTGCCTTAAAAGCTGGTACAGGTAAGAAGGATTAATTTTTTCAACAAGGGCGTTTCGCAAGGCTGTTTCAAGTTCATGGTTTTTTGAGGCGCTGAACCTGTCCCCGTCCGGGCCCCTGAAAGAGTCCAGGGCTTTTTTTATTTCCAAGAGGTTTTTTTGGATAATTTGGGAGCCAGAAACCATCGAAGCGACTTTATGCTCTTCCTTGGCTTTCCACGCGATGTAGTCCTCTATGTCAGGATGATCCGCATCCAGGGTAACCATTTTTGCCGCCCGCCTGGTGGTGCCCCCACTTTTTATTGCCGAAGCGGAGCGGTCGCCTATCTTCAGAAACGAAAGCAGGCCAGACGACACGCCGCCCCCGGATAGCTTTTCGTTTTGCGCCCTGATCCGCGAAAAGTTTGATCCCGTCCCGGAGCCGTACTTGAAAAGCCTCGCCTCCCGCGTTACAAGGTCCATGATCCCGCCTGAGTTTACCAGGTCATCGCTGACTGAGAGGATGAAACAAGCGTGGGGTTGCGGGCGTTTGTAGGCGCTTTCCGATTTTTTCACCGCGCCATCGGCGGGATCAAAGTAGTAGTGTCCCTGAGGCGGCCCTTCGATGCCGTAAACCGCGTAAAGGCCGGTGTTAAACCATTGCGGGCTGTTGGGGGCGGCTATCTGGTGGGCGAGCATATAGCAGATTTCATCGTAAAAGGCCTTTTCATCGTCCGCGCTGTCGAAATACTTGTTTTTTCGCCCCCAATCCATCCAGGTATAGGCAAGCCTGTGAAAAACCTGGCGGGCATCGTGTTCCGCACCGTCTTCCGGCAACACCAAATCAGGCTGAGCGGCTCTTTCCGCCTCAGAGCCGCCCTGAATGGCGGAGTATTTTTTCCATTCGTAGATCTTTTCGCGCTTAACGCCTGCTTTGCGGAAGTATTTTTGCGCTATTATGTCCGTGGCTATCTGGCTCCAGAACGAAGGCACGACCACAAATTCGTCCAAAAAAATAACAATGCCATCCTTGCCGCGTATCTCACTCTTCCGCTTCTCAAAGACAATATCCTTGTAAGGCCCGGCTAGCGGGTCGGTGAACAGCCTTTCAACCTTCATTTGATTTCCCAAATCCTTGTATTTAGTGGTAAAGGGTTAGTTTACAGATAAAATAACAAATAGTAAATAACAAATAAAAAAAGATAATATCTACCACTAACCACACTAACCAACACGAACTATAGCTTAGATATCGAATTGCGGTTCGTGAGGTTCGTGGTAAAAATTTTGTTATCCTGTTATTTCCATAATGTCGCGATTATGTAAAGCAAATAAATATGCGCGGGGTAGAAAATATAGAAAAAGTTTTTCATGCCCCGGCCTTTTTCGCCGTTATAAAGAAGCATTGGGATTGCCGCGAATACCATTAGCCATTGAATATCGGCACCGTTGCCATTAATAAAGACCAATGCTGAAAGCGCCGCTAAAACAGCGATTTGAGCCCAGCGCCATTTCCTTAGCGCGTAAAATAAAACGCCAAGCGCGACTATTACGAAACTGCCTTCAACCAAAAGAATATTGGGCAGCAAAAAGCACGCTGTTAACATAATTCTTATTGCAAGTGGTGAAAAAGTATCGTTGTTTGCCAGGTTTGCTACAAAAAGCGCGGGTAGCGACGTTAAAATCGGGAGCAAACACAACAGAATCGCGGCAACTATCTTCCCCGCTTTTTTTGTTTTTATTCCGTCAATTAACATATCGTAAAACAGCATATAAAGCCCCGCGATAAAGAAAGTGCTGAATGCGCTGTTCATCAGCACTATATCGCTGTTAGGCAGTATGTATTGTAAAACAGTATTAAAAACCGTCATAAACCAGGACGCAAACAAAAGCCTTTTCAGAAAAGCTTTGCGGCTGTGCGTATAGTGAAAACTTTCTGACATAGCGAACAGGAACATTGGAAAGACAGGACGGCCAAGGCATGTCAACCACATTGGAGCGCCCGAATGCGCCCACATTTGATGAATGTGGTCAAATACCATTAAAATTATTGCTAGAATTTTTAGCGTTGTCGCGTTTAGACCCAGCTTGCTTTTAACTGTATTTATTGATATCAATCTTAAACTCCCTATAAGATTAATACCATGTTGTGGTAGTTTACGCTATCTCTACCGGGAAATCTTCCGAAAACTTTATTTCGGGAATCTTTGGCGTCAGTTTGCCGCCCTGGCTTCGGTATTTTCCCGGGCAAATTCCGGCATAGTGCTTGAATATTTTTGAGAACCAGCTTTGATCCTTAAAGCCGCATGACGCTGCTATTCTGCTTAAGCTAAGGTTTGTGTCGGTGAGGAGCGCGGACGCTTTTTTTACCCTTAGCCGGTTCAGGTAGCTTGAAAAATTCTCTCCCATCTCTTCCTTGAACAATGTGCTGAAATAAGGTGATGAAAAACCTGCCGCTTTGGAAATTTCTTTTAAGCTGATTTTCCTCGATAAATTTTCCAGGATATAGTCTTCCGCTTTTTTAAATACCGACACGTGCTGTATTCCCTGCAAGCCGTGTATCTGTTCCGCCAGATCGTCCACAATGCGGTACATGGCATAGGCAAGTTC
>Ga0268262_10000136_pt1 | contig 92939 bp, 94 predicted proteins | sample TergutNc150P3_FD_190354 | JGI IMG/M metagenome (GOLD analysis project Ga0268262, IMG submission 190354) | Nasutitermes corniger P3 segment gut microbial community from laboratory colony in Florida, USA - Nc150 P3 (SPAdes) (version 2) | ecosystem: Host-associated > Arthropoda: Insects >... | reverse complement strand
CGCCAATTAAAGCGGCACGCGAGCTGGGTTCAGAACGTCGTGAGACAGTTCGGTCCCTATCCGGCGCGGGCGCACAAGGCTTGAGGGATGCCGTCCTTAGTACGAGAGGACCGGGACGGGGGCGCCTCCGGCGCACCGGCTGTCGCGCCAGCGGCACGGCCGGGTAGCCGCGCGCCCCGCGGAGAAGCGCTGAATGCATCTAAGCGCGAAACCGCTCCCAAGATGAGGCCTGGAGGATCCGCCGGAGACCACGGCGTGGATAGGGGGCAGGCGCAAGCGGGGCAACCCGCTAAACCGAGCCCTACTAATCAATCCTATTTTACGCGCTGCTTCTCTACTCGTCTCTGTATCTTAATTTTCCATTCTTTGCTATAAGGTTTATGATTTTTCCTCGGCGGCTATAGGCGGCGGGAGACACCCGTTCCCTTCCCGAACACGGAAGTTAAGCCGCTTGCCGCCAATGGTACCTCACCGAAATGGTGCGGGAGAGTAGGTCGCCGCCGAGGTTTCTTTTAGCTTTATGTTTGTTCTATAAATGCAGGCGTGGCCAAATGGATTAAGGCATCTGGCTACGAACCAGAAGATTGCAGGTTCGAGTCCTGCCGTCTGCATTTTTTTTATTTCCATCTGTATTTTTGTATGTTACGAGTAGTATGGAGAATATCTTATTAATATCCAACGAACCCGAGAGGTGGGACTCATTTGAAAAAGGTCTGCGCGGGTCATATAAGTTTATTGTTTCAAATCCATCAGAGAGAACCAATTTTTCAAACTTAGCACTAATAGCTATTGATAAAATAGAATATATACAGAAAATTCCAGCTACTGAAAAAAGAAAATTTCCCATTATATTTTTTGGCGATTCCGGCGACTTTTCAACCGAAATAAGTGCCAGAAAATCGGGAGTTGCAGAGTTTTTTTCACATCCATTTAATAAAGAATTATTTTTGATTCGCCTCAGAAATGTTAGGGCCAATAGTGAAAATATACGCTGGATGCAGATGATTAGGCGTGAAATGATTTATGTGCAAGACTGTATGGCAGAAATACTCGCTCAAACAGTGGAAAGCAGAGATAAAAATACCGGTGGGCATATACTCAGAACAGCCACCTTTATAGGGATACTCGGAGAAGAATTTGTGGAATGTGGCACGCTCACAAGGGAACAGGTGGACCTTATTGTTCGCGCTGCGCTTTTGCACGATGTTGGGAAAATAGGGGTTAGAGATTCAATTTTGCTGAAGCCTGGCCCATTGACAGATGAAGAACGTTTGGAAATGATGAGCCACCCGGAAAAAGGGGCTAATTTGATAAGAACAATGCAAAAAAGGTTTGAAAGCCACACTTATTTGCAATATGCTTACGACATAGCCTTGAATCATCACGAGTATTTTGACGGCAAAGGCTACCCAAACGGCAAAAAAGGTGAGGAGATACCTTTCTGGGCAAGGCTTATGTCTGTGGTTGATGTTTACGATGCCCTGGTTTCAGATAGGGTCTATCGCAGTGGCATGCCAAAGGATAAGGCTTTTGAAATCATTTTCAGCGGTAGTGGCACTCAATTTGACCCTGTTATACTGAAAGCTTTTGACAACTGCAAAGATTTAATGATTTAATTCTCAAATTTTGCTCCATTTTAAAAAAAAAATTATATATTTCCCATATAACTATTAATTCTGTGAGGTTTGTGAATGAAGTTCTCAAAATTGACTGCATGCGGCGCTTTTGCGCTGTTTTTTGCTTTTTTGGTCTCTTGTGAAGAAAAAGAAGCTAAAACTGCCGAAGCTAAGACTTCTGGCTATCCACGTAGCGAAACCCTTTATTTGGCAGGCTCGCAGTGGGGTGAGCCTAATACTTTCAATCCACTGGTAGAACCATGGCTAGTGGCTTGGCCTGCTAATGACCGTTTCAATTTAATGTACGAACCTCTAACTGCCTATAATTCACTAACCGGTTCAACCGAGCCTATACTAGGAACTCTAGTTTCCTACGATGCCGAGAAAGTTGTGGTGGACATCCAGCCCGAAGCTAAATGGAGCGATGGAATGCCCGTTACCTCCAAAGATGTCAAATTTATTTACGAGCTTGGCAAAAGGTTCCCTCAGGCACCAACCTCTTATGTGGGCGAATTTGTCAGCGAAATAAAAGTAGATACCATTAACGACGGCGTGGAAAGGATGTCCTTTATAGTCAATAAAAAAGAGCGTGATAATCCGCTTGCTATTTTAGACCAGTTGCAAGCCATTCGCATAGTTCCTTCCCATGTGTTTGAAAAATATTTGGAGGAAAATAACGGAGATTTTTCCGCTGTGAAAAAAATTAAATGCGATGAAAGGCCTATTGTTTCGGGTCCATATACCCTTGCTCAATACAACAATGAGCGTATAGTTTTGATTCGCCGCGATGACTACTGGGGAAACAAAGTTCTTCACGATGGCGCGCTTCCAGTTCCAAAATACATAATTCATCCCATATTCAAAAATAACGATGCTTTTGCCATAAACCTGCAAAAAGGCGACTTGGATGCCTCAATGAACTACATTCCTCGTGTGAACGAGAAAAAGAAAGATGCAGTGAATACTTGGTATGATGCTCCTCCATATTTTGTTCCGGGTTCTATGCACTTCTTGTTTTTGAACAATACCAAAGCACCGCTGAGCGATAAAAAATTCCGCCGTGCAATGGCTGCTGCCATAGATTACGATGCGATTAGCCGCCTTGCGCTTTCTAATTATGCGCCAAAAATGAAACCCGGCTTAGTGATGTCTGAGGGTCTGGAAAAGAAATTTTACAGTGAAGAAGAAGTGAACAAACACAGCGTTCCGCTTGGCGACAAGGAATATGCCAAAAAGCTGCTTGCAGAAGCGGGTTACAAGGCTGGGTTTGATGACAAAGGCAATTTGAAATACTCACTAGGCCCAAAGGGAGATACCTTGCCAACGCTGTTGATAAAGGCTCCAGCCGGATGGTCGGATTGGGAAGCTATTGTGAATTTGGTGGTTAAGCACTTGCGCTCTGTTGGCATTGATGTTCGCGAAGGTTTTGTCGATGGCAGCCAGTACTGGCCTGCTTTGCCCTCTGGCGAGTTTGATATTATTATGAGAAAGCCTCCGGTGGCGGTTACCGCTTCTCTTCCGTGGAATCGCTTTAATTCTGTTATGTCTGCGCGCAACTGGGTTGCTGTGGGTGAAGGCAGCATGAACGAAAACGAAGGTCGCTACAAAAGCAAAAGAGCAGACGAGTTGCTAGACAAAATACCATTGCTCTTGGAAAATGAAGAAGCTCTAAAAGCCGCTTACATTGAGCTCAACAATATATTCTTGGACGACCAGCCGGTTATACCTGTTTGCCATTTGCCAGAAGAATATTACCAATTTAGCGAGAAGCGTTGGACAGGTTGGCCCACAGAAAAGAATCCCTTTGCTCCTCCACAACTCCCTTGGGTTGGAAGTGGCATAAACACTCTTTGGAGACTTAAGCAGGTTAAGTAACCGCTTTTTTCTAAGTTAGGAACAATATGCTTAAAAAGTATCCGACCGTTCGTTATGTTTTGCAAAGAGCAATATGGTATTTCCTTACATTTTTGGTTGCTCTTTCGCTGAACTTCTTTTTGCCACGTTTAGGCTCGGATCCTGTTGATATAATGATGGCTCAATCATCGTTTAGCAGCCCTGAAATTCGCAAGCAGACAGAAGAGAACCTTCGCAAAGATTTTGGTTTGCTTGTTGTAAACAAGAAAGGCGAAATACAACGAGACGAAAAAGGAAACGCTATTAAAGCATCTAAAACTTCACAACTCATAAATTACATCGGTCAGGTATTTAAAGGAGATTTGGGAACATCTTTCAAAAATCAAAAACCGGTATCTCAAATAATTTTGCAGGCATTGCCTTGGACACTTGCCTTGCAACTGCCAACCATTCTGTTAGGTTGGATATTCGGAAATGGCTTGGGTGCTCTTGCAGCTTATAGGCGAGGCGTTTTTGACAAGGTGATTTTTCCGCTCGCTCTTTTGATGAGTTCAATTCCTTTCTTTGTGTTTGGAATGGTGCTTGTTTATTTCTTTGGAATTGTATGGGAAATTTTCCCAGCCGTTGGTGCTTACTCTCTTGAGCTAACGCCTGGTTTTTCTTTGGATTTTGTATTCTCTGTTGCATATCATTATATTTTGCCATTTTTCTCCATTTTCCTTATTCTTGCGGGCGGCCAAGCTATTGGTATGCGTTCAATGGGAATTTATGAACTTGGTACGGATTATATTAAATATGCCAAATGGCTTGGCTTGAAAGAGAGCAGAGTGCTCATGTATTTATTCCGCAATGCTATGCTTCCGCAGCTAACAGGGCTTGCTCTTTCCATTGGTCAAATGGTGGGTGGTGCTTTGATAACAGAAATGATTTTCTCTTACCCAGGCCTTGGTATGGCAATGCTAACCGCAATACAAACAAACGATTACCCTGTTATACAAGGCGTAACATTATTAATTACAACCAGCGTTTTGCTTGCGAATTTCACAGTTGATATTTTAATTGCTCTGCTAGATCCTCGTGTAAAACAAAGTTTATCTATGGATGCCAAATAAGGAGATGCAATATGTTTAAACTGCTTAAAAATTTAATAAAGGAACCGATGTTTGTTATAGGTTCCATTCTTTTTTTGACTACCATACTTATGGGCTTGTTAGGGCCTTTTTTCTATACGGCCGCGCCAGAAGGAATGTCTTATGAAGCCCCTTCTGCGGCGTATTGGCTTGGAACAGATAACCTTGGGCAAGACTATGTAGCTTTGCTTTTGAAAGGTTTGCAAAACAGCCTTTATGTAGGTTTTATGGCCGGTGTGATTGCTACAACTGTTGGAACGCTCATTGGGCTTTTCGGTGGATTTAAAGGCGGGATTGTTGATGATATTTTAAATATGTTCACAAATTTATTTATAGTTATACCTTCTTTTGTTGTTTTGGTTTTGGTTAGTGCTTCTTGGCCAGAGGGTCGTTCCTTAACGCTCATCGCTGTGCTAATAGGCTTAACAACCTGGCCCTGGACAGCTCGTTCTGTAAGAGCCCAAGCTGCTAGCTTAAGAGGGAGAGATCATATTTCTCTTGCTCGCATAAATGGCGCAACTAATTTGGAAATAATATTCAAGCATATTTTGCCATACCTTGCATCTTACGTATTTATGGTGTTCATTATGCAGGTGGCAAGCGGCATATTGTCTGAGAGCGCAATTAGCATGATAGGCCTTGGACCTATTGGTGAAGGCTCAACATCTCTTGGAGTTATACTTAATACTGCAAAGAATAATTCTGCCATAACTTACGGATATTGGTGGGGTATTTTCCCCGCTGCCATTGTGATTACGGTTATAGTTTTTGCCCTTTATTTACTCAATAATTCTATGGAAGGTGTTTTTAATCCTCGGTTGAGGAAATAGGCGGTTTAAAATGAGTCATATACTGGAAGTCAAAGATTTAACCCTGCATTATTTAACCCGCTTTGGGCAAAAGATACATGCTGTTACCGATGTGTCTTTTACAATGAAGCAAGGTGAAATTTTGGGCATTGCCGGAGAATCTGGTTGTGGAAAATCCACTTTGGTAAACGGCTTAATGGGTTTGTTTATTCCACCTCTTTACCCAACAAGCGGCGATGTTCTGGTTAATGGCGAATCGCTTATGAATCGCACGCCGCAAGACATTCGGGTTAATGTTCTTTCGCAAAAAGTTTCAATGATTCCTCAAGGTGCTTTTAATGCTCTTAATCCAACACGTAAAATAAAAGACATTGCAGCAGATGTTATGGCTGCTCATAGTGAAAACAAAAGCGGCAACAAGAACGAAATTTATGAACGTTTGCGCGAGCGTTTTGATTTGTTTGGAATGGAAACAGAACGCATTTTAAACTCTTATCCAATTCAGCTAACAGCAGGGGAGAGGCAGCGTTCTGTTATTGGGATTTCCACTTTGCTAAATCCAAAAGTTGTTATTGCAGACGAACCGACTTCTGCTTTGGACGTGACCACTCAAAAGGTTGTTATTAAAATGATATTTGACTTGTTAGAGAAAAATATTTTCTCTACAATGATATTCATAACTCACGAGCTTCCCTTGCTTCGCCACGTTGCGCATAATATAGCCATTATGTATGCTGGGGAATTTGTTGAATACGGCACGGCTGTTCAAGTGGTGCACGACCCTCGCCATCCTTACACAAAGGCTTTGATGGGAGCTATGCTAAGTGCAGATGCAAATCAAAAAAACAAAAAGCCCACTACAATAGAAGGTGCGCCGCCAAGTCTAGCAAAAAAAATAGAAGGTTGTCGTTTTGCGGAGCGTTGCCCAAGTGCAAGGCCGGAATGCAGGAGCAAAGAGCAAAATCTGCGCATGGTAGGTGAACGTTTAGTGAGGTGCGATTATGCGGAGTAATGTTGTATTTTCTGCGAAGAATATCAGTAAGTATTTTGGGCACGGCAAAAAAATTGTTTGCGCAGTTGACGATATTTCTTTTGATATTGCAGATGGTGAAATTGTTTCCATAGTTGGCGGCTCGGGTTGCGGAAAAAGCGTTCTCGCAAAGATAATGCTTGGGCTTTATTCTCCAGACAAAGGTTCTTTTTTATACAAAGGCAAGCCGATTACTGATACCCGCGACCATTGGAATGAAGTGCAGAGCGTTTTTCAAGATCCCTTTGGTTGTTTTAACCAATTTTTCTCAATTCGCACACAGCTCAAAGATGCTTTTGGCATACTCAAAAACAAGCCATCAAAGCAAGAGATAGAGCAGAGAGTTGATGAGGCTTTGCTTGCCGTGAATGTTAAGCCCGCAGATATTGAAGGGAAATATCCTTTTGAACTGAGCGGAGGCCAAATGCAGAGAATGCTTTTGGCTCGCATATTTGCCCTTAAACCCAAGGTGCTTATTGCAGACGAGCCTACATCTATGGTTGATGCCTGCGTTAGGGCAAATATTTTGGATTATCTTATGAAACTCAAAGAAAGCCTAGGAATGACAATTGTATTTGTTACCCACGATATAGGGCTTGCCTATTATGTTAGCGACCGTATTTTTATTATGCACGAGTCTAAAATAGTGGAGGCCGGAAAGCCAGAAGACGTGACCCAGCACCCAAAGAGCGAGCATACAATTCGTTTATTAGAGGATATTCCAGACATAAATAGAGAGTGGATAAAAAAGTAAATTACTATATTATCTTAAATTGGAGAAAGTTTTATGAATGCAAATTTGGCTAAACTTAAAGCAGACGGAAAAAAGTATCGTTTGGTGACACGGTCGGATTTTGACGGACTTGTGTGCGGAATGCTTTTAACGGAACTTGACCTGGTTGACGACATTAAATTTGTTCATCCCAAAGATATGCAAGACGGTTTGGTTGAGCTTACGGAGCGGGATATAAGCACAAATTTGCCTTACCAGCCGTCTTGTGCTTTTATTTTTGACCATCACGAAAGCGAAATTCTGAGGAATGCTGAGGTTAACAGAGATACCTACATAGTAGATCCCAATGCTCCCTCTGCTTCAAGGGTTGTTTACGACTGGCTTGGCGGGCTAGAGACCTTTCCACGTATAGATGTGGGTATGATGAACGCTGTTGACAAGGCAGATAGTGCGCAGTTTTCCAGAGAGGATATTTTAGAACCCAAAGATTGGGAGTTGCTCAGTTTTTTAATGGACAGCCGCACAGGGCTTGGGCGTTTCAGAGAATTCCGCATTAGCAATTATCAACTTATGATGGAATTAATCTCTTATTGCAAAAGCCACACCATAAGCGAAATTTTAAAGCATCCAGATGTTGACGAGAGAATCCAAATTTACCGCGCTCACGAAAAACAGTTCAGAGAGCAGGTTTTGCGTTGCACAAAGGTACACAAAAATTTGGGCATTTTAGATTTAAGAAACGAAGAAACCATCTGGGCAGGGAATCGTTTTATGATTTATGCCTTGTTTCCAGAAATCAATATAAGCATTCACGTTCTGTGGGGGCTTAGAATGCAGAATACGGTTTTTGCAACAGGAAAGTCTATTTTTGACCGGAGTTCTAAAACCGATATTGGAGCGCTTATGCTTAAATATGGCGGCGGAGGCCACGCTGCGGCCGGAACTTGCCAAGTACCAAACGAACAAGCTACCAAGGTATTATCTGAGCTTATAGCAACCATAAATTCAGATGGATAATATATTTGTAGCGTACGAGGAATTTTTATTTCCCAAAGAATATTTTTTGCAAAGAATAAAAGAGGAAATATATCGCTGCAATCGTAGAAATAAGTGTTTTTTATGGATTGAAATTCCTCTTAAAGACTTTGATAGGCAAGATGTTTTGAAAATATCTGTGCAAACTATTCTTTCAGAAGAATATATGGGCATTATAGGGCAGGGCAATGGTTGTATATGGTGTTTGTATTCCAATAAAGATTTGTCGTTTTTAGAAGAAATAAAATATAGCATAGAGAAACGCATAAAAGAAGCTGGACTTTTGGAATATCTTTCCAATTTAAATTTCAATGCATATTTTTACAGCGGCAAATCGCAGTCTTTTGTTCAAGAAGAAAACAGATTCATAAAAAAATGGAATAACGAAGAAATTTTTTTTAAGGTAAAGCGACTTTCAATTGAAAACATAAAGGAAAAAACTTTCCACGGGTTTTATATAAGGGTTTTGAAAAGATCCATAGATATTGTTGGTAGTTTATTTGGCATAGTGATATTTTTCTTAATTATGCTTGTGTGTGCTGCTGTGGTGAAACGCGCTCTGCTTAAATGGGCTTCGGAGCAAAAAAAACTTGGAAATTCCGTAGAAGATACTTCAATTATATTCAAGCAGATAAGAGTTGGGCGCAATGGCAAATTATTTAAATGCTATAAATTCAGAACTATGTACCCAGGTGCAGACAAAGAAAAGGAAAAGCTCAGAGAACAGCAAGAAGCCGAGAGTAACGGGGTAAACAGAGGGCCTACGTTTAAAATGGAAGATGACCCAAGAATATTAAAACACGGCGGGGCATTTTTGCGGAGGCATAGCTTGGATGAGTTGCCGCAGTTTTTCAATGTGCTAAAAGGCGATATGAGCCTTGTTGGGCCAAGACCCCCAACTACCGATGAAATAAAAAAATATGAGGCCTGGCACTATATAAGGCTTTCTGTTAAGCCAGGGCTCACGTGTTTTTGGCAAACCAGCGGCCGCAATGACATTAATTTTGAAGAGTGGATGCGGCTTGATAATAAATACATACGAGATCGCAGTACCTTGGTGGATTTGAAATTGAAATTGAAAACTCTTGAAGTGATGCTAAGTGGAAAGGGGGCTAGTTAAAATTGAAAGAAATTTCCGAGCGAGTTTTACCTCTGAATAATTTTGAGTATCCTGAAACTTTGGCTATGCGTATTGAAAATATGGCAGAAGATATGCATAAAAAAGGTTGGTTTTTCACGCATTCTTCCGCAGACGAGTTAATGGAAAACATTGTGTTGTTTTTTGAAAGGGATTATCCAACAAACTCGTTGTAAATAGCCACTATTGCTTTTTCAAAATCTTCTTCGTTAACTCCAACAATGATGTTTATTTCCGATGAGCCTTGGTCTATTATGCGCACATTTATTTTTTCTTTTGCAAGCGCGCCAAAAAGCCTAGCGGCGGTTCCAATTTGATTTACCATTCCGTGACCAACTGTTGCGATCAGAGCAAGGTTGTCAAAAATCTTCATTTTGTTCGGTTGCATTTTTTGATCAATTTCTGCGCAAACTTCCGTTTTTACCTTGTGCAAGGTTTTGGAATCCACCACTACGTTCATTGAATCTATGCCGCAAGGGGAGAGTTCATAAGATACTCCGCGTTCTTCTAAAATTGTGAGAACCTTGCGCCCAAAGCCTTTTTCTTTGTTCATCATACTTTTTTCAATATAGAGCATTGAAAAATCTTTGCGCCCTGCAATGCCAGTTATTATACACGAAGTGTGTTCCGGTGTTGGGCCAATTATTGTGCCTTGGTCGCCAGGGCTGTTGGTGTTTTTTATGTTTATGGGAATATTTTTTGCCCTGCAAGGATGTATGGATTCATCGTGCAGCACGCTTGCGCCGCTGTATGCGAGCTCTCTTATTTCACGGTAGCTCACATAATTTATGGAATGAGCCCCTTGAACAATGCGAGGGTCTGCCATTAATAGACCAGAAACATCTGTCCAGTTTTCGTATAGCAGGCAGTTGCAGGCATTGGCCAAAATTCCACCAGTTATGTCTGAGCCGCCTCGCGTGAATGTTTTAAGGTTTCCCTGAGTGTCGCTTCCGTAAAAACCAGGAACGACGTAAAGAGGGTCTGTGTCTGAAAGAGCAAAGGCGATATCTTCGTAGCTTTTTGGTGTTATGCGGTATTGACTGTCAAATTGTATAAGAGGGTAGGCATCTACGAATTTTGCTCCCAAAAATTCTGACATTATTTTTGCGCACAAATATTCGCCGCGGCTTGCCACAAAATCAGCAGAAATATCATCGGGTTGATTTAGAAGTTTTTTTTCCAATTCGTCTAATTCTTCGCGTATGGTAGATTGCAGGGAAAGTTCCTGCGTTATCTCTATATAGCGTTCTCTTATGAGAGTCCAGGGGCCTGCAAAGTCCAGCCTTTTTTTGGCGAGGTCGTAAGAGGAGTATAGCAAATCGGTTAATTTGGATTCTTTGGAATTTCTTTTGCCAGGTGCAGAAACCACAACGATTTTTCTTTCTGGGTTGCCTTCCAGAATGCTTTTTATTTTGCGAAACTGCACTGCATCTGCTACAGAACTTCCGCCGAACTTGCAAACTACGCGATTAGACATAAACTATTCTCCGCTAATGGTTTTGAACGATTTTTGCAAAAAATATAAATTTGCCAGGAGCTGCAAATAGCCCCGGCAATATAAATGCTAATATTACCCTTGTGAATCTGTTTTTCCACCAACGGCTGAGTTTCCATATATCCTCTGCCACTGTTTCCATTTCCGAAACTCTAGGGGGGCAAAAATAGGCTTGAATGAATGCGGTGAAAAGCCCCACGCCAACCAAAGGGGTTAAGCCTGTGATAGGGGCAATAAAGAGTGCTGCGATTATCGCAAAGGGATGCGCAAGAGCGCAGACGGTTCCAACGGCTGCGAAAACTCCGGTGCAAAGCACCCAGAGGGTTAGGTAGTCGGCTACTTTGGCAGAGCCTTGCTCAATGCCTACGTAGATTAAAGATGAAATTATTGCCGCAGGTATAATCCAGCCTATTATTTTTGGCCATTTGCTAGAGGGCGGTATTTTTTGCAGTTCTTCTTCTGGCGGTGTTTCCATTCCGCTTTCAATGATGCTTTTAATTCCTTGCAAATGTCCGGCTCCGATTACGGCTAAAACTCTTTTGCCTTCTGCTTTTGCTATTCTGCCAGCCAAAAATTGGTCTCTTTCTGTTATTAAAATTTGCTTTATCTCAGGGAATTCCTTTCCAAAATCTTCCATCATAAGCGAAAGCGTATCTTGTTCCCGCATTTTGCCCAGTTCTTCTTCGCTAACTTTTTCCGTTTCAAAAATTGCGGCGAACAGGGTAGCGAGCAGTTTCAATTTGCGAAAAAACGGAGTGCCAGCCCAAGCGCGGCGCAAGGTAATTTTAACATCTCTATCTGCCAAAACCAAATTTGCGCTGCAAGCCTTAGCCTCTTCTGCTGCGGCTTTGAGTTCTGCCCCAGGTTCCACCCCTGTTGACTCTCCCATTTTCTTTTGATAAGAAGCGAGCAGCAAATTCACAACCAGCGAAGCCATTTGCCGTTTTCTCAGCACGTTTTTTATATCCAAATTTTTCCACCTATCTCCAGCCTCAAGCGCTTTAAGCCTATTTTCATCCAACTCAACGCAAACACAGTCCGGCTTTTCCGAAATTATTGTGCTACGAACCAAATCCACAGATTCTTGCGAAATATGCGCAGTCCCAACCAATATAATTTCACGGTCGGGTGAGATGGTTATGCGAGTGATGTCTTTTGATGCGGTCATTGTTTGTGGGGGTAATATAGTAATTTTCTACATTTACACCTATGAATAAATACACCCTGCCCCTCGTAGCAACGCTCTGCATTTCCTTGCTATTCTCTTGTACAAACAACGACAACGAAATTTCGCCCACATCAAGCTCTTCGCTAAGTGATATTTCCTCGTCAAGCGTTGTGTTGAGCAGTAGTTCCAGTTCAAAGCCGAGTAGTAGTTCTGCCACGGTTGTTGTTTCCAGCAGTTCAATTCAATCTGGCGTTTCTTCGTCAAGTTTAAAGCCGAGCAGTAGCTCTGCCACGGTTGTTGTTTCCAGTAGTTCTAGTGTTGATGATCCTTGCGATATAAATAGTTACAAAACCGTTAAAATCGATAGCCAAACTTGGATGGCAAAGAATTTGAATTGCGATGTTGCTGGTAGTATATGCAATGAATATGACCCTGACAACTGCGCTAAGTATGGCAGGCTTTACAACAGGGCAACGGCAACGTCTGTTTGTCATAGCGGTTGGCATTTGCCGAGCAAAGATGAATGGGATGTTCTCGTAAATTTTGCTGGAGGTGCATCTACAGCAGGAACTAAATTAAAAGCAACTAAAGGTTGGAATGATTACAAAGGAAAATCTGGCAACGGCACAGATGAATACGGTTTTTCGGCTCTGCCTGGCGGCTTTTCCGGTGGCAGTTTTAGCCAAGTCGGCACCCAAGGTCATTGGTGGAGCTCTAGCGAGGTAAGCGGTAGTCTCTCAATGGGTGGCGGTAATTACGCCCTGCATATTGGCAACAACTCCGATGGTGTGAACTTCGATATTGAAGGTATCCCCTTGTATTCAGTTCGTTGCGTGAAGGATTAATTTTCTATATTACACCCTATGCTTTTAAATTTACAAAACCTCCTCCTTTTAGCTCAAGTACAGCCAGCTGCTGATAGTCTTACCGCGTACCAGAAGTTTTCTAAATCCATTGTAGATAGAATGAGCAATTTTTCTATATGGACAATCATTATATTTGTTACCCTTATCGTAGTGTTTATTTTGCTGATAGTTCTTTATGAAATTTATCGCTCAAACAAAACAAAAGAAGATTTGCGAAATTTGGCTTGGAAAAAATTTGATGCTCGTGCGGAGCTTTTGAAACTGAATCAGGGAGCTATAGAGCTATTGAAAAGAATTATAGAAGAGACTGGCTTGCAAGACCCAAGCACAATAATAAGGTCTCCGCACGTATTTGAAAAATCAATTGGAGCCTACTATGATATTAAAAAAATTAGAACCATACCAGATTCAAGGCTTGCAAGCATAAGAGATTTGAGAAGAATGCTCGGTTTTTTGCCGCTATCTAAAGATATGGCCATTACGTCAACAAGGCAGTTTGAAGTAGGTGAAAAATGCGCTGTGCAAATTCCCGAAAACGGGCCTGCTACGCACAAAGGAATGTGCTTAATTGACGATGTTGACGAGCGTTATTGGTCAATAAGCAGTCTTTCTGGGCCTCCTGTGCCTGCAAAAACTTGGATATTGGTGAATTTTGTCAGGTCTGGTGATGCGGAATATATTTTCAGGGCACAAGTTGTAAAAGAGGCGGATGGGAATATTATTTTGTTCCACACTAACAAGCTAAACCGCGCCCAGCAAAGAAACTGGGTACGCATAGATGTTAGCATTCCTGTTGAGGTTACTCAAATAATAGGAAACGGCATAGGCGATATTTTTTCTGGCAAAATAATAGATATGTCCGGTGGTGGCTTTGGCATGGCTCTTCCGGTTAAACTCCAGAAGAATACGCGTTTATTGCTGAATTTTGAACTGCCTGGGCACGGCACAATAAGCGATTTGCCGGCAAAGGTGGTGAGGATTGCTGGCAAATATAATAACGACCCGTTGAGAACTGTACACAGCGTAGCTTTTGACAGCGAAGTTCACCTAGTTCAGGAACAGATAATACAATATGTTTTTGAAAAACAGCGGCAAAGTGCTCAGGCTCTGATGAAGTAATAAAAATTGTTTTTTACTATATTTACATTGTGCGATTAGGCAGTATAATTTCAAGAGTACGCGGTGATAGCAAAACCGTGGGCGTAGATATTGGGCACCGTTTGATAAAGGTGGCCGTTATTGGGCATAAACAAGGCTCAAATAGAACTTTGCTTGCTCTGGAACACGATGTTATTCCAGACGGAGTTGTGGTTGATAATGAAATACGCAATGTCCCTGTTTTAATAGATAAAGTTCAGTCTGTGCTCTATAGAGCTATGCCTGGTGGCCTTAACGGGGATTTTGTTATCTCTGTAAATTGGACATCTGGTATTTTATGCGATAGAATTTTGGTGAAACCTGTTCCTAAAGTTCCAGAAAGCGAGCTTATACTTCAAGCTGCTATGGGCAGGAGCCCTTTTGACGATGCTGGCAATGTTTTGGATTATTCCATTTTAGGTCGTAGAGAAGAAGGCATAGAGGCAATGATAGTCGCTGCCAAAAAAGATGGCTTATCCCCTTGGATAAATATATTTCAGGCTTTGAGTTTGAGGCTCTTTGCCATAGATGTGGATGCTTTTGTTTTATCCAATGCGTATTTTGCGTCTAAACCAAGATCTTCTGATTTGGGAGAAGAAGATGAGGCGGTTTTGCTTTTGAATTTAGGCTATAAAAAATCTTATGCAGCTTTTTTGCGAGATGAGCGTTTTAACTCAGGCCGTTCAATAATTGACGGCTCAGTTCAAGAATTGCAAGAGCAATTATCTCAGTCGCTCAGTATTTCGATGGACCAATGCGGAGACCTGCTTATGGGAAACGAGAATAAGCAATCTGGGGTGGACGCATCTAAAGCAAAGTCTGCAATGGAAGGTGTTTTTGAAGGATTAGCTGCTAAGGTTGATACGGCACTCCGTTATTTCAGCTCTTCCGATAACTATAGAAAACCCACTAAATTAATAGTCGCGGGCGGTGGCTCAAACATAGTCGGTCTAATTCCTTTTCTTGCGGATAGGCTTTCACTAGAGGCTGTGCGGTTAAATCCGTTTAAATCCTTGCAGATAGATAAAAAACGTTTTTTTGGAATGAACTTTGATACAGAAGCTGGTATATATACGGTTGCGCTCGGCCTTGCTCTGAGGAGATTTTAATGGCAGGCTCGCAAAACGAATATCAATTGATGGAAATAAACCTTTTGCCTAGCGAGTTTAGGCAAAACAAATTGAATTTATCTTGGATTTTGGATTCGCGAGTTATATGGGGCACTTTTGCAATTATTTTAGTTGGTTTGGTGTTGTCTCTTTTATATTATCACGTTATTGAAACAACAAACGAATTGCAAAACACTGTTACTCAAACAAAGCAAGCAATAGAAAGGGAACGCCCCTTGTTAGATAAAATAGCAGAACTGGAAAACAAGCAGAGAATAATAAAAGAAAAGAGCGATGCTCTGCGTTCAATACAAGTTAGCAGAAAGCGTTGGGTTCTTATGTTTGAAGATTTTTCCACCACGCTTCCACCAGGCACTTGGATAAGCGGAATAAATCAAGAGGGAGATGTGATGAACTTGAGTTGCGCAACTTGGCATTTTCCAGAAGTTGCGCTTTATATGCTAAAATTGGAACAAACGCAAAGTGTAACCGAAGTTTCTTTGACAAACATAAATGCTGTTAAACTTAATAATGAAGATGCTTATAATTTTTCGCTTAGGGTGAGGTTTAATCCGAATTTGGGTATGGAAACAGGAGTACGCTAAGGAGTTTTATTATGGCAGATGCAAAATTTGACTTTAAAGATAAAAAAAACATATACATTTTGGTTGTTGCCGTTGTTTGTTTAACTTCTATGTATATGTTCTACGATTCTATATGGACTGAATTTGAAGAAAATCAAAAAAGGTTAATAGAAGAGCAAAAAAGTGCTCAAGCCGAGCTAGATAAAATAAACTCGCAGAGGTCTCGCATTCCAATGCTTGAGGCAGATTTGCAAAAGGCAGAAATTGAATTTGAAAGACTAAAGGAAATGTTCCCCGAAGAAGAAAAAGTCCCTCTTCGCTTGCAAGATTTGTATTCGGTGGTAAGGGCTTCGGGGGTGAATATTCAAGTGTTCAAACCAAATGGGCAAGAGCAAAAAGAACATTTTGTGGAGAATAAATATTTCTTCAATGTCAATGCCGGATATCACATGCTAGGTTATTTGTTTGCAGAAATTGCCAACTTTAATTATCCCACAACCATAGATAATCTCAGATTAAATCGTTTTGGTTCCATAAGCCAAGAGGTAAAAAAGGCAGAGGAACACGGTTGGGAACCAGTTACTATGAGCGTTTCTTTTGATTTAACTACATTTACCTCAAGGAAGAAATGATATGGTCAAGTGGTTTTTGATAATTATTTTTGTAGTTCTGAGCTCCTATGCAGATGACTCGGAGACTCTAAAAGGGTTTTCCATTTTGCCTCCTCGCATTTCAAAAATTTACGTGCAAAAAAATTCTGAGTGGGAAGAACTTTTGATAATACTGGATTCCGAACTGCCTAGAAATTTTACGCCAGAATTGACCGATACCACAGTTGCATTATCCATTAAAGATTCACCAGAGCATTCTTCGGTGTTTAGAACTGCAAATTGCAGTTTTGCAAAGGGTTTAGCTTGGTCGGAGGGCAAATTGACTGTGTATTTAAGTCAAGGCAAAAAGCCTGTTGTTATGATTATGAAAAATAGGGTGCTTTTGCAGCACCAAACTACTCCGGGCAAATTGGAAAGCTGGCTGGCTCTTCCCACCGAGGTGAAGAAAGCAAATTATTTTTTGCCCAGCTATGAATTATTCGCTTCTGATCCAGCCGATTTTGCCAGCCGTTTGAGCAAAAGGCCGGAAGCGAGCATTCCTCTTTCACAGGCTATACAAGTAAAAAGGTCAGATGCTTCTTATGTGGTAGCAGAAGATATAGTTTCTCTTTTCCCAGGGCCCTCTGAAAGCAGGCCTTTGGAGGCACTTGAGTTTGGCGATCGTTTAAAAGTTTTGGCAAAGCAGCCTCCTTTTTACAAGGTTCGTTTTCATAATAGGGAAGGTTATGTGTATCAGAGAGATGTTATTCAAGAAGCAGAACTTACAACTTCTCAAAAAGACAAACTTCGCCGTTTAAGAAAGGAATCTCCAGGTGGCGTGGATAGCATTGCCGCAAAATTCGGGTGGAAAGAAGGAGACAAAATAAGCTATAGTTCTTTTGGCTTTAGAGACCCATTTGTGGAGGTTAAAAGCACAAGCGGAGATGGCATCAATATTGACAATTTAACACTGGCTGGCATTATTTACGAAAATGAAAGACCTATGGCTCTTCTTTCCGACAACAAAATAATGGGGCAATCTTATACTCTTTACGAAGGCGATACTGTTAAAAACGGCAAAATACTCAAAATATCAAAAAATAGCGTGATGTTTTTGTTGCAAGAATATGGCGTGAGCCGGCGTTATACAGTGTCTTTGCCCGATAAACACGGGGGTGCTCAATGAAAAAAAATGTTGTGGCGGTTGTTTTGCTGCTAGTTTTCTCCGTATCTTTTGCCGCTATCAAAAACAGCAGCAAAAGATATGATATGTCTTTTGTGGATGCGGATTTTCAATCTGTTTTCCATTCTATATCCGAGCTTGCGGGTGTAGATATATTGCTTGCTCCCGATGTTGTTGGCAGGCTTTCAATGACGGTTACAAAGAAAACCTGGTCTGAAATGATGGACATTATATGCAATATGCACAATTTGATTTGGTTGGTTGAAGGCAATTACATAACAGTTCAGAGAACGGACTCTTATCAGAATAAGATAATAAGGGAATCGGAAAAACGCGAGCAGAGCGATATGGTTGCGCCGCTTGTGAGGCGCAGTTTTCAAATAAGGCACGCTTCGGCAAACGAAATGTCGCGTGTGTTGGAAACAATAAAATCTGCGAGGGGACGCATTTCCGTGGTTGACCGCAATAATGCCATAATAGTTTATGACACAGAAAGGCGTTTGGGTCAAATGCAAAGCACCCTGAATGAGTTGGATGTTGAGACTTTGCAGATAGTTATCACTGCAAAGCTGGTTGTGGTGGATAGCCGCTTGGCAAACGAGCTTGGTGTTGACTGGTATGGTAAAAAAGTTGAAGAAGAAATACTGCCTATAACTGTTGGCGGTGGTGGTTCAAGAGTTCAAGGGAGCTTTTCTGCTTTGCCAGGTCTCATCAGCGGAGATAATGCTGCAACTCAATTGACTGTGAAGGCTTTTGACCAGAATGTGGAGGCTAAAATTATGAATATTTTGAGCGATTCCCGTTCCGAAATTTTGGCAAGCCCACAAATATCAGCCCTTGACCACACGGGAGCCCAAATTTTTATGGGCGACCAAATTTCCATACCACAGGTGGACGTTAATGGCAATACAGCCTACCAAATGGTGGAAAGCGGCATAAAACTGACTGTTACTCCACACGTTGCTGGCGATAACAGAATTTTGCTTGAACTTCATACAGAGAACAACAGCTATGGTTTTGACCAAGGGCAAGTTGTGATAAACAAGCAAGAAGCTCAAACTAAAGTTGTGGTTTCTGATGGAGAAACAGTTGTGATAGGCGGTTTAACGAAAAACGATGAAATAGAGGCAGAAACAGGAATTCCAATATTAAAAGATATTCCTATTTTAGGATATCTGTTCAAGCATACTAGAAAAGAAGTAAATAAAAGAGATTTGATTATATTTGTGACTCCGCGTATAATGCGAAACTATTTATCCGATTCGCCAGTGGCGACTTCGGTAAAACAGAAAAAGGCAAAAAACGTGGAAGAATACACTGAAGACGAACAATGATATCAGGTGCGATTTATCTGATTTTGCCGTTTTTAACGGCCTTGCCAACAGTAATCTCCTTTGTTAAATGGAGAGAATCTTCATTTAAAGGGCAAAGGTCTCTGTTGGAGTTTCTCATTTTTTTTGCTTTCTTCTCCCTTAATTCTTTTTTTGTGTATGGAAATGCAGATTCTTATGATATTTTCAACTATATATTCAAAATAGTTGACCCGTTCTTTTTGCTGTTTTTAGTTCAAAGAGATTTATCTTATTCAATGAATAAAAAAAGCCAAAGGAGGCTTTTGGTTTTGATGTTGGAGAATATGTTTTTGCAAATCGTTGTGCACGATCTTTTAAAAACTATTTATATTTACGACCTTTTGAGTTTATTTACACAATTATTTTCTGTTTATGTTGTGCTTAGTGTTGGCAAAGAATATTACTTTTCTGCTTATATACCAAAAGTATCTAGATATTTGCTAATAGTGTCTGTGGTGCCTTGTCTTTTGTTTGAAACTTATTTTTTCAGATTTACTTTTATTTCTTTTATTTTCTATGTATGCTTGGAGAACAGGCGCAGCGAACTTTTTAGCTCGGAAAAAACCATAGAAAATTATATTATTGAGCAGAGTAGATTTAGAAATATGATGAATGAAATTTCCAATTCAATTAAGGATTTTTCAGATAAAAAAGAGGCGGCAGAATCTTATTTAGATAGTTTGTGCCGTTTTTTGTCTGCCAAGGGTGCTGCTATTTATGAATGGGATAGCAATAAAAAATATTTTTTCTGCGTGGCAGTTTCGGGGCTTTACTTTCCTCTCGGCATAGGTAGCGAAAAATTATTCACAAGAGCCGACTTATTGCTCGAAATGGCCTATAGGCATCATATAAAAGATGAAAGGTCTTTGGTTTGGAAATGCGGGCATAATAGTTCGGGCGTGCTTTTAAGCCATTCTACAGATAATATGGAGGCTATACTTGGAAATTTATCTCAAGAGGTTCATTCAATTATACTTGTTCCGCTTATGCAAGAAGTAGAGCTTCTTGGAGTTCTTGTTTTGGAAAACAAAATTGGACTTGATTACCTTACGGAAGCGGATTTTAATATGGCTAGAAGTTTTGCCAATTTTGCTGCCATAATTTTGAATACCAGCCGAGTAGCAATGCAAAAACACGAAAATTTGAGAATGTCAACGGAACTCAGTTCAGGAAATTTGCTTCAGAGTTCATTATTTTTGAAAAGCGTTCCCAAGGTATCAGGAATAGATGTTTCGTTTTTTATGTCTCCGGCAAAGGAGATTGGTGGTGATTATTACGATTTTTTTGAAAAAGGTGATAAATTTGCACTGACTATAGCTGATGTTAGTGGAAAGGGTGTTTCTGCGGGCCTTATAGTTGCTATTCTGCAAACATATTTGCAGAATAAATATCAAAAAGAAAATGATTTGAAAAAAATTATAGTTGATTTGAATAAGTATTTATCCACTAAAATAACCACAGGAATGTTCTTTGCAACATTGCTGTTTTTTGAATGGGATATAAAGCAAAAAAAATTGCGTTATGTAAGTTGCGGACATGAGCATATTTTGCATTTTCACGCAAAAACAGGAACAATTGAATGCATCCGTTCTGGAGGGCTTGCCCTTATGATGGATGCCGATATAGACCCCTACATAAAGAACGCCGAACTTGCCGTTGAAAAAGGAGATTCGATAATTTTATATACTGATGGCATAACAGAAACTTTTAATCCAGAAAAAGAGATTTTTGGACTTGAAAGGCTTGTGGAATTTTTTGAGAAAAGTCCAATAAACAAAAATACAATAGAAAAACTGCTACCTCAAACCCTTGAAAAATGGCGTGGCCATCCAAACCAAACAGATGACATAACTTGCATGCTATTGCAGTTTTAGGGGGATATGCGTTTTACCCCTCTTGTGATTTTACTATATTAGATATATGCTTCGTTCCATATTTTTGTCCGCTTTATTGATTGCCCTTTCCTTGCAAAATGTTTCTGCAGCAGATGTAAAAGGGGCTTTTACTCCAGAGCAGTACAGAAAAGCACTTTGGATGGTAACTCGGTTCTATGGTGCCCAAAGGTCTGGCATAGGACCTAATTGGCTTCTTATGGATCACACATACAAAACCAGCTTTGTCAAAGATGCTGATGGCAGTCGCAATCTTGAAGGTGGGTGGTTTGACTGTGGTGACCACGTGTTGTTTGGGCAAACGTTTTTTTATTCCGCTTATGTGCTTGCCAAAGCTTATGAGGCATTTCCTAAAGGTTTTCACGACCTTTATAATGGGAAAGACTACAGCGATTATGCAGAATCTGGAAAGTGGGGCATAGAAAATGGCAAACCGAATAGAATTCCCGATCTTTTGGAAGAACTAAAATACGCTACGGACTGGATAATTAAAGCAACGCCAAACGGCACAACATTTTATTCACAAAAAGGTGATGGCAATGCTGACCATCAAAAATGGGTTACGGCTGGGTTTATGTCAACGCTGCCTAAAAATGAAGGTGGTGAGAAAGAAGGTTCTCGTTTTATAGTAAAAAATCCAGAAGATGGGGTTATGGCATCTTTTGCCGCTGCAACTCTTGCCCTAATGTCAAAGATATACCGTGAATACGATTCGACTTATGCTGATACGTGCATTAAACACGCTAAGAATGCTTATGATTATGCGAAAACATATAAAAATAAAGCAGCCGGAGCCGATTTTTATGGTGCGCACAAAGACCCTCAAACAGTATTTGTTTTGGCTGCTTCGGAAATGTATAGAATTACTGAAAACAACACGTATAAAAGCGATATAGACAAAAGCCAGATAAAAGGGCATTGGCACGTTCTTGACTACTCAAACTCTCACGACCTTGTGGCTTATGCTGCGGCTATGGCTACTCCTACAGACAAGGAAGCTATTCTTCAAATTGCCTTTGATGAATTCGTAAAAAAATATACCGACCCAAATAACATCGAAACTGAGAAGGTCACAAAACTCGGCGGTGGCTGGGGACAGTTGCGTTATGCTGGCAATACGGCATTCAGCGTTGCTCTTTACTCTTTGGCAAAAAACATCACCCAATACGACCAATTCATATACGACCAAATAGATTACGTTCTTGGCAAAAATAATGCCAAACGCTCGTTTATCACGGGGTTCTGCGAAGGCTGCAACGGCAGCCCTAAATTGCCTCACCACAGAAACGTATTTTTGAGAGATGATAATCCAGACGATGGCGAAAAAGCCAAAATGACCATTCCCGAAAGGAACAAGTATTTCGGTTATTTAGTGGGCGGAACTCGTGTCTCTACTTCTTACACGGAGAGCGTTACCGATTATCAAACCACCGAGGGCGGCATAGACTACAATGCCGGACTTTTGGGTGCTCTTGCCTATATAGTTTCAAAAGTTGATCCGGCACCGCCTATTCCAAGTAGCTCTTCTGTTGCTTCAAGTAGCTCTTCCTCAGAGAATAATGACAGTTCAAGTTCACAGGAATCTACTCCTATTATTTTAAATATTCCTCCAACTCAGGAATTAAGCTCCGTGGAAATTTTTAACCTTAAAGGAGATAAGGTTAAACCTCCATTACCCAGCGGACTATATTTTGCCAAAATAAAAGGAATGCCGAGCATTAAATTTGTTGTAAAGTAGTTTTACCTTTTTAGAGTTTTATACTTGATTGGTTTTGGGTTATCTGCATCTATGCCCATACGCTGCTTGTAATCGGCTTCGTATTCTGTCCAGTTGCCTTCGTACCACACCGCCTTGCTATCGCCCTCAAAAGCCAAGATATGCGTAGCTATGCGGTCTAAAAACCATCTATCGTGAGATATAACCACAGCGCAGCCCGCGAAATTCAAAATTGCCTGCTCAAGGGCTTGGAGGGTTTCTATATCAAGGTCGTTTGTAGGTTCGTCAAGCAAAAGGAGGTTGCCGGCGTTTTGCAAATTCTTTGCCATTAAAACCCTGTTTCTCATTCCGCCCGAAAGTTGGGATAATTTTTTTTGCTGGTCGCTGCCGGTAAAGTTGAAAAGCCCGCAATATGCACGTGCATTGAGTTTGCGTTCCCCAATGATTATTTCCTCTTTGCCGCCGGAAATTTCTTGGAAAACAGTGTTGTTGTCGTTCAAGGATTCTCTGCCTTGTTCCATGGAAATTATCTCTACGGTTTCTCCTAACTTGAATGTTCCGGCATCTGGTTTTTCTTGCCCCAAAATCATTCTGAACAGGGTAGTTTTTCCCGCACCGTTTGGACCTATTATGCCAACAATACCTGAACGCGGCAGGCAGAAGTTTAAATTTTCGTAAAGCAATTTGTCGCCAAAAGATTTTGAAATTCCCTTTGCGTCTATAACAACATCGCCAAGCCGTTTGCCATTTGCAATGGCGATTTGCGCAACTTTGTATTGCTCTTTTTTGTCTTGGCTCAAAAGTTCTTCATAGGCTTTTAAGCGAGCCTTGGATTTAGCCTGCCTTGCCTTGGGGCTTGCTTTCACCCATTCCTGTTCTCTGGCAAGCCGTTTTTGCCTGTCGCTTTCGCCTTTTTCGTCTTTGCGCATACGCTCAAGTTTTTGGTCTAGCCACTGCGCATAGTTGCCCTGCCAGGGAATACCTCTCCCGTGGTCAAGTTCCAAAATCCAGCCTGTTACATTATCCAAAAAATAACGGTCGTGAGTCACCAAAATAACCGAGCCTTTATATTCCTTTAAATGGCGTTCAAGCCAAGCAACAGATTCGGCATCCAAGTGGTTTGTGGGTTCGTCAAGGAGCAGCAAATCTGGTTCTTCCAATAGCAGGCGGCAAAGGGCAATGCGGCGTTTTTCCCCACCGGAGAGGTTTGTGACCTGCCAGTCGCCTGGCGGACAGCGCAGGGCATCCATAGCTATTTCTATGGAGCGGTCTAAGTCCCATAGATTTTCCGCATCAATTTTATTTTGCAACTTCTCCATTTCTTCGGAGAGTTTTTCCAGTTTGGCACCTTCTGCCTCGCCCATAAGCGTTGCAACTTCGTTATAGCGGTCTAAAATTTTTTGTTTTGCCGCAACCGCAACCATAACATTTTCCTTAACGGAGAGTTCCGCATTTAGCTGCGGTTCTTGCGGCAAATAACCTGCGGTGCGACCATTCTCTATCCAAGCCTCGCCCTGAAACTCCTTATCTATGCCTGCCATTATGCGCAAAAGCGTGGATTTTCCGCTGCCATTTGTGCCTATTATCCCAATTTTTGCGCCATAATAAAAGCTCAAAGAAATCTCTTTAAGCACTTCCTTATCGGGCGGGTAGCTTTTGCACACTTTGTGCATGTAAAAAATAAACTTTTCGGGTGCTTTGTTTTCTGCCATGCGGGTAAATGTAGAAAATAAATTTCCCCCTTGCCAAAACCAAAAAAATTTACTATATTTATGTTGCCTGTTAAAAAGCGGGTACCTCCTGCCTCTAATGTTGGGGGCGGGCAAAGTCCATAGGGAGACATTTATGGGTATAAAAGACTATGAAACCATGGTGGTTATAGATGCCATGATTTCCGATGAAGCAATAGAGGCAGAGATAACCACTGTTGAAAAGAAAATACAATCGCACTCCGGCGAAATAAAGAGATGCGACAAATGGGGCAAGCGCAAGCTGGCATACATCATCCGCAAACAAACTCACGGCTTTTATGTAATATTTTATTACAAAGCGAACAGCGATGTTGTTTTGGATTTGGAGCGAGGCTTTAACATAAACACAAATATTTTGCGTTTTTTAACCCTTGCAGATTTCCCCATGACCGAAATAATTTACAACCAAGATCACGTCAGCAGCGCAGACGATGCCGTTGGCTTTGACATAGACTATGGAGATGCAGACTGATGAACTACGAAGAAAAAAAGAACGAGCGCACTAGCGTTCCGCGCAAAAAAAACTGCTGGTTCCACGAAAATAAAATCAGCTTCATAGACTACAAAGACGAAGCTATTCTTCGCCGTTTCCTCTCCGACCGCGGCAAAATTTTGCCCCGCCGTTTGTCTGGAACCTGCGCAAAACACCAGCGCGAGTTAGTAGAAGCCATTAAACGCGCCCGTCACGTGGCACTCTTGCCCTTTGTGGCAGATTCTTTAAGGTAGGGGAGGAACTATGGAAATTATTCTTAAAGCAGATGTTTCGCATTTAGGCAAAATGCTAGACATAGTCAACGTTAAAAACGGCTATGCTCGCAATTATTTGTTCCCCCGCAAGCTTGCAGTGCTGGCTTCCAAAGAAGCAAAACGCTCATTGGAGAAAAACCGTGCCGCTATGGAAGCCCTGTTCCGCAAGGAACTTGCCGTTTCCGAAGATGTAGCAACAAGAATATCCGCTACACAACTCACCATAGAACGCAGCGTTGTGGAAAACGAAAGGCTTTACGGCTCTGTTTCGTCAACCGATATTGCCGCAGCTTTAAAAGCTCAAGGCTTTAACATAGCAAAAAGGCAAGTTGTGCTTGAAGAACCAATAAAGCAACTCGGCAATTACTCTGTTCCAATAAAGGTATTTGCAGGAGTTGAAACAACGGTTTCTGTTTGGGTGACCAATAAAGAAAAGTGATATTTATTCAATTCTATCGCTTATCTTTGACCAATTCAAAACATCTTTGCGTAAAATATAAAGGTAGCCTGCTTCTAAAATAAGCAGGAATACCATTAAAATAACGAACAAATCCCAACCGCCATTTAAAAATTCAATGGCGAGCGGGTAGAGAAAAGCCACTTCCAAATCGAAAACCAAAAAGAGCATTGCCACCACATAATATTTCACAGGGAATCTCTCAGAGGCAGAGCCGATTACTTTTGAAAGCCCGCATTCATAAGCATCTGTTTTAACCCTGTTTTTCAACTGAGTTTGCGGAGAAAGCACCCAGTTAGCAAACATCATTCCAAACGGAACAGCCACAGCCATAAGCCCTAATATGAATATCGGGAAGAAAATGTCAAAAGTTTCCATTTGAGTAAAGTAGTAAATTCAACGCGCTAAATTCTCTCTGAACTTCATAAACAAATGCAGAGAATCGTGAGGACCAGGGGCGGCTTCGGGGTGGAATTGAATAGAAAATACGTTTTCGTTTTTCAGCTTCAAACCTTCAACACTGCCGTCGTTTAAGTTTAGGTAGGTTATCTCCGCCTTGTCTTCAATTCCCTGCGGCATAATCATATAGTTGTGGTTTTGGGAGGAAATTTCGATGCAGTTGCTGGAAGTATCCATAACTGGATGGTTGCAGCCGTGATGACCGAATTTGAGTTTTTGAGTTTTGCCGCCAAGTGCAAGCCCTATAATCTGGTGCCCCAAGCAAATTCCCATAATTGGAACCTTGCCTATCAATTTTCGCACGTTCTCAATGGCATAGCCAACAGCGGCGGGGTCGCCGGGGCCATTGGAGAGAAACACGCCATCGGGTTTCATTGCCAAAACATCTTCCGCACTTGTTTTTGAAGGAACAACGCTCACTCTCATTCCGGCTAGTTGCAAGTTTCTCAGAATATTGTATTTAATTCCAAAATCATAAGCAACAATATGCAAATCGCCGTCTGAGTTCCACTCGTAAGTTTTTTCGCAAGATACTACGCTTGCGTAGTCTTGGTTGTCTATTCCGGGCCAGGCATTTGCCTTGGCAACGGCTTCGTCTGCGCTCAGGTTGCCGCTGGTGCATAAAAAGGCTTTTTGCGCACCGCTTTCGCGCAGTTCCAAAGTGAGCATACGTGTATCTATGCCCGCTATTGCGGGAATACTGTAGCGAATAAGTGCATCTTTTAAAGATTCTTGGCTGCGCCAATTTGAGGGTTCGTTCAATTCTCTGATAACAAAACCAGCTGCGAAAAATTTTCGCGATTCCATATCCTCTTTATTAATGCCGTAGTTGCCTATTTCGGGTGCGGTCATAACCACAAATTGCCCCGCATAAGAAGGGTCGCTTAAAATTTCTTGATAGCCGCTCAAACCTGTATTGAAAACCGCTTCGCCGCAAACATCTAATGGGGCACCAACGGAATAGCCGTTAAATACGCTGCCATTTGCCAAAGCTAAAAATGCTTTTTTCTCTCTTCTCTCTTTAAAGTTCATTGTTGCCTCCTCTCGTGTTAATAGCCGCTCTCAGCAAGCCCACAAACAGCGGATGCGGTTTATTCGGGCGGCTTGTGAATTCGGGGTGAAATTGAACGCCCACAAAAAAGCTGTCTCTCGGGAGTTCTATTGCTTCAACAAGGTTGCCGTTTAGCGATGTTCCGCAAATCACAAGACCTTTGCTCGTGAGAATTTCGCGGTACTCGTTGTTAAATTCAAAGCGGTGGCGGTGCCTTTCGCTTATTTCGTCACGACCATAGAGTTTGTTTAATAGGGAACCAGAGGCGGTTTTGCAAGGATATGCACCCAAACGCATTGTGCCACCACTGCCCACCAAGCCTGCTTGGTCGGGCATAAGGTCAATTACGCGGTGCGGAGATGTTTCGTCAAATTCGCTTGAATGGGCATCTTTGAGTTCGCAAACATGGCGGGCAAATTCAATAACGGCAATTTGCATACCTAGGCAAATACCCAAATACGGCACATTGTTTTCTCTTGCATATCGGCAGGCGGATATTTTTCCGTCAATGCCTCTATCTCCAAAACCACCCGGAACTATCATTCCATCTATACCGCTCAACATTTCTTTGGCGTTTTCATTAGTTACGTTTTTGCTGTCTATCCAGCTTATTTTCACATTTGCGCCCACTTCAAATCCCGCGTGGTTCAAACTTTCAATAATGGAAAGATATGCATCGTGGAGTTGCACGTATTTCCCTACAATGGCAATGCAAACTTCTCTGTTTCTTGTTGCAACCTTTTGCATCATATTTTGCCATTCGCTCAAATCCGGTTCGGGAGCGGTGAATTTCAATTCGCGGCAAACAACATTATCCAAGCCGTTTTTATGAAGCATAAGCGGTGCTTCGTACAAAGTGGGGAGGGTTATATTCTCAATTACGCAGTCCGGTTTTACATTGCAAAAAAGAGCTATTTTTTCTTTGATGCCATTGTTGATAGGTTCATCTGCTCTAGCTATTATAATGCTTGGCGAAATACCCATCGCACGGAGTTCTTTTACCGAATGCTGAGTTGGTTTTGATTTATGTTCACCAGAGCTTTTTAGATAAGGAACAAGAGTTACGTGGATAAACAGGCAATCATCGCTGCCTTTGTCCAGCCATATTTGCCTAATTGCTTCCAAAAACGGCTGGCTTTCAATATCGCCTGTTGTGCCACCAATTTCTGTAATCATAACATCGGCATTGCTGCTGGCAGCTCCCGCATATATAAATTCCTTTATCGTTTCTGTGACGTGGGGGATTACCTGCACTGTGCCGCCCAAATAAACACCCGCGCGTTCCCTTTCAAGCACATTCCAAAACACCTTGCCAGATGTTAGGTTGCTGAGTTTTGTGAGATTTTCATCTATAAAACGCTCATAATGCCCCAAATCCAAATCCGTTTCTGCGCCATCGTCTGTGACAAATACTTCGCCGTGCTGAAAGGGACTCATGGTACCAGGGTCTATGTTCATATAAGGGTCTAATTTTTGAGCCGCAACCTTTAGGCCCCGTTGTTTGAGCAACCTGCCAAGAGATGCAGCGGTAATTCCTTTGCCAAGCCCAGAAACAACGCCACCCGTTACAAAGATATATTTGGTCATTGCGGTAAATGTAGAAAATAAAATTTTCTATATTCGTATGCTATGGATTTTACAGAATACAATTTAGGCTTTTGCAACAAGGGCGAAGTTGCTGAAGTTACGCTTTCCAGTGCCGCCAATGTGATATTGGTGGATGCTACAAATCTTCACAAGTATAAAAACAGCATGAAATTTGAGTATCACGGCGGGCACGCAAATCTTTCTCCATATAGAATTACCATTCCCGAATCGGGAACGTGGCATGTAGTTATAGATGGATATAGGGGAACTATTAAATCTTCTGTGAGCGTTGTTTAGCGAAAATTTCGTGGACAAGACTTATAACATTTTTCTATATTTAAACCCTCAATAAAGAGGAAAAAGACATGGTATTTTCGAGCATAATTGCAGAAGAATTGAAAATTGAAGAACAGCGCGTTAAGGCGGCACTCAAGCTTATGGAAGAAGGCGGAACAGTGCCCTTTATTGCTCGCTACCGCAAAGACCAAACTGATAACCTAGACGAAATTCAGTTGCGCGATATTCAGCATAGGAAGGAATCTTTGACCGAACTTGCAGAACGCAAAGAGACGGTCTTAAAAACCATTGAAGAGCTTGGCAAGCTAACTCCCGAACTAAAAGCTCAAATAGATAGCTGCCGCGATAAAAATATTTTGGAAGATATTTACGCTCCCTACAAACCCAAACGCAGCACACGTGCCACAATCGCAAAAGACAAAGGCATGGAAGGTCTTGCAAAAATTATATGGGAACAAGAGGAAACATCCAACTCCGCAGAAATAATCGCTATGGCTTTTCTCTCCGAAGAAAAAGGCGTTGCAGACCCAGCGGCAGCAATCAAATTCGCTTTGGATATTTTGGCAGAAGATGTTGCAGACACACCGGAATTTCGCGGATATTTGCGCGCGCAAATTGAAAAACAGGGCAAAATGGTTTCTAAAGTTAAAAAGGAATTTGAAGGTAAAGAGACAAAGTTCAAAAACTACTACGATTTCTCCGAGCCTCTGGGCACAATACCAAGCCACAGAATGTTAGCTATGCGCCGTGGCGAAAAAGAAAAAGTTTTGCGTTTGACCATTGAGGTTCCAGACGAGGCTCTTGTTGGCTACCTTTGCGAAAAAGTGATTAAAAGAGAAGGAGTTTGGAAACCGCACTTAGAAGCTATGTGCAAAGACTCTTGGGAACGCTTGCTAAAACCGAGTTTAGAAAGCGAAGTTCGCCTTTTGCTGAAAGAAGCCGCAGAGTTAGAGGCTTTCAAGGTTTTCACCAAAAACCTATCAGATATTTTGCTCGCACCGCCCGCTGGCCACAAGGCGGTTCTCGCTCTTGACCCAGGTTTCAAAAGCGGAGTTAAGGTCGCAGTTTTAGACCAGAACGGCAAATTTATGGATCACGGTGTAATTTATCCATTGGAACCGCAAAGGCAAGTTTCGCAGTCCGCCGCATACCTTGCGGAACTCGTTGAAAAATACGATATAGATTTAATATCCATAGGCAATGGCACCGCCAGCCGCGAAACAGACGATTTTGTAAAGGAAATTTCCAGCAAGCTGAAAAACAAACGCGGAGAATGTCCGGTTGGAGTTATAGTGAATGAATCGGGAGCTTCTGTTTATAGCGCGAGCGAGCTTGCTATAAAGGAATTCCCAAAAGAAGACGTGACAACAAGAGGTGCAATTTCCATAGGTCGCCGCCTGCAAGACCCGCTTGCGGAGCTTGTGAAAGTGGAGCCCAAAGCCATTGGCGTTGGGCAATATCAGCACGATGTAAATCAAAAGGAACTCCAAAAACGATTGGATGAAGTTGTGGAAAGCTGTGTGAACAAGGTTGGTGTTGATGTGAACAGCGCAAGCCCAGCTTTGCTCGGCTATGTTTCTGGCGTTAATAAAAACTTGGCAGATAGCATTGTTAAGCACAGAGACGAGCACGGGGCATTTGCAAGCCGCGAGGCTTTGAAAGAGATCAAGGGTTTTGGGCAAAAGGCTTATGAGCAAGCAGCCGGATTTTTGCGCATTCACGGTGCAGAGAACCCCTTGGACAACAGCGCGGTTCACCCTGAAAATTACGGCTTGGTAGAGAAAATCGCAGAGAAAGCAGGCAAGCCTTTGAATGAACTTATAGGTAATTCTGAGGCTTTACATTCCATAGTTGCAAGCGATTTCACCGATGCGGAGAGCGGAGTTGGCAAAAACACCATTGCAGATATTTTGGCAGAACTTGAAAAACCCGGCAGAGACCCTCGCAAAGAATTTCATTATGCCAAATTCAATCCCAAAATCAAAACTATGCAAGATTTGATTACGGGCAGTTGGTTGGAAGGCGTTGTTAGCAACGTGACGAATTTCGGCGCATTTGTGGATATCGGTGTTCACCAAGACGGCTTGGTGCATATTTCCGAGATGAGCGAGAATTTTGTGAAAGATGCAAAAACCATTTTGACAACCGGCGATGTGGTTAAGGTTAGGGTGGTTTCCGTTGATGCCGCCAATAAACGCATATCCCTTTCCATGAAGCAAGAGAGCGAGCGCAGGGTAGGCGGCGGTGGCTTTAAGGGTGGCGGCAGAGATGCCAAAGGAAAGACAGGTAGCTTTCATCAAGCCAAGCCTGTACCGCAGGCAGCAACTCTCGCCGATTTGAAAGCTCGTTTTTCTGGCAAGGCACAGAAGCAGGCCGCTCAAAACATTCCAAAAAAGCCAGCGGCAGCAGCTATCAAAAAAAGCGATGTTATGGCTAGGCTTAAAAATGCGATGAAAGGCGGGTTGTGATTGACGAAGATGTTTCTCATGTGCAGCTAGATTGGTTGGAAAACAACCGCGTTTTTGACAAAGACAAAGCGGCTTTACCCCGCAAGAATGTTCATGTAAAAAAAACAAAAAAGAAAGGAAGAAGAATTAGCATAGACGAACCCTTTGCAGATTCCGAAATAGATTTGCACGAGCTAGGTTTGGAAGAAGCTATATGCAGGGTAGAGCTGGAACTGGAGCTTGCCAAAAAAAACAGATGGAAACGCATCCGCATAGTTCACGGCATAGGTGCAAAGAGCGGTGGCATAATACGCAAAGCATTGGAGCAAAAATTCCGCTCCGAGTGGAGCAATTTGGTTAGCGAATATCATTATGAGAGGAATAACAGGGGTTCAAGTTTGGCAACTTTGGTTTTGTAATTTTGTCCCTATGATAATTTTAATATTGTTTTTGATTTCTGTTTTGGGCGGGGCTTCCATTTCCATCGGTGGGGCGGTTTTTATAAACACTCCCGATGTTATTGCAGGTTCATTCTTGTTCAGTCTCGGATTGTTTTTGGTTTGCCACTTCACTTGGGGGCTATACACCGGGCGTGTGCAAAAGCTGGTTGAGGTTTCCGTTAAAAGTGCCGTGCCGGAGCTTATAGTGGTTTATCTGGGAAATTTGGTCGGAACTCTTTTCGTTGGGTATTTAATAAGGTTCTGTAGCAAAGCGGAGGTTATTTCAAAGGTGGAAAGCCTTGTGCAGTATAAACTATCATTGCCCCTTTTAAAAGTCCTTATCCTTTCGTTTTTTTGCGGGATTATGATGTATGTGGCTGTGACGGGCTTCAAAAAAATCGCAGACCCTATAGGTAAGCATCTGGCTGTTATTTTGCCCGTTATGGTTTTTATCAACTGCGGATTTGAACATTCCATAGCGGATTTGTTTTATATTTCGGCTGCTAGTGCTTGGAACATTCAAGCCGTGAAATTCAGCATTGTGGCTGCGATTGGGAATTTAATTGGCGGCTGCGCAATACCTATTATTTCGCTTTGTTGGTCAAACAGACAGAAGTAGGGTTTAAGAGCGGCGGACCGGGCTCGAACCGGCGACAATCAGCTTGGAAGGCTGAAACTCTACCTACTGAGTTACCGCCGCGTGTGCGTAAATATAGAAAAATGCAAAAGAACCGCCTGGCGCGAGCCAGACGGGGGAATCTTCAAAGGAGTAAAAGATTCCACTTAGAGAATCGTTATCCGCCTATGAGAGTTAGTGCTGTTTGCGGCAGGGTATTGGCTTGCGCCAACATACTAGTCGCGCTTTGCACCAGAATTTGATTTCTGGTGAATTGAGTTGTGGCTTCTGCAAAATCTGTGTCCCTAATGCGGCTTTCAGCATCTTGAGTGTTGAATTCCAAGCTGGATATATTGTTAATAGTATATTCCAACCTGTTGATATAAGTACCTATTTTGGCACGAACACCGCTAACGCTTTTGATAACCATATCCAGATGGTCAATAACCTCTGTTGAGTTATTTTGCGTTCTGATGTTTTTGGTAGAAAGACCAAGCGAGCCAGGGTTAAGAGATATGTATGTGACAGTCATCTCGTTTGCCCATTTGCCACCCATGCCAAAAGAATAATTAGGGCCTATATGCAAGGTATAAGAAGCGGCTTGTGTCATGTCGTTTTCCAACATATTGCTATATAGGAACAACAAGCTATCTGTTCTAGGGTTAGCATTGTTATTGACTATGATATTCAACCGCTCGTGAAGAGCTTCGGCAAGCGCTCGGTCTTTTTCTGCTGGGAAATGAGCTTCATCAAGATTTGCTTTGAGGGTATTAATTGCTTGTTGCAAATTCCACATATAACTATCTTCATCATATCCGACTGGGTTATTCTTCGGACCAGGACCAGGAGCAGGAGGATATGGAGCACCTTCAGCCCCCACTTCCTGCCTAATTGTAAAAGTTTTCGCTGGGTTCAATCCAGCGATAGTATAAAGGCATTTGATAGCATCCATAACTATCTGATATCCGCTATCACTACTCCAGCCAGCAGGAGGAGTAGCAGGAGTAGTAGTAGGAGCTAATTTTGCAGCATCAGTGAATCCTCCTTCTGCCAAACTAGTTACTTTAGATAACTCTCTTTTTACTTCTCTCTGCAATTCATATTTATCTCCAATTGCGCCAAAGCTGAGGTTTGGGTCTGCTGACCAATTCAGCATATTTTTGCCGTTATAATCTGTTGTTTTGGCAATGCGGGCAACTTCTTTTGTAAGCTCTTGGAATTCCAAGTCCAAGTATTTGCGCTCCGTAGAAGTTAGAGTGTCGTTGGCAGATTGAATAGCCAATTCGCGCTGTCGCTGCATTATATTGGTTATTTCCGCCAAGCCTCCTTCTGCAATTTGCAAGGCCGCAATGCCATCTTTTGAATTTTGTCTAGCTTTTCCTAAACCGCGAATCTGGGTTCGCATTTGTTCGCTCATGGCGAGGCCTGCGGCATCGTCTTGCGCTCGGTTTATTTTTAAGCCGGTGGAGAGTTTTTCCAAACTCTTTGACATAGCATTGTTGTTGTTGTACAACGCATGCTGTGTTATCATCGCATTAATGTTGTGATTGATTTGCATAACAAACTCCTTTGTTTAGAAGAGCCTCAATCAAAAGCTCTTCTGTGTGTTTCTGCAAGATATACATGCGATAATCGTGCCAGAAACAAGGAATTTGCAGAAAAAAATCTAATTTTTTTGCAAATTGAGGTTTTACTTAAACTTTTGCTTTAAGTTTAGTAGGTACCTTCATCCTCAAACACAGGCGCAGGCGAGCCACCATAAGGGTCACCCTCAATTCCTATCAGTTTTGAGGCATTTGTCCAGTCTGCGCCTTTAAATTTCATAGGGTCAACTTCTTCCCATTTCAAGCGGGTAATAACCTCGCCTGTTTTATAGTCTATATATTCCCAGGTTAATCCTTCGTTCAATTCTTTGTCTGGAGGCCCCCATAGCAGGTTTACAAGGTTTTTGTTCATGCCTTCTGCAATATACCCAGCTAAAAAGAATTTTTTCAGCTTGGGGTCTATGCCAAAACCCTCTTGCACAACATCGTAGTTGCGCTCGTCTGCTGGAATGCCCCTTTCTATTAAAATGGGCGATTGTTGCTTACTGCCAGCGCACGAAATTAGAGCACTGGCTGCTAATATGGCTAAAAAAGTTTTCTTCATACTTTAAAAATAGTATTTTTTAAGCCTGTGCAACAAATTTTTTTGATTTTAGCTTTATTTTGCGTTAGTTTTGCCCATAATGCGGCATCTTCTCCTGTGCTTGGCCCAAATATTGAGTATGAAGTGCGGGGTGCTGCCGCCCCTGCAGGGTTTAAGGGAGCTTTTGTTCCACAGGCCAGCACTAGCTTTGATTTTAACTGGATTGAGTTTTTAGGGGCAGATGGCTATGGAGTTTGGAAGCCAAATAGAACAAATTATTTGAGGTTTATGGCTGGCGCAGACCTTTCGCCTTTTTATGGAACCCTCAGAATGGGGCTTGGCTTTGCTCCCTTGCCGCCGCCTTTTGCGATTTTGGAACTCCGTTTTGTTTATTCAAACGAAAACTTGTTCTGGAGCGATGTGGAAATGCCAATGAAGCTTGGGGAGAAGCCTCTGGTGAAGGATGTTTGGAATGGAGAATATATATTTGCCCAGTTTTATGGCAATTCAAAGTATTCGCAAATACAGAGCTACGACGTGCAGCTTGGCGGGAGATACACTTCGCGAAGCCTTGAAATGCTTTTTTTGTTCCATTTTGCTCTTATAGATATAGCATCGGATTACGAAAAAAAGAGCTTTGACTATATGCGAGGCATTCCCCTTTACAGCAGGGATTATGTGGTTGCAGAAGAATTTTCCTCAGTTTACAATATTAGCAGTAATTTTTCGTGGGGCTTGGATTTTTCGGTTATGTTTTCTGGCAGGCAGTTTAAATTCTATTCGCCCTTCAAAGCCTACGATAAAGAGCCCCTGTATTATTCAGTGCTCTCTACTGGTCCTTTATGGAGATTCGATGGTGGCAGGTCTTATATTTCACTTAGCCCTGGTTTTTTCACAAGAAGCGGCAAAGACAATGTTTTTTCTGACCGCATTAATGAGAGAATTATATTGTCTATCCAATACAAATATTTTTGGGATTTCAGGTTTGGGAAAGATGGATTTAAAGCAGAATAAGCAAATAATTTTAAACAGAATAGCAAAAGCCTGCAATGCCTGTGGTAGAGACCCTAGTGAAGTTCGCCTTGTTTGGGTTAGCAAAACACATCCATCTTCTGCGGTGGAAGAAGCCATTGCCCTAGGAGCGCGTGAGTTTGGGGAAAACAGGGTGCAAGAGGCTTTGGAAAAATTTTTGCCTCAAAGAGAAGGCGTAATTTGCCGCATAATTGGCCCTGTGCAAAAAAATAAACTTAAAAAAGCCGCCCAGGTTGCGCAGGCAATAGATTCCCTTGCCGATTTGGAAAGCGTGCTAAAACTAGAAGCTCTATGCGAAGAAGCAAATAAAAATTTGGATGTTCTTTTTCAAGTGAATGCCTCTGAAGAAAACACAAAAAGCGGGCTTTCAATGCAAGAAGCCTTTGATTTTTTGAACAATTTGCCAGAACCGCGTAGGCTTGTTTACAAAGGTTTGATGACCATTGGCAAAAACACGGGAAACCCAGAAGATTCCAGGGATTGTTTTGCTTTTTTGAGAAATTTGAGAGGGAGAATTTTGGGTTCTAATCCCAAGTTTGCAAACTTCACCGAACTCTCTATGGGAATGACTTTGGATTTGGAAGTAGCCATTGCGGAGGGAGCAACAATGGTAAGGGTGGGAACTGCGTTGTTTGGGGAAAGGTAGGGAATTTTCTACTTTCTCATTATGATTACACACTTAGTTCTTTGGAAAATGAAGCCTATGGCAGAGGGCCGTACAGGAAAGGAGAATGCCGAAATTCTTGTGCAGAGATTAAAGGCCTTGAAAAGCGTGATTCCCTGCGTTGTTTCGCTAGATGTTGGTCTCAATTACAGAGATTTGCCCTCAGCTTACGATGTAGGCTTGTGCACAATTTTCAAAACAAAAGAAGATTTGGAAACTTATCAAAATCATCCTGCGCACGTTCAAGTTGCGGAATGGTCAAAATCGGGCATTGCAGAAGCAAGAGCTATGGCAGATTTTGAAGTTTAGAGGCCTTAGATGACTCCTGAAATAGAAAATCTGCGGCAGAAGATAGATTCAATAGAGGATAGTCTAATTTCACTTTTAAATGAACGTGCCAAATATGTGCTTGAAATAGGCAAAATAAAAAAAGCGCAGAGTTTGCCAATTGCAGATTCAAAAAGAGAAGAAATTATTTTAAAGCGTGTGGCAGAAAAAAATCCTGGGCCTATGAGCAATGAATTTGTGGTTGATATTTTTAAAAAAATTATAGATGAATCTATTAGGTTGGAGAGCAAATTTTGAGAATTGTTTTGGTAGGTTTTGGTTTGCTAGCGAGTTCGGTTGCTTCTGCAATTAAGCAGTCTGGGTTAAAATACACAGTTCGTGCGGTTAGCTCAAAAGAAACCCTTGCAAAGGCAAAAGAACGTTCTTTGGCAGACGAATTTTTTGAATATGGCGAAGTGGAAAAATGGTTGCCAGGTTCAAATTTAATTCTGTTGTGCGGCCCTATAAAACATATTTTATCCACAATCCAAACTCTTAAAAACAATGCAAATTTGCTAAACGAAGAGGTTATAGTTAGCGATATCGGTAGCACAAAAGAGCAAATTTGCAGTGCTGGCTTTTCGCTTGGCTCACCCTTTGTTTTTGTAGGTGGGCATCCTATGGCAGGTTCGGAAAAACGCGGTGTTGAACACAGTGACCTTTCCATTTTTGAAAACGCCTACTGGCTTTATTGCCTGCCAAAAAATTTAAGCGAATTGCCCAAACCGCTGAACGAACTTTTAAATTTTTTAGGAAGCCGTCCGGTTCAAATTTCTCCGCAAGAACACGATTTTGCGATGTCATGGCTGAGCCACGCTCCGCAGCTACTTAGCACTTCAATGGCGGCAGGCATTTCGCAGGATATTGCAAAAAAACATTTGCACTTGGCAGGGCGTGGCTTTAGGGATATGACTCGCATCGCTGGTTCTTCTTGGGGAATGTGGAAGGATATTTTGGAAACGAATAAAAAAAATGTTGAATGCGCGCTTGAAACTTATGCAAAAAAAGCCTTGGAAATAAAAGGCGAATTGACCTCTGAGCAGTTTGGCGAACTTGAAAATAATTTTATGCAAGGCAACAAAATACGTCACAATTTGGAAACAGGAAAAAATTACGCCTATCCGCTTCACGAAATAGTGGTGCGCATTCCAGACGAATCTGGCTCAATACTAAAAGCCTTGAACCCCCTTGCAGAAAAAAACATAAATATTAGAGATATTGAACTTATGAAAGTTAGGGAAGGCATTGGCGGAACTTTGCTTTTAGCCTTCAAAGCGGAAAGTGATGCGAATAATGCGATTAAAATTTTGGAGGAAAAAGGGATATATGCCACCAGCCGCTAGAATTACGGATATGCACGTTTGCCCAATGCAAACACCAGGTACGCCGCCAATCCCGCATGTTGGCGGGCCAATAACAAAAGGCGTTCCCTCTGTGCTGATAGGGAATTTGCCAGCCGCCACGATCGGCTCTTCTTGCTTTTGCGCAGGCTCTCCTCCCGACACAGTTGTCAGAGGCTCAAAATCTGTCTTGATAGGCAAAAAACCAGCCGCGAGAATGGGAGATTCCACCATCCACGGCGGAACAATAACAAGCGGCTCACCAACTGTTTTAATAGGGGGTTAAAACTTGGTTGGCATAAAAGGTGAATTTGAACTTTACACAGAAAGGGAAGCCTTTTTCAACTGCGCTTTTTTGGCAGCCCTTGCAAATGGAAACACGATAATTCACGAAGTAAAAGCCATGCCAGATTTTGCAGATTTCGCTTCTTATTTGAGAAATCTCGGTGCGCAGGTAAATATAACAGACACTCAATGGGAAATTGCAGGGACAAATTTTAAATGCGAAAAACCTTTGAATTTAGAGTGGGTAGGGGATAATTTTCCCCACCAAAAGAGAAATCAAAAAATAATAGAATGTTTGCTAAGCGGCGTTGCGTTTCACTGCGAAGAAAAAATAGCGGTCAAAGATTCTCTGATAAGGGAATTACTAGCTTATGGCGCAGAATTGCAGTGGTACCAAGACGGACCAGACGAAAGCGATGAACTTGCCAGACGCATGGCAAAATTGCAGGGAGTAAAAAACGAAAGAAAATGGATATGCGATATTCCTCCCGTACCTGCCTTGCTCGCAAGGGATAGATTTATTGCAGGCGATGTGACCCAAGCCGCTTATTTGGCATTAGCTGCATCTTTAATTTCAGATTCGGATATCATTGTGAAGGCGGTTAATTTGGATTCAAGCAGAGCGGGAATTTTTGGAGCTTTCAGGCGGCTTGGCGCGGAGATTGATATTGTTGCCCGCCACGAAAGAGGGCGAGATATTTGGGGAGATTTGAGGATTAGAAGAGCAAAGATGCTGGTTGGCAGGCGGCTTGGCACAGATGTTTTGCAAACCTGTTTAGACGAAATTCCTATGCTCGCTGTTCTAGCGTGTTTTGCCGAAGGCGAAACCATTTTAAAAATTCCTGAATGGGCAGTTGATTTTTACAAACCTATTTTAGAGGCCATTTACGAAAATTTCAAAATTGCAGGCATAGAATGTGGTCTTTACGAAGACGGTTTAATTTTACGCGGCAAAGCAGAAATTGAGGCAGATGGTTTTGATTGCAAAAGTATGCCTATTTTGGGGCTCGCTTTGCACATATTGAATAAAAAATCAAAGAGCAAGGAAGCCGTTAAGGGAATTGAGTGTGCCCAAAATTTATGGCCGGGGGTGTTGAATTGAAAATAGGCATTGTAATTCGCAAAGAGCAGAATCCCAAATTGCGTGAGGCTTTGGAGGCTATAAGGTTGTGGGGCAGGGGCAAAAGCACGCAAATTATTTATGGCCCTGAATCGCTTTTAAAAAAATGCGATGTTTTGGTTGCCGTTGGCGGTGATGGCACTGTGCTTTCTGCCTCTCGCATAGCTTGTGGAAAGGAAATTCCCATTGCCGGCATAAATGCTGGTCGTGTTGGCTTTTTGGCGGAATATGGCATAGAAGAAATCCCCGTTGTTTTGAATGCTCTTTCAAAAGGGACTTTCAAAATACAAGACCGCATAATGCTTGACTGTTCTATTTATTTGAAGAACAAAAAAATCCTGAGCCGCACCGTGCTGAACGAGGTTTTTATTCACGCCCACGCTCCTGCGAGAATGGTGAATTTAGAGGTTAAAATAAACGATAAATTTTTAACCGAATACTGGGCAGACAGCCTAATGCTCGCCACGCCAACAGGCTCCACAGCCTACAACCTAGCTGCCGGAGGCCCAATAATATATCCCTCTGCGGAGGCTTTTGTTTTAAACCCCGTTAATCCGATGAGCTTATCTGTTAGGCCAATTATCATTCCTTCTTCTTGTGTTTGCAAAATAAAGTGCGTTCAAGGCAGCACCGCAGAAATGGTTTTTGACGGCCACTTCACAGAACAGCTAAACGACAAATCCGAACTCCTAATTTGCCGCAGCCGCCACATAACTCGCTTTGCCCACACCGATGATTCGGGCTTTGTTCAAGCACTCAGGGAAAAGTTAGGGTGGACAGGGAAAATGAAAAGTGGGCCCAGCAGGACTTGAACCTGCGACCAGCGGATTATGAGTCCGCTGCTCTAACCAACTGAGCTATAGGCCCTAGCTAATTGCTTTTGTTTCCTAAAAGTAGTAAATAATTTTCGGCCGTATAGTCCCAAGTTACTTTTACAGATGCGGCATTGTCAATAAGCCTTGACCACAAGCTCTTATTTTCTCTGAAAATGGATTCTGCTGTGCGTATTAGCTCTAAAACCATATCTGGCGAAGCACTTTCCGAAATAAAAGCATTTGCCTTTGTGGAATCTTCATTAGCATTGGCATTAAAGGGCACTGTGAACACAAAAGATTCTTGAGCGCGCCTATTGCTGAGCGGTATTGTGCCTGCGGCAAAGGATTTTATATAACGCGATAGAGATGGTTCTCCAGCATTTATTGAAAAAAACATATCTGCGGCAACAACCCTTTGGTACAAAGTCTCTTCGTTTTCGGTTAAGGGAACGATAGCTATTTTGTTTTTGTGTTTTTCTTGAATGGTGGTGAAATAAGGATAGTTGGCATTGTTCTCTGGTATGCCTATCACCATTTGCAAATTCAAGTTTAACAGATTAGCCAAAATTGTAGCTATAATTTGGGCTGAATCTTCTGAAATGGAATCTATGTGCGAGTACATGAGCATACTGGAATCCACATCCATGCCGAGCTTCTCCCTTAGGCTATCTTTGCATTGCTTTTTGTAGCTATCGTACTCGTTTGGAAGGTTCCATATAGAATAATCAATGCCGCTTTGAATGCTATAGAGCTTGTGCTTTTGGCTTTCCAAAAATCCTCTCATTCCACCTTGCAAATCCGTGGAAAGCAACCAAGACAGGTAGGCTGCGGAGGTAAATACAACTTTGTCGGAGTAAAGTATGGCAGCTTTTAGCATACTTACCTTGCCCCAAAATTCATAGCCGTCTATGTCAAAACCCTCAGGTGGTAGCCCAATCCGCGGTATATCTTCTGGGCTGGAGAGATAGTCGTAGCGAATGTTGTGGGCTGTTAATATAACTGGAATATTTGCGAAGTAGCCTTTATATATGGTTTTTGTCAGTGCTCCGGCAATGCCGCCCCATTCATGGACATGTATTGCATCTGGCTTGAATTGAGTTTTTTCGCAGTAGTTCAGAGCCGCAGATGCTAAAAAGGAAAATCGCAGGTTATTGTCGTGATAGGGTTTTTCCCCAGGGTTGCCATATACGCCAGCTCTGCCAAAATAATGGTCGTAATGTATGAACAAGTCGTTTTCATTGCCTGAGCTTTCCAGTACGGAATAATCCCTGTTTTCCAGTTTTTCAGTGAATTTCTTGTTATGATGCCCATGTTTATAGTCTTTTTTGCTTGTGAGTTCGGAAAAAAGCGGCGAAAATCCCAGAACTTCTGCCCCTAGCCTTCGGTATGCACTGATAATGCTCCCTACGGTTCTAGCCAGTGGGCTGTCGCCCACGGGGTAACATTCGGAACAAATTACTAGAATTTTCATAAAAAACACCCTATTACTAGTAAAATATACTTTTTCAAAAAAAAAAGAACTATTTTTATTAGTAGTAGTATTCCAACTTCAACTATGAGGTCAATTATGTTCAAAAAAGTGGTATTTTTCCTTGTTTCTGCGGCTGTGCTTTTTGGTTGCAAGGGTAAAAACGAAAGTGACGGCGATTCTTACTATAAAGAAGGAAAGTACAGGAATGCCGTTAATTCCTACACAGCTGCCCTCAGCAAGGGCAAGATTTCCGATGGCTTTTACGATAGTTTCGTTATAGCTTATACCAGCGCAGCAAAGCAAACCTCTAAAAAGAATGCAGGTGACGATATCATCCGTTCTTATATAGAGCAAATTCACAAGAATTTGCCAAAATCAAAGAAAACTGCCACCAAAGACTCTGTGGTGCTGGCTTTGTCTGAAATTGGCGTGGCTCAAGTAACGGGTGGCTTTGATTACGAAGCTACTTTGCAAGGTTTTCGCAATTTAGACAGCGCAATTACCATAGCCAAGCGAAATGGCGGCTCCAATGCGGGTTTTGCCGAATCTTCTCGCAAAAAAGCAGAAGATGCCGTTGTTAAGCAGGCTATTGAAAATTCGGCATCTGTTGAAAATACAGATTGTCCCTCAGAAAACATTGCCGCTGAATATACGCTTTTGGAGGCAGAGGTGGTGGCTCCAAAGAATCCTATCCTAAAAGAAGCCTTAAACAAAGTCCGTATAAAAAACCGCGGATGCTACTTGCTTTTTGCCGAAGATATAATTGGGCGGCGCGCAAGTCGCTTAGTGGATAAATACGGCTATGTTATGAGCTTCCCCATACTCAACATTGGGCCAACAAGCACAACTGGAGAATTATCTGTATGGAACAGCACAGGCAACAACGTGGATTTTGACGTTAGCACTATTAAAATGGTTTCAACAGATGGCAAAGAAACATCTGCCAAATACGTTGGCGGTGGCTGGTGCAATATGAGTGATCATCTTGGCAAAATGAGAAGCCAGTTCAAAGGCTCCGTGGGCAGGCTCCTTTCTGAAATGGTTTGCCAGGCAAAGATATCTTTCACTTATCCCGGCGGTTTTATTCCAGACTATATTGAAGTTCAAGACAAAGACAAAAATATTGGAAGAAAGTATTTTGGTCAGAAGTAAAGCGACTTATGCAATATAAAATCCTTGTTGTTGAAGATGAAGAGTTCATAAGAAGCGGCTTGCAAGAATGCCTTGAAATGGAAGATTACGAAGTTGCCGTTGCAGGTGACGGCGAAGAAGCGTTGCTAAAAGCAGATGATTTTTTGCCTCACTTGGTTCTTTTAGATGTTATGATGCCCAAGAAGAACGGCTTTGACGTTTGCAGAATTCTTCGGAAAAAATATCCTAACTTGGTGATAATAATGCTAACCGCAAAAGGAGAGGAATCTTCAAAGGTTATGGGTTTGAACATAGGCGCAGACGATTATGTGACAAAGCCTTTTTCCACTTTGGAATTGCTTGCCAGAGTTAATGCCTTCTTTAGAAAACTAGCCGTTAAAACAGAAACGCCTGCTTTTGCGAGCGAAACAGCCGAGTTTTGCGGCATTAAATTGGACTTCAAAAAGTACGAGGCTTCAAAGAATGAATTGCCTTTGGATTTGAATGTTAGAGAATTTCAAATTCTCAATTTGTTTTGCAAAAAACGTGGCGAGGTTATATTGAGAGAAGAGTTCGTGCAACTCATAGATTCCAGCTCAAATTCCAGAACCATAGATAACTACATAGTGAAGCTAAGGCAAAAAATAGAAGACGATCCAGAAAATCCAAAACTCATATTGTCTATAAGGGGAATGGGGTATAAATTGGATGCTTAGGGCGTTTGCATTTATTGGTTTATTGCTTTCAATTTCTTGTTTTGCAAGCGTGGCTAACAATAAAATTCAAGAAGCGGCTTATATTTTGAGCATTGATAAAGACACAGCAAAAGCCAAGGAATTATTTGATTTTGCTGCAAATTACCAGGGTGCTGCAATTAGGGAAAAACTGAGTGCCCATTTGTATTTGGCAAAAATCGCAGAAGCTAGGCGAGATACTCAGAGCATTGTGAAGCATTATGGTTTTTTGAAAAATAATTCAGAAAATCTTTCTCTTGCATATATGGCTGCTGGCAAGGAAAAACAGTTTTCGGCAACGAATGAAATAGTGAAAATTTCTGGCGAAAAAATTATTTACGAACAAAAGAACACAGTTTACCCAGAAATGGCTTCTGACCAAGTTTCCAACTGCTTTGCAGAAGGCGAATTGTTAGCACAGAGCATAGTGGTGTATAACTGTCCAAATAAAAATTCCCTGCATTTGATTTCAAGGCAAAAAGGCTTGGAAATAGGGAGCATTCCATACTCAGACGTACCTGCAAAAGTATTTTTGACTTTTGACGGGCTTTTTCTCTATTGCAAAAATTGGCTTTATTTTCATAAACTTGGAGAGGATTTAAAAAATTACGCTTGGCGAAAACCAGCTCTTGAAGTGCAGGATATTGAAAGTGTGGGAGATAAAATTTACGTTTTGGATATAAGCGGAAAAATCAGTTTGCTGAACAAGAATTCTGGATATTTGGTTTCTGTTGCAAAAAGCGATGGAGAGAATTTTTTTAATCCCGGTGTTGGCTTAATTGGCACATATCAAAAAAACGGCGGAATATCTGTGTTCGATACTCTTTTGAACAATCTATGGAATTATCAGATAGACGGAGAAATTGTTGAAGATCCGATTGTTAAATCTGATTCTGTTATTTTCAATTTGCAAAACGGAAGTTCCGAAATTTTAAATACAAGGCATTATCAAAAATTTACATTTTCTGCAAGCAATAACATAGATTCCCTGCTCGCTTTGGAAAGCGGCAACGCCTTTGCCTGGTATAGCATTGCAGAACAGGAAAAAAGCGATAGCGCGTGGAGGCGGGCGGTTATTTACGGCGCAAGAATGCAAGATTTTTCTCAATTCGTTTTTTCCAGATATGCAGAAAAAATAGGTGCGAAATGGGTTAGATATTTGCCGCTTTCTTCAAAGATGCTTTATCCTCAAATGTTCAGCGATGCAAATTGGCTTTTTGTTTCTGACGAGGGTTCTCAAAGTTTGTTTAAGTTTTCTTTGGAAACGGGGAATTTTGGCGGAGAAATATTGCTTCCAAGAGACAGGGAATACACAGTGAGAGACAACGAACCTCCGTGGCTTATACTCAGCTCTGGAGATGGCTTATCTCAGTTTTCGCTCAGGGAGCAAAAAAGCGTTTCTATTGAAACTTATGGCAAGCCTTTTTCTTTTTTGCGCAGCAAAGATTCCATTTACATAGGGTTTTGGAATGGCTTTGTGCTTAAATATTTTATACCGAAAATGCGCCTTGAATGGTCTCGCAGGGTGAGTTCTGCCCCTGTGCTCTTGTCTGCTGGCGAGAATGGAATTTATTCATTTTCGCAAGGTAAAGTTTCCCTGCTCTCTAAAACGCGGACTCCTCAAGATATTAACCTAGGCACCAGCTCGGCGGCTTATTTCAAGTACAAAAATGGTATGTTTGCCATAGCCTCAGAAGAAGGAGACGTTCATATTTTTTCTGAAAAAGAGGGTTTTAAGCAGCAGGGTGATTTTTCCATTCGTTCCCAAATAGTTTCTTTTGAGTTGCTAGAGAATAATGGAAAAACTTATGCGCTTGCAGGTAGCGTGAATCAAACTTTCTCCTTGTACGAAATTCCAAGCGGCAGCCTAGTTTGGACATTCAATAGCAAAGGTTCCTCGTACCAGCCGGTTTACCACGGTTCGCATATTTGGCTAGACCAAGATGGTTCCGTTGCCGCAATAGACATAAATTCTGGCAAGGTTGCTAAAAGATACCCCATTTTTGGCAGCGGTGCTTCAATTAGCATTCACGGCAACACGCTTTATTGCGCTACTCCGCAAAAATTGCTTTACGCCTTTCCTTTATCCAATTATCTATAAGCTTTCGGGCAATTGAGCCTTTGGGGGGCAAATCCGGCAATTCATCGCTGCTGGCATACCAAGCGGCCCCTTCAATTTCAACTCCGTCTGGTTTTAACTCTCCGCTTTCCCATTCAGCGGCAAAGGCTGCCATTAGGGAGTTTGGAAAGGGCCAGGGCTGGCTCTCCAAATAACGCAAGTTTTTAATGCGAATGCCAGTTTCTTCCATAACCTCGCGGTGAACGGCTGTTTCCAAGCTCTCTCCTGGTTCTACAAAGCCCGCCAGCAAACTGTGCCGTTTGGGTGGGAATTTGGCATTGTGCGCCAGCAAAATTCTGTTTTCTTTAGTTATCAAAACTATAATTGCTGGAGAAATAACTGGATAAAAGTTCTCTTCGCAGGCCTCGCAGGTCATGCAACGTTCAAAATTATGCTCTTTTAAGGGCTTTCCACACTTTGGGCAGTGCTTGTAAAGGGCTTTCCACCAGCTCAAATGAGCGGCTAAAATGGCTATATGCGCAATTTCTGGCTCTGCCTCCGCAAAAAAAGTTCGCAGGGGCACTCCGCCCTCCAAATCAGGCAAATTCAGGCAAACAAGGCGTTTCCCATTGTATATTCCAATGTCTAGAGCCGTTGTATCTTTATATTTTTCAATATCTTTTAATGGGAACTTTGCATTGCCTTTGCAGGTGGCAATAACAATGTCCGAATCTAAAAGCGAGGTGCATTTTCCAGTGGAAGGCGAGAACATACGGGAGTAATATAAATTTTTTTTATTTTACCCTTGCTTTTTTTGAAAAAAAAAGTTAAATTTGTACTATAATTGTACAAACTCCAAAGGAGATTTATTATGAAAAAACCCGACCTGGTTGAAAAGGTTAAAGAGCTCGCAGGGCTTGAGAGCAAAGCAGCGGCAGAACGCGCTGTTAATGCTTTTTTGGAAGGAATTGAAGCTGGCTTGCAAAAAGACGGCGAAGTTCAGTTGATAGGCTTTGGCACTTTCAGAGTCAAAGACCGTCCGGCCCGCGAAGGCCGCAATGTCAAAACCGGCGAGAAAATCAAAATCAAAGCTTCTAAAACCGTTACTTTTAAAGTTGGCGCTGCACTAAAAGCCAATGGAACTAAAAAGAGCGGCAAAAAGAAATAATTTCTTTAGCAGTTTTGAAGCGGCAGAGCTTATAGGTTCTGTCGTTTTTTTATATTCGTTCTGCCGTTTTTATATTTTAAAGAAAAAATGTATATTTCAATAGAAGAAGCCGCAAAAATTCTAAGGCAAGGCGGGATAGTAGCTATTCCAACAGAAACCGTTTACGGGCTTGCAGGCAATGCCTTTGACGAAACTGCTGTGGCCAAGATTTTTGCGGTAAAAGAGAGACCCTTTTTTGACCCTTTAATTGCCCATATAGCAGAAATTGAAGAACTTGAAAACTTAGCGGCAAGGGTTCCAAAAAACGCCAAATTGCTGGCAGAAAAATTTTGGCCTGGCCCCTTAACACTTGTGCTGCCAAAAAAAGAAAAAGTCCCTAATTTAACCACCGGAGGGCTTTCAACGGTTGCCGTTAGAATGCCAAAAAAACAAATTGCAAGGGATATAATAAAACTAGCCGGCTTTCCGCTTGCCGCTCCAAGCGCAAATAAATTCCAGCATCTAAGCCCAACAAGCGCAGAACACGTTTTGGAGCAGTTAGGTGGCAAAATAGACGGCATAGTGAATGGAGGGTTTTGCGAAATAGGTCTTGAAAGCACCGTTGTCGGTTTTGAAAACGATATTCCTGTGATTTACAGACCAGGTGCGGTTACGAGGGAAATGATAGAGGAGGTTTTGGGGAAAGTTTTAGACCCTAAATCAGATGCCATTCTTTCCCCTGGTATGCTTGAGAAACATTATAGCCCTAGTACGCTGTTGTGTTTAGGTTTGCCTAGCGAGGTGCCGCCTAATTGCGGGTTGCTAGCTTTTGGGAAATTGCCAGAAAATGCCACACTTTTTGCAAAGACATTGAACTTGTCTGCAAAGGAAAATTTAACGGAAGCTGCTGCGAATTTATACGGAATGCTGCACGAGTTGGATTCTTGCAAGTTGAATAAAATTTATGCGATGTTGCTGCCGCCTATAGGTCTTGGCGTTGCTATCAATGATAGATTGACAAAGGCGGCGGCGGTTTAATTTACTACTTGCATTTCACGTCGCAAAACCTGCATTCTACGTCGTACCCCTTGAAAAATGCCAAAAAAAGGTTATTTTTATTATTATGAGAAGAAATCTTTTTATTCGTATCGCTTTGTATGAATCCCGACTAGGATTGGTCCTCCGAAAATATATTATTAATCCTAAACTGGAGCTTTTTAGGTGCAGACAGCATTAAAAAATATAAATTTTGCTAAGGTAGAAATTCAACCAAAATCATTTCACATTTAGGGCAACCGCAAAAGAGTTGCCCCTACAAATGTATCGTTGTATCATTCTGTAAATTCCAAAAATTCTGAAAAATAAGTTTTTAACAGACACTTGGTAAAGGTTTTGTATATGGGTGTTTTTCATTGTTCTGTTTATTCTGGTTCAGACAAAATAAATGCGGTTGTCGTGCGTTTGTGTGTGGTTGTATCTACTCCAAATAAGTATATCCATACAATCCAGAACGGTAAATGCTCAAAAATTCTCTGCCTTCTTGTTTGGATATTTTGTCGTCTTGAATTGCATCTTTAACCCAGTTTTCCATTGTGCGCACAAGGGATTTATCGGAAAAATTCACATATTCCAAAACATCGGAAACAGATTCTCCGGCTATGATTTTCTCTATTTCGTAAGAGGTGTCGTTGCAGGATATGTGAACGACATTTGTGTCGCCAAAGAGGTTGTGCAAATCGCCTAAAATTTCTTGATATGCTCCAACCAAATAAACGCATAGGTAATAAGGCTCTTTTTCTTTTAAGTGGTGAAGAGAAAGGGTTTTGGTTATTTCGCCTTCACGATTCACAAACAACTCAATTTTTCCATCGCTATCGCAAGTGATGTCTTGAATTGTGACATTTACGGTGGGTTCTTCGTTCAAACGTTGTATGGGCATAATGGGGAAAATTTGGTCTATGGCCCAAGCATCTGGCAGGCTTTGGAAAAGGGAAAAATTCCCAAAATATTTGTCTGCAAGCAAGCGAGGCAGAGCATCTAGTTCTTGAGGCGGATGGCGCATATCTTTTACCAAGCGTATGGCTTTGCGCGCAATAGACCAGAACAAACGCTCTGCAATAGCGCGGTTTTCTAAATTCAGTACGCCCGTGCTGAAATTGTTTAGAACATCGTCTCGCATTTGAATTGCATCGTGCCAACTTTCATTTAAATTTTTTTGTTTAAGCCCCATATAAATAGTGTGCAGGTCTTTTAGAATATCGGGGTCTTCGTCTGTTATTTCTCTTTTTACATCTTCAAAATATGCGGGGGAGGTTTTTTCCAAAATATCAAAAACAAGCATGCTGTGGTGAGCCGTTAATGCTCTTCCTGTTTCTGCTATTATGTTTGGATGCACAAGCCCTAATTTATTGCAAGTTTCTGCAATGGCATAAACAACATCGTTTGCGTATTCTTGCACAGAATAATTCGCAGAGCTGGAACGTGTGCTATTTGTGCCATCGTAATCTACGCCAAGACCGCCGCCAACATCGACAAATTCTATGTTGAACCCAAGCGCATTTATTTCTGCATAGAACTGTGCAATTTCACGAAGCCCAGATTTTATGTGGCGTATGTTGGTTATTTGGCTGCCCAAATGAAAATGTATGAGTTTAATGCAGTCTGCATAGCCGCTTTTTTTTAACCTTTGCAAGGCATCTATGAGTTCCGAGCTGTTGAGCCCAAATTTGCTTTGATAACCACCGGATTCTTCCCAGTGCCCGGAGCCGCTGCTCGCGAGTTTTATGCGAATGCCTATATTGGGTTTTACTTTTAATTTTTTTGAGAGCTTTATTATCAGGGATAATTCAATTAATTTTTCAACAACCAAATAAATATTCTTTCCCATTTTTTGCGCAAGCAGTGCAAGCTCCAAAAAATCTTCGTCTTTATAGCCATTGCAAATGATAAGTGATTTTGGGTTATCCACATTAGCAAGCACAGCGTGCAGTTCAGATTTAGAGCCTGCCTCCAAGCCTATATTGAATTTTTTGCCGTGCTGCAAAACCTCTTCCAAAACTGCTCGCTGCTGATTTACCTTTATGGGAAACACATTGTAAAAATGACCGCCAAATTGGTATTCCTCTATTGCCTTTTCAAAGCAGCTGTTTATCTTTTCAATGCGGGAATCCAAAATATCTGGAAAACGCAAAAGCACAGGAGTAGCAATATCCTTGCGCGATAAGTCTTTCATTATTTCGGTTAGGTCTATGGTAGGCCCGTTTTCCTTTAAAGGCGAAACAGTCGCATGCCCTTCATCGTTTATGTCAAAATAAGATACTCCCCAGCCCTTTACGTTGTAAAGCTCGCGGGAATCGTCAACAGTCCATTTACGCATAGGGGGAATGTAGAAAAAAATTTCTAATTTACCTTTATGATAAACCTTATTTTGTGCGGCGGTGCAGGAACCAGACTTTGGCCTATAAGCCGTACGCTTTTGCCCAAGCAGTTTGTTAAAATTTTTGGTGACCATTCTTTGTTTCAACGCATAGCGATTGTGAATAGCGGTTTTTGTTCCAAGCAGTACATAGTTAGCAACGCGGAGCAATATTTTTTGGCACGTGAACAATTGCAGTCAATAAGTCTTGACAAAACCAGTTTTATGCTAGAGCCTATAGGCAGAAACACCGCACCCGCCATTGCCCTCGCTTGCCTTGATTTGTCTCCAAACGATATAGTTCTTGTTTCCCCAAGCGACCACCTCATCAGAGATGCCGAAAGTTATTCAAAAGCGGTGAAAAGAGCAGGGGAGCTTGCAGAGCTTGGCAACATAGTTACATTTGGCTTGAAACCAACGGGGCCAGAAACAGGTTATGGTTATATAGAAGCAAATGGCGAGAGCGTTAAGAGATTTGTTGAAAAACCCGATTTGGAAACCGCTAAAAAATACATTGCCGCAGGTAATTTTTATTGGAATAGCGGCATATTCTGCTTTAAGGCTGGGGTGTTTTTGTCGGAGCTAAATGAATATGCGCCCGCGATGTTTAACGCCTGCAAAGAAGCTCGCAAAAAAGCTGCTACCGAAGATTCTCTTGTTCGTGTTCACCACGAAGATATGATGAATATTCCCGCAGATTCCATAGACTATGCAGTTATGGAAAAATCCAAGAAAGTGAGCGTTGTTCCCTGTTCAATAGGCTGGTCGGACTTGGGTAGCTTTGAAAGCCTTTACAAAGAACTTCCGCACGATATAGAGGGCAATACCGAGTATTCTCACCACACGTCCATAAATTCCAAAAATTGCCTGATAATGGGTTCTCCTACATCAAACAGGGAAATTGCCACCATAGATTTGGAAAATATGATAATAGTGGATACTATAGATGCTCTTTTGGTCGCGCCTCTTGCCAGCAGCCAAAAGGTGAAAAAATTGGTTGATAATTTAAAAGAAAAACATTCGGATTTGCTCCACACCCCGCAAACCGTGATTCGCCCTTGGGGAACCTACGAAGTGATAGACGAAGGAGAGCGTTTCAAAGTTAAGTGCATTTGCGTAAACCCTGGCGAGCGCCTGTCTTTGCAAAAGCACATGCACCGTTCGGAGCACTGGGTTGTTGTAAGCGGAATGGCAACCGCCACCATTGGCGAAGAAACCGCTTATGTTCGCCCAAACGAGTCTATTTATATCTCTGCGGGTACGCTTCACCGCTTGCAAAATGAAGGCATAAAGCCATTGATAATTATTGAAGTCCAAGTTGGCGAATATAATGGCGAAGATGATATTATCAGAATGGATGATGATTACAAGAGGCACAAATAGCAATGCGATTTGTTTTTTTTGTTTTGTTTCTTTTTGCTTCTTCTTTTGCGGTAGAAGATTTCTTTAAAAAAGCAAATGAGCTTTATGATGCAGGCAAATATGCGGAGGCGGTTCCAGCTTATAGGGCTGCTATAAAGAATGAGCAAATGGAACCTTATGCTTGGTTCAATATGGGCAATACGCTTGTGCATCTAAAGCAAAATCACGTTGCGATAGTGGCATATAAAAGGGCAACCGAGCTTGCGCCAAGTTTTGCAAAACCTTGGATACTTTTGGGCGATATTTCGTATTCTTACGGTGATTATGGGCAAGCGGTAGCGTATTATGGCAGGGCAGTGGAGCTTGGCGAAAATAACGAGCATTTGAATTACGCCCTTGCCTCTGCATATTTGAATTTAAAGGCATTTCTTTTGGCGGAGAGATATTTTGAGCAAACGATAAACGAAAACCCCGATAGATTAGAGGCTTGGCTTGGGCTTGCGGAATGTGCCCGTCAAACGGGAAATTATCAGTTAGCCACGGAAATTTTGCAAAAAGCCCTGCAAAAAAGCGTTAATATTTCCCCTGATTTGCACTACACTTTGTCTTATTATTATTTGCAACAAGATTCCCTAAAAGCTGCCATTCGCTCTATGGAAAACGGCTTGTATTTGGATAGCAAAAATTACAGCGCCCGCAGATATTTGGCTGGGCTTTACGAAAGCGGCAATTCGCCGTGGATGGCTATTTGGACATTGGAACAGGGCATTGCCGTAAGTAGTGGGGTTAAAGAGCTAGAAATGGATTTGGCAGAGATTTATTTTAAGCAAAAGAGATATGGCGAGGCTTTGGAGCATTATCAAAGAGCTATGAAGGCTGGCAGTGCTACGGCAAGGATAGGGATAGAGAATGTTGGGCACGCTTTTTACAATCAGGGAGATACCTTGCAAGCACAGGCTGCTTATAGGATGTTGAGATAATTTTTTACTAAATTTCCCCACAATGTCTGACCATTTAGAAAATCTATACGAAAACTGGTTTTTGGATTATGCCAGCTATGTCATTTTAGACCGTGCCGTGCCTTATTACGAAGACGGCCTAAAGCCCGTACAGAGGCGCATTTTGCATACGCTTTGGGAGATGAACAAAAGCGATGAACGGATGCACAAGGTGGCGAATATAGTTGGTAGGGCTATGCAGTATCACCCTCATGGAGATGCTTCCATTGGGGATGCGCTTGTGAATATGGGGCAAAAAAAGCTGTTATTGGAAACTCAGGGAAATTGGGGAAATCCCACAACCGGAGATTCTGCGGCTGCGCCCAGGTATATAGAAGGCAGGCTCTCTAAGTTTTCGCTTGAGGTGCTTTTTAATGCAGAGACAACTGAGTGGGTTCCAAATTACGATGGTCGTAGCAAAGAGCCTGTTTGCCTGCCTGTGAAGTTCCCTCTGGTGCTGGCTCAGGGAGCAGAGGGCATTGCGGTTGCTTTGAGCACAACTATTTTGCCTCATAATTTTTGCGAACTTTGCGAAGCCAGCATTGCAGCCTTGAAAGGCAAAAAAGTTGAAATTTATCCAGATTTTTCAAGTGGTGGGATAATAGATGCAAGCCAGTATAACGATGGTCTTCGCGGGGGGCGCGTTAAAGTTAGGGCGCGCATAGAGAAGCTGGATTCCAAAACTCTTGTCATTAAAGAAATCCCTTTTGGAACCACAACCACAAGCCTTGCAGATAGCATAACAAAGGCAAACGAAAAGGGCAAAATAAAAATCAAAAAAGTTGATGACCATACCTCCGGCTCTGTTGAGCTTGTTGTGCATTTGCAGCCAGGCAGCGACCCGCAAACGGTTATAGATGCTCTTTATGCTTTTACGGATTGCGAAAAATCCATTGCTACAAATAACTGCGTTATAGTTGACGAAAAACCCCAGTTTCTCGGTTCAACTGAAATTTTAAAGAAGAGTGCGATGCACACAAAATCGCTTTTGGAATGGGAATTGAAAAACAAAATGCATCATTTGCAGGAACGTTGGCATTTGATAAGTCTGGAAAAAATTTTCATAGAGAAAGAAGTTTATGAGGTTATTAAAAAGGCGCAAAGCAAAGAAGAAATGGTTGAGCTGATAAGTGCTGGATTAAAGCCTTATGTGAAAAAATTGCGCCGCAAGGTGGAGACAGAAGATATTTTGAAACTTGCAGAAATGCCAATACGCAGAATATCCTCTTTTGACCAGAAAAAAGCAAACGAATTGTTGAAAGAAATAGATGCACAAATTGAAGAGACTCTTTACCACCAAGAACATTTGACAGATTACGCAGTGAATTGGTTTAAAGAATTGCTCAAAAAATATGGTACGGGCAGGGAACGTAAATCGCAGATAGGGGAGTTTGGAAAAGTGAGCGCCATTCACGTTGCCCTGTCCAACCAGAAATTGTATGTTCACCGCAAAGAGGGATTTGTGGGCACAGGGTTAAAGAAAGAGGAATATTTATTTGATGTTTCTGAATACGATGACTTAATAGTATTCTGCCAAGATGGAATGTTCAAGGTGTTCAGGCCATCGGATAAGGCTTTTATTGGCAAAGATATTATGCTTGTGGAAAAATTCAACAAAGACGATGCGCGCAGAATTTACAACGCAATTTACCAAGAAGGCAAAGATGGACCGGCTTATGTGAAACGCTTTAATGTTGGCGGCATAACTAGGGAAAAAGCATATTCTATGGGTAAAGGTGCGCCAGGTTCCAAAATATTGTACCTCTCTTCAAACCCAAACGGAGAGGCAGAAAGCGTTACTGTTTTCTTGAAACCAAGACCGAGGACAAAATTGGAAATTCCTGTGGATTTTTCCGAAACCCTTGTGAAGGGTAGGGATGCCATTGGAAATATGGTGACCAAATATGCGGTTAAAAATGTTAAAATATCAAAGAAGGGTGCAAGTACGCTTGGCGATATGGAATTGTTTTTTGACCAGCTTTCTGGAGTTGTGAGCATTGCAAACAAGGGCGAGAGCCTAGGTGAATTTGGCAAGTTCGACAAACTTCTTGTGCTTAAAGAAAACGGAATGGCAAAAATTTACGAAGCGAGCGATACCATTTTGGTTGGGCAGCAAATATCTTATATCGGCCGTTTTGAGCCTTCAACAATATACACCCTTTTATATTTTGATGGCATTAGTTCCCAGTATTGCGTTAAAAGATTTAATTTAGAGACCGCTCCGCAAACTGTGGAATTTTCGCTTTTAACAGATAGCCCAGATAGTTCTATGGTTTTGTTTTTTGACGATGAAATTCCTGTTGCGCAAATTGATGGCAAAGAGTACAATTTGGCAGAGCTTGGTGAAATTCGCGGCTACAGAGCTTTGGGAAATAAATTGGATTTCAAGAAAATAAAAAAAGCCATTAAAACCCCAGTACTATCCCTAGAATAAGACCGTGAGTATTGCTTTTGCTTTGATTTGGAGAAATTGAATATTCAAGAGACACCCAAGTGTTTTTAGTGTTTTCCATAAATTTTTCAAAATGTTCTCGCAAACTATATGCTATGGAAGTACTGAACGAGACTATATGGCTGCCTGTCAACATCCAATCGAAACTATGCCCTAAAGTAAAACCCCAATTTGGCGCAATCAAAAAACCAGCTCCGCTGTGGTATCCTATGCTTGAACCTGTTTTTTCAAATAATTCTTTGCATTCAGTATTGTTTGAAGCTTCAGGTCCCTCTCCTATATGCGAAAACTCGTTTCTTAAAGCATTCAAATTTGTATTGTCAAAGGAGAGAATGGGACCTATAAATACGGCGTATTTTTCTTGGATATGTGTAAATCTTAGATTTCCTGAATATTTTTGATTTACAAGATTATTTGTGGAATCTAAATTTCCTCCCAAAAATTTGAGGCTTGGCCCAGCAGATACATAGGAATCGTAAAAATAATTTCCATGTATTGTCCATGTCCATAAATTTTTACAACCGCTACGGCTCAAATAGCCTAGTCCCATTCCAGCAGTTAAACCATTGCTTTGTATTATACCCTGATTTGGCAGGGGAATTGTGCCCTGATTTGGAATTGCCTCGGAATAGGCAAAAAGAAACAGCAGGCTAATAACCAGCTTGCGCAAATAGCTTAGCAACTGCCATGTTGTAATCATAAACTGCAAAATAGTAATCCTTTTTCATAAGCAGGTTTTTTTTGTATGCGCTTGCCAAAAGCCCAGATGTTTTGCCAGGATTTATGTCGTATTGAAGCGCAGCTCCTTTTAACATGCCTTCCGTTGCTCTAAGAGAATTTCTTGCGCTTTCCAGCTTGCCCTTTGCAACCAAAAAATCTTCGTATTTTTCTTCTATTTGCAACTCAATTCCGCTGTGCGCGTAGCTTTGTGTTTGCTGCAAAATGCGGTAATCTGTGCGAGCTATCTTGTACCCTTGCCATTGGTTCCAAAAATTCAATTTATACCTTACGCCTATGCCAAATGCGCCTGTTAGTTTGTTCACCGGGTCTTGAGCAAAGGTATTTTTTGAAAGTGAGGTACGGTCTCCTGCCCACGACTTAGCATATTCAAATTCTCCCATTATAAAAAATTCTGGAGCGAGTTTGGCAGCGGCCAATTCCATTTGCATGCTCGTGGCTTCTAAGCCAAAAGCCAGACGGCGAATATCTGGATGGTGCGTGTATGCCCATTTTTTTAGAGAATCAAGGCTTGGCACAAAATCGTTAATTGCAGAGAGCTGCTCGTCTAGAGGTTCAAATGAAACGGAATCTGGCAGTCCAAGGGCAAATTTTGTCGCAAGCCCTGCTTTTTTCAAAGCGGATTTTGCATCTAAAACAGCTTTGTCTATTTCAAAAAAAACGGCTTTTAATTCCAGCAAATCCATTTGCGAAACGCCTTCCTCTTCGTCATCAAGGGCTTCTTCCAGTTTGTCTGCGGCTTTGTGCAATTGCTTGTTGCCGTCTTGGGCGAGTTTGTCCATTTCCATTGCAAGCAAATATCCGTAGTAATAGCTCAGGAATTCCACTTTTTTGTAGTATTCCTTTCCCTCAATTTCCATTTTTTTCTGTTGAAAGTCCGCTTTTGTCGCTTTTAATCCCATTTGCAACTGCCCGTAATTCAAAGGCTGCGCTGCCTGTATCATCATTCCATAAAAAGGTCCCATTTGGGTAAAATCCCAGGAATTAACGGCTTCACCATAATCATTTGTGTATTTTTTTAATCCTGGTACAATTCCTGTGAGCATTGAAAGTTCAAATTTGGGGAGCAATGCCCCAGCCCTTACTTGTTCTATTTTGCTTTCTTTTGTTAAAAGTGCCATTTTGCTTTCCCTGAACCTGGGGTCTGTTTTCAGAGCTGCCTCAACAAATTCATCCCTGCTCAAACGAACCAAGTTGCCTTCTGCATAAGAGATGGAGAACAAAAGTATAATAATTAGGATAAATTGCACAGGGGACAATATAGCAAATTTATTTTGTCTGAACCAGAATTCTCAGAATTTTCAGGATTTTCAGAATAATACAATATGCAACCAATGATACGTTTATAGGGGCAACCCTTGCGGTTGCCCCAAATGTGAACCCCGACATTCAAATATGGGGCGTAATCATACGCCCCTACATACAACCACATATAGGGTGTGATAAATCGCACCCCTACGGTCGCACCATTTTGTTATATTTCGCCATAAATTTGACCCGTTACCGTTATATTTTTGTATCTTTATAATATATTTCCACAATAGAGGAAACGCCAAGTGACAAATAACATCGCTAAACTCGCACTACTGGCAACTTTAACGCTTGCCTTGACATTTGCCTTTTCTTGCTCTGGCGGTGATAATGGTGGTAGCACCGAGCAAAGTTACAGCTATTGCATAACGGCAAACGGATGTTTAACAGGTCCTTTTACTGCCAGCACTTGCACAGGTCAGTTGAGCAATAGCTGCCCTAACAGTTCAAGTTCAAGCAGCAACGCAATTATTCCTAGTTCAAGCAGTAAAGCAGTTGTTCCAAGTTCAAGTAGCGTAGCTGTCCAAGAATACTGTGTCTATATGCCCCAAACAACATACTCCGATGCAGTAGGTATATGCGGAGTGATAGAGCCAATTGGCTCGGCTTATAACTGTAAATTTGGAACTAAAAGTGACGTTTGCCCAAATAATAGGTATGGAAAAGCTTATGAGAAGATGAATATGAACTTGTTAAATGATTGCGTGAATGATTGTCCTGTTATTGATAGAATGTGTAGGACATGTGGAGGAACCTGGAGTAGTACTGGTTGTTCTGTCAAACTCAAGTTTTGTGGAGTGTTTTGACAACAGAAATACTTAACGAATTTATGAACGTCATTCTTTCAAAATTCACATTAGCAGCAATTTTCAACCAACAGGAGTACAAAAATGAATAGCCACATCTCAGTATCCGACAACGAGACATACAGCACCATAGACGAAGCCTTTGAAAAGGTATTCTCGTCTAAAAATCCACGACCAATGCACGGTTATTTTGAACCCTTGCCTGCCTTTAAAGGTACTGAAATAGAGGGGTGTAAAATTTGGTTTCCAAAATTCAAAAAAAAGGCATCGGCAACAGATAAAGCCTACAACTGGCTATCCAAAGAGGGAACGGAGATAATGGAATGTTTGCCAAGCGAAACCATTAAAAAAGTTGGCACTAAAAAAATCACATTTGCTAAATTCAGCAGCAAAGCGTATAAATTCATTGGCATATTTGCCTTGACGAAAATAGACAATGACGGGAGAACTCTACACCATAAAAGAATAAGCGATAAATGCTTGATAATAAAATCAGTTCTATCGGCAACCCTCGCATTTGCTTTGTCACTTTCACTCAACGCTTGCGGAGCGTGGGCTACGACAGCGTAAATAAGGACACCTGGCTAAGTGTCCGTTGCTTGCAAGACTAAGGCGTAGCCCACCGCAAGCCGCAAGGCAAGCGGTGCTGCTTTTGGCTGTTAGTAAATGCGAACCTCGTGCGTTTGTGTGTGGTTAATAATTTTCTATATTATCCAAATGTTTAGGGAATATTCTTTTCAATTAATCCCGTAGCCCTAAACAAGCCCGAACAAAAAGGTACTTATATGGAGAAAAAAGACCTAACAGCAGCAGACGTCTGGGCAATGTTCGCCGAGACCGACCGTTTTTTAAAAGAAACGTTTGCAGAAACCGACCGTAAAATTGCGGAGGGGCACCGCCTTTTAGACGAAAGGCTTGCCGAGAACAACAGAACTCTCACCGAGAAATTTGAAGCACTTGGGATTAAAGTCAAAGACATAAATTCCAATGTAGTTGGCATTGGTCACAGCAATGGCGAATATGCGGAAGAGTATTTTTACAATTCCTTGAAAAAGAAAATGGAATTTGCCGGAGTGCATTTTGACGATATTAGCACAGATTTCAAACTTTTGAGAAAAACCCCAGATGGCAGGAGAATTGAAGACCAGTTTGACATAGTTATGCTCAACGGCGAAGCAGCGGCTATAATAGAGATTAAATACAAAGCGAGAAAAGATGACCCTATGCAAATTGTGAACCAAAAAGTTTCCAATTTCAGGTTTTTGTTCCCCGATTACGCGAAACTCAAAATTTATTTGGGCTTGGCAGCTTTTACTTTTGAAGAAAGCGCGGAAAAAGAAGCCAAGAAACTCGGCATAGGACTGCTTAGGCAAGTAGGCGAAACAGTTGAATACGAAACCAACTGGGTGAGGGCGTATTAATAATTTGCACATTTTGATTTTTCTATATTACCCCTATGGACAAAACTCTTCTACCATTGAAAAACGCTTATAATGTTGCAATGAAATTCATAGAAAGCGAGTCTATGAAAAAGAAACCCAGCACCATAGGCTCTGTTTCTTGGACAAACTTGAAAAACGAGCTTAATTTTTTGGACAAAAAGAAGTCAGATAGGGTTATGAACTGGCTAATCGAAAACTGGCCACCGCGTTCAAACTATTCAATGCCATACCTAACCGAAAACGAAAGAAACGCCTTTGATGCAGATGCTTACCGCCTTTTGCTCCGCTCATACAGAACCAGAATGGTTCCAGAACGCTTTATAGAAGACATTATAGTTCGCGGCGTTGACTACGATGGATTGCATTTTTCAAAGGAATTTTTGCACAATTGCTTGGCAAAATTTTGGGAAGATTCCATGCAAGAAATTCCTCAGTCGTGCATACATTAAGAATAATAGGCGGAGGGTTAGCAGGGTGCGAAGCCGCTTTGCAGTTAGCTTGTCGAGGGTTTAACGTGGATTTATACGAAATGCGAAAAGGGGAGGGCAGAACTCCGGCTCACAAAACGAGCAATTTGGCGGAACTTGTTTGCAGCAATAGTTTTAAAGGAACCCAGCTCACAAGCGCTCATGGACTTTTGAAAAATGAACTGAAAATGCTCGGCAGCTTTCTTTTACAAGCAGCAGAAAAAGCGAGGGTTCCGGCAGGGGAGTCTCTAACCGTGGATAGGGAAATTTTTAGCAAAGAAATAGAGCGTTTAATGGTTGATAGCAAAAAAATAACCTTGCACCCAAAGGAGTGCGCAGATTTGGATTCCGATATTCCAACGCTTGTGGCTGCGGGTCCGCTTTGCAGCGAAGCACTTGCGGAGCAAATAAAAAAAATCACAGGCAAAGAATTTTTGCATTTTTTTGATGCGGTGGCACCAGTTATAGAGAGCGATTCCATAGACCATTCTTTGGCTTATGCCATGAACCGCCACGAAAAAGGCAGTTCCGCAGATTTTATAAACTGTCCTCTGGACAAAGAAACATATTTGGAGTTTGTTAAAAGATTGCAAGAGGCAGATAGCGTAGAAGAAAAACCTTTTGAAAAAGGGGAATTGTTTGAAGGCTGCCTGCCCATAGAAGAAATGGCGCGGCGCGGGATTGATACCCTTCGCTTTGGACCGATGCGCCCTGTTGGGCTTGGCAAGCATTACGCTGTTATACAGCTTCGTGCAGAGAATGCTCAAAAAACGCTTTACAATATGGTGGGTTTTCAGACTAGGCTCAAATGGAACTGTCAAAAAGAAATCTTTAGACTTGTTCCTGCTTTAAGAAACGCCGAATTTGCTAGGCTAGGTTGCATGCACCGCAACACATTTATAGAAAGCCCAAAACTCCTAGATAAAACCTTAAAATTAGGTTCACATAAAATTTGGTTTGCAGGGCAAATTACCGGAGCCGAAGGCTACACAGAAGCCATAGCCACTGGCTGGTATGCTGCCTGGAATATGGCAAATCACTTGCATGGCAGGGAACCTGAGTTTCTTCCGCATGAAACTTGCATTAGGGCATTGGTAGAAGCCATAACTGCTCCTAATGAACATTTTCAACCTATGAATTTCAATTTTGGATTATTGCCGAGACCAGAGAATTTGCGAAAGAGTGTGAAAAAGAATTTTTTAACCCAGCAGTCTCAAAAAAATTTAAGTATATTTTTGCAATGTTGCCGAAAGAGTTGAGTTTGGTTTTTCGAAGGTACAAAAACAAAGTTTTTGTGTACGCTTGGGAATATTTCACCAAGCGCATACACGATGAATTGGTTTATTCAGTTTTAGAAGAATCTCCGTTTTTTTATGTGGAAATAAAGTTTAGCGTTGTTTATAGTGAATTGCCCTCAGCAGATGACCGTTTAAAATTTTGGAAGGTATTTTTTGAATTTCTCTCAAAACAAAAGAGGGGTTGCGACTTGTGTGGTTTTTTAAATGAAAATGAAGGGATAGGTTTTTTGTTTGTGGATTCTGTTATAGGCGAGAGTGAGAAAAATCTGGCTTGGAACAGATTTTGCAACGAAGTGGAAGCCCAAACTTTTTTTGATATGCGAAAATGGGAAGGAATAATTTACGCTGAATATCCACCAAAGGAATTTTTTGCAAAACAATGAAAATCCTCGTTTTATCTTCGGTTTATCCCCGTTTTGATGCAGATACGGAAGTTCCCTGGCTCAGAATTTCTTTGCGGGAATTAAAAAAGCACAACTGCGAACCAGCACTCCTTGCCCCTGCATACAAAGGCCTTAAAAGTCACGTCATAGACGGAATTCCTGTTTACAGATTCAGATATGCTCCGGCGAGTTTGGAATTTTTAACCCACGATGAAGGGGCACCGTCTAAAATATCTAAAAATCCATTTTTGCAGTTGCTCGCAATTCCATACATTATTTCTGGTTCCATTAAAGCATTATTTTTGTGTTTAAAACTAAAGCCAGAAATTATGCACGTTCACTGGCCCTTTCCGCACGCTTTTATGGCATACTTTGCAGCATTTTTCTGCAAAATTCCAGTTGTTCTGAACTTTCACGGCGCAGAACTTTTGCTTGTGAAAAAGAAAAAATGGATTAAGCCCATATTGAAATTTTTTATAAAAAAAGCTGATTTAATTTTTGCGAATAGTTCTTTTACCGCAAAAAAAATAAAGGAAATTTACAATAGGGAAGTTGAAATTTCGCCCTATGGAACAACCTTGGGTGTGTGCGCCAAGTGTGATAAATTGGCTTCTCAAAGCAAATTTAAAGTTCTTTTTGTTGGTCGCCACATTGAGCGCAAAGGAATAGAATATTTGATTAAAGCGGCGGCAACGCTGGACAGCGCGAAGTTTGAGATTCGCATAGCGGGGCAAGGAGATTTGACCGAAAAATTGAAAAAGCAAGCGGCCAAAGATGCACCGGAGCAGGTTGTGTTTTTAGGGAAACTTTCAACTGAAGACCTTGAAAAGGAATATAAAAATGCTGATTGTTTTATTTTGCCTGCGATTATAAACTCCAAAGGAGATACAGAGGGTTTAGGCGTTGTTTTAATAGAAGCCGCTCAATATGGACTCCCGATAATCGCAAGCGATGTCGGTGGCATTCCAGATGTTGTTATAGACAAAAAAACTGGTTTGCTTGTTCCAGAAAAAAATCCAGAGGCAATAGCAAAGGCTATAAAAGAACTTTCAGAAAACGAAGAACTGCGAAAATCCCTTGTTTTGGGTGCATACAAGCATATAGAGCAGAATTTTTCTTGGGAGAAGATTGTGGAGAAGCAGGTTGGGGTTTATATGTCCTTACTAAATTTGTTATTGACAAAAAATGACAATTTTGTATATTTTTGTCAATAAGGAGTTATTATGGTTAACAGAGAATATTATTTGGCAAAGCTTCGTTTATTGAAAGACAAAAATATAATTAAGGTCATTACCGGAATTAGACGTTCTGGCAAGTCCACAATATTGGAATTGTTCAGCAAGGAACTTTTGAAATTAGGGGTTAAAAAATCAAATATAATTTTCATAAATTTTGAAGAAAGAGAGAATTTGCATTTGGTAAATTGGGAGGTTCTTTACGATGAAATAATAAAGAAAATCAATAAAAAAGAGAATTATTATATTTTTTTGGATGAAATTCAAATGGTTGAAAATTTTGAAAGAATGGTGAATAGCCTATTTGTAAAGAAAAATATAGATTTGTACATAACGGGTTCCAATGCCTTATTGTTATCTGGTGAATTATCAACATTACTCGCGGGTCGCTATATTGCCATAAACATAACTCCATATTCTTTTGCCGAATACAGAGAGGCTTTTAAAAAAGAAACGAACACAGATAAATTATTCAGGCGATATATAAATGTCAGCCATTTTCCAGAAGCTGTCAATATTTCGCAAACAGCTCCTGAACTAGTAAATGACTATATACGTAGCATTTATGATACAATAATAAATAAAGATATTTCACAAAGATATAAATTACATGTTGTGGACAATTTTAAGCGAGTTATAGATTTTGTATTTAACTCCATAGATAGCCCGATTTCTGCATCAAATATAGCAAATGCTTTGAATAAAAACTCCGATAAAGAAATATCCCACAACACCGTAAAAAATTATCTGGACTATCTATGCCAATCTTTTGTGATTTACAAAACTAGGCGATACGATGTTAAAGGCGAGGAACTTTTGACAACCTGTGAAAAGTATTATTTGGTGGACTTTGGGCTTAGGCAAATCACATCTGGAGGTAAATTTGATTCTGAATTAGACCATAAATTGGAAAATGTGGTGTATTTTGAATTACTCCGCAGGGAAGGAGAGGTTTTCATAGGTAAAAACAAGGATAAAGGGATAGATTTTATTGTACAAAAGAACGCTAAGGAAAGAGAATATTACCAAGTTGCCTATACTATTTCAAATGAAAATGTTTTTAACAGGGAAATGTCAGCTTTCAAAAACATGAACGATAACTATCCAAAATACTTAATAACTATGGATTTTAACAATTCTTCCATAGATGGGGTAAAAAAGATAAATGCAATAGACTGGCTGTTGGGTTAAGCTGGGGGTTCAGACAATCTTTCTATATTACCCCTAATGACCTTCGGCTTAACAGATACACAAGCGGCTCAGTCCAAAGAGAAGTTTGGCGATAATCGTTTAACTGAAATTGAAAAAGAGAGTTTTTTTGACAAGCTAAAAGAAAATTTCAGCGACCCTATTATTAGAATTCTTTTATTTGCACTTGCGGTAAATGCTTTGCTTGTTTTGGGAAGCAAAGTGGGATTTGTGCCAGGCGAAGAAATGTCTTGGTACGAACCTATAGGCATAGCAATCGCCATTCTTTTGGCTACCTTTGTCTCTACTTTTTCTGAATACAAAAACGAAAACGCATTTCAAAAATTGCAGCAAGAAGCTTCAAAAATAAAAGTGAAAACATACCGCAACGGCCTTATAATTGAGCTTTTGATAGACGATTTGGTTCAAGAAGATGCTGTTTTGTTGCAGCCTGGGGATAAGGTTCCAGCAGATGGAAAAATTATAAATGGCAGCATAAAAGTTGACCAGTCTGTGCTAAATGGGGAATCGGAGGAAGTTTCTAAAAATGCAGGAGATAATGTTTTAAGAGGCTCTGTGGTTTGCAATGGCAATGCAGTTATGCAGGTGGAAGTTGTTGGCGATAAATCGGTTTACGGGCAAATAGCAAAGGAACTCCAAGCCACTGATGATAGGGAAACTCCCTTAAAAGTAAAACTCAAAAGCCTTGCCAAAAGCATAAGCAAATTTGGTTATATTGGCGGCGGCTCAATAGCCTTTGCGCTTTTGTTTGAACACATAGTGATTAATAATAATTTCAACATAGCAGATATTGTCAACGCCTTTATGCTTGCCGTTGTGATAGTAGTAATGGCGGTTCCAGAAGGGCTCCCACTTATGATAGCTATAGTTTCGGCTCTCAATATGGGAAAAATGCTACGCGATAATGTGCTTGTTCGCAAAATTGCAGGCATAGAAACAGCAGGTAGTTTAAACTTTTTGTTCAGCGATAAAACTGGCACCATAACCAAAGGTAAATTAGAAGTTGTTGCATTTATAGATGGCTCATTGAAGGAATATAAGAGCTATGGGGAAATTCCAAGCGGGTTGAAAAAATATTTATCTCTTTCAATTCACCAAAATACAGATTCCATAATTTCTGGGAAAAAAATTATAGGAGGAAATGCAACGGAGAGGGCGGTTCTCGCGTTTTCTGGCGGAGTGGGGGAGGAAGTGAATGTTGAAATAGTGGAGAAAACGCCCTTTAACAGCATAAATAAATATTCTTCAACTACTGTTGTTGCGCAAGAGGCAAAATTTACTTTGATAAAAGGCGCGCCGGAAAAAATTTTAGAGAAGTGCAAATTCTATTACGATAGTGAAGGGCAAAAAAGAGAATATAAGGGATACGCGGAATTGAATAAAAATATAGATGCTCTTGCTGAGCGAGCTATTAGAGTTGTGGCACTCGCAATTTGCGTGGAACAGGATTGGGTTTTGGTTGGTATTGTTGGAATTAGGGATGAAATTCGCCCTGAATCCATTGTTGCCATAAAAGAGGTTTCTGGTGCTGGAGTTGGCGTTGTTATGATAACAGGCGACCGCAAAGAAACCGCTGTTGCTATAGCGCGAGATGCGGGTTTAATAAAAAGCGAAAGCGATATTGTTTTAACATCCGCTGAATTTGCCGCTCTTTCAGATGAAGAAGTGAAGGCAAAAATGAAGCATTTGAAAGTTATCGCACGCGCTTTGCCTTCTGATAAAAGCCGTTTGGTTCGCATAAGCCAGGAATTGAACTATGTGGTTGGAATGACAGGCGATGGGGTTAACGATTCTCCCGCGCTTAAAAAAGCCGATGTTGGTTTTGCAATGGGCGGTGGAACAGAAGTTGCAAAAGAAGCGAGCGATATTGTTATTTTAGATGATAATTTTAACTCCATAGACAAAGCCATTTTATATGGCAGAACCATTTTCAACAACATAAGAAAATTCATAGTTTTTCAACTGACAATAAATATTTCTGCGGTTTTAATTTGCTTTGTCGCACCTCTTTTAGGCAGGGAAAACCCGCTTACCATTATTCAAATTCTATGGATAAATTTGATTATGGATACCCTTGCCGCCATTGCTTTTGGAGGAGAAGCGGCTCACGAACGCTATATGAAAGAAAAACCCAAAGTCCGCGATGAGGCAATAGTTAGCTCTGAAATGCGCAAAAGCATAATGCTTGGCTCTGCGTGGATATTTATTTTAAGTTTGGTTTTGCTGTTTTGGCATTATGACCCTACCTTGTATTTCACATTCTTTGTGATGATTGCCGTGTTTAACGCATTTAATGTTCGCACGGATAGAATAAATATTTTTGATGGCATAAGCGAAAATAAAAATTTTCTATGGGTTTTTGGGTTGATTGCTGTTATACAGGTGGCTTTGGTTTATTTGGGCGGCGAGATTTTCCGTTGCTATGGACTGAGTTTAAATCAGTGGGGCATAGTGCTTTTATGCGCTGTATCTGTGATTCCAGTGGATATGGCTAGAAAAAAATTTATGTCAAAAACAGGAGCAAATTATGGGGGTTAAGGAATTTTTATTTGGAACTCCCGAAGTGCTGCAAACCACGATTATAATGTGCTTTGGCTGCGTAGTTTGGATTTGCGCTATGGTATCTATGTTAAAAAAAGAAAAGGAAGTTGAGGAGGATAAGGTTGTAGCGAGAATTGACACAAAATCAGCAGAGCAGGCAGCCGGCCACGGAATTCAGCTTACATACATCACTAAAAAACAGATTTTGGAACTTACAGCGGAACAAGTGAAAGGAATCCCAGAGTCTGAGGTGGAAAAACTACCTACAGCAATGAAAGATATGTTCAAAAGACGCAGAAATGAGGTTTTGCTGGAAGATAGGCAGAAGGAGAGCAAAAAGTGAAGTTAAAATTAAATATCTATATTATATCAAAACGTGTACTAATATAGGAGAATAAAATGAAAAAACCTGAAACTCGCGCTTTGACAAGTGAAGAAGAGAGTTCTTTAACTGAACTCTGCCTTAAAACGATTAAGACAAATGACCGAATGTTTCGATTTGTGCCTAAAAAGCTGATGACCAGCGAAATATGCATTGAAGCGGTTAATAAGAATGGCGAGATGCTTCTGCATGTGCCTGAGGCTCTCAAGACAGCGGAAATGTGCTTTGCAGCGGTTAAGCAAGTGGGTACAATTTTACTTGAACATGTGCCACAAGCTTTCAAAACAGAGGAATTATGTTTAGAGGGATTAAAATATAATTATAGCAATGCGCTTGAGTTTGTGCCAAAAAATCTCAGGACTGCCGCGCTATGCCTTGAAGCGGTTAAGCTGAATGGTGAAATGCTTAAAGATGTGCCTGTAGCTCTCAAAACAGCGGAAATGTGCTTTGAAGCGGTTAAGAGTAATGGAGAGGCACTTAAAAATGTACCAGAAAAATTTAAGAATTATGAGCTTTGCCTAGAGGCGGTTAAGAATAATGGAGAGATACTTCAATATGTTCCAGAAAAATTAAAGACTGGGGAGCTTTGCCTAGAAGCAATTAAGAACCATGGCACTGCGCTTCAATATGTGCCAGAAAAATTCAAGACAAAAGAACTCTGCTATAAAGCTGTTGAGAGGGATGCTCGCTCCTTTCAATATGCGCCAGAAAAATTCAAGACTGAGGAGCTTTACAATAACGCTGTTGCGAATATGCCATATTCTTCTAGCGAATTCTTTAAATATGTGCCAAAAAAATTCAAAACTCGAAAATTTTGCCTTGCGGCAGTTAATCAAAGCGGTATTGCGCTTGAGTTTGTGCCAAAAGATCTCAAGACTACAAAACTCTGCCAAGAAGCGGTTAAGAGCAATGGTCAAGCACTCCAACACGTGCCAAAAAATTTCAGGACTACAAAGCTCTGCCTAGAAGCGGTTAAGCAAAATGGCTATGCGCTTCAATACGTGCCAAAAGAACTCAGGACTAAGAAGCTCTGCCAAGAAGCGGTTAAGAGTAATAGCCATGCGCTTCAATATGTTCCAGAAAAATTAAAAACTGAGGAGCTTTGCCTTGAAGTGATTAAGAAGGCGTTTAAATATATACCAGAAAAATTCAAAGCAGAGGAACTCTGCCTTGCGGCTGTTAAGGATTATGGCCTTGCGCTTCAATATGTACCAGAAACCCTTAGGACTGCCGAACTCTGCCTTAAAGCTATTGAGGATGATGGCCTTGCGCTTCAATATGTGCCCGAAAAATTAAAAACTGCCGCACTCTGCCTTGAAGCGGTTAATAAAAATATCAGTGCTATTGAATATGTGCCAAAAGCCCTGAAGACAACGGAATTCTTTATTGAAGCAGCCAAGAAGAATATCTATGTGCTTGATTTTGTTCCAAAAACAGGTCGCGAGGATGTTTTGATAATGTATTGGAGCAACTTTAATAGCGGAATTTCTGGATAAAATCAAGAATTTTAAATATTTTTAACTTTTTTTTGCCTTTTTTCAGAAAAGTGTTTATATTCATATTAAAACTTACGCCGTAGCGGTGCAAACCCACTAAACTCTGTGATCCCAGGGGTTTGGTTGGGGTAAAAAGAACGGGAAAAAGAACAGAGGAATGAAAGATGAATTTTAAAAAGAAAGAAGATGATTATTATCGTTTATTGTATCATTTTTTGAAAGATATAAATAACCACCCCGATAAGGCGGCACAATTTTGTCTTGAAACGGTTAAGCGGAATGGCCTTATACTTGAATTTGTACCAGAAGAACTCAAGACTGAAGAAGTGTGCCTTGAAGCGGTTAAAAATAAAGTCGATGCGCTTGAATATGTGCCAGAAGCTTTCAAAACAGCAGATGTGTGGTTTGAAGTGGTTAAGAAAAATGGTTATATGTTTAAAGATGTGCCAGAAACCCTCAAGACAGCGGAACTTTGCCTTGAGGCGGTTAAAAATAATTTCAGTATGCTTGAATATGTGCCAGAAGCTTTCAAAACAACGGAATTTTGGTTTGAGGTGGTTAAGAATGACGGTGAAAGACTTAAAGATGTGCCAGAAACCCTCAAGACATTGGAACTTTGCCTTGAAGCGCTTAAGAATAATGCCTTTATACTTCAATATGTACCAGAAACCCTCAGGACAGCGGAAATGTACCTTGAATTGTTGATAAATGGAGGTTGTAATTTTGGCTATGTGCCAGAAACCCTCAGGACGGCTGAACTCTGCACTGTAGTGGTTATTCTGAATGGCTGGGCACTTCAATATGTGCCAGAACCCCTCAAGACGGCTGAACTCTGCATTATAGCAGTTAAGCAGGATGGCAGAGCACTTCAATATGTGCCAGAACCCATCAAGACGGCTGAACTCTGCACTGTAGCAGTTAAGAATTATGGCCCTGCGCTTGAATTTGTACCAGAAGAACTCAAGACTGAAGAAGTGTGCCTTGAAGCGGTTAATCTTAACGGGTACGAGTACGGCTTTGAGTCCTGGTATAGGTCCAAAGCACTTGAATATGTACCAAAAGCCCTTAAAGAAGTAGCTAAAAAGAAGCTAAGAATGTTTGGTGGGTAGTTAAACATATACACCGCGAGCGAGCGTGGGGAAGGGCGATGGTAGTAAAATGAATTATTTTTCTATCTTAGTCCAAAATGCTCATAGCCAATCCCATTTACGATACCGTATTCAAACACCTGCTGGAAAACCAGCGGGCAGCCAAGTTTTTCATAGGCACTTTGCTAGGCAAACCGATATTTTCAATATCCATTCGCTCACCGGAACGCACATACATAGACCCAAAAGACCAAGAGCTCAAACTGCTAAGAATGGATTTCACCGTTGAGATAGAAGCCGAAGACGGACAAAAGCAGAAAGTAGCAATAGAAATGCAGAAGTCAGACAAAATAATCACCGATGTGAGCCGCTTCCGCAGGTATCTTGGTCACGAGTATATGTCCGATACCATTCCCATAATATCCATTTATGTTCTAGGTTTTTCCCTGCCAGGCATAGAAACCGCCTGCCTGCGCATATCTCGTGGTTATTACGATTTAGTCGAGGAAAAGGAGATAGACGCTGTGAGTGATTTCGCCGAGCGTTTAACACACGACTGTTATATAGTTCAGGTTCCACGCATCCAGCCTCGCCTTAAAACACCTTTAGATAGATTGCTTTCTGTATTTGAGCAGACGAATTTCATAGATAAAACCGAAGCGGATAAGACTTACGATTACCCGATAAGCGATGAGGGAGTGAAAGAGATAACGGATATTCTTCACTACATAAGCACCGACCCCAAAGCTCGCAAGGAGCTTGAGGATGAGCGTTACTATCGCCAGTATGTTGATGATACTTTTGGTGGGTTATATAGGGAGATAGAGGATAAGAATAGAGCGATAGCCAAAAAAGATGCCGAACTTGCGGATAAGGATACCGAGCTTGCTAACCAAGCTGCTGAACTTGCGCAGTTGAAACGTAAATTGGAGAAGTACGAGGGATAGGGGTTTATTCAAACAAAATCGCCTGCCGATAATCGTAATTCTCCAAAGCCTTCAACAACAACCCAGCCTCATAATTCTCTTTTCCCAAAACAAATTCAAGGCTTCTGGTTTTTGCATATCTAAAAGCCTCTTCAAAGAATCTTTCAAAAGGGTCTTTTACTCTTGGGTATTCTTCTATGGAATAATATTCTAAATTTGCCATATTCGCCGCCATTTCCAGAGCGGTTTCAATTCCGCCAAGAGTGTCTGCAAGCCCTACGCTAATTGCTTGAGTGCCTGCCCAAACCCTGCCTTGCCCAATTGAATCCAAAGCGGCCTTGCTCATATTTCGCCCTTCTGCGCAGCGAGATAAAAACGCATCGTAGCCACGTTCAACATAGGCCTGCAACATAGCGAACTCGCCTTCGTTTAGAGGGCGGGCGGGCAAAATTCCAGCACCCAAAAAAGGAATGCTTATCACTTGCTCGCCGAGCAGGGTATTTTTATTTGTGCCAATTCCATCGTAAGAGGCACCCATTTTATTTGCAAGTTTTTCGCCGCTTGGAAAAAGCCCAAAAATTCCTATTGAGCCGGTTAGGGTGGCGGGGGAGGCAACAATTTTATTCGCTCCGCAGGCAATATAATATCCGCCGCTTGCGGCGGCAGAGCCAAAAGAAGCAATAACGGGTTTTATCTTTGAAAGCTCCCTTATGCTATGCCAAATTTGGTCGGAGGCATAAGCCGAGCCGCCACCGGAATTTACCCTTAACACAACGGCTTTAATGGAGCTGTCTTTTTGCAATTTTTTTATCTCTTTTACATAAGTTTTTGCCGTGATTGACTCGCCGCTTGGATAAAATTCCTCTTCTGCATCGCTCACAATGCCGCCTTCCGCATACAGAATGGCTATTTTATCTTTGCTTGTCCCGCCAAAATCGTCTAGCATATCCATAACTTTTAGGAATTTCAAATCTTTGTCTTTTTCAATTCCTGCCATTTCTTTTAATGAATTTTCAAAATCAACTTTATATGCGAGTGAATCAACTAAACCATATTTAACCAAATTTTCCGGTGCAGAAAACAGCAGGTATTCGTCTGCGTAGCGGTTTAGGGAATCTGATGGAATGTCTCTGCTTTCGGAAATTGCGTTCAATATTTCTTTCCACAAAATGTTCAAATAAACGCTTTTTTGTTCCCTGTCGCTGTTGCTCATTTTTTCCTGAGTGTATGGTTCAACATAAGATTTATATGTTCCCACTTTGAAGGCTTGAATTTCAATCCCAATTTTTTCAAAAATACCCTTGTGATATTGCTGCATTCCGCCAAGCCCTTTGAAATCTAGCATTCCTAGGGGGTTTAAAATAATTTTGTCTGCAACGGAAGCGGCGTAATAGGTTTTTTGCGAAACTATTTCCCCATAAGCGATTATGAATTTTTTGCTGGTTTTAAAATCTATAAGGGCATCTCTTATCTCTTTCATTGTGGCAATGCCTGTTTGCACAAAACCGAGGTTTAGGTAAATGCCTTTTACCTTGTTGCTTTCTTTTGCATTTTTTATGGCGGCTAAAATATCGTTCAATCCCTGATTTCTAAGACCAATATTGAAAAAAGCTAGGGACAAAGGGTCGTAAGTTTCCCTTTCGTTTATGATTCCTTTTAGGTTTATTTCTAAAATAGGGGAGTCCACCGGAGCTTTTTTGAAGCTAGAAGTGGAAAAAAATACTGCCAAAAGTATTGAAAACACAAGGAAAGAAGACAATAAAGCAATAGCAAAGATTGTTCCAAGCGCAGAAGCCGAGAATGTTTTGAGAAAATTCTTCATGGGACAAAAGTAGAAAATATTTTTATATTTTTTTAAAAGAGGAAAAAAATGAAAGTTTTAATTGTTGACGATGAACCTCTTGCGCGGGTTAGAATGCGCAAATTGCTTTTGGCAAGTGGCAAGGATTTGGAAATAGACGAGGCAGAAAGCGCAGACTCTGCTCTTGGCAAAATTAAGGATAACAAGCCTTTTGCAGTTTTTTTGGATATTCAAATGCCTGGGAAGGGTGGCTTTGAGCTTATAGAAGATTTGGAGAAAATTCCACCCGAAGATTTTCCGCACATAGTTTTTGCAACCGCTTTTGACGAATATGCGATAAAAGCCTTTGAAAAAAATGCCATAGATTACTTGCTAAAGCCCGTTGAGCAAGATAGGCTTGAGCAAACTCTTGAAAAACTAATAACTTTGGAAAATTCAAAAAAGCAGGGGAATAATTCCGATAACCTTTATGAGAAACTGAAAAATTTAATAGAGAACAAAAACGAAAAATACCTCCAAAGGCTGCACGTTAAAATAGGAGACCGCACCTTGCTAATAAACATAGCAGACATAGTGCGTTTTGAAAGCGATGAGAAATATACCGCAGTATATACAAACGAAAATCGCTACATAATAGATACTCCTATGATAAATTTGGAAAGCAAGCTAGACCCGAATATTTTTGTTAGAGTTCACAGAGCAAACCTCATTGCCGTGAACAGAATAGCCGAAATTCGCAGGCAGTTCCCCGGAAAACCAGTGGTGGTTTTAAACGATTCCGCAAAGACGGTAATCCCCATAGGCCGTAATTATGTGGATAGGGTAAAGGAGTTGTGAAATGGTTGTGATGCTTTTCTTGTTGTTGCTTATATCCTGCTCATCAAGCGATGATGAGAATAGCATATCAGGGTATAGAACCGAGAAAATAGGAGGCCAACATTGGATGGCTGAGAATCTCAATATAAATGTAAGCGGCAGCAAATGCTATGACAACAACGAAGCCTACTGCGCTAAATACGGCAGGTTGTATAATTGGGCAGCAGCAATGGCATTGCCCGATTCCTGCAATCATAATAATTGCATTTCTATAGTATTGACAAAGCACAGAGGAATATGTCCCTCCGGTTGGCATATTCCTGATGATACCGAATGGAAAGTGCTAGTGGATTCTGTCGGAGGTTCCTCCATTGCTGGCAGGCGTTTGAAAGCGACTAGCGGGTGGCATAGTTGTGGCAAAAGCGATTCCTCTCAATATAAATGCGAAGATACGTATGGATTTTCCGCCCTGCCTGGCGGCATAGGCTATCCCGTTGGGACATTCTCTTTTGCTGGCGAAAGAGGCTTTTGGTGGAGTGCCAGCGAATATCGCAATGAAGACGCTTATTACCGAGACTTGAACTACATCTCCGATGCCGCCAACTGGTACAAATACGAAACTAAAAGCCATTTCCTCAGTGTTCGTTGCTTGCGCGATTGACGTTTGTATTTTCTATATTATCATTATGACAAAAATCAGATTTTTTTCTGCAATTCTCTGTGCGAGCGTATTTTGTTTTGCTCAAAACATAAATAAAAACAACAAGTCCGTTATCGTAAAAGTTGATGGCTTGCCCGCTCAGTACACATCGCTGAGAGTAGATACCCTTTCGCGCTGCATACAAAATCTTCCAGATCCAGCTAAAATAGTTGCATCAACCGATGGGCGCACTGAATATTTAAAAAGAATTTCTGGGACTGCAAAAAACGATTATGTAAAAATTTGGGATGCAAAGGTTCAGCTTGTTTACCAGTGGAAATACAAACTCAATTATTTGCTTATGCCTCAGGGTGGCTTGGAGGCTCAGGCTCCAGTTTTTCGCGAAGCCGAAGGAACTATGCCTGTTTCGGAAGCAATAATGGGAGACCCGCAAGACGGCGAATTTTTTGCCTTCTCCAGCCCACGGCGTTATTATTTTGATTCTCCAGAGGCGGCTCAAGCGTCTGCTGTGAAACGTGCAAAGCAGAGAATATCGGAACTTAAAGGCTTGGAGTGCATAAAATGAGTAAAAAGAATTTGATTGAAAACGGAGATTTTTCCAAAGGCTTAAAGGGCTGGAAAACCGAAGACTGGAACGGGAAATTTTCTGCAAAAGTAGAACGCAAAGAAATAAATTTTGAAATAATAGAGCCAGGCAAGGAAAGCTGGTCACTGCAATTTTGCGGGAAAGTTTCGCTAAAAGAGGGTGTTTCTTATATTTTTGAAATGAAAGCCAAAGCCATTTCTCCACGCACATTGAATGTAAATATAAAGAAAAACGAAAAAAAATATTTACCCTATGCCAATGGAAGAATAATAGATTTAAGCACCGACTGGCAAGATTACAGTTGGAAATTCACAATGAAAGAAGCCGATGATGTAGCGGCTCTTTTATCTTTTGACATGGGTGGGAATGCCATTGGATGGAGCTTAAAAGATGTTTCTTTAAAAGTTGCAGAAGAGGGAGATTTAGGGCGCAGCTATAGAGATAGGGGGCGCATACAAAAGAACAGCGGTTATTTCAACTCTCCCAATGAACCGTGGGAACTTTGCTTTTACTCTTTAGAAGGCAAGTTGGTTAAAATATTAGACAAAGGCAAGGGTGGCGAAGGAATGCGAGCATATCCGCGCTCAGACAAAAGCGGAGTGATGGTTGTTAAAGAGGTAAAAGGATAAACATCTCTCGCCGCATAAAGCTCCACATAAAAGCTCCTGCGCACAAATTCAAAGCCGGAGCGCATATAGGTTTTGAAAACGTACTCGCAAAGGAACTTTCAATGCTCGGCATAAGCACTTGCGAGCAACAGAGCGGAGCGGTGTGTTTTGAAGCAAAGCTGGAACAAGTTTGGCAGGCAGTGGTTCTCTCTCGCTGCGCTCGCAGTTTTGAAATGCTTGTCTCTGAATTTCACTCTGAAAATTTTGGCAAACTTGAACAAAAAATAAAATACATTCCCTGGGAATTATATTTGCCGCAAGAGGGAGATTTGAAAATAAATGTGAGTTGCGAAAAATCCAGATTATATCACAAAGGGGCGATTGCGGAGAGAATAAAAAACAATGTGAATTTTGGCGGAAAATTGAATGTGAAATTCAAAGATGATGTCTGTTCCGTGTGGCTAGATTTGTGCGGAGAGCCGCTATACAAAAGAGGGGAGCGGTGGGTTGAAGATGCACCCTTGCAGGAAAGCCTTGCGGCAAGCATTTTGTTCTATGCAGATTTTGCAAAATACGAAAAGCTAATAGACCCAATGGCAGGCAGCGGAGTGTTTTCGTTGGAAGCGGCGAAATGGTGTTCCAATTCTGTGAAGCTAAAGAGAGATTTTGATTTTATGAAAATGCCCGCATTTAGGGAAGCCGCTTTCAGCAATTTTTTGCAAAAAGCCGCCCCTCCTTTTGCAGGGAAAAATATTGAAATACTTTGCAGCGATAAAAGCGAAAAGGCGATAAAAACCATAAAACACAATGCAAAAGACTATCTGAATGCCATTTCAATAAGCAAAATGGACTTTTTTTCCCTTACGCCTGCCCAAAACGCCCTTTTGGTCATAAATCCGCCTTATGGCAAGAGAATGGCAAAGGAAAAGAACCTTTGCAAGGAAATAGCCAAGAAGATAGAGAAAGATTTTAGCAAATGCGGGGCAGTGGTTTTGTGCCCTCCCTGGGAGAATATTGGGGAAAACTATACGCCCCTGCAAACCTATAACGGCGGATTGAAGGTAATTGTGTTTATTCTATAATTGGCACACTTTTTGCATTCCAATATCTTGATATGTCTATTTCTGCAACAGAAAGCACTGTAGCGCGTTTTCCGAACGCAAAATCCGTTGATGCCAAAAAATGGAAGGCGGCTCAGGATTTTGAGGCTATGTTCATACATCAAATGCTGAAATCTATGCGAAATACCGTTCCAAAAGACGATGAAATGAGCAGCGGAAGGCGGATTTTCACAGAAATGCTAGACGAACAGATTGCAAATACAGCGAGCCGCACGGGTCATTTTGGGCTTGCGCAAATAGTTTACAAGGAACTTGCTGGAAAAGAAGCTGGAGAGGCAAACGCCAAAGGCATGACCAAAGCCTCTGGGGAGCAAATAGAAAGCTGGGTAAACGAAGCATCTAATACGCTTGGACTAGACAAAAACTTGATAAAAGCCGTTATTCGCCAAGAATCTGGCGGAAATTCCCTTGCGGTTTCCAGCAAAGGGGCAAAAGGACTTATGCAGCTTATGGATTCAACCGCCAAAGATATGGGCGTTATAAACTCCTACAACGGGCGGCAAAACGTAATGGGTGGCGCAAAATACCTTAAACAAATGCTCATGCGCTTTAACGGCGATGAGAGCAAGGCTCTTGCCGCTTACAACGCAGGGCCAGGAACTGTGGAGCAATATGGCGGAATTCCGCCTTATGAAGAAACCAAGAACTATATTAAAAACGTTTTGCAGTACAAGGAACAATTTTCACAAGAGGAGGCACTATGAATACCGAAAGCCCTGAACAGGAATTTGAAACTCTTATCACAGTACTTGGCAAAATGAAAGAGCAATATGTTCATCAAAAAGAAGTGCTGGTGAAACAGCGCGCTGCCATAATAAGCAACAACACCACGGAATTAACAGAAATTTTAAGCCAAATAGACAACATAAACGAAAATATAGCCCGCTTGGAAACACGCCGCATTTTCAACACAGATGTTTTGGCTCAATATGCAAGTTCAGAAACAAAAACCATTCGCGATATTGTTAAAGCATTTCCAGAACTCAATGGCAGAAAATTGGAAACAGTTGCAATGGAACTTAAAAAAGAGGCATTGGAAGTAAAAAATATTTCCACATCCAACACAGACCTTTTGGAAATTTCACGCAATATAATTAAAGAAACTATGAAGATAATAATGACCCAAAACGTGGACCCGCGCGACCGCGCTTGGAGAACCTACGGAAACAGCGGTGCTTACTCCAGAACCGTGAGAAGGGAACCCGCGCATTTGGTGAATAGACAAGGGTAGCAATGCTCCACTACGCGGAAACGCATTTTAGATTTCCTGTTTCGAGGCTTTATCGCAAAGAGCCTGTGATTTTAGTTGATGCACCTTTTCAAGTTTGCCCAGGGGAGTTTTGCCCTATTTGGCTAATAACCAGAAAAGCAAATTTATTTGCAATTTACGTCCAAGAAATTTACGGGGAGTGGAAAAATGTGAGCGGCAAAAGCATATCTTTCAAGCTGCCTATTGAAAAACAATTTGATAAAAAATTTCATTTTGAAGAATTGAATTTTGAAAAACCTGAGAAATGTTCTGGTTTGTGGATGCTGAATATTTTTGTTAAATATAAAATAAAAGGCAAAGAAAAAATTTGCCAGAGATGGAATTATCCTTTTTTGCCGCCGGAACCGCTGATAATAAATTTTCTAAAAGAAGCCCCGCCAAAGCCAGAAGGCTGGCTTGCAGGAGAAACGCACTGCCATTCTAGCTACACCTCGGATTCCGTGGAATTTGGAGCCGCCCCTGCCGTTTTGCAAAAGGCTGCAAAGTCTGTTGGCTTAGATTTTGTTTGCATAACAGACCATTCTTACGATTTGATGAACGAAAAAAAATTTCAAAAGATGAAAGCAGATGCAGCTTGGCCATTGCTGATTGCCGGAGAGGAAGTTTCTTGCGGAAATTCCAAAAACCAAAATGTGCATTTGCTGGTTTTTGGAAATGAACATTATATTGAAGGTCATGGAGATGGTGGCCGCAGATGGTGGAACACAAAACCGGATTTGAGCATTAGCGAGGCCATAGGCAATAACATTGCCTATGCGGCGCACCCCAAATTGCAAATGCTGCTTGCAGAAAAAATTTTGCTGAAAAGAGGGCATTGGAGCTATAGAGATTTAACGGAAAACAATATTTGTGGAATTGAATTTTGGAATGGGTTTAGAGGGCGCGATTTTTACGAAGGAAGAAACCTTTGGATAAAAGCCCTGCTTGCAGGGCACAAACTTTTGCCGCTTGGCGGCAACGATTCTCACGGAGATTTGAACGATTATACCGCAGTTAAACAACCGCTCTGGAGCCTAAGATGCAACTCGGAACACATATTTGGGCAGGTTAGAACAGTGATTCCAAACACAGGCAAAATCCCTTTTAGCAGCGTTCCAAAAAATCTCTACATAACAGATGGCCCAGCTTTATGGTTTGAAAATGGAAAACTGCACGCAAAAAGCACAAAAGATTTTGGGGAATTTTTGAGCATAGCAATTTTCAGAGGCTGTGAGGGCAAACCAAATTTTGAAAAAAGAGAGGAGATGAAAATAGGCGATTCTTATGAATTTGAATTTGAAGTTCCTTTAAACAACAGCCTATATGTGAGGGCAGAATGCGAAACGAGCTGCGGAAAATTTGCAATGACAATGGCGATTTATTCAAGTCTTGCTGCATAGCTACTTCTAGCAATGGAGAGAGAGAATTTTTAACCATCAACTGCGAGCAAAGCAGCATTTTTGACTGTGCCTCCATAACCAAATCTATGCCAACAGGCTACCTCGCTTTAAAGGCAATTGAAAATGGAATTTTAAGCCTTGATACTCCTGTGGCAGATGTTCTCCCAGACTTTGCCGCGTATCACAACAAAGAGGCAAAAGTATTTCACCTGCTAACTCACTCCCTTGATTACCGTTTTCCCATGAGCAGCCTTAAAGATTTGCCGCCTCAGGAAATTTGGCAGAGAATTTGTGCGCATAAATTTGAAATACCGCCTGGTGAATTATTTTGCTACGGAAATGCAAACAGCATTTTGCTCGGAAAAGTTTTGGAAGCCGTTTACCATACACCTTTAAACAAACTCGCAAAAGAGAGGGTTTTTGAGCCGCTAAAAATGCAAAGCACAGGCTGGCATCCTCTTGAATGGGCACAGGCAAATCGCATTATCCCAACGGAAATTTGCCCTTGGCGCGGGCGCGAATTAAGGGGCGAAACACACGATGAAAGCGCGTGGAAATTAGAGCAGGAATTTGGAGCCCTTGGTTCTGCGGGAGTTTTTAGCACCGCTCCAGATATTCTAACATTTTTGGAACACATATTGGAAGATGATTTTTTAATTGAGAAATTGACAAAAAATGCGTTTAAGGGCATGAGCGATACGCCACTACAGGAATGTACCGCGCTTGGTTTTGAATTGGATAACCCAAAATTTATGGGGAACCATCCATCTCCCGTTTTTGGAAAAACTGGCTTTACTGGAACCAGCTTTATTTGCCAGCCGCAAAAAAAGTTTTGCCTTGTGATTCTCTGCAATTACACATATCCTGTGCGCAAGCCAAATGCAGATAAAATAAACGAGTTCAGGAGGGGCGTGGCAGAGCTGTGCTATAAAATTTTTTAAATTCCCCCTATGTTCAAAGCTTTTCCGCACATTGCCTCCATAGATATAGGGAGCAACAGCACAATTCTTTTGGTTGCAAAAAAAGAAGAAGAAGACAATTTACGCGCTTTGGTGCAGAAAATTGAAGTTTACAGGCTTGGAGAGGAGAATCTGGAAAGGCTTTGCGAAATTTTAGACAGTTTCAGAAGCTTGGCTCACTCACTCGGAGCAGAAATTAAAGCCGTTGCCATGACAGAAGCAGCGAGAAAAGCCAAAAATCAGGAAGAGCTTTTGCAGGCGGTTGAGAAAGTTCTTTGGGTAAAACCTCGCATAATAAGCGGAGAAGAAGAAGCCGAACTATCTTACAAGGCAGTTTCAAAGGTTTATGGGCAGGGAATTTTAACCGTTGATGTGGGCGGAGGTTCAACGGAACTTGCAAATGGAAAGAATTTTTTGAGCATTCCTGTTGGCGCGCTTGAACTCTATGAGCGTATGGGTGCAATACCTGGCCCTGAATACAAAAAATGGTCAAAGGATTTTTTTAAAGAGATTAACATAAAGCCTTTTGCAAAAAGGGAATCTTATTTTGTTGGTGGAACTGCTGTTGCTCTTGGAATGCTCGTTAAAGAGATGCAAACTTTTGATGCAAATGCTTTGGAAGGGAAGTCTATTTTTGTTGCTGATATTGAAAGGGTGATAATACATTTAAGCGGTTTGTCAAAAGAACTGAGAAACACAATGCCTGGTTTGGAAAAAGGCAGGGGAGATATTATTATTTGCGGGCTTTATTGGATAAGGTCTCTTTGCGAGAAGTTAAAAATAGATTCCATAAAGGTTTCAACGCTTGGTTTAAGGTTTGGGCTTTTGTGTGACTAATCCTGTTAATGAATGGATTTTAAAGGCTGCGCAATTTGAGGAGCCACTTGTGCAAGTTGTGAGCAGTGCAGAAACTTTGCAGGCAAAAATAAACTGGCTATTGCTTGGTTCTGCTCTGCAACAGAAAATAGGGCTCTCCGAATTGCAAAATTTTTTAACCGAATTGCAAAGAGAAATAAACGATGTTGCAGAACTTCCAGTTCCTTCTGAGAATTTGATTTTAAGCGTAATTTCAAAATGCGGGCTTAACGATTGGAATCTTGCACAGCAGGCTGCAGGCATTGTTTGGAGCGTGGGCAGGTTTGCTCGCGCTAGGGAAAATAGGCTTGATTTATGGGTAAAAAACAATTCTCCATCGACTCTTTGGCAGCAGAGCAGCGAAATTTTTTATATGGGAAAGAGCAATCCGCTTAGGCCAAAAGTTTTGGGATTTTTATTTCGCTTGTCTTTTCTCTCTAATACAGGCGAAGGTGTTTTGCCGCCGCTACCGAATTTTGCTGGCACAAGAAGGTGGCTAATTCAGTCTGGCATTTACAATTCAGAGCAGTCCCCAAAAGAAAAGCTGAGAGACGCAAATTCTCTTTATAAGGAGTTATTTCCCCAAAAACCCTCTCTTGCCTGCCACGTTTTGCAGTTTTTTGCAGAGCCTGTGGATGAAATCACTTATTTTTGCCAAAAAATCTTCCCATGCAATCTGTGCCCCGTGGGTAATTTTTGCAAATGGGCGAGATAAAATTTTTCTATATTAATTATATGTATAAAGAAAATCCATTAATATTTTTTAACTATGCTTTGCTCTCAGGAAGGCTTGATGGCAAAGATATTGGTGTTGGTATAATATTGAATGTGACTAGTTTATTTACAAAGGAGTTATATATCTTATGATGCATCCCCCCCCCCCCCCCCCCCCCCCCTGTGAAGAAGGAGGAATCAAAAATGCATAAATCTCGAAGCCTTGCCGGAGCGGTAATTTTATTGGTTTTAATAGTGCTTTTAGTTTCAACTGGCCTATTTTTATTTTTCAATTTTACAAAATTAAAAGAAGATGTAACAGAATGGAATTTGGAACAGATGCATACTCTGGTTTTAGCATATTCAGAAATTTTAGACGGTGACAGCATAGAATTGGACTTTCAAAGAGGGGAAAAAAATATTTATTACAATAAATGGAGTGATATAAGCGATAGTCTGCTTAAAAAAATGGGAATGAAATATGTTTATGTTATGAATGCGCATTATGACGATTCTATAGAAGTATATTTAGAAGGAAGACACCGTAATGGAAAAAGTAACTTTTTGAGAAAACTGCCCATTGCAGATTTTGATGTAGATATTATAAAGAAATTGAATAATAAATCAGAGGTGTCTGTTTCTAAAATTGATTACTATCCTGATTATGGAGGCTGGCTTGCATATTGCTATGTATCTATAGAAAATTCAAAGGGCGAAGTTGTTGCTTTTGTTGGTGCAGACAAAGAGGTGTCCGATATCAATAATAACATAAAGAAGACAGGAGGAAAACTTCTGATTACTACAGTTTTTTTTCTTGTAGTAGTGCTTGTGCTGATAACGTTTTTAATCAAAAAAATACTCATTTCGCCTATAACAAAGATAATTAAAGCAGCAGATAACTTTCACCTATTAAAAAACGTTTCTTTTGAAAATTTAGACTTAACCTATATTAGTGAATACGATGCCCTAATAAAGAGCTTTAGAAAAATGGAACAGAAAATAAATTATGCAATTACAAGAAGTTTCACAGATGAACTCACAAAACTCCATAATCGTTATTTCTTTACGCTTTCTTTAGAAAACATTTTAAGACCAGTACGAGAGGAAAAGAAAATAGCTTTCTTAATAATAGACCTAGATTTTTTTAAACTGATAAATGATACGTATGGGCATGATAAGGGTGATTTTGTTCTTAAAAACACTGGGATTATTTTGAAGCAGGTGTTTGGGAATTTGCCAGGTGTTGTGGTTCGTCTTGGTGGTGATGAGTTCGCGGTTTGCTTGGATAATATTGAAGATAGGCAATTTGTTGAAGATAAATGCAAACTTCTTAAAGAAGAACTTTCGCAGATAACTTATGCTGAAGGTAAAACTGGCGTTAACGTGAGCATTGGGGTTGTCATAACCAAATTTAGCAAAGTTGCACCTGTTTATACAGAAATATTTTCTGCTGCCGATAACAATCTTTACAAAGTCAAGGCAAGGGGGAAAAACGGCTACTTGATATCGGAGATTTAATCAACTATAAGGCAATGAATTTTGCTATATTCCACAAACAATGATTATTTCTATTCTTGATTTGCTAGGTACCTTTGCTTTTGCCATAACCGGAGGGGTTAAGGCATCAAGGCGGGGTATGGACTGGTTTGGTGTAATTGTCCTTTCAATTATCACCGGTACTGGTGGCGGCCTTATACGTGATGGTTTGCTCGGTAACCATCCTCCGCTAGCTCTTGATAAACCTACGTATGTTATTCTTTGCATTTTAGCGGGAGTTCTTGTTATAGTGGCTCAAAATAAAATAACCAAATATTGGCTTATTGTTATGATAATAGATGCCATTGGTCTTGGAGTTTTCACCGCTATAGGTGCAGCTATTTCAGAAGATGCAGGGGTGGGCGGAGTTGCCATTATCAGCATTACTGTGCTAACAGCTGTTGGCGGTGGAATACTCAGAGATATTCTCGCTGGTGAAATTCCGCAGGTGTTGAGAAGCGATTTTTATGCAACCGCAGCGCTTATAGGCGGGTTTTTCTTTTGGATTTTTGGGCTGTTCACCGCTGAGTATCACGCTATAAAGGTGGTTGGAACAATAGCCATAACCATAATTTTGCGCTTCTACGCAATGTATGCCAAATTAGGGCTGCCAAAGGTACGTTAGCCATTTACTAAATTTCCCTTATGGCAAAATATTTATGCGTTAATATAGACCACATCGCAACCATTAGAGAAGCTCGCAAGGTTCGCGAGCCAGAACCTGTTGCTGCTGCTGTTATAGCCGAGCTTGCCGGTTGCAGAGGCATAACGGTGCATTTGCGGCAGGACCGCCGCCACATAAACGATGGCGATGTGCATTTACTGAGGCATACCGTTGTTGGCTCGCTTAATTTGGAAATGGCACCCACGTCAGAGATGGTGCAGTTTGCAAAAACCGTGCTTCCCAATATGGCTACTTTGGTTCCCGAAGGTCCCAACGAGCTTACAACCGAGGGTGGGTTGAACGTTGAAGCAAAAATTTCTGAGATAACAGTTGCGGTTCAGGCTTTGCGCAGCTCTGGCATATTGGTTAGCTTGTTCATAGACCCTGTAAAGGAGCAGGTGAAAGCAGCCCGCAAAGCGGGCGCAGATTATGTTGAACTCCACACGGGTTCTTTTGCAGAGGCTTTTGAACGTCGCAACGAAAGTGACATAGAGCTTGAAGTTTCAAAATTGCAAGACCAAATTGCCCTTGCTCTTAATTGCGGGTTAAAGGTTAATGCAGGGCATGGACTCAACTACCGCAACGTAAAGCGCATAGCAGGGCTTAACGGAATAGAAGAATTCAATATTGGGCACAGCATTGTTGCACGTGCGGCTATGGTTGGAATGGACAAGGCAGTGCGTGAAATGCTTGCTTTGATAGGTAGCTAGTGGTGACCTTTCACAGTGTTTTGCACATTTTCTGAGAGCAACCTTTCGTAAATAAAGCTGCAAAGCTTGGCTTGGCGATCTTCGTTTAAATTTACGAATTGCGAACTTGCTTTGTAGTTTAAAATGGAAATTATCCTCAAATCCACATATAGATCCAAACTCTTTGCAACCAATAAGCAATTCATCAAAACATCGCCGGCAGACATTTTTTGCACTACCTTTTCTGGAGACCAAGATATTTGCAAGCCTCCCATAGATATGTTGTTGATTCTAACTGGATATTTTTGCCCGTTTTTTGCCGTTATCAAAAGCTGGGCATTTTCGTAATCTGGAATATCAATGCGAACAAATTGCCTTTTTTCGTGAGTATCACCAATGGATTCGGCTACGGCCTCTACTTTATCTATGAATATTTGCTGGCTTGCGTTTTGCAAAATAAAATTTGAACAGCCTGCCTTTATAAGGCTCTCAATACAGTCTTGAGTTGGCTGGTTCAGAATAACTATCGGTATAATAGCACGCATTTGAGCATCTTGCCGCATGAATTTCAAAAAATCCGTAGTTTGTGTGTCTTCTGGGGAGCAAGAGCACAAAAATATTGGATATTCGCCAGATACCAAAGCTAGAGTAGCGTAAGAAATTGATTCCACCGCCTTAGGCAAGAATTTTTGATACATAAGCAAGCGAACATACTTTTCAGTATCTTGCGCATTGTTTGAATAAATGAGAATTTTAGAACCTATTGCCATAATTATATTACTTTGGGAATTGTGAAGTGATGGTTTTCTTCCTGTGGCGCATTAGCAAAGGCTTCTTCGTAAGAGAGACCAGGAAATTCGGTATCTTCTCTCAGTGAAGATGCAGCTTCTGCCACCATAGGTTCAACATTTTTTAGATCCAGTTCTCTAAGGTTCTCCATAAGCTTTAGCATTTCTTGCAGCCTTTCTTTGGCTTGCTCGGCTTCTCCCTCTGAGAGAGTTAATCTGGAGAGCATTGCCAGTTTGTTAATGTCTATGGACTGGATCATACTTGCAATATAGAAATTTCTACATTGCTCTTATGCTTTTTGCGTTTGCTGGTTCCGATGAATTTGCCAAAGATTGCAGAATTGAAAAATTCTGGGCGGAATCTTTGGTAGGAGGCTCGCAGCGCAAGGTCTTTTTTGCAACAGATGGCTCAAAAGACGATAGTTCCTTGGCCCTCGGTGTGGCAGAGGCTTTGACCCCTTCTTTTTTTGAACCTGCCGCAAGCGTTTTAATTAGGCACGCCGAATTTATGGCCGCCGAAGAACAGCGAAGCCTTGCTGGTCTTTTAACCGATTTATGCAAGGGTGGCGGCTTTCAGGGAAATTTAGCCATTGACTATTTTAAACCGGATAAAAAAAGCTCTTTGTGGAAATTCCTTGAAAAACAAGGGGTTGTGGAAAATTTTGAGCCTCCTTCCAAATATGGCAATGCTATTCAAAAATGGATAGTTGATTTGGTTCAAAAACATTTTCAGAAAAAGATAAGTTCAGAAGCTGCGCTATACATCGCAGATGCCATAGGTGCAGACACCAAGCGCATATATAGCGAAATAAAAAAAATATTCTTATACGATAGCAGCATACAAGAAATAAATGTGCAGCACTCCCAGTTGTTCATAAAGCAAAACAGAGAAGTTAATGCCTACGAATTGCAAGATTCTTTTGGTTTTAGGAATTTGCGGGTGTTTTTGCCAAAATTTCGCAGAATTTTGGCAGAAGAAGGAGATGAGGCTTTTATGCCTGTGGTGGGTGCGCTAAGGAGCCACAGCCTGAACCTATTGCATATTCAAGCTATGAAGGCTAAAAATATTTCTGAACACGAAATAAAAGGTAGGATTTTTCCGCCTAATCAGGTTTTCCTTTACCAGAAAAACCGCTTGCCAGAGCAGAGTGCTTGCTGGACGCCCCACAGCCTGCAAAAAACAATTTTGCGTTTAGACGAGATTTCTTATGGCAAAAAGGTAGGCTATTACAGGGACTTGCCCTCATTTGAACTTGCAATTTGCGAGTTATTGGTATGATTTTTACTATATTTATTTGGCAATGGCGGCACATAAAATTTGTCTTGGCGTAGAAACAAACCAAGACGGGCTAAAAATCGCTCTGGTTGAACCGGAGCGTAAGCATATTATTAGGGTAGATGCCATTCCAACAAGCGGTAATTCAATAAACGATGTTTCAATTTACTCTTCTGTTTTAAATTCCTGGATGCGCAGCAATTTGCTCCCTAAAATAAGTTCTATAGCTGTTGCTTTTCCTGCTTGCAATGGCATAATGCGCCTTGTTTCCATTCCAAAAGAAATTGAAGATGCCTATAGCTATGTTAGCTGGGAATTTGCCTCTTCAATAAACTCCAGTGCAGGCGATTACAAAATGGCAGTGGCTTTTTATCCAAACGCAAAAAAGCCCGAATGCGCCATTACGGTTTCAATGCGCAAAAGAATAGTGGATTCTTTTCATTCCTCAGAGCTTGAAAGGAGCGGGTTAAGACCGAGCTACCTTATGGCAGATGTTTGCGTTTTGCACAATCTTTTGGAGTGTTCCGAGGGGTTGGGCAACCAGCCCAAATGCGTTTTGAAAGCAGATGAAAAATTTGTTTCGGCTTTTTGGAGCAAAGAAAGCGGCCCCGTTGCCATAAAGCTTTTACCAGGCGATTGTATTTCTCCCAGTGCCGTTTTGGGCATTTTGCAAAGCGGTTATGCGGGAATACCCAAGGCAAAAAAAGTTGTTAAGTTTTGTGGCGAACTTTCTGCCCGCCTGGATTTTGCAAATGAACTTGTAGATTTAGGAGCTAATGACGGCATAGATATTCAGCCCTGGAAGCAGCTTTCAAAATTTTCTTTAGAAAAAAATGCAGATTTTTCAAAATTATCACAGTGCATGGGAGCCATTGGGGCAACCTTGGGTTGTACATAGGAAACAGAAAACGGAGTTTTTAGATGATAAAATCAAACTTAATGTCTTCTCGTCCTGACAAAGCCGCTCAGCCAGCTCCGCGGGTTGTGAAAGTGAAAGAGGTAAAGGCAAAAAAAGACAAATCTACGGAAAAAAAAAGTAGTGTGTTTGGCAGTTTGCTTTTTATGCTATTTCTCTTTTTGATAGCTTCTATAGTATATTTGGAACTTTTAGGAATACCGAGTTTTTTGCGTGGAGTTATACCTCAAGAAGTGGTGGATTTTTTAGGATTAAGCGAAGAAACCATTGCAACCCAAGCGTTACGCAAGGCTGGTGCTCCGCAGCTAACGGCTCGTGGCACAAGATTAGACGACCCCAGCGTTCCGTTAAATGGTTCTGTTGAAGAAATTGTTAGAACCATGCGCCCAGATATTTATTTTAAAAACAAGGAGCTTGTAAACTACAAGGAACAGGCTTTGATAAATAGAATTCCTTATCAAAAACAGGCATTCCACATTATGCTCGGCACCTTCTACAAAGCAACCCCAGATGGAGACGGAATAGGTTATTTAGACCTTGCCTACCAAGCTCCCAATTTTTATTTTGCACGAGTTGTGGCAGTGGATGCTCGCACTCGCAATTTTTACAGAGACCAATTAAGAGCCAAAGTAGTGGATTTTATTGAGGCTGATTCTGTGACCACCAAAGATGGGAGCATTGAATTCAGCGTATATGGCAATTTTAATCAACCCAGTTTCACAGAATTGAAATCTGGGCAACTGGTGCGGCCTTCCAAAATAAATTCCGAGTTAATGGCACTCCGCACTTTGGCCATTACTAATCAGGTGCGCTTGGCGGGGCTAGAAAAATTCACAGAAGACGAATTTCAAACGCATCGCAGGATAGTGGTTAAAGCAACCACAGATGCCGATTATCCCTCGCTTTTAAACTTCGCCGAAGCTCTGCAAAAATCCGACATTGCCTTTGGAGTGCAACAATTTATTTCCAGACCAACAGGTCCCGAAAAAATGCAATCAACTTTGGAGTTTGTTTTGTATGCTTCGGTTAAGTAAAATGTTTGCCCCCCCCCCCCCCCCCCTAAATCCATTCACACACATTCAACAAGGAGTTCTTATGAACCGTCTTCTTTCATTGGCAGCAATGCTCTGCATTTCATTGCTTTTCTCTTGCGCACCCGAAATTGAGCCAATACTGGAATATCCAAGTTCTTCGGGGACATCTTCGTCAAATGTGGTTGTTCTGGGTAGCTGTTCCAGTTTGTCGTCTAGTAGTTCAAATGTTTCCGTTATCTCAAGTTCCTCTAGGGCATCTTCGTCAAGCACAGTAATTCCGAGCAGTAGTTCGTCTGTTAAGCCAAGCTCTAGTTCTGCGGTTAGTTCCTCGTCAAGCGTGGTTGTTCAGAGTAGTAGTTCTTCTGCCATTGCTGGCACAGAGTTGTGCGATGGCTTTGTAAATGGAACAAAAAGAGAACATTACGGAAGGGAGAAAGAACAATTTTGCGATACTCGCGATGGCAAAAAATATGTTTATGTAACTATAGGTGAGCAAATTTGGATGGCAGAGAATTTGAACTACAATGTAAGCGACAGTAAATGTTATAACAACAACGAGACTAACTGCGTAACTTATGGCAGGCTGTATAATTGGGTAACGGCAATGGGAATTTCAGGCAGCTATAACATTAGTTATTATAATCCATCTGCTAGTACGAAATACAAAGGAGTTTGTCCTTCCAGTTGGCATTTGCCAAACAACGCTGAATGGACAACATTAACAGATTTTGTTGGGGGCTCGTCCACTGCTGGAACAAAGTTAAAGGCAAGAAGCGGTTGGAGTGGTAACGGTAATGGTACAGACGATTACGGTTTTTCGGCTCTGCCTGGTGGCGATGGTGGTACTGGTACCTATTTCCATCCTGCTGGTTACGGAGGCAGTTGGTGGAGTGCTACGGAGGGAAATGCCTCCAGTGCCTATAATCGGTACACGGGTTATCTTGATGCTGATATTTCCACTGCCTACAGTGACGATAAGACCGAGCTATATTCCGTACGTTGCCTCAAAGACTAAGTACCTATATTAGCAAAATGCAAGCCGCTTCCCAAAAGGGGGGCGGTTTTTTTCTATATTAACCCTCAATGTTCAAACATTTTTTAACTATAGTTGCTTTTGCAGGAGTTTTTGTTTTTGCGCAAAATCCGCAATCCGTTAGGTTAAAGCAAGCTGGAGACCTTGCAAACCAAGGGAGGCACAAAGAGGCTTTGGATGAATACAAAGCTGTGCTTTCTATAGACAAAAGCAATGCAGAAGCATATTTGGGCGCAGGCGATGCGCGGCTTAAAATGAAGGATTACAAACTCGCTTTGGACAATTTTCAGCTTGCGCAGAAATACAACCCAAAGCTCACCAAAGCCATAGAAGGGGAGGCAGAGTCTTATGAAGCTCTGTCTCAAAAAGAAAATGCCCTTTCCAGATGGCAGGCTTTGGCAGAAACTGGAAGCGCAGAGCAAAAAACAAAAGCCTTGTCTAGGATAGGAATATTGCTCGGAACTAATGCAAACGCTCAGGCACCGCAAATACCACAAGTACCGCCACTGCCCGTAAACTCTCCTCAACCTGCCAATCCATCTCCACAGACCGCTGCTGGCAAATCAAAATACACTTATGATTCTCCAGATTTCAAAGCGGGTTTAGCTGCTTTTGACAAAAAAAACTGGGCGGAATCTGCAAAATCTTGGGGAGAGGTGCTAAAAAAAGAACCAGGCAACCCTGGGGCTTATTATTATGCGGGCGTTTGCCGTTTTAATTTGGGCGAACTGGACAAAGCAGTGATAAATTTCAATAAAAGTTTTGATTATCCAGAAAAAGGCTATAACTCAAATTATTATCTAGGCAGGGTTTACGAGCAAAAAGGCGATAAGGCAAAAGCGATAAGCTATTACAATAAATATTTGCAGTTATCGCCAAGCGCAGACGGCAAAACAGAGGTAAAAGGCAGAATAGCTGCGCTTAATAGCGGAGCGGCTGTTGCGAAAGATAGCACAACGGAAAGCAACCCCAGCAGCAACTCAGATGCAAAATCCTCTGCATCTTATGTGTGCAATAGCTTGGAAAGCTGCCTAAAAATGGAAGAAAAGCGCAAGCAAGATTCGGTGGCGGCATATTTGGAAAGCCTTAAAAACAAGCCTTTAACCATTGGTCCCGAAAAAGTAGCCCCAACGGAATATGGCGGGAATTTTGCCTTTGCTTCCATAACAGAAGCTGGTAGTGCAGATTTGCAAAAGGCTTTTAACCTAGTTCAAAAAAAATCATTTCAGTCTGCAATAGATGCTTTGCAAACAACGCGGCAAAAATTCTCTGGAACTCCCAATTCAATGGCCGCTGCATACAACCTGCTCTCTCTTTACCAGTATCTTGAACTGCACGATAAAGTAATTGCTCTTGGAAATTCCGTTTTGCAGGAGCCTGTGCCAGAGCCTTACAAAAGCGCGGTGCTTTACATGCTTGCATTTAGCCAGGTAAAAAAAGAGCAATATCAAGTTGGCGACAATTCGCTTTCAAATGTTATAGAAGACCAAAAACTTGGACCAACTTTAGGGCAAAAACTTGCATTGAAAGCCGAAATAGCCGCTAAATACAAACCCGACCAAGGCTCTCCCGAAATATTGAAAAAAGCCATAGATGCAGAAACCGATAAAGCCAAAAAGAATGAGCTTCGCCTTAAACTGGCAGAATTATACATAAAATTGCAAGATACGCCATCCGCAATACAAACTTACAAAGACATAGCCGAAGACTGCCCCGCAAATACCGCGCTGCCTTGCCGCAAGGCTATTTATGAACTTGGCAATATCAGCTATATTGCTCAAAACTGGCCTATGGCGCTTGAATATTACAACAAAGCAATGGAACAAAATAATAAAGACCCAGAGCTTGTTTCTTGGGCATTGTTCCAAATAGGAAATGTGTTTCGCAAACAGGGCAACTACAAAGAAGCTGTGCGTTATTACGACCGCGTTATAAAGGAATACCCCGGAACCTATTGGTCAGACCAATCAAAACTTTACAAAGACGATGTTATTTGGCACGAGAACAATAAAGGAGTATTGAAGAAATGACATCTAACTTGCCAGAATTGCTCCGCGACAGCTTGAATGCGCAACTATCTATTTACAAGCAAATTCACGAATTGCAAAGCGATTTGCTGAAAGACTTGGATTCCAAAAATGAATTGAACAAAATAATGCAATTATTAGAAAAGAAAAGTTCCTTTTTAGATAATGTAAAAGCAGAAAATGTGCGTTGCGCACCGCTTGTGAGCGAGTGGGTAGAGAGAAAAGCCGAAATGCAAAATTCCGAGTTTTTTGCAGGCATTGAACAGATAATATCCGAAATTGAAAAATTAGTTTTGGAACTCAGAGCGCAAGACGAGGTTATGATTCAAAGATTTGACCAGCACAGCCAGTCTAAAAACAGGATAGACGCATTCAGGGCACTTAGATAATGGATAGCGACATTGCATCTGCTATGGAGCGATTTGAGCTTTTTTTTGAAAAGTTCAACGAATTGGAATTTAAATATTTAGAAAACTTAAAAATTTTGGAAGTGCAAGCCGAGCAAATAAAAAAAATGCAAGAGGAGATTCACCAGAGCAGGGTATTGAGCGCGCTTGGAGAGATGGCTGCAACAGTGGCTCACGAAATTAGGAACCCCCTTGGCGGAATAGCCGGTTATGCCAGTTTGCTTGCGAGGAGCATTCCCCCCGAAGACCAGAGGCGAAAATACGTTGATAAAATAATAGGCGGAATTTCCAGCCTAAACAAAATAGTTAGCAACCTGCTAGTTTACACCAGAAAAACAAATTTGCAAAAACAAAACACAGATTTGGTAGCTTGGGCCGAGGCTATTTTATCTCACGCAGAAATTGAAATTGAAAAGGAAAAAAAGCAAGTTCGCATAGAACGTGATTTTCCAACAGAGCCATTGAATGCAGAAATTGACAGCGAAAAATTGCAGCAAGTGATGCTCAACCTGCTGATAAACGGCATTCAAGCAATAGAAACCGAAGGCAAAATTTTTGTGAGCATTAAACCAAACGGAAATGCCGCAGAAATAACAGTTGCAGACACAGGAAAAGGCATTGAACAGGAGCATTTGAAAAACATATTCACGCCCTTTTTCACCACAAAAGAACAAGGCACAGGTCTAGGTCTTGCCATTGTGAAAAAAATAGTGGATTTGCACGAAGGCGAAATATCCGTTCAAAGCGAACCGAATAAGGGCACTAAGTTTTGCATTAGGATTGGTGTTTAGTTTTTCTATATTTCTTGTAGGAGATTAAAATGTTAGCTGTGCAAAAAGAAACGAAAAATATTGGCAATGTTGTCAAAGAGGCTTATACCGTAGAAGAAGTCTTTGACCGCATTGGTTATAAGCTTGTGGATGCTTTTGGTGAAGATTTTAAAAATAAGTTAAATGAAGGCAGAGTAGAGCTTGGTATGCAGCCTCTATAAATTTTTAACTCATCGCTATGGTGCAGGAGTTTACACTGTGAATTATAAAAAAATGGTTATTCGCCGAGTTATGCCAGCAAGTTTGGTTTTATGATTTTTCTACCTTACCCCCAAGACCTATGACCCGCAGCACCAAAACCACCACCCTAACCGAGCCTCGCCAACTTAGGCTATATTTAGATACTTCCGTCTTTGGCGGGGTCTATGATAATGAGTTTAAAGAAGCCTCAACTATGCTTTTTGATAAGATAAAGGTTGGGAAGTTTAAATGTATTTATTCAAGGTTGTGTTTAACGGAATTGGAGCCTGCACCTGATAATGTAAAAACTTTTTTTGCGAATTTGCCTAAGAAGAATTTAGAGTTTGTTGAAATTCAAAGCGATGCTTATGACTTGGCTCGTAAATACATAGCAGCAAAAGTTGTTGGCAAATCAAGTTTTGACGACTGCGTTCATATTGCGACTGCCACTATATGCAATGCGGATTTTTTGATAAGTTGGAATTTTAAGCATATTGTAAATGTCTTTCGTATTAAGAATTACAATTCTGTGAATATGCAGAATGGATATAAATCATTGGATATTAGGTCGCCAAAGGAGGTAATCTATGATTAACGGAAAACAGAAAAACTTTGACTCGGTTAAGGTTTTTAGGAAAATCAAAGATAAAATATCAAAGGACATAAGTGATATGTCTTTTGAGAAATTTCAAGCCTAT
>Ga0268262_10000135_pt1 | contig 93246 bp, 99 predicted proteins | sample TergutNc150P3_FD_190354 | JGI IMG/M metagenome (GOLD analysis project Ga0268262, IMG submission 190354) | Nasutitermes corniger P3 segment gut microbial community from laboratory colony in Florida, USA - Nc150 P3 (SPAdes) (version 2) | ecosystem: Host-associated > Arthropoda: Insects >... | reverse complement strand
AATTGCTGACTTTCACGCCCGCCACAGGTTTTGTGTCTGATGGGCATTTTTCGCTTTCGCATCCAATTGTAAATTCGCCGCCTGGTATATATATCATCTCAAAAGTCAAATCTTTTCCCGAAGCATCTTTTATAGTTTCCGTGAAACTTGCTGTTGGAGTACCTACTGGAGGAGGCTTGGGAGCAACAACAGAGGATGAACTCCGCGCAGAAGAGGAACTGCGAACAGAGGAACTAGAACCGCGAGCTGAGGAACTAGATGCCGTACCCGAATTGCTCTGACCATTATCTCCTGGGCCAGATGATGCCTCTTGCCCAGAAGAAGAATCTTGTTCGCTGCTTGATGTAGCACTGCTCCCTGGCGGCGGTAGTTCCTTAGGAGGCCCAGAGGAAGAGGAAGGCAAACCACCAACAATATCACCTGCTGAAGAAGACGAGTCGCCCCCTCCAGCTATAGGAGGATCTATTTGTGGCTCATTTTGGTTGCTGCAAGTGATGAGAAAAAACACAAGAGCAACTATTGCGGGAAGAACTCCAAGGTTCAAGATTCTATTCATAAATACCCCCAGGCGGCAGTATGGCTTATATATATAATATATATTATATTTTTGGGAAAAGCAAAAAAAAACGAGGTACCTTGAAAGTACCTCGTTTTTTAGGTTAAATTTTCTATTTGCAACCGCCCGAAGGGCATTTTGCTGGCGTAAATGTGGATTGACCCTTTTCCTTATCGTTTACATACATCGCTGCGGGAGCTATACCCTTTGGAATCTCTTCGCCGCAAATGCTACCGCAGTTGGTTTGGGGCATCTTATTGTTGTCAACTTTCTTGAACATTCTGAAGTCGGCACGTTCATATCCCATAAAGGAGTTATGGTAGAAAGTGGGATCATTGCCAGAGGTCACGGTGTACAGATAATCGGCTATATATCCAGTTTTCTCGTCTATCACACGCAAGAAAGTGTTGTTGATTGTAAACCACTTGCCAGAGGCTAGCACGGCAGCCCGCGAACCTTGCTGATTAACGGTGAAGCGGAATGCGTCTTCGTCAACATCTTTTCTGTAGTGGTGCGCACCTTTCATGGAGGTATTGTCTTGGAACCATCCCTTGCCCACACCGCCGTCTAGCAAACGTGCATCCTGTTTATAAGCAGACGTTATTTCTGATGCTTTCTTAGGTAAGCTGGTCATGTCAACCATCTTATATTCATCATTAAACTTGGTCTGTGCCTTGGCTAATTCCTCACCGCTCTTTAAGCCACTTACGCTAGGTTTGGCAGTGGTTGAAGCCTTCTTTTCAAACCTTCCAATATAACCGCCATTTGACATCATGGCACCCTCGCCTATAACCGAGCCTTGTTTATCGTCTAAGAATATATATGGGTATTTTACGGGAGTACCTGAAGATGGAACAAATACAAAGGCTATGTTGTTTGAAGTGAACCATTGTCCATTGGTGCTACCTAATTTTGCGGTACCGTCTTCCCAAACCTGAAGGTCAAAAGTACCTATCGCTATTGAACCAGTCCCCCATTTGTAACTGTCGCCTGTTATCCAACGAGGGTCGCGGTAAGAATTAGTCGGTTCGCCACCCAGCACTGGGGCGTGGATATCGCAACTCGGAATATAATCAGGTGGATAAGCCATATCTGCCGAAACAACCAAACGAGTCGCAGGACCAATACCATCTATTGAACGGATTAAGCGTGATGTCACTCTGTCGGAACCTTCGGAATCTGCATCTCTACGTGTTTTCTGAGTGTGCTGCCCGCTTGATGGACCAACAGGGTCAGTTCCGCCCATGTGCTTATCGGCATCCCAAGAGTTATATGCCCATTCTTCGCCAGTCATGCCGCTGCCACCTATGTTTGACAACTTATCCTTGTACTTTTTTGCGGCATATTCAAATTCCGCCTCGGTCTGCATATGATAATTTCTGCCAGTTTTTTTGCTCAATTCACAAGCAAATTCAACGGCTTCGTACCAAGTTCCACCAGCGTGTGACTCGCCCATCACTGCTTTCCAAAGTGAAGATGATGCCTCGGCTTTCATAATAAAATAGCTGCTCATTTTCACGCCTTCCACAGGTTTTGCCGCACCATTCTGGCATTTCATTCCGCTTTCGCATCCGAGGGTAAATGTGCCACCTGGTATATATATCATATCAAAAGATACGCTACCTACTGTTTCTTTGAAGTCTGCTTTTTCGCTTGGATTGGGATTAATTTGTGCTGTAGTAGAAGAAGAACTGCGAACCGAGGAACTAGAACCAGCCCTTGAAGAGGATGAACCAGACCTAGACGAAGATGAACCCGATCTAGACGAAGAAGATGTGCCAGACACAGATGATGTACCAGCCGATGATATACCAGCCGAAGAGGTGCCATCTTGTGTTCCAGAACTGCTCAAGCCAGCCTCTGAGCTAGATAATGCATCTTGCCCAGAAGATGAAGAATCTTCTGTTGTGCCTTGTTCGCTGCTTGATGTAGCACTGCTCCCAGGCGGCAACTCCGTCTTCTTAGAGGAAGAGGAAGGCTGAGTATTCCCGCCAGTAATATCACCTAAAGAAGATGAGTCTCCTGACCCAACTGGAGGCTTAACGGGATCTGTTTGTGGCTCAGGATTGCTACAAGTGATTAAGAAAAACACCGATGCAGCTATCGCAGGGATTGCAAGGAGAACTCTAAGGTTCACGATTCGGTTCATAAAACACCTCTTTCGTTGGTAATATGGCTCAATATACTAATATATATCCTTTTTTACAAGTCGGCTAAAAAAAACTACCTTTTTTTAAAAAAATGTGAAATTACTGCCATATTTTTGCAAAAATAGCTATTTGTCCTTAAATTTGGCCTTAATTGTGCTTTTAAGTTTTATGCTCTGAAACCTGTTATCCGAGGTATAATTTTCAACAATCAGGTCTTTGCCTGGGAATTTTTCGTCCATGGAATTCATCAATTTTCCGGCTTCTTTGTAAAACTGCTCATCTGTAAAATCATAAGCTGTGCGGTAAAAAACCTCATTTTCCTTAATTTCCACCCTAACTCTATTGCCAAATGCTTTTGCTAAATTGGCAAGCACCATTTGCGTTTTCACCACTCTATCGTAAGACTCCTTTGCCTGCCGCGCAGCATCCTCATCCCCTTGTTTTTCCAGATTTTCCGCAAGATTTTTCCAAGCATCCGCGTTGTATGGATTTTTCTGTATTTCTTTTTTTAATTCAGCGTTTGCTTTTGCCTCATTTGCATTAGATTTAGGCTCATCGTTTTTTGTATTATTTGATGGTCTATCAGATACCACTCTTGTGGTTTGCGAAACTTGCTTTTTTGGTTGGTTTGCGGGGCTTGTTTTCTTGTTGCCAGAAAAATCAAGAAGGCTTAAAATAGTGAAAACTACAATTATTGAGACCATTGTAAGCCAAAAATTTCTCCTAAATCTTCGGCTATGGCTCCGCCTATTTCTAAGATATTCCTCTATTGATGCTCTTTTAGATTCATCTTCACTATCACTTCTTTCCCTTCTCAGTGCTTTTGTATTTTCTATTGCGCACCTTGCTCCAAATTTTTCCAATATAGTTTTTAGTTTCTCCACATAATCTTCTTGTTCGGTAGAAAACACTTTAAAGGGCGGGGCTTTTAGCCCTCTAGATACATCGTCTGGTTTAAGTCCGGGTATTTTGAGCAAAACCTTCACAAGCGATGGCATATCTCGCTGCTCGGTTAATCCCGTTATTCTTAAATTATACACATTTAAGAATATAGTAAACGCTCAGGTTATTTAATAACTGCACGTAGTGTTTGGTTGCCAACTTTTACGATGTACATTCCTGTCTGAACCTCGATTTTCAGGATTTTAGGATTTTCAGGATATGCTGAATATATACGCTTGCCTTGGAGGTTGTACACTTCAACTTTTGCGTTGTTTGGCAGGTTTTCTAGCACTATGGCGTTGTTGGTTGCACGTACGCTGATGTTGCTGATTGTGGTTTGCGAGGGGTTAATTGGAGTAACCCCACCGCCACCACCACCGCCACCACCGCCGCCGCTGCTGTTGTTGGCGGCGTTGGTTTTTACCTGCAAGGAGGTAGAAGGCGTGCCTGCGTTGTAGCCGGTGTTTTCTTTTGAGCGCGCAAATATGTAGTAAGTTGTGTTGGATTTGATACCCGTAAAGGCTAGGCCTGTTTGCCAAGTGCTTGGCGCGGTATTGGAGGTGTTTATGCCATATTCCACCACCTGCCCGTTTGCTGGAGCGGTAACTGCTTTTATTGTTATGCTGTTGGTGGCTTTGCTTGCCAAAGTAGGAGCGGCAACGGTTGCGCCATCTTCCTTCACCTGTTGCGGTGGCGGCTGTACATTCGTCTGCGACTGGAAGAACGGTAAAGAGGTACCGTCATTTATTTGCCATATTTTCGCTGGGTTGGCGGAGTTATCTATATCCCAAGTTTCGTTGTTGTACCAGTTGGCTGCTGTGTTGTAGAAAGCGAATGATTTTAGGTCGGAAAGGGATTTGCCTGTACCATTTACGTCGTTGTCAGTGAAGGTTGCGGTAGAGCTGCCTACATTTACTGACATAGCACTGTTGGCGTAGTTGTTGGATTGAGTACCACTGTACGTAATCAGTGCCGCTATGCGACCAATAGCGTCTATGGTACTAGTAACGCTGTTGTTTGCTGCTACGCTATTGGTGATTGTGCTGCCTTCGTTTATTCCCACTAAACCGCCGACATCACCAAATCCGCTTACATTGCCTGATGCATAGCAGTTGGTAATTGATGAGCCTGTGTGAAACCCAACTAAACCGCCGATATATGAATTGCCACTGCTAATTTCTCCGTTTACGTTGCCTGTAGCATAACAGTTGCTGATTGTGCCAACTTCGTTCCACCCCACCAAACCACCGACATTTTTCTTTCCGCTTACGGTACCTGTGGAGTAACTGTTGATTATAGTGGCTCGGTTCTCTCCTACCAAGCCACCTATACCATTCCCTTCTCCGCTTACGCTGCCTGTGGCGTAACTGTTGGTTATGGTGGCTATACAGTTATTATAATTATTATTATTACTAAAATTACCACCCACCAAGCCACCTACATTCCCTCCTCCGCTTACATGACCTGTGGCGTAACTGCTGGTGATTGTTCCGCAGTAGTTAAATCCCACCAAACCTCCGATTCTATTAGATTCTCCGCTTACATCACCTTTGACGTAACAGTTGCTAATTGTGCCATTGATTCCTTGAGTAGCCCCCACCAAACCGCCGACCGTCAAGCTGCCTTTTACGCCTCCTTTGGCGTTGTTGATTTCCACGCCAAGGTTGGATATACTGCAATCGTAACAAGAGCCGAACAACCCTACCATTTCGTACGACCGTTCTTCTGACGGACCGGTTATCCAGGGGACGTTCCCACTATACTTTCCGGCAGTCCATAAACCTGTAATTTTATGCCCATCGCCATTGAAGATTCCACCAAATGGAATGTTGTCTTGTATCCCTATGGGTTCCCAGCCGTAGCTCTTGCTTGAAAGGTAGGAGGTGAGGTCTATATCATTCATTAATAAAAAATATAAACCTGTAGAGTTAGTGCTTGTGGAGGAGAGGTATCCAGAGTTTACAAAATTGCCTAAATCTGCCAAGTCTTGTGCAGTACATATTTTGTACGGGTCACTTGATGTGCCACTACCACCGCAGAATGATGGTATTACATAAGCTGTGAGGGTTTGAAGGGCGATTAATGCGATTATGGCAAATAATCGGCTGCTGCGATTAAAAGCAGGTGTGTTCATTGCAATTCTCCGTTGCTGAGGTTATAGGGGGGGGGGGGGGGGGGGGGGGGGGGGGGGGGCACAGCAAGACAGCGGATTTATTCGGCTTGCTTGGCTTGTGGTTGCTTGTAAGTATTGTGGAAAAACCATTTAGGGAGCTTGCGGTGCAAGCCCTGCCAAAAAATGTTTTATCGACAAAATACATACTTGCATAAATATAGTAAAAAAATTCCGTACTGGCAAGAATTTTGCAAAAAAGGAACCAAATTAGCAAATTCCCCGCTCCTAGCGGGGTGGCAGCGTAGCTGACGGGGTGTGCCGCCGAAGGCGGGAGCGATTTTGTCTGCGAATGTGCGATTTTCTTTGCTTTATGCGAAAATAAACGCTGCCGCCGTTGGCGGCCACACCCCGTCAAGCCATCAAACATCTTTGTATAAATTTGGCTTGACACCCCGCTAAAAGCGGGGAATTTTCACCATTTCAATTCTTTAACCAATAACATATATCCCTTTTATGACTTAAAAGGCATTTACTATAGTAAATCCAGCCTTAACCCAAGCATCATTACTCTGAAACCCCGCACCCGCATAAATGCCAAAAAACCTGCTATAAGAGTAATTTGCCAAAAAATCCAGCAAAAACTGCTTTTCCTCTGCCCCCTCCAAAACCTTTCTTTCGCTGCATTTTTGATGCTCAGAATAGATTTCGCAGTCGCCCTGCCTCAAATATGCGCTTTCCAGCTCTGCGCTAAAGGTTTTATCTGCGGAAGTGTATTTGAGATTCCACCATAAATCAATGGCATCAGGGCCTCTGCGATAGCCAAGCGGGTAGTCAACAATGTACATATCCGCGAAATTCGGCTTGCCCTGCTCCCTGAAATTGCTGTTGTAAATTTTTCTGCTTGTCATTTTTTGCAAAGGAACCTTGTTATTGTTGAAATGTGGGTCTGTGCGAACCGCATCTACTCTGCTTTCTATTTCCCCATAAATTCCAAGCGGGATTTTTTGCTTGTAGCCCGCCAAAAAAGCGAGCGTTGTGTAGCCTTTATCCCCTTCTACCTCACCCACTGGGCTTTGAATATCCTCCATAGCGAACTGCCAATAAAATTCAGATTTCTTTGCAGGCCTAAGCCCAGCTTCCAAAGCCACGCTTATTTTGCTATATCCATAACTGAAATTATTGTGCCAAACGGCAAAGGGCGAAAAATCCCTGAATTCCAAATTTTTGCCGCCTATTAAACTCTGCTCAATAATGGAAAAATATCCCAAACCTCCGTCTATGCCCACTTTGTGCAAAAGCAGGTTTTTGGTAGGCTCATCGTAAACCCTGCCCCTCGCATTTGGTATTGTGACCGTTCTCTGTTCCTCTTTTTCACTCTCGGTGAGCCAAGGATTTAACGATGAAATTAAAAAATCATACCTGCCAATCCCAGAGGCAAACTTCCAATGAATAGCATCGTGGTGAGGCGCGCCGCCTAAAACTATTGTGTTTGGGGTTGGTGCCAGCTCCGGCTTGAACCGCCCAAATTTCACAAAACCTGTGGGATTATTCCACTGCCCCCAAGCCTCTGTTGGAACATTCAAATCCAGTTCCGAAGGCTCAAAAGTATAAGTGCGTTTATAACTATCTTGGTACCAAGCCTCAATATCCCTGCGCAAAGGAAATTCGGCATAGATTAAAAAATTGTCTTTGTAATTTGCGTTAAGGTCAATGGCAAAAAAAGGTTCCAAGGTTTCAAAATACCTCGCTGTTTGCAGCGGAACTCTCAAAGCCATCCAGTTGCTGCTGAATTTTTCCATTGTGTCTGCGGCAAAAAACCTAGAGGTAGGCGCTCCCCAAACACCAAAGTTCACTTTTACTTTTGCAAAATCACTTCCCAATGCAATAGCTGTTAAAAATAGTATCCAATACGCTCTCATCGGTAATTTCTCCTATAACTGAGCAAAGGCTGTTTCTGGCTTCGCGCATTTCAAAGGCTGCCAGCTCCATCGCCTGCGATTGTTTTAATAGCTCCAAAGCCTTAGCAACGTTTTCTTCTGCCTTTTTTATGCAGTCAATTTGCCGCTCGCTTACAATCCAAGCCTCCTCTCCTCCTTTTGACTCTGGAAAAAATATAGAATTTAAATTTTTCTGCAATTCATTTATGCTGATATTCTCTTTCCCTAATATATCTGCGTGAGTTTCAACTACCAAATCTGCGGATTTTTTCCATTCTTCAAATTCTTTTGGAGGTGGAATGGAAATGTCTATCACAAGGATTTTCAAATTTGCCTTTTCCAAAATTTCTCTTGTTTTTTGCATAGCTTGGTTGTCTATCTCGCTTTGAGCCTCCTCTGCAAGCCCCGCTGTGTCTATCAGCAAAATATCACCATCTGGCAAATGCAAAGGCACCTCAACAAAATCCCTGGTTGTGCCTGGGGTTTCGCTAACAAGCAGCCTATCTTCTTTAACAAGGGCATTTATCAAGCTGGATTTTCCCGCATTGGGCGCACCAAAGAAGGCGGCTCTTGGCAGGGTATTCTGCGATGTTTTGAACCTTTTTTTAAGATTTTGCAAATTTTGCAAAATCTGCTCCAATTTTTCATTTCCCAAAAAAGTGCTTTGTGGGCTGCTTTCCATATCTTCTGCAAAATCCACCTCTAATTCCAACAAAGCCGAAAATTCCTTGATTCTCTCCGCCAAAGCCTTTATCTCGCAAGAAACTTCCCCGCTCAACAACCGGTGCGCATTGCTCAGGCTTTTTGCATCCCTTGCGCACAAAATATCACCGAGTGCCTCGGCCTGAGTTAAATCCATTTTCCCATTCAAAAAAGCCCGCTTGGTAAACTCCCCACGTTCCGCCAAACGCACATCTGGAACTTCGCAAATGGCTGCCATAAGTTTGCGAACAATAAAGGGATTTCCGTGAGGGAATAATTCCAAAACATCTTCACCGGTATAGGAATTTGGTGCAGGGAAATATATTGCGAGCAGTTCGTCTATGAGTTCTGCGGTAGGTGACTGCGCTTTTGTTAAGCTGGCTATGCGGGGTTGCATTTTGAAGTTTGGCAAAATGGTTTTGCATATAGCTGAAACGCCCTTGCCGCTTGCTCGTATAATGGCAAGGGCACTTACTCCAACTGGGGTTGATAGGGCTATTATGGTATCGGTCATTTAAAACGCCTCATTTATCTGCACAGCCATTCCCCTTTTTTTCCCATCTATCAAACTCAAATCACCGCGAATATGAGTTTTGGTGTCTTTGTTCACCATAAATCTGCCGCCTATGCCAATGGAGTTGTGCCACTTGTTATCGTTAAGCTCTGCTATGTCTTTTCCAACCTTTGCCGCCTCATAAAAAAATGTTCCCTTGCATCTCCAAAAAAGATTGGTTCTCAATTCGGATTGCAAAATCCAAGCTGTTTTGTCTGCCAAAAGGCCTTTTTTCAAGCCCCTGAGCTGCCCTACCCCGTCTGGTTGCGCCAAGCGGTCAGGCGGAACATCGCCGTCAAAATCTTCTAAATAAGAGCCAAGAGCCAAAACGCCTTCGGGCAAAAAGGGCAAGGGAATGTACATCCTTGTGTCTAAGTTTTTCCATATAAAACGATTTGCATTGAAAAATATATGCCTGAACTGAACATAACTGCCTTTGCGGGGCCAGTCGTTTTTTTCGGTGCTGTTGTATTTTAAATTGTAGCCTATTCCCACTCTGCGGGAGTTTTTCCAATCATTATCAAAAGTGATATATTCTAAGTCCGTTTCAATACCGTAGTTAAACTTGCCTTGGAAAATTTCTGGCATAAATAAATTCGTTCCCAAAGTAAGCGGAATGCGAATGTTTTTTGAAGTATAAATTTCATATTTGTTTTCATCTAAATCGTTGCCTATGCCAAAGAATTGAGTGGGCCAGCTCGCAAGATTTATGTACGATAAAAAATTCCAGTGCTCGGTTTCGTAATAAAATCTGTTCATAAGCGTTGTTTGTTTTTTTAAAGAAGTCATAACCGCCAATACATCGTCACTGCCTGGTTTAATGAAAAACATTGCGCCTGCTCCCAAAACCACTCCTGTTTCTTCTGAATAGGCACCGAGGGGGAGTACTATAAATTTTTTGAACTCAAATATATCACTCTCTTCGCCTTCTTGCGCAAAAAGCGAAGCATAAGCAACTAAAATAAATAGAATTGCAAAGAACACTACGGCTTTGCCGATTTTTCCAATTCTGGATAAACACTTATTTTTTGGCGTTTTTTGTCCACATATTCAAACTTCACAAAGCCGTCTATGAGGGCAAAAAGGGTGTGATCCACGCCTATGCCAACATTGTTGCCTTTGTGGAACGTTGTACCGCGCTGACGAACCAAAATGTTGCCGGCAATAACTCTTTCGCCGCCAAATTTTTTAACGCCTAAGCGTTTTGATTTTGAATCGCGACCGTTGCGGACTGAACCTTGACCTTTTTTGTGTGCCATTGTTTATCCCTCCTTTGCCGCTTTCTTCAAAAATTTCTTTTTGCGAACCGGATGCGGTTCTTTGCCTGCGGCTATGTCTGCGGCTATTTTCTCTTTGCGGGTTAAGGGCTTGCCCTGCTCTTTTAGCTTTGCAAGTGCTACTATGCGAGCGCGCTGGCGAACTGCTACCTGAGGGTCCACTTTCGCAAGGCTTTTGCCATACTTAATTTCGGTTACAAGCACTTCTGTGTAGCCCTGGCGGTGTCCGCGGCGGCGCTCGTAGCGAGTACGGCGTTTCTTTTTGACGATTAAAACTTTGTCTGCTTTATCGTGGGAAAGAACTTCAACCTTGACGGATGCAGTTTCCAAGACAGGGGTGCCTACGCTTATAGATTCGCCATCGGCGAACAGCAATACGGACTTGAGTTCCAAAATAGAGCCGACTGCTGCATCTGCAACACTGGGAACTTTTAAAGTTTTCCCGACTTCGGCACGGTATTGGAAACCGCCTGTTTCAACTATTGAATACATTTTGGGTATCCTTTTGGGTTTAATGAGCTAGTAAATATAGTAAATTTTTGGGGATTTGTCAAATTTTTCTACATTTTCCCTGTGTTCAACGCCCTTGCAGACCAACTTTACCACACAGCCATTGCCGGCGGCATTGTTATGCTGCCCATTTTGCTGGTTGGAGCTTTTGGCTTTTATTACATCTATTGCGGTTTTTTTGGCTTAATGCCTGTGCACAAGGCTTTGCACATGTCTGGGATAATGGCTAAGGTTGCACCGCTGCTAGGGCTTTTAGGCACGGTAACAGGTATGGTTCAAACATTCAAAGTTATAACCATTTACGGAAATCAAAACCCTGTGCTTATGGCAGACGGCATTTCAGAGGCATTAATAACAACGCAAAGCGGGCTTGTGATAGCATTCCCCCTGCTTTTGCTAAACCATAGGCTGGCAGAAAAATATGGCAAGCGATAACTCAGATTTTTTGGAATTTAAACCTAGGCAAAAGCGGGAAGCCACCATAGATATTGGCCCTTTAATGGATATGGTGTTCATTTTGCTGATATTTTTTGTGGTGACAAGCACCTTCACAAGGGAAACGGGAGTGGAAGTCACCAAGCCCCAAGCCCAAACTGCAAGCCAGCTTGAAAAAGAGAACATTCTAATAGCCATAACCAGAGACGGCACAATACACATAGACGAGCGTCAGGTGGACTTAGCTGGATTAAGCGATATTCTAAAGGGAATTCTCGCAAAGAACCCTGAGAGAGAGGCTGTACTTATAGCCGACAAAGAAGCGGTGACGGGAAAACTTGTTTCTGTTATAGATGCCTGCACTCTTGCCGGAGTTAAAAAAGTATCTATAGCCGCGTTGAATAAATAAGGGCTATATAAAGTATTCGTCTGCGCCGTTGTATAAAATATCTTGGAGGGTTATTTCATCTAGGTATTTGTTTATTATTCTTTCAAGCCCCTGCCATATCCACAAGGTTTTGCAACATTCGCTTTTCTCGCACTGGTTTGTTTCGTCTGCCAAGCACGAAACTGGAGCTAGACCTCCCTCGGTAATCCTTAAAATTTGGCCTATTGTGTATTTATCCGGCTCTTTTGCCAGCATATACCCACCCTTGTTGCCGCGGTTGGTGCGCAGAATATCGGGGTGGCTCAGTTGAGTGACAATTTGCTCAAGGTATTTTTTGGAAATGCCCTGCCGCTCAGAAATGTCTTTCAGAGAAATAAAGCCATCGTTCTTATGCTCGGCCAAGTCCAGAAGCATATTAAGAGAATATCGCCCTCTTGTAGATATTTTCACAATTTTACCCTCGCAATAATATAGAAATTTCTACATTACCCCAAAAAATAATTTTTTAAGAGGAGAAATATGGAAAAAATGGAATTCCAGACTGAAGTTCGTGAGTTGCTGCATTTGATGATACACTCTTTATACAGCAATAAAGAAATATTTTTGCGCGAATTGGTATCTAACGCAGCAGATGCTTTAGATAAATTGAGGTTCTTATCCATTGCAAACCCAGAACTTTTACCCACAGGCACAGAACTGCGCATAGATATATCCGCAAATGACGAAACCAAGATTCTAACCATAGAAGACAACGGAATTGGCATGAACAAGGAAGATTTAATCCAAAACCTTGGCACAATAGCTCGTTCTGGCACAAAAAGTTTTATGCAGAGCATTACAGGCGATGAAAAAAGAGATGTGAACTTAATAGGGCAATTTGGCGTTGGTTTTTACAGCGCATTCATGGTTGCTTCAAAAGTGGAGGTGCACTCCAAAAGGGCCGGAGAAGAGCAGGGCTACCAGTGGGTATCTGAGGGTACAGGCGAATTTTCCGTGAACGAACTCCCAAAAGAGAAAAACGGGACAAAAATCACCATTTACCTAAAAGACGAAGACGACTGCAAAAATTTTGCCCAAGAATGGCAAATTAAGAGCATAGTTCGCAAATACAGCGAATTTGTTACCCACCCCATATACATACACTCCTTTGACAACGAGAAAAAGGAAAATATTGAGCGATTGAACGAAAAACCCGCCCTTTGGAGGCAAAGCGCAAAAACAATAGAAGAAAACCAGTACAAAGAATTTTACGAACTTGTTTCTCACGAGGGTGGCGAGCCTCTTGCCTGGAGCCACAACCACGTTGAGGGTACTCAGGAATACTGGAGCCTGCTCTATATACCTTCCAGAGCGCCTTTTGGTGTGCGTTATGCCTCTGAGCATAGCCACGGGCTAAAGCTCTATGTTAAGCGGGTATTCATAATGGACGACTGCAAAGAGCTTTTACCAACCTGGCTCCGCTTTGCCCGCGGCGTTATAGATACCGAAGATTTGCCCCTGAATGTTAGCCGTGAAATTTTGCAGAGCAACAAAATAATCGCCAACTTGAAAAAACACGCCATTAAAAAAATACTGGATGCCTTGCAGGGTGTGGCAAACGACCGCAAAGATGACTACGCAAAATTCTGGACAGAAATGGGAGCCGTTTTAAAAGAAGGCTTTTACATGAACTGGGAATTTTTAGACGAATTGAAAAGTCTGCTCCGGTTCAAAAGCACCAAAACAGGCGAAAAAGAATTTGTTGGGCTAGAGGAATATGTTGCCAGAATGCCAGAGAGCCAAAAAGAAATCTATTACATAATTGGCGAATCTCTCCCAGCTGTGCAGGGCAGCCCGCATTTGGAGGCTTGCAAGGCAAAAGGCTACGAGGTTCTGTTATTGACAGATGCCGTTGACGAGTTTATGATGCAGGGTCTCAAGGAATTCAAAGACAAAAAATTCCACGACACTGCCCTTGGGGATTTGGAATTTGAAAAGAGCAAGGAAGAAGAAAATGCAGAAAATGAGAGCAAAAAAAACTATGAAAAACTCTGCGAAACCTTGCAAAAAGTTTTGAGCGAAGAGGTTAGCGAAGTGCGTGTGACAAGCCGCCTAAAAGACAGCCCTTGCATGTTGGTTAGAGCAGCGGGCGGCATGGGTGCCCACATGGAAAAGATTATGTCTTTGCAAGGCATGGAGGTGCCAAAAACAAAACGCATTTTAGAAATTAACCCAGAACACGAAATTTGCAAAAACCTGCTCAAAAAAGCGCAAGACGGCGAGGATTTGGGTTCTTACCCTGCGGTGCTATACGGGCAGGCTTTGCTAGCAGAAGGCTCGGTTTTGCCAGACCCTGCGGCATTTGTTTCTGCAATGAACAAGGTTTTACTTTCAAAATAAAAGGATGGTTCTATGCTTATCGTTCCACAAAAGTTCAAAATAGGTTTTTTTGACTGCGATGCAAACGCGTATTTGCGCATTTCCAGGCTCTTTGAGTTTTTTCAAGAAACTGCGCTTATTTATCTAAGGGAACAGGGCATTGACTATTTGTCCATGATTAAAAAAGACAAATATACTATGGTAATTTCCAGAATAAAACTGAGAATTTCGCATTTGCCGCTTTGGGGAGAAGAAATTTTAGTAAGCAATTGGCTAAAGGGCTTTAATCCAGAAAAGGTGGCTTGGGGCGATTTCGATGTTCGCGATTCGCAGGGGAATTCCATTATGCAGGCAACTTCTTCTTGGCTTTTGATAGATTTGAATGACGGAAAGGCAATACCTTTTTCAGAAGGCCCTTATCGCTTTAAACTTTCACCAGAACTCAACGCCTTGCCAGAGACAATAGAGTTGTTGGAACCAAAAGGAATGCCCAAAACTGAATTGGTAAAAGCGGTTAGATATAGCGATATAGATTTGAATTACCACGTGAATAATTGCAGATATTCAGACTGGGTTTTAGATACCATAAGCATGGAAGAATTGAAGGAACGAAGAATTCGCTCCATTCAACTGAATTATATGCATCAGGTCGAGTACAACGCAAACGTCTCTCTAATGCGTTTCCCAAATTCCCGCCACCACGTGGTTATTTTTGGTGTCAATGAGGAACACCCTGAGACGGTGCATTTTCAGGCAAGAGTGGGTTTTGATAAACCGTTTGATGAGTGATTTAATCGTTTAATTCAAAAAAATGCACATTTTTGGCTTTTTTCCCTTTTTTTAGTCTTCATAATCTGGTCCAAAAAAGTAATAATCATAATTATCTTTATTATTCCTAGAGTTATTTTTAGCATCCCTAGAGCTTGCCTTATCAAATTTGCACAACTCCATTAACGCTGAATTCAGCGTGTCTTCAACGTCTTCTTTGAAACGGCCTATTCCGAGCTTGCAGGTGTAGGTCAGTTCTTCGTTTTTGTAAATGCAAATTACTGGAACACCAGCCTCTTCGCTAAAAGTCACTTTAAAGCCTTTTTCCAAAAGCCTTTCCAAAATTTTGCGCATCTTATTCTCCAGTTAAATTTTTCTCTGTGTTCTTTAACTCTTTAAGAGTTATGCTCAGTTTTTTTAGCTTGCGGAACAATAAAATTATTGCAAGCAGCATAACAATGCAACCTACGGCTATTCCAATTAAGGATTCCCTGCTAATTGTTTGTTGCGCAGGCAGGGAAAAATCCGCTTTTAAAAGAATTCTTTTTGAAATTGCATCACTCGCTTGGAATTTCCAGTGAATAACGCCTGGGGTGTTTGGGTTAATAGAAATTGCGTCTATAGGCTCGCTGTTTATGAGCATCCCCCCTTGTGGCAAAACCAAGGTATATTCCCAAAAAGCGGAATCGTTTTTGACTATTTGCTCTATGGCAAAGGGAGAAAGGCTTTCTTCGGGAACAACCGAGCCATCTTCGCTTTCTGCGGTTGGGTTTATTATGCGCTCAAAAGAATAGGCGTTTTTTAGCGTATCTATTTTTTTAAGCGAAATATAGCCAATTAAGTCTTTTTCAAATCTTTTATTTCCCTGCCAAGAGAACAAGTTTTCAAAAGATAATTTGAAATTCAACGAATAAAGGGAATCTCTTTGGGAAAACCAGGCGGAATCAAATTTAAGCCCAGGAATGGAATCGTAATTTGCTTTTATATTTCCTATGAAATTAGAGTCTGGTTCGCAAGGGTAAATGCTTGCAGAAAATTGTGCGCTTCCGTCTTTGCTAATTTCAATAGAATCGGTATATTCGTCTATGCAGGCAAAAAAACACAGCGAAAAAATAGCTAAAAGAACAAATTTCATAGCTATAATATAGAATTTTTTGGCATAAGTCATTTTTTTCACTATTACATCAAAATTTTGTCACTATTTTGTTAAAAAAAGTTATATTTATATATCTATCTTGTTTTGAGGAGTTAGGCATGAAAAACATAAGCTTAAGATTTAAGTTCACATTAATAATGGTAGCTTTGAGCTTGCTTTCCGCTGGTACGGTAGGTGTCGTAATACTGCTTGATGCACGGAAAAGCATCAGCAATGTATCAATGCTATATGCTAAAGGCGATTCTGAGGCCGCTGCTTCGGCAGTAGAGACGTTTTTTGAGCCTTATTGGTTCACTGTGGAAACTTTAGAACATACAATGGAACGCTATGAAAATTTGCCGCCAGACGAGAGACGGCGTTTTTTCAATGCCGAGCTTGAGTCTATGGTAAAGGATAATCCGGGTATTTTGGCTGCCTATTGCAGTTGGGATCCCAATATTCTGGAAGGAGACGATTCGCAATATATTGGCACCCCTGGTTCCTCTCGCAAAGACGGGCGTTTTGCCCCTTATTGGTTTAAAACGCCAACTGGCATAAAAGTGGAAACCCTAGACAAACCAGGAGATAACGAACTCTATTTATCTATCAAAAATTTTGGACGCACCAAGCTTTTTGACCCCTATTTCTATACGGTAGATGGAAAAAAAGTTTTGATAACCTCTATTGCCGCACCGATACGCTCAAAGAATGGTGCTATTATAGGCATTATAGGCGTTGATATTGGTCTTGACGAAATTCAGAAAATCTCACAAACTCACAAACCCTTAGGCGATGCCCTCACTGCGGTGTTCAGCAACGATGGTACCGTTACAGCCCATTTTGACCCCAGTCGCATAGGCAACAAAGTACAGGAAACAGAAAAAGATATGCTTGGTCCATACCTTGATGAATATATGAAAGCTCTCAAAGAAGGGAAACCATATTCCTTTGTAATGTTCACCCCAGCAATAGGCTCTGATCTTACATTCTTCTTCTCCCCGATAAAAGTTGGATCTTCCACCACTCCTTGGAGTTTTGCGGTTGCAATCGCAACCAAGACCGTTATGGCACCTGTGTACAAAATGATAGAAATTGCTATTTACATAGGTGCCGCTATGCTTGTGGCGGTAATAATAGTAGCAGCGTTTATGGCTAGGTCTATCAGCAAGCCCATTATCAGGGTAACCAACGCCATCAAGAATATTTCCGAAGGTGAAGGAGATTTAACCAAAAGAATAGAAACTAAAGCTGGAGGCGAAATAGGCACTTTGGTGCGTTATTTCAATAAATTGATGGATACCATTCAGCACCCAATTAAAGAGACCCAAGTAACAGTGACCAACTTGGCGGCTGCGGCAGATAAACTTTCCTCTGTTTCTGACAGGCTATCGGATATTTCCAAAGAAACGTTTAACCACGTCAGCAATGCTGCAACCACCGCCGAGCAAATGGCAGAGAATATAAGAGCAATGGCTAGCGGAGCCGAAGAGGCGAGCGTTAATGCAAGCGAAGTAGCCAGCACCACGGAGCAAATGGCTGTAAACATCAACGCAATGGCAGGCGGAGCCAAGCAAGCCAGCCTCAATGCAAGCGAAGTAGCCGGCGCAGCAGAGCAAATGTCTGTGAATATGAACACAATAGCCGCTGCCATAGAAGAGATGAGCGCAAGCATAAACCAAATATCCAACTCCGCAGGCGAAGCGCGAGAAATTGCAGAAGATGCAACCATAAAATCCAATGGAGCAACAAGCGCAATGAACAAACTTGGTTTAGCCGCCAAAGAAATTGGGCTGGTTACCAATGTTATCAAAAAAATCGCAAACAAAACCAATCTTTTGGCACTAAACGCCACCATTCAAGCTGCCGGAGCCGGCGAAGCCGGCAAGGGTTTTGCCGTGGTTGCCAGTGAAATAAAAGAACTAGCAAATCAAAGTGCCCAAAGCGCAGACGATATAGCTAACCGCATAGAGGGAGTTCAGAGCGAAACCATCGCGGCAGTGGAAGTTATACGCGAAGTGAGCAACACCATCACTAAAATAAACCAAAGCGTTGAGTCAATAGCAGGCCACGTTGATCAGCAAACCAAGGCGAGCAACGAAATAGCAAACAATGTGGCACAGGCAAACATCGGCGCAAAGCGAGTGGCTTCTGCCATAGGCGAGGTAGCTAGAGGCACCAACGAAATAGCGAGCAATGTTACACAAGCGAGCACTGGTGCAAAGCGAGTGGCTTCTGCCATAGGCGAAATAGCCAAAGGCAGCCGTGATATTGCCGCAAATGCAGGCGAAGCGGTAAGAGGAACCGACAACATAAAAGAAAATATGATTGTTGCACGCAAGGCAGCAGAAGAATCAAACCAAGATGCTTCGCAGGTAAACGCTTCGGCAAACGGTTTGGCAGAAACAGCAAATAGTTTGAGAGGAGTTGTAGATAAGTTCAAGGCTTAATGTTTGTGCAGCATCTAAACCCTACTGTTGGGTCTAAAAAGAATTTTGAGGCATTTACGCTTTCTGTTCCTAAAATCAGAGCTTGCCGCCTTTCTATTGGTCCCTCATATTTCAAACCCTGCCAAATCACATCCAAATATTTATCACCGCCTCTTTTGTTATAGTCTTCCAAATCAACATAGTCGGTGCCAAGGGAATTTCCAGCGGAATCGGCTAGCGAATAGAACAAAATGGTACCTGTGAATTTACTTGGGTCTAAAATACCGAAAAGTGTGCGTGAAGTATCTAGCTTTAGCAAAGTGTCTATGCGGGAACCGCTCCTGTACAGGTAAACGCTATCTGTGGTGTATTTTGACCTTATGCGGGTTGGGGTAAATCTATTTTTGCACTGGGCAAGCTCTACCCTTGAAGCACCCTCAAAAATTGCATAGCTACTTCCTTTTATCAAGGGAACCTCGCCAGAATCTCCTTTGCTTGTAACCCATTCTTGCAACTGCCCTGGCAAATCTCTAACTCCATTTCTGCTTGCGCAAATTCTGTTGCGTTTTGCAATGCTGTTTGCAGAAATGGAATCTCCAGTACCAACTCCGCAATATCCATACAAAAATTTATCTGGGCTAAAATTCCTCTCCTCTATAACCCCATATCTGGAGCCGCCGGCTGTGCAGGCGGCGTTCCATTCCAACTCAGTACATAATCTAAAACTCAAGTCTTCGCATTCTTTTTTTGCTTTTTCGTAGAGAACATTTTTTTCAAACTTATCTCCAGAAATATGCTGCAATTTTTCTATGCAAAAAACAGAAGATGAATCCATTTTAACTGGAACAAAATTTTGTGGACATTTGTATCTCCAAAGTTCGCCTTTTGAAACAACAATGGTTTCTATCCAAGCTTTTGAATAATATCCCGAATTATCAACTGCCCGTATTCGCAAGGTAATTGTGTCTCCTGGCAAAACCCAGCGCAGGGTGTCGCTTATGAACCCTCCATTCGCTGTATCCAATCTCATGGAATTATTTTCCAATCTATAGCGATTTTTATAGTAGTCTTCCAACACAACAAAATCCCTAACAATAGGCTCCCAGTCCGTGCCATTTTTTTGTTCAATCAAATATTTTCTCACTTCTTTGTATTTTTGATAACCAGACGGAATGCGAAGGCTGGAATCCAGTTGTATTGGTGTTGGGTTTTCAAGAGGGTCAACGCTACGGGGCCAAAATAAAACAAGTCTATTTGAATCAAGTCGCGGCAATCCGTCTCCCGAATCTTTATAAAACCAAAATTTATTCGCTATGAGCGGAGGAATTGTATCGGTTGTTGACACAATTCTGTTTTCGGGCTTGGACTGATTTCCAGCACTATCGTAAGCCACTATTGTCACTTTATAGTGCTGCTCCGGCTTTAGGTCAGAAATTTCCATTTTCCAACTGTTTGCCTGAATATCATCGCTTGCAAAGCCTTTTCCGTCTAATAGCACAAACCTTAAAAAATTCTGATTTTGGTTATTGTCTATATCCAACACAACTCCGTGCCCTTCTTTTTTGAATTTGTAAAAACGTTTTAAGTCCGAATAATTTATTGATTGCCCAGAAAGGCTTGCTCTTAATGTTGCATTCCTTATGTTTTCGTTTTTATCCATTGCCTCTACGTTAATATCGTAGCCAACTATTGGTCCGCTTATATCTTCTGGAAAATAAAACTCCTGCTGGTCGGTGGGACGAATCCAGTTTATCCAAATGGATTTTGATGCAGCAGAATCACTAAAATACACCACTGATGGGGGAACATCATCGCCAAAATGAATGTATAAATGCTTAACAGCACCCTTTTCGTTGCCTGAGTATTTTGCCCAAATTGCAATATGCAAACTGTCTCTCTTCAAAAATGTTCCCACCAAGCCAGTTAAATCCAGAGAGTCGCTCTCCCCTTTGCTATTGTAGGCAACACTTGCAGAAGCCCCGCTTATTTGCGCTTGCGATATATTTTGAGTAGAATCATTTACCACTGTGGTATCTAGCCATATATAATAAGTTTGCAAATCTTTTTTTTCAATGGGATGCTTCCAGCGCATAATATAACAATCCTTGCACGTTTTGGCAATGGATATATCTAAAACTGTTCTCTCGAAAGGATATGTGGGATTGGTGTTGTCGTCTGAACAAGCAGATAATAAAAGAAATATGAAAATGGCGAGTAACTTTGAACGCACTTTTACAAAGGTAGTAAAAATTTCCGCTAAAATTTTTTCCTTATATCATCTAAGGGCATTTTCATAAAAACAGCCTCGCCCCTAGGCGTTTCATAAGGATTTTGCAAAAACAGCAAATCAGAAACAATAGCTTTCATCTCTTGCACCGAAAGCTCTGCCCCACTTGGAATCGCAGAACTGTTTGCATAAGAGAGAGCATTTTTTTTGAACATATCGCTTTCTTTGCTATCGTAGGCATTTTGCAAAAAAACAATTATAGCCGTAGCTGCCGCACTTATTTTCAAATGAGCAGGAATGCTCCGCAGCCGCCAAGTGCTTTGACCAAAGGGTTCTATGTTAAAACCGAGTTTTTTGAGTTCGTTTTTTTGAGCCTCCAATATAGGCAGCAAGTAAGATGAAACTTCAACATTTTCTGGAAATAAAAGCTCTTGGCTATCCAAGCTCTCATTATTTTGAAAAGCGGCGAGTGCACGCTCGTAAAGTATCAGCTTGTGCGCCCTGTGCTGGTCTATTATCAACATACTATTGCCATGCTCGCAAACAATGTAAGATTTTCCTATTTGCAGGCAATCAGGAGAATTGCTAGGAGCCTTGTCTGAAAGGTCTGTACTGGAGGAACTTGGGGCTACTGGAATTACGCGAGAATCGGGGAAGAGTTCTGCTGCTGTTTGTTTTTCATCAACAACAAGTGTTGGACTAACTGTATCTGCCACATAAGCCGGAGCGTGTTCTCTGAGGGTGTTTGTTATTGAAATGGAAGGGTAAGAAATGGCATTTTGCAAAGCGTTGTGTACCGCGTGGTTAACAGCCAAAAAAACCGCATTATCTCTTGAAAAACGAACCTCCCTCTTTGCAGGGTGAACATTTACGTCAAAAGTCTCTTGTGGCATTTCCAAAAAAATAACGGCTATGGGTGAAAAGTCGCCATAAGGAGCATAAGCTTGGCTAATGGCTTTGGATATCAAGGCATTGTAAATTGGGCGTTTTTGCAAATAAATGTAAGGAATATTTCTTTTGTTGCTCTGCAAATCTTCTGGGGCATTCACAAAGCCTCTAACCTTAATACCCTGCTCTTCCCACTCAATTTCGAGCAGGGAACGAGCAACAGAGGCTCCCAAGCAATCCGAGATTCTAGAGCGCAAACTCCCCTCTGCCGTGCTGAATAGCAAGCGGTTATCTGCCCTGTATTCAAAATGCACGTGTTCGTTTGCGATGGCAAGCCTTGTTATGCTGTCTAAAATCCTTGAATTTTCAACGGAATCGTTTTTTAAAAACTCCGCACGCACAGGAGCGTTGAAAAATAAATCTTTAACGGTAATTGTCGTGCCAAAAGGCAGGGCGGCTTCTTCTTTTGATTTTAAAACCCCCCCTTCAAACTCCGCGCGAATGCCGCTAGACCCCTCACCCTTAGCCATACTCTCTATAGTCAACTTGGATATAGAGGCTATTGAGCTTAGAGCCTCACCCCTAAACCCGTTTGTGCATAATCTGAGCAAATCGTCCACATCCCTGAGCTTTGAGGTGGCGTGGCGCATAACGCTTTTATCTATGTCTTCCGGCTCTATTCCAGAACCATTATCGGAAATTTGGATTAAATCCTTGCCCCCTTTTTTCACAGAGATTTTTATTTTGGTTGCTCCAGCATCCAAGCTGTTTTCCACCAATTCCTTCACCGCAGAGGCCGGTCTTTCAATAACTTCGCCCGCAGCTATTTGATTTATAACTGAATCTGGCAAAAGTTGTATTTGGGGCATAGCGAAAAAGGTAGAATTTTTTACTATATTTTCAAAAAATGGCTTCTATTAAACAAAAAGCAAACTTAACGCTAATAGTTGCGCTTTACGCGTTCCTATTTTCGTGTGATATGGATTTCTTAGAATCTTGGGAATTTTGGAAAAAATCCTCTCTTGTTGTGGCAGAGGTTGGAAATTCACGCTTGTATTTGCAAGAGCTTAAGGAAACTAAAATTGCAAAAGATACCGTTTCAAGAGAGGAGTGGGTTCGCCGCATAGAATCTTGGGTGGATTTTGAGGTTATGTACAGAGAGGCTTTGAAACGAGGCTTGCAAAAAGACCCTACCACTCAAAAGCTGATAAAAGATGCAGAGAAAAAAATTTTGGTGGACAGGCTCAAAATAACGATGTACGATGCCATTGACAAAGAATCCGACAAGGAAATGCAGGAATTTTACGAAAATAACAAGGAAATGTTCCGCTTAGACTCGGCCTCTTTTCTGCCTTTTCCCAAGGCTCTGCCCAAAATACAAAGCATAATACTCGCAGAAAAACAGGTGAAAAAAGAAAAAAAATGGCTTGCAGAGGTAAAAAATAATTATTCAATAGAAGTTTATCCACAATACTTGGATTCTTTGTAAGGTGCCATTAGTCCTAGCTAGCAAAAGCCCAAGAAGAGCGCAAATTTTGGAACTACTGGGAGTTAAATTTCGTGTGGAAGCACCCAGTTGCGAAGAAAACGCAGAAAATATCCCCTCTAAAAGCATTCCTCTTGAACTTGCCAAAAGAAAGGCTTTGAATGTATCTGAAAAATTCCAAAAAGACTTTGTGCTTGGGGGTGATACCCTTGTTTTTTGCGAAAATGAGGTTTTAGGCAAGCCAAAAAACGAGAATGAAGCTTGTGAAATGCTAAAAAAATTGAGAAATAGGGCTCATAGCGTGATTAGCGGGCTTGCGCTTTGCCAAAACAACAAGGTTTTGTTCGCCGGAGAGAGCCAAACAGAGGTGCATTTTAGAGATTATTCGGATTTGGAAATTCTAGATTATATATCCACAATGGAATTTGCAGACAAGGCAGGTGCTTATGGAGCACAAGGAAAAGGCGCTCGGTTTATAAAATCAATAAACGGTTGCTTTTACAATGTTATGGGACTACCTATAGCCCTTACCTTGGAGGCTCTTAACAAAGTGGAATAAACGGAGAACTTATGGCAGAAGATGAAAATAACTTGAATTTGGGCGAAAATGAGCGCGTTGGCGATTACCTGCACCGCATTCGCAAAATTCGTGGCTTGGAACTAGAAAACCTAGCAAAATCCATTCGCTTGGGAAAAAATATTCTGGAAGCGATAGAATCCAACAACTGGAGCTACTTTCCAACAGAAGCTTATCTGCGAAGCTACATAGTGTCTCTGTGCGATAAATTATCTCTGGATAAAAATGTAGTGCTAAAACAGTTTTCCGCAGAAATAAACTCGCAATTCTGGATAACTCAAACAAATATTATGAGCAATTCAGAGCAGGAAAAAGATTCCCCAGATTCTCCGTCTAGCAATGTACCAAAAGCAGCCATAATAATTATCTTGGTAATTATAGCAATTCTATTTTTTGCCAGCAAAATGTTGAATAACTATTCAAACGAAGAAGATGAATTTGATATGGAAGAAGAAACTCCAAAAGCAGAATATGAAGATCTAGAAGAAAATTCCAATGCACCCGACACTTCTGGAGTAGTTGTATTAGACACAGTTCCTTTCCCCACAAAGGCAGCAGAGGTACCAGCGGTTGTTCCAGGCGTGGACACTCTTCGTTTTGAATGCACTCCATCTCCCACAGACAGCACTTGCGGAGTGACGATTAAAGACGTGGATAAAAAAATGGGCTATTTCAAAAAGGTGACAAGCAAATACATAAACCGCGAAGATACCTCGCAAGTGACCATCACCGTACCGCTTAGAACAAGATTGTTCGTAAACAACACAAAACAGGATTACGGCAATTTCAACACGCTTCTATTCTATAACGGAAAAATAGTCAACAAAATAAACAGGGAATTGAGATAGGGAATTTAATTCAATGACTATTTACATACTGCTGTTTCTTTTGGGGTTTATACTGGCAGTATGTATGTTGGCTTATGCAAGCATACAAGTGGCAGAATTGAATAAAAAAGCAGAACAATTCAGCAAAAACTTAAAGGAACGCTATTCAAAACCCATAATTGGCCTTGACGATAAAAAAGAACAAGAAAAGGCAGAGAAGGCGGAAAAGGAGAGAGAGAAGCTGGAGAAGGAGAGAGCGGAAAAATGAAAAGAAAATCTAATATTTCCAGAAAAACGGCAGAAACTGATATTGAATTGTACTTGGATTTAGATTCTAAAAAAAAAGGTAGCATAAAAAGCGGTAGTGCATTTTTAGACCACATGCTCAATTTGTTTCAATCACACGCAGGAGTTGAACTTAGCCTTGCTTGCAAGGGCGATGTTGAAATAGATTTTCACCACAGCATGGAAGATATAGGTATAGTTTTGGGTTCTGGCTTGAACCAAGCCCTTGGTGATAAAAAAGGCATTGAGCGTTTTGGTTTTTACTTTGCCCCAATGGACGAATGCCTAGCAAGAGTAGCCTTGGATTTCAGCGGTCGCTATGCTTATGTTTTGCAAGGAAATTTGCCTGCAAGAATAGGTGACTTAGATTCCAGCCTTTGGGAACATTTTTTCAAAAGCCTAGCCGAAAACGCCAAAATGAACCTGCACATAGAACTGCTCTACGGTCAAGACGGCCATCACTGCATGGAAGCCATATTCAAAGCATTCGCAAGGTCTGTTGCCATGGCAATAGGCAAGGGCAAGAATGCAGATGAAATACCCAGCACTAAGGGAACGCTTTAAAATTGCTAGATAATATATGTTTTTCTATATTATATAGCAATATGAAAAACTGGGTGGAATATTCCGAAAATTTGCTCAAATTGGGCGAAAGCGTGAAAGGCGTATTTTCGCTTATGGAGCTTTCCTCAGTTTTCAACGAAAGTTCCAGAATTTCTTTGCACGGCATTATCAACAGATTCATAAAAGCTGGAATTTTAAAAAGATATTGCAGGGAAATTTACACTCTGGCTAATTTTGATTTTGGCGTACTTTCTGCAAAAGTCCGGCAAAACTCCTATATATCGCTTGGCTCGGCTCTCGCCACGCATCGTTTAATAGGCACAGAAAGCCCTTTTCAGGTTTTTTGCATAGTGGAATTCAAAGCCGCATATTATAAAGGAGTGCCGAATATATCTTATTACAAGCTGGCAAAAGAGCTTTGCTTTGGATTCAAACCAAACGAAAAAGGCGTTTTGATTGCCGAACCGGAAAAAGCCGTTCTTGATACGCTATATTTTTACTTGCACGGAAAAAAATTTTATTTCAACATATTCAGCGACATAAATTACAAATTGCTGAATAAGAATAAATTTTTTGCCTATTTGGAACCTTATGGCAATCCAAAATTCAAAACATTCGCAGAGAGGTGTTTTTATGAAAAATTTTAGAAACACCGAAGAGCTTTTGGCTTGGGTCATAAATTTCTTTGCCGCAGAATTTGGCAATAATGCAATAATTCGGGGTGGTATGGCCCTTAGGCTGCTCAACAGCCCGCGTTACACAAACGATATTGATTACGTATTTATTCCTTTCACTTCAAAAAAAGAATTAAAACCTTTAATTGAAAAAAAATTATCAAGTGTTCAAGGGCTTGATTTCAGTATAACATTAAATTCAAAAGTTATGGATATAAATATTAATTATCTTTCGCAATCTTGCCAAATAGAAATAAATGCCGAAACTGAATGTCAATCGCTTGCAACATCTTCTTCGCCTATTGCATCGCTTTATGGAATGCCATCTAAAATTGTCAGAATAGCAAATTTGCCTGTTGCATTTGCTCATAAGATTGCTGCCTGGAATGAGAGGGAACTGCTGAGAGACTTGTTTGATATTTATCAATATAAAGCGATTTTGAGGGTGGAACCAAATTTGGAAATTCTGCAAAAAAGGCTTGCGAAAGTTCGCACTTACAAGAATGCGAAACCTGCAAAAAATTTAAAAGCGTTAAAGGAAAAATTGCTTTTGGCTGCGAATGAATTAGATGAACAGAAAATTCAGGAATTGAAGCCTTTGCTGCCGGAAGCGGAATTAGCGGGGCTTCATCTGAGAATAGCGGCAGCGGTTAGGGGGATTTTAAGATAAATTTTGAAATATTACAACCACTCCCAAACGTACGATGTTCGCATTTAATTTGTCTGGAACCCCGATTACCAGAACAATAAAAAATGCACATCTATAAATGCTCTACCAAGTCTGCGGGCATACTTATTCAGGATTACGTATTTATGTTCTTATTTACCAAACACACTTTACAGGATATAAATGAATATTTTCATCACGAGTTATAAGTTTCATATTTTCAGAAATTGCAGTTGCAATTAACATTCTATCAAATGGGTCTTTGTGAAAATTTTCCAAATGTTCTAGTTTGAAAATATAATTTTGATTTATATTCAATAATTTGAAACCATTTTTATAAATCAAATCCAAAAACCCTTTTGCTTTTCCATCAAATTTTAGTTTATTCAAACTTACTTTTATAGATAATTCCCAAACAGAAACAATGCTTGCAAATTTTTGATTATTTGTATCTAGAATAATTTGCCTAGCATTTTCTGATAAATCCAAGTCTCCATTGAAAAACCAAATAAGGGTATGGGTATCCAATAAATATTTCATTACATATATTCCTTAAAACAATCCAGAGGGGCATCGAAATCGCTTGCCATTTGAAATTGTCCTTTTGCACAACCGAAAGTAGGTTTAAGTTCTTGTTCTTCTATAGGGAAAAGCAATATTTCAATGGTTGAGCCAATATAATCCCTTGGTACAGGCAAGGTTATTTGCTCTTTTTCTGCTTTGCATATTGTTCTGACCATAAAAACCCCAAAAATTTTTTATTAAGATAGAAAATTTAAAGAGGGCTTAACCTTAGCATCGTGGCTCCTCACCATTACCATTGACGTAAATTTCTATTGTCAGAACTAAATGTGGTTCAGACAATATCACCGCCCCCTGCGTACCTTAACTGGCAAAATCCCCATTGCCTCGCGATATTTATTAACAGTCCTCCTCGCAACCCTTAAACCGCGCTTTTCCAAAAGCTCCGCTATTTCTTGGTCGGAGAGAGGTTTTTTCTTGTTTTCGTTGTTTATCAAGTCTCTAATGCTGTCTTTTATTCTAACATTGCTAACTTCGGTGCCATCGTCTTGGGCAACACCAGAAGAGAAGAATTTTTTGAGTTCAAAAACCCCATAACTGGTTTGAACATATTTTCCGTTTGTAACCCTGTTCACAGTGCTTATATCCCTGTTTATTTCGTTTGCTATATCTTGCAAAATCATAGGCCTCAAATGCTGCTGCCCGCGGGCGAAAAAATCGTATTGCCTGCGCACAATAGCGTTCATAACCAAAAGCATAGTTTCTTTGCGGCTCTCTATGCTCCTCATAAAAACGCTTGCAGAATTCAGTTTGCCCCTTATCCAGGATTTTTCTTCGTTGCTCACGTTTTTTGTTTTAAGCAGATTTTTGTAGGAACTGTTTATCTTTAGTTTTGACTTTGTGCCATCTCTTAACTGCACGCCAAACGAACCATTCGGTTCCCTTTCAACAATAAAATCCGGTGTAACATAAGACAAATTGGAAACGGGAATTTGCGCAAGCGGCCTTGGGTTTAGCTTTGCAAGCTCTTTTATCGCAAGGGTAACGTCTTGGGTGGAAATATTCATCGCTTTTGCAATTTGCATATAACGCAAATCGGCTAGCAAATCGTAATGCTTTTCCAGCATTTCAATGGCTGTTTTTGAAAAATCTGGTATTCTTTTTGCCTGAATGATAAGGCAGTCGCGCAGGTCAAAAGCTCCCACTCCGGGCGGTTCAAGGCTACGCAAAACCTCAAAGGCTTCTCTTACCTCTTTTGGAGCTTTTTTTAAGGGCTTTTCGTTTTGCAAAACAGCATCAATGGCTTTTAAAGCGGCATTCTTGCCCGAAGTTCCCGCAAAATTTTCATTAGACTCGTTTTCGTCCGACAAAAATCCGTTATCTCCAACGCAACCTATTAAATATTCAAGGCATACATATACATCTGCGGGCAAATTTCTGTCTTTAACTTGGTTTAGCAAGTATTGCTGAATATCCAAATCATAGCTCTGCGGGCGTTCCCAATCATCTTCGTCTGGGTCTCTTTTGCTAAAATCTTCTGGTTCTGTATCTTTAAAGCCGTCTTGAAAATAGTCGTCCCAATTTATCTCTGAACTATTATCCGAGCCATCTAAAAGGCCCTTATCTATATCGTTTGAGCTATATTCATCGCTTGTTTCTTCGGTTTCTTCATCACTGCTCTCGTCCATTTCCAAAAGTGGATTTATTTCCAACTCCTGCTGAATGGCGGCTTCCAATTCCAAAGAATTCATCTGCAAAATTTGAGAGGTAATTATCGTTTGGGCAGATAACTTTTGGTCTATCTGCATTCCCTGAGATATGTTCATTTGGACGGGCATATTTATTTTCCTTCTTGGGCGCGTTTTTTAGCTTTGCTTCTAGCCGTTTCTCTAATCAGATGAATATTTTTTAGGCTGATCATGCTTTTTCGTTTGCCGTTTTCGTCATAAATTTTTATGCCCCTGCTGTCTATGCTGCTAACAAAAGCTTGCAGCGAAGAACGCAGACTATCTATATCATTCACTATTTCTTTTTTGTCTAGCAAAGCCACAGTGACAGGGCTGCTTTCAAATTGGATTATAATTTTGCTCAGGTTCTCTATGGCTTCCCTAACAGACAAAATTATTTTACTCGCAGATTCCACGCCATCTTTTGCCTGAACCCTGATGGTATCCAATGATTTGTCTATTTTGCTGCTCGCATCTGAAATTTGCTCGGCATAATCGGAAACCTTATTCAAAGCCCCCATAGTTTGATTTTCAACGGTATTTATAGCCTTAGACAAAGCATTTAGCACGTCTTCGCATTCTTCCATAATATCTTCTACTTTCTTTTGCAAAGGGGGATTTTTTTCATCGCCTGTGTGCAACACACGAATAACATCCATAAGGGCAGCAACCTGTTTTCTCGCAACATCGGTGAGAGCCAAAATCTCTGCAAAGCCAGGTTCAAATTCCCCGTCAAAAACATAATCTTTGGGCACAAGTTCCCCATTTTTTCCAGGCTCCACCACAATGCTGCGGCTACCCATAATATTTGGGCTAACATTTCTGAATCTGGTATCTTTGCGAAAAATCCTGGGTTCGTCTAGACTTATCTCAACAAGGGCTTTATCGTTTGCCTTGATAATGGAAACAATATGGCCTATAGCAAAGCCTCTTATGGCAACAACATCTCCGTTTTGCAAAGCCCCCATTTCTGAAAACTGCACCAATACCACATTTCTCGCTCTTCTTTCACTTTGCCATATTGAAAAAGCTATGTATGCAATAACCAACAATACAACAGCTATTGTTAGGCTTCCTATGAGCTTTTCGTTATTCATCCTTTCCTGTTAATTTTTTTCTTTTCACCAAAAACACTGCACCGACCATCGCAGAAAGCAAAATAAAACCAACCAGCTCAAACAAAATGAAATACCCGCCAGGCATATTCATGGAAATTCTATAACTGGTATCAAAGAGGTGTTCAGAAATCATGGCAACGCTTCCGGCAACAGCTTCTGGGTTTTCTTGCAAATGCGCTTTGCAAACAGCAGAGAGCAAAAGCAACCCACCGCACAAAACCGCAAAAACAGAACTAGCACCAAGCCTATCCATTCTCGGCAACCTTGTTTCCCTTGCTCCGTTGAGCACCATAATCACAAAAACTATGAGCATCATAACCGCGCCTGCATAAACCAAAATTTGCAAAACGCCTAAAAAGGTGCTGTGAACAAGGGTGTAAATACCCGCAAGCGAAAGCATATTGAGCACAAGAGCCATTGCGCCATTTATAGGGTGCTTTGAAATCAAGAGCGCAAAAGCACTTGCAAGGCACACCGCCGCAAACAGAACAAAGAGAATTGTTAAAAACATATTAACCTGCCTTAGATAGCTTTTGCATATTTGCTATGAATTTTTCCCGCGAGTCGTGCACAAAGGAAGTTACCCCCGTGTCCATTCTTATGGCATCTGCTGGGCAAGCCTCCACGCAAAGCCCGCAAAACACGCAAGCCAAATAATCTATTTCAAATCGAACCGCCTGTTTTTCCACTTGCCCATTTGGAGATTCCCCGCCGTCCACCCTAATGCAACGTGCCGGACAAGCGGCCGCGCACATTCCGCAGGCAACGCAACGAGGCGAGCCATCTGCCCTTTTAAGCAGGCGGTGCATTCCGCGATAGTTTTTGGGTATGGGTGTTTTTATGGTTGGGTACGGAATTGTTGGCAGGGTTTCGTATTTGAAAAGCCCACGCAAAAAATGCCGCAAAGTGGTGAATAAACCACGAATTGCTTCGGGAACATAAGATTGCACCCAGAGCGTTCTTTTAGGATGTTGAATTATACGAGGCATAATGGGTAATATAGGAAATTTGAGAAATTTGTATATTTAAAGTATGAATGAAACTTTTAATGGCGATTTGAGCCAAAAAGACTTTGAAAAGTCTTTTTTTACAAGCAGTGGCTATAAAGAATACGCGAATAGTTTGGAGTATTCTCATAATTCTCGTATGCGACCAGATAATCAAGATATTTTTGACTGGCTAATGGAAGATAAAGAAAGTATGGAAAAAGGTGCTATTGGCGAAACAATAGTAGAAACATTGCGTTCCTTAAAGTAATTTATGGCTAATAAACCAGAAGAGTTCCCTCAGTTTTCCGTACTTTCTGAACAGATAATAAACGAAAGAACTAAAAAACTAGCAGCCTATATGTCTAGCATTCCGCAAATATTAGGAATTTCAGACATACAAGTTAATTCTAAAAGCATTGCCCAAATTATAGATAAAGTTGAAAAACGTAGAATATATTTCCATATATTCCATAATGGTATGAAAATGGGAGAGTTAAACGAGTTTGCTCTTTACTGTTTTTGGATATTAAAACTTTGTCCTTTTAAACATCCTTCTGTTGATAACGGAGAGTTAAATGCAAAAATTTCTCTTAGACTTTTTATAGATGTTATATATTCAGTTGCTCTAAGGCAAAATAAAAAAGCTAATCTAGAAAGCAAAATTATTCAATCAATTTATTATTCATTTCGCTTCCGAGATTTGAGCAAAGAAGCCATAATGCTAATGGCAGAGGGTTTGATTTTTTAAACGATCAGTGATTTACCCTTTCTTCTTCTTGTTATGCAACATTGCTGTATAAAGAGTGATTTTTGAATCCTCTTCTTTCTTTTTCTTTTCGTCTGAGCCGAGCAAGCCGTCTAAGATACTTATGAATGCAGTCCAAATGAAATCCATTTTTTAATCTCCTTTTGTTTATGGTGAATTTCAATCTTATCCAATTATAAAAGTTCCTTATTTATTTTTAGAATGGTTGCATTCCCTATAATAACTTTGGTCTTTATTCCAAATGCCTCTGTTTGCCCATAGCAAAGCCCTCCTATATCAACTATATTCCTGCGTTTGAGTTTCGCAATCGCTTTATTATTCCATTCGCTATCTGCTAAAAAAACTCTAATATCCCCTACTTTCTCTCTACTTACTTTACCCGTATATGGGTCTTTCATATTTACTTTATCCGTATATAGGTCTATGTAATTTCCAGAGGAGTTAGTTCCCATATCCAGTATTTCACCCGTTATTTGCATAGGAAGGGGACCTCCCTTATAAAAATTATTCATTACGATCGGTTTGTCTTTAAACATTTTATAAAAAGATTCAGCATAATAAAGTTCTTCTCCGTATGTTTTTTTATACTCTTGTTCCTTTTGTTCTTTTTCTGCTGCAGCAGCTTTATCATTTCTTTCTTTTATTTCTCTTGTTTCTGCTCTTATTCTATTTATATTAGCTTCCGCTGCAATTTCTGCTGCCGTTTTCTCTTTTTCAGGTGATTCTGAACACGCACATCTAACGATTAAAAATATTGGTAATAAATACACTGTTATTCCTAATAAAGCAAACCATACTGGAGGATCTTCCTTTTTTTCCTCCCCTTCTGTTTTTTGCTCACTTATTTCAGGGGCAACCTCTGTTTTCTTCGGTTCGGGTTTCGTAGTTTTTTTCTCTGGAATTTTTTTAGGTGCAGGTGCAGGTTTAGGTTCTTCTTTTTCGTATTCCGTTTTGTAAGAATCGGAAGCACCGCAATTAGGACATATTCTTAGTTCATCTCTGAATTTGGCGTGATCTATATAAGAGCCTCCAGTCTTTGTGGTAACAAGGGCAGCAAAAAACGATTTCAGTATTCCTGCTGCAATGCCGCCAGCAACACTTCCATACCACACATAACCGCAAAGCCTACAGGTTCTTTTAATTTTCATATTTTATATTTTCGCTTTAAACGCTCAACAAGCCCTTCAAGTTGTTCAATTCGTTTTCCAATAGGCGATTCCCTCTTTTCTTTCGTAGCTCTGCGAATATTGGCATTTATTGCCTTTTCAATGATAATAATTTGAGCATTGATGGATCTTGCTTGTTCGGCATAATTCAATTCCTCAAATGTTTTAGTATCATCTATATGTCCTCTTTTCATACGCTGTTCTCCTTTTGTTTGTGGTGAAATTCAATCCTTGATGCAACGGATACTTACAAAGAATCCTTGCAAGTCCTTTTCAATATAGCCCGAAGTGTCGAAAGAATAGATACAGTTCTGCACCCACCTCAGGAATGGAAGATCTGCACTCCACCAATCCGCGGTGGAGCCGACACCGCTGAATCCTTTAGTGTTGGCCTGGCCGCCTGGCAGGGCGGAAAAACCGTGGGCATCTGTGCCATTACTCGTAATACCCTTAAATATAGGTGCAGTACAACTATTCCATCCGCTTTTTGCTTTCAAATACTTTCCAGCAGTTTTGCTAGCGTAAGGGCTTTGCGTACCGTTGACACCATCTACATAACGTATTAGCTTATCCCACTCCGCATTGTTTGGCAAATGCCAACCAGAAGGACAAGCTTTCTTTGCAGTAGCCAAATCATATAATCTTCCGTATTTTGTGCAATTCTCAGGCTTATTGTCATAACACTTGCTGCCTGCAATGTCATAATTCAAATTTTCAGCCATCCAAGTTTGAGTGCCAATCCTTACCGTCTTACCTTTGTATTCAACGCTATTGCCGCCGCTTTCTTTCGGTGCTTGTTCTTGTGTTTGTGCTTGTTCCTGCACCGCTTCGTCCTTTTTGCACATCTTCGGTACAATAACGGCAATAATAACGAGAAGCATAATGGCTACGAGGCAGCCATTAAAAATTTTTTTCATACGCTGTTCTCCTTTTGTTTATGGTGATATCGTGGAATGTTATCCACAAATTGTTTACAACCTGTTGATAATTTGTTAAGAAATCTTTGTAAGTCCCTGCAATATAAGAACTTACAGGGGGGGGGGGGGGGAGGCAAATAAAGCAAGCCTGCCCAGCGAGCATTCTTGCGTTTATGGTTTTGAGAACTAAATTTGCCATTCTTGGTAGTAAATATAGTAATTTTTTTTGAAAAGAGGAAAAAAATCTGCAAAATTGGGAATTTTTGTCAAAATAGAGCTTGTGGGGGAGGGTCTATTAAGCCGTTTTTATATATTATGCTGAATGAGCCAACTCTCCTTCAAATTATTTTGCATAGAAAAATATGCCGATAAAAAGCATATCCCCAGCAATGAGGTGTATAAATTATTTGAAAGCAAAGGCATTTTGCAAATGCTAGACGAAGACTACGATATTCTGCACGGGCACGGATTTGACTATATATTATGCGACATTGAGAAAATTTTGGAGAACAAACTATGATACTTTATCACGGCGGAACAGATATTGTTAAAGAGCCAAAAATCATTTTAAATGAGCAAGGCAGAGATTTTGGCTTTGGTTTTTACGCAACTGGCATTTATGAGCAGGCTTTGAAATGGGCAAAGCGGCAAGCACGTATTCGCCAAAAGCAAGCAATTTTAAATGTATATGAATTTGACGAGGATAAGGCGGCAAAAAATTTAAATTTTAAGAAATTTACCGATTATTCCCTTGAATGGCTTGAATTTATTGTGAATAATAGAGCAAATTTGCAATTTAGGCATAGTTTTGATATTGTTTTTGGAAAAATAGCCAATGACGATGTTGGGGAAACAATACAAGCAGTTGTGGATGGGCTTATGCCTCTTGATTTTGCTTTGCAAAAACTAACTTTTATGCAGGCAAATAATCAGTATGCTTTTTGTTCCGAGAAGTCTTTATCTTATATAAATTTTTCTAAATTTCAAGCAATGGAGTAGAAAAATGTCGCACGGAACGATAAGAGCTGCAACGTTAAAAAAAACTATGCAAATTATAATGGAGCATTTTAATTGCACAGAAAACGAGGCATTGAAAAAATTTTACGAATCTCATATAGGAGCGTGTTATGCAGATGATAGCACCGGATTATACGGGCAAAGTGCTTTTTATATTGCCAGTTTGTATTTAAATGAGCAGCATATATGAAAATCTTGCAACTACAAATAGCAACTCTCCTATTGTTGGCGTGTTTCGCTTTTACGCAAACTCAGGAAGTGTATTTGGCAAGGGCAAATCAAGACCCAGATCACAAATGGGTTGATTCTATAAATTCAAATAGGTTCACAGTTTGGTATAGCAAAAAAGCAGAAGACCGTGCTAATATAACCGAGCAGCAAGCGAAACAAGCACTCAGCGAGTTGGAAAAAATATACGATATCTATATATATCAAGTAGGGTTTCAGCCTCCTTATGCAGCAAATGCCACCAAATATAAAATGGGCGTTTATGTGCTGCGAGAAGGTGAAGGATATGCTTTTGGCGGAGCAATAGGCAACCCCAGGGGCCCCGGAATGTGGCTTTCTTCTAATGCGGTAAGCGATAATTGGGTGCTCGCCCACGAGTTTATGCACGGCCTTCAAGCGATGTCGGGAGGTATGTCGGGCGGAAGCACAGAGCAGGCAACCAATTTTGTCGGATGGTTTCACGAGTCACACGCAAATTTAATGCCGCACCAAATATATCCAACCGAAGTGCATTATTGCGCAGAAATGTACACACGCACTGCTGAACTTTATTTGGGCAGCACTCGAAACCGCTATTGCAACTGGCAGTTTTTTGAATACTTGATGGATAAAAAAGGCATTCAAACGGTAAATGATATTTGGAGCAAATCTGCTGGTGTTAGCGGAACAGACCCTTTCTTGGAAATTATGCGGCAAAACGGTCTTAGCCAAGAAGAATTTGGGGATATGTTCGGAGATTTTGCCACCAAAGCCGTAATTTGGGATATGAAAAGAGGTTCCCTGCTTTTTCGCAACGCTTTCAACAAGAACTTGGGTTCTCCCGATGAGCGATACAAACGCCCAAGATATACTTATTTGGAAGCCCTTGACGGAGACAATGCAGCAGATAACCGCTATGTTGTTCCTTTCGCCTTTGCACCTCAACGCTATGGCTTCAATATAATCCGCCTCTATCCCGATAACACCCGTTCCGTAAAGGTTCGCTTTAGGGGAGATGTCCAAACAAAAAACAACATACCCAATTACAAAAGAGTGCTGAATCAGGAACCCCTCGCAGCAAATCTCCCCGATGACCCAGGCTCCGACTGGCGTTATGCTTTGGTTGCCGTAACAGGGAATGCAGCAGCGACAGGCGGCACAGTAACGGCGCGTTACAGCCCGCTCATGAGAGCCTCAGACGGCAATCCCGATGTTTCTATGAGCCTGCAAAGCGGAGAAGACCAAGTGTATTTGGTTGTGGCTGCTACTCCTACAAAGCACCATAAAATAAGCTGGGACCAGTTTTATTACACAATATACCGTTTCCCATATATGGTGGAAATCACAGGGGCAAAACCGGAAGGTTTCCAACCCATAACCAACCCTGCGGGGGCTTTGCATAGCAACGGTGGCGGCTTTGTGCAAACCGGAGCATCTGTGGATGCAACCGCTTATGTGGGACCTTATGCACGTGTTTTAGGCACCGCGCAGGTGAAAAACAAAGCGCGCATAGAAGGGCACGCGGTTGTAAAGGGAAAAGCTCAAGTTCTAGGCAATGCCATTGTAAAGGATTATGCCTTGGTCGCAGGCGGCTCTGTTTATGATTCCGCTGTTATTGCCGAGGGAGCAAATATATGGGACGGGCAAATTTACGGAAATGCACTGATTAACGGCGCTCCAAATATTGTGAACGCCAATGCAAAAATCTATGGAAACGCGCGAATCGGCGGAGTGGTTTTGATAGACCAGCCCCTTGACCTTTCGGGCACAGCGCAGCTTTTGGGAGATGGCGAAGTATATAACATAACCGCAACCAAAGGGGTATTCTTTGGCATTGTTGAGGCTTCAGCAATAACAGATAATCAGCAGGGCGCAAACCGCTCCGCAGAACCAGTGGAAGTAACCGCCCCGAGGTCTATGAAATGGGTGGATCCGAGTTCTTCCTCTTCGGAAGAGCCGACCAAAATTCATATAGCCTCTAAGGGAACCGAGTGGTCTTATTTGAATAAGCACGGTATTTTCAGCTACAATTTGGGCAACTACTCCTCCGCAAATCTCAAAATTTTTGACAGCTCTGGAAAACTGCTAAAAACAATACGGCTAAATGAAAAACAGGGCACAGTGGACACGCAGATAAATGCTATGCGAATTTTATTCTGGAAAGTTTACTATATTCCCTAACATGAGCAATACACCCATTAATGTTACCGTCAGGCACTTGGATGAGCCGGCGTCTAAATTCCAGACTGTTATTCAAAACGAGCTTGGCAAGCTGGAAACCATTTTCCATAAGGTTACCGATTTTACTGTGGTTGTGGAAGGCATTTCAAAAATTGCAAATGGCATTGAGCTAAAACGCAAGGTTGAAATAACCGCCAGCGTAAAAGGACACTCGCCTTTTGCAGCTTCTGCCGAAGAAGAGAACTTTGGCAAGGCTCTGGATGTGGCTATTTCAAAAATAAAGGCACAACTTTTAAAACTGCACGAAAAAGCCAGCGACCACAAGGGCATTCCAACATCTGAAATAGCAAAATAAATGCGTTGCGAGCATTTTAATGCCTCTTCTGGGCAGTTAAGCGCTCGTGTTTGCGGAAATGGCTTTGAACGGCTCTTGCACAGCGCACTAGAGCCAGAACAAGAGAGAAACTGGTTCAGGCCAAATTCCCTTGGTGGAATTATTTTTGCCTTTGGCACAGGTCTTGGTTATCATTTGGAGTTTTTAAAGGATTTCCCAAAAAACGAAATTCCCCTCATAATCCTCTGCGATGCCTTTGCCGAAAACCTGAGTATTGTAAAAGAGAAATTAGCGGGTCAAAACGTAGCCTTGTTCAGCGATGACCTATCGCAATTTGGCAGCATATTCAAAAACAACAAAATAACCGTAATCCGCCACCCCGCCGCCGCCAGATACTGCACCGAACAAGCCGAATCCGCATTAAAAACTATACTCGCTTTGGCACACCACGTACGTACGGCCGCGATTAATCGCGCCCCTACTGATACCCCACTAGCTCTTCCCTTTGGCACGCATTTTTTGCAACAGGAAATATTAAACGCCCTAAAAGATTTGCAAATTCCCTGCATAACTCTCCCTCAACAGAGCAGAGACCCTAGCCAGCAGGAGTCCTTGCTCATGGAGTTGTTTCAAAAAAATACGCCTCGTCTTGTGTTAAGCGTAAATGCAAAAGGCATAGATTCTGAGGGAATTTTGCTCTCTGTTTGCAATAGGTTTTCTGTGCCTGTGCATATTTGGTTTGTAGATGACCCACGCCCCATAGCTTGTTTGTTCAGCAAGGAGCAGTGCAAAAACATAGTGGCTTGGACTTGGGAAAAAGCTTATATCCCGTGGCTGCTAGAAAAAAACTTTGCAAAAGCGGAGTGGCTCCCCCTTGCCGGAGATACGCATTTATTTTACCCGCAAAACAAAAAACCTATTTACGATTTGATGTTCACCGGTTCTGCCATAGCTGGAAATTTTTTAGACGATATTTGGAAACACGTTCAATACGACAAAGACGAAGCCTTGCCTATAGCGAAAAATGCCGCAGAGCAAATTTTGTCGCGAGAAATTTTTGCGCAGCAAATCCCAGCCGATACCAAAGCCGAAGCGTGGTTTGCCAGTTACTGCATACATTTAGCATCTGCCGAAAAGCGGCGTTTGTGTTTGGAACCTTTGCTCGCTTTGGGTTTAACTTTTGCAGGCGACCCGAATGGCTGGAAAAACTTATTTGGCAGCGACATAAAAACCCTCCCCGACATAGATTACCGAAGCGGCTTATGCTCGCATTATTCAAGCGGCAGTATTCACATAAACATAACAAGCTGCCAAATGCCCACCGCGGTAAATCAAAGAGTTTTTGATATTCCCCTTTGCGAGCGTTTTGTGATTAGCGATGAGCAAAGCGATTTATTTGAGCTGTTCCCAAAGGATGCAATTTGCGTAGCAAATTCTCCTGAGGAATATGCGGATTTGGTGAAATTTTATTTGAACAATTCTGCGGCAAAAGAAGAGATAGTAAAAAATGCGAGAGAGCATATTTTAAAAGAGCATTTATATGTGAAGAGGGTGTCTAAGTTAATCTCCTAATATTTTTCTATATTAAACTTAGTCCATCAAACTTAGTTCAGGAGTTTTATGCAGCAATACAACATTCACGAAGCAAAAACGCATTTGTCTTCTTTAATTGACAATGCCATAAAAGGCAATTCTTTTATAATAGCCAAAGCTGGCAAACCTGTGGTTAAGGTTGTTCCTTATTCTTTTAAAGAACCTAAAAAACAAAGAATAGGATTTTTGAAAGGCAAAATCTCCGTTCCTGCCGACTTTGATTCAATGGGAAAAGATGAAATAGAGAAGCTTTTTGAGGGAACTTTATGAAATTGCTTTTAGACACGCATTTGTTGATTTGGGCTGCATCTGGCACATTGCCACAAAAAGCAAAAGAACTTATAATGAATGAAGAAAATATGCTTTTATTCAGTGCGGCAAGCATTTGGGAAATTGTGATTAAAAACGGCTTAGGCCGTCAGGGGTTTCAGGTTGATGCTTATATGTTGCACAATGGGCTTTTGAATAATGGCTACACCGAAGTTGCTGTTGATAGCTATCATTCCTTATTCACAGGAAAATTGCCTTTGATACATAAAGACCCTTTTGATAGAATTCTTGTTGCACAAGCACAAGCGGAAAAAGCAACTTTGCTAACTTGCGATAAGATTTTAACAGATTATCCTTGTTCGGTGATTTATATTAAACCGTTTAAAGCGTAAATTTGCTCCGTTACCCATTTTTCAACATTTAAGCCGTATTTTTGAAAAAATAATGACAAAAGTTTGCATTCACCCTTGACAAAAAACATAAAAATATGTATATTAATATTGCATAAACCAATAATAGGAGTTTTATATGAACAGAATTAGATTTTTCTCAAAAATCACTTATACGGTAAGCATTTTACTTACTATGGCATTAACCCTCAGTTGTTCTTCTGACGACAAAGACAACTCATCTTCAGTTATATTTGCATGCCAATATCATTATTGGGGGATGTGCGAGGAGTATACTAAATTTAAAAACAAAGGGACTGAACAAGCAGCAAAAGATGGTTGTGGAGATATGGATGGTGATATTGTGAGTAAATGCCCAAGAGACAATGTTAAACGAGTGTTCAGATCCAGAGAATGATGGCACTGAAGACAATGCGGTTTTTATTTATAACGGTTATATCTGGCAGACCTATAAGAGAGAAGATGGAGGAAATATAAAATGCAGTGATCTTGATGATGTTTTCTATGATTTAATTTATGGTGACGATGACTAAGAAGGAGGTTACTATGAACAAAATTAGATTTCTCGCCACCTTGGTATTTATGTTTATCATAATTGGATGTGCCAACCAAAAATTTCTTATGGAAAACAAGGATCCAGGTATTCCTACATACGAAGGAACAAGTCATTTTCTTTTTTATGCCATTGGGCAAACGAAGAAAATAAATCCCGATGAAGTATGCGGTTCAAAAGGAGTAACTGCTGTAGAAACAGAAGTCACTGTTTTAAACGGCTTGTGCCAGGGTATTACATTCGGTATTTATTATCCGATGACTTATAGAATATATTGTAACAAAGAATAAAAATCAAACCCGCTCAATCCCATACTCCTTAGGTCCTTAGGGATTGAGCGGAATGAATTGAACTAATATTTTTCTACATTAAACTCCCTTTAGGAGTTCTATGCAGCAATACAATTTTATATATCATCAGTATGAAAGTAGTAAACAATCTCCCCGAAGATATATTAAGGCTCATGAATATTATCATTATATTATTGTGTTAAATCTATATTAAATTCAATTACTTCGGGATTCTCCTCAAATTTCAATTTGGTCTTGAGATCTTCATAAAATTCCAATTTGGTTTTGAAATCTCTAACAAATTTTTCAAGAAATTCTTGATCGTTTGTACATTTAATTTCTCCTCTTAAAGAAGAAGCTTCGTCCTTTAAAATTTGAAGTTTCATACCTAATTCAACAGAATTCTCACATCTAATTAAAAGATTTTTAGAAAACGAGAAATCTCGTTTTCTTGTATCTTGTCCATCTCTGAACATTCTAACATAGTCCACCGCTCGTTTTTTAAGATGTTCCAATAATTTAATGACATCATCTGTTCTTCCATCTGGGATAGTAACTTCTTCTTTAATATTACACTCATTATCATTATTTTCCCTGATAATTAATTTAATATCATCAAGGTAATACTTCTTACCTGATGGGATGTAGAGTTCAGATAAAGATTTTCGCCCCCATTCTTGAGTGTCATCTGCAACAATAAGAAGAAAAGCAAATGATCCCATATAGAGATGAAAAATATCCTTACAAGTATGGGTTGCAATTGCTCGCAATATCTCTCGCCTTATATAGAATTGTCTACGTTCTTCTTTGGTAAATTTATAATCCTCATTTATACTATAATCCGAATCTAAAAAATATGCGAGTAGTTTGTAAATTATGAGAGTACTTAAAATCCCATGATCCATTCTCTCAAGGGATTTCTGAAATTTAAAATAATATTTAGGTTGCAGCCTAGCAACATATTCCTTTTCAGTATTCTCGTTTGTGCTTACTTTTGTCATTTTAGTAATGAAACATCGTAGCCTAGCAATATATTCATTTTTTTTTATCATTTTAGAACTCATAAGACGTAGAATGAAATCATTCATATAATTTTGTACTCCATGAAATGACAAATCCATTGAAATAGTGGGACTTGTTACAAATAACGAAGCCATATTATGTGTTGTTTTTATTATCGCTTTTGCTCTCTCCAAGGGATAACCTAAGTCGTGAGTCAAAGCAATTATAGTCCAAATACTCAATTTTTCTTGTTGATTAAGATCAATTTTATCATCACGAATGGAAATACAATTTAAATACTCAGCCTTATATTTGACCATACAGTTAACCCCTGATAGCCAAACTCTAAAAACATGAACAATATGATCACGGTAAGATCGATTTGAACCATAAAGCATATTTTCAAATTCTTTATAACGTTTATAATACTCTTTTAACTCAGGCAAGCCATAGGCTTGAGGTTTCTTATCTTTTTTTTCTTCAAAAGGTTCACGAGGGTCGTGATATCTTAAGCATTTAATTGCTTTCTCTAATAGTAAGAGCCAAATATCATCAATTATATCAGAATGACGGAATATTTCATAAACCTTATCTTCATCCTTACACCCTGCACTACTAATTTCATTCATAAGGGATTTAATTTTATCTGTAACATCTTCATCCAACGGGTGATCACATTCTTGTTCCCGAAACAAAGCTAATACTTCTTCAGATACGCAATTATTCATCATGCTACAGTCGTCGTATTCATTAACCATTGTAGAAATCCTCTAATTTTATTGATTAATGTCAATATACAAAAATAAACGAAGAGTATGGAAGAAATTTAGTTAAGCCCTGTGTTTTTTTCTATATTTTGACATATATAAAAGAGGTTTGTGTTATCAACTATGAAGATTAGGCAACAAGTGTTTGATACGTATTGGAAGTTTGCTGCAGAAAGGCAGGAAATTTTCTTTAATCGCATATTAAATTATCCTAGACCTTGGACACAAGATGATATTTTGGAAACTCATAAATTTTGTAACGTTTATAGAGCAAGTGATAGGGTATCTCAATATTTAATTAAGCATATAATATACTCAGGAATAAAAAACGAAGAAGATGTTTTATTTAGAATTATATTATTCAAAATTTTTAATAAAATTGAAACTTGGCAATTATTAGAACGAGAAATAGGAGAAATTCGTTTGTCTAATTTCAATTTTGACAGATATTCACGAATTTTACAAAATTCCATTGACATTAATAATCCAATTTATACAAGTGCATATATGTCTTGTGCAAATAAATCTTTTGGATTTGAAAAAAAACATCAAAATCATCTTGCTTTGATAGAAAAAATGTTTATTGAAGACAAAATAGTTAAAACTATTTGTTCTTCTCATGATATGGAAACAGTATTTAAATCCTTGCAAAAATACCCATTAATAGGTAATTTTATGGCATATCAATTAGTTACTGATATTAACTATAGTGAAGTAGTTGATTTTAGTGAACAATCATTTACAGTCGTAGGTCCTGGCTCAGAAAGAGGTATAAAGAAATGTTTTTATGATATTGGCAATAAATCTTATGAGTATGTAATTAAATGGATGTGCGAAAATCAGAATAAAGAATTTGATAGATTAGGTTTAAAGTTTAAAAATCTTTGGGGGCGTCCATTACAATATATAGATTGTCAAGGATTATTTTGCGAGACAGATAAATATTGCAGAGCAGCTTTTCCAGAGTTGAAAAGTAATCGCAAAAGGATAAAAGCAAAATTCCAAGCAAATAATAAAGAAATAGATTTTTTTTATCCTCCTAAGTGGAATATAAATAATAGCGTAAAAGAAACAATGGCTTTGAAGATTAAAGTTCCTTTAAATAGGAATCAACAATTATTTTTCTAATTTTGGTAGTGTTCTATGATAAAATACAACAATGTTACCCAAGCGTTCTACTCTTCCATAGAGTACATAATGAAAAATGGCAAAACAATATCTGTTCGTGGAAATGAAACAAAAGAAATTGCCCCATATTCCTTTTCTATAGAGAAGCCATGGGAGAGGGTTTATTTGATGAAAAATAGAAAAAACAACATATTTTCTACCATTGCAGAAACTCTTTGGGTAATTGGAGGTAGAAATGATATGGATTATTTAAAGTATTATTTGCCAAGAGCTATTGATTTTTCAGATGATGGAAACATTTGGCGCGCAGGCTATGGTACTCGTTTACGAGATTGGAATGGAATAGACCAATTTAAAGAAATAGTAAACTTATTGAATTTTGATAAAAATAGTAGACGTGCTGTAATTTCTCTTTTTGATCCGGATAGAGATTTTATTAATAGTTTGGATATCCCTTGCAATAATTGGTTGCACTTCCTTATTCGTGAAAATAAATTATATTTAAATATTGCTATTCGTAGTTGTGATATAATATGGGGTTTTACAGGAATAAACTCTTTTGAATGGAGTGTAGTTCAAGAAATGATAGCTTATTGGACAGGGATGGATATTGGATATATGTCTTTTTTTATAAGTTCATTTCATTTGTACGAACAACATTATAATAGGGCAATTGAAATACAGAATCATTCTAAAATAAAAACGCTTTACGATTTTGGGATAAATCCTCCTAAGTTTTCTACTCCATTTTGCGAATTTGACAGAACAATGGAATATGTTTTTAATATAGAAAAGAAAATTCGTGAAAACATTGATGTTTTACCACAAATAAAAGAAATAAATGATGAATTTCTACGAAATTCATTACTAATGCTTTTATTGCATTTTTTATGGAAAAATAAAAAAGTGAATGTTATTCAAAAAATAATTGATGAATTAGATAACTGTGATTATAAAATTGCTGCAATAGAATTTTTCGTAAGAAATAAAATGATAGAAAAACCTCTTTCTTATAATGATTATTTTAATTACTATTATGAAGAAACTGTACCAACAATAACTTTCTCAAATATTATTGAATGTTTGAAAGAATTACATAGAAAAAAGACATTGATTTACAAAGACAGCTGGAAAAAACATGGAGAAATATTGAGTGTTTTTTCCAACATTTCTAGGAAATATGACAGGATAGAGAATATATATATAAATCATTTTACAGAAACTTTTGATGAAAGTTTATTTGATACAATTGCAGATTTAGCAATTTATTCAATTAAATATTTCACTTTAATAGCAGAATTATATCCAAATGATTTTTATTCATATTTTAAAGAATATGTTCAACAACAAAAAGACATTTATAAAACGAATGATGGCTTTAATTTGCTGTGTGAAATTTTTAAAATCATATATTTTAAAGATGTTTGTCTTAATAAAATACAAGATGATTTCGTCTGTATTGAATTTATACGCAATGCATATTCTCAATTAGAGAAGTTAATTCTCTCTGACAATATAAAAAATAACATTGATAAATGCGAACATATTAAAACATTATCAATTGTTTCAATACATTTATTAACCTTAATGGGTTTGAAAGATAAAAGTAGTTTAGATAAATTCATTAACTATGTAAGAGGTATTTAATATGGATGATGTTTTTTGTGAGAGAATCTTAGAGCAAGTACTTGGCTCTATTGAAAATGGGAGTAAAAAATTTCTATTTTGGGGAGTCAACTCAAATACAATTTACATATTATCTAAGTTGGAGTGTCTAGGAATTCTCCAATCATTTGTGGTTGGTTTAATTGATAGTAATCCTGAAAAACAGGGGTTAGTTATAAACGCTATTAACGTATCATATCCAAGTGATGTTAAAAATATTGATTTTGATACGCTTGTTATTGCTTCTGATACAGATAAAGAAAAAATTCTATATGATTTTTTGCATAATGACAAAAGAATACCAAAAGTAATACTTGCCGGTAATAAACATTTACAATTTCAAAATAAAGATTTTCAATCTATAAAAAATTCTTGTCTAGTAAAATCATACGCAAATGGATATGCCAATACTTTAATTCATATATATCAATCAATTGAATATCTATTTAAAAATAATCTTAAAGGTGATGTTGCTGAATTTGGAATTTTTAAAGGAGGGACATCTGTTTTTATCGCAAAAGTATTAAAGCATTTTGGTTTTAATGATATTAATATGTATGGTTTCGATATTTTTGAAGGATTTCCTAAAAGCAAACATTTATTTGATTTGTACTCTAATGTAGATTGTGAATTTAAGGATTTTAATTTAGTAGATAAATATTGCAAAAATTTTGATATTGAAGTTATAAAAGGGGATATATGTGATACACATATCTTTTTAGAAAATAAACAATTAATGCTCTCTTTTTTTGACACTGATAATTATTCTCCAAGTCGTAAAGCACTAGAAACGTGTTTTAAACAAACCATTAAAGGTGGCATTTTTGTTTTTGACCACTATACTACTGAAGAGAGATTTATTTATACTATTGGAGAAAGATTAGCTGCAAAAGATTTCTTTTTAGATAAGAATGTTTTTCATTTACATGATACAGGAATATTTGTTAAACTTTAAAAGAACATATTTATTTTTGTATTTTAACATTAAGATAATTAACTTAAAGGAGAGAAATATGAATAAAATCCCTATTTTTATTTTGTATCAACATGATGATGAAAATTATATTAAAGAATTCAAAGCAAGATTTGACGAACGTTTCGAAATTCGGTCTAGTTCAATCGTTAAATCAGATGCAAATATCTCAAATATTAATTGGGCTCGTATGGTTATTGTTTTTATTGGTAATAAAACTAAGAATAGCGATTGGGTAAGAGAAATTGAATACGCTAACTCGAAAGGTTATCAAATTATTATAATATATTTACCGGGAGCAACGGAAGCTGATAATCCGCCATGTTTGGAGGACTATTCAGATTCTTTTGTTAACTGGGATGATGAACAAAAAATTATTGACGCAATAAACGGAATAATTGTTTCTGATGGTAGTGATGGAGAAGCTAGACCTTCTATTGGAGGCAAAAGAGATATTTGCTAATGGCAATATTTTCCTATGTCCTAGTAAGAGATTACGGTTTTGCGCCAAACCCGTTTTATGCAGTTTGTACTTTAGCAACTTGCAAACCATTGATTCGCGGTAAAGCATGTGTAGGTGATTGGGTATTAGGATTTGGTTCATGTGCTAATCGTACTGTTATGGGTAAACTCATTTACGCTATGAAAGTTGAAATGAAATGTACTTTTGATGAATATTGGAATGCTCCAGAATTCCAACGTAAAAAGCCTGTGATGAATGGTAGTCTCAAGCAAAAATATGGAGACAATATTTATCACCATGGAAAAAATGGAGAATGGATACAAGAAGATTCGCATCACAAAAATGCTGATGGAACTATAAATGAAAAAAATTTAAATAGAGATACAAAAAAAGATTGTGTATTAATTTCAAGACAATATTGGTATTGGGGAAAAGATGCAATACCAATTCCTGACACATTACAAGAGTTGGTAAAAAAAGGACGAAATCATAAAGAAAAAAAATCATTAATACTAGAGAATACGTTAGAAAAATGGCTGCATTCTTTCAAAGTGAAAGGATATATTGGTAAACCCGCAAAATTTTCAGGAAAATTTGAACGTTATGACGGAGACCTATCTTAAAAACGAGTAAATGATGATGAAAGAGACTAATTGACAGCAAAGACCTTGTTATAAATTAGCTTGATAACCGCTGAAACTTTTTATATTAAACTTAGTTCAGGAGTTTTATGCAGCAATACAACATTCACGAAGCAAAAACGCATTTGTTCTCTTTAATTGACAGAGCCATAAAAGGCAATTCTTTTATAATAGCCAAAGTTGGCAAACCTGTGGTTAAAGTAGTTCCTTATTCTTTTAAAGAACCTAAAAAACAGAGAATAGGATTTTTGAAAGGCAAAATCTCCGTTCCTGCCGATTTTGATTCAATGGGAAAAGATGAAATAGAAAAGCTTTTTGAGGGAACTTTATGAAAAAGCAACTTTGCTAACTTGCGATAAGATTTTAACAGATTACCCTTGTTCGGTGATTTATGTCAAACCGAAATTCACCTATCAATCTCAGGTATAACCGGATCAAGCGTTGCCATTATTGTAACCAAATCAGAAACTTTATGCCCCTTGCTCATCTCGTTCAATGACATCAAATTTGCAAAGCTCGGGCTCCTAGTGTGGATGCGGTATGGTTTGTCGCCTTTGTCTGCGATTATGTATGTGCCATAAATGCCTTTTGCTGTTTCTGTTTGAGCATAGTAGCTGCCAGCCGGAAGTTTATAGCTCGGTGAGGGCTTGGAGCGGTAAGGGCCGCTTGGGAATTTCTCTATGCACTGCTCCAAAATTTTCATGGACTCGTAAATCTCTTGCATACGCACAACATAGCGGGCATAGCAGTCGCCCTCGGTTGCAACGGGAATGTTGAAATTAAAGGAACTGTAAATTGAATAAGGGTCATTTTTGCGAACATCGTAATTCACTCCGCTTGCCCTTAAAACTGGACCGGAACAGCCTAGCGCAACAGCCCTTTCTTTTGAGAGAACCCCTATTTTCTGCGAGCGAAATAGCACTATCACATTTTTGGAAAGCAGAGTTTCGTAATCTTTCATTGTGGGTTTCATGTGTTTCAAAAAAGCCTTAACCCTTGGAATGAAGGTATCTGGAACATCCTTAGAAGAGCCGCCGGGTCTAAAATAATTCATAGTCAAACGCTGACCGCACACCTCTTCAAAAATATCGTGGATCATCTCGCGTTCTTTAAAGCCGTAAAGCAATGCGGTTTGCCCGCCCAAATCGCCACCAAAGCAGGCGTAAAAAACCAAATGCGAGGCTATGCGGTTGAGTTCGCAGAGCATAACCCTTATATATTCGCCACGTTCTGGAACGCCAATGCCCATGGCTTTTTCTATCGCGAGGCAAACGCAGTGGTTGTTTTGGTGCGAGGTTAAATAATCTTGGCGGTCTGTTAGGTGAATGTATTGAATGTAAGTTTCGCTTTCTGCCTGTTTTTCCAAACCCCTGTGTATATAGCCAAAATGCGGCACAATTTCCACTATTGTTTCGCCGTCCAAACGCAAAACAAGCCTAAGCGCGCCGTGCGTGCTTGGGTGCTGAGGCCCCATATTTACAAAAAACTCCTCGGTGCTGCCAGCAAGAGGCGGCAATTTGAAACCTGGAGGCAGTGGCGTGTGAGTGGACATTATTGAGAATGTAGAAAATAATTTTTATACATTGGCAATTAAAACTATGCCAGCCGAACCCATCACTCGCACCCACTTGCTCCGCCTCTCCGATGCAGAGCTTCTGAGGCTTTGCGAAACGCAGGCCTATAGAGGTTCTGGCCCTGGCGGGCAGCATAGGAACAAGACTAATTCGGGGGTTAAGCTCAAATTGATAAATTTTGGCATTGAGACTTATTCCTGCGATGATAGGAGTGCGCATATAAATAAACTTTTTGCTTTGAAAAAATTGCGTATGAGAATCGCTTTGCAAATAAGGGAAGAGCCAGCTTCGCAAATTCCATTTGCTTTTCCCGGAACGGCTGGGAAAATTTCCGCAGACAATAAACTTTATCCTGAATTTATTGCAGATGTTTTAGATAGAGCAAAAGCGGCAAGTGGGGATTTGGGTGATGCAGCAAAAATGTGGGGACTGAGCAAAAGTGCTTTGAATAAAATTATCCTTGCAGATAAAAAAGTTTTGGAGGTTTTGAATAGCCTCTCTCACAAAAGCGAACCCAAAATCCTCAAATAGCTCTTATATCTCGCTTCGGAAATCTGCCCCTCTGCCATTCTTTTCAAAACAGCGCAGTCCGGTTCGCTTTGGTGTTTGCAGTCTTTGAATTTGCAGTCAAATACATCGCTTTCAAAAAAACCTGGGAAACAGCGGGCGAGTTCGTCTGTGCTTAGGTTCATAAGTCCAAGGGCGCGAATGCCTGGAGTGTCTATAACTGCGCCGCTATCAGGCAAATCCAAATAAGAAGATGCAACAGTTGTGTGCCTGCCCTTGCCGTCTTTTTTTCTGACCTCGCTGGTGTTTAGCAAAGCGTTTGGCACAAGTTTATTTATCAAAGAGGATTTTCCAACCCCGCTTTGCCCGCTAAAAACAGAAATTTTGCCATGCAGTTTTTCCTTCAATTCCTCTATGCCGCTGCCGCTTTCCGCACTTGTCAAAATGGTATTATCTGTTAGTTCAATAAATTCTCTAATTTCGCTCGGAATATTTTCCATTAAATCGCATTTATTGAGAATTAAAATAAAGGGCAAGTTGTTGAAATTCGCAGTTAGCAAAAAACGGTCTGCAAAGCCAAAATTGAAAGGCGGGTTTTCAAGGCTCATAACTATGGCAATCTGGTCTATATTTGCCGCCTGAACAAGCTCCTGACTTTCCCTTGTGCGTGGGCCTGGGCGAGTTAAAACGCTTTTGCGAGGTTTTAGCCCAATGATAAAATTTTCGCCAATAAGGGCAATATCGCCAACGGCTGGAAATTCCCTCACTTCTTCCACAGATTTTGCCAAATAAAACGCTTTTATTTCTTTTCCGCTTTGCAAACGAACTTGGCAAGAGCGTCTATGCACAGAAAGCACAAGCCCGTACTCCTTTTGTTCTGCTAAAAAATTTTCTTCAAGAGGTTTTAATTTTTTTCTCTTTGCCTCTGTTTTGCCCTCTCTGCTCCATCTCTCTTTCAACGGCTTTTCGTCAAGAACTCCGCTGTGCATCTGCTGCATCGCATTGCCCCGTTTTTCGCGCCATTGTCTGCGTTTTGCGTTTTGCATTGTATTAAGTCATCGCTTCTTTCATTTTTTTAACGTAGTCGCTAACGGGTTTTGCGGAATCTTTTCCGTTTTGAGCTATGATTTTCACTATTGCGCTGCCAACAATAACTCCGTCTGCTATTTTGGAAATTTTTGCCGCCTGTTCGGGGGTATTTATCCCAAAACCAACCGCTAAAGGAACCTTTGACGTTTCTTTAGCAACATTTATAATGGAATCCAAATCTGTTTTTATTTCGCTGCGAATGCCCGTCACTCCAAGCGAAGATACAATGTATAAATAACCCTCTGCGGAAGCGGCTATTTTTTTAATTCGGTCTTCCGAAGTTGGCGCAACCAAAGGCACTAAATCTATGCCATGTATTGAGGAAAATTCGTGGACTTCTTCCCTTTCTTCATAAGGCAAATCTGGAATAATTATTCCGTCTATGCCAACTTCTTCGCATTTTGCAAAAAAAGCATCGTAGCCATATTTGAGAACAGGATTCATATACGTTAAAAAGACAAGAGGCATCTGAGATTTTTCCCTTATGCGTCCTACCATTGCAAAAATTTTGTCTGGAGTTGTTCCACTCGCAAGTGCTCGCAAATCTGCATCTTGAATCACCGGCCCTTCTGCAATTGGGTCGGAAAATGGAATGCCTAGTTCTATTATGTCTGCACCGGCTTTTACCATTTCAAAAACAAGTTCCTCTGTTGTTTGTAAATCAGGGTCGCCTGCTGTTAAAAAAGCTATAAAGGCTTTGCCCTTTTTAAAAGCGTGTTGAATTTTACTCATGCAAATTAACTCCTCTGTACTTTGCTATTGACGCAACATCTTTATCGCCGCGACCGGAAAGACAAATAATAACGCTTTCTGTTTTTGGCAAACTCGGCACGAATTTTCTCGCATAAGCAACAGCGTGCGAACTCTCTATGGCTGCGATAATTCCTTCTGTGCGAGCCAAATACTCAAAAGCCAAAACCGCTTCTTCGTCTGTAACGGGAACATACTCCGCCCTGCCGGTATCGTGCAAATGCGCGTGTTCTGGGCCAATGCCCGGGTAATCCAAGCCAGCGGAAATTGAATACACTTGCGCAATTTGCCCTTCTGAATTTTGGCAAAAATAAGATTTCATTCCGTGGAAAATTCCAATTGCCCCTTTTGCTATTGTGGCTGCGTGTTTGTCCGTTTCAATGCCAAGCCCTGCCGCTTCGCAACCTATCAGCTTAACGGATTCATCTTCTATAAAATGATAAAAACTTCCCATCGCATTTGAGCCGCCGCCAACACAAGCGATAACCGCTGCTGGCAGCTTGCCCTCTTTTTCCAAAATTTGCGCCCTAGCTTCGCGACTTATAACGCTTTGAAAATCCCTGACAATCATCGGAAACGGATGAGGCCCCATAACCGAGCCAAGCACATAATGCGTGTCTGCAACTCTGGAAACCCATTCCCGCATTGTTTCGTTCACTGCATCTTTTAATGTTTGTGTTCCGCTTTCAACAGCATTTACCTTTGCGCCCAATAATTCCATTCTATAAACATTTAATTTTTGCCGCTCGGTATCTTCCTTTCCCATAAAAATTTCACATTCCATACCGAGCAAAGCCGCCGCCGTTGCACAGGCAACCCCGTGCTGACCAGCACCCGTTTCTGCTATAACGCGGGTTTTGCCCATTTTTTTTGCCAAAAGAACCTGCCCAAGCACATTGTTTATCTTATGCGAACCGGTGTGGTTCAAATCTTCCCTTTTCAAATAAATTTTTGCCCCACCCAAATCCTCGCTCATTTTTTCCGCATAATAGAGCAAAGAGGGTCGTCCGGCATAGTTATTCAAAAGAGATGTGAGTTCCGAGTTAAAATCCTTAACTTCTTTGTAATGCAAATACGCTTTTTCAAGATGCTGAATCTCGTTCATCAAGGTTTCTGGAATATATTGCCCGCCGTGAATGCCAAATCTGCCATTAGTCATAGGGGTAAGTTAGAAAATTGTTATTTCTATCTTATTCCTATGGCGCAAACCGCTAAAAAAAAGGTTTACATAGAAACCACAATACCAAGCCTTATTACTGCAAGATTAAGCGGGGAGATTGGTGTTTTGTTCCGTCAACAAAAAGCGATGGAGTTTTGGGAAAATGAGAGACATAAATACGATTTATATGTAAGCCTATACGTTATAGAAGAATGTGCGAAAGGTGATGAAAAAGCAGCTAAACGAAGATTGGAATTAATTAAAGACATTCCGCAAATCCCCAAGTCAAAAGAAACGGATGAACTGGCAGAAGAATATTTTGCGTTTCTGCAAATTCCGCCAAAAGCAAAAACAGACTGCTCACATTTGGCAATATGCGTAATTAATAAAATTGATTTTCTTTTAAGTTGGAATCTCACTCATTTGGGGGATAGTGCTTATGGTAAAACGTATGAATATAATATAAGGCGTAATTTATGGACTCCGGGTTTGTTGGATCCTGATACGTTTATGAGAAAAATGAAATTGGAGGAAGCAGAAAATGGATAATCACTACGAAGACCCAATAGAAGAAGTTTATCGTATTCGCCAAGAGCTTTTGGAGGAGTATGGTGGGATAAAAGGGTTGAATAAACACCTTGATGAGGTTCGTCCAAAATATGAGGCGATGGGTTTTAGGTTTTTAACCGAAGAAGAATGTAATGAGCTTAGAAATAGGCATTAGCATTTAATACCTCACATTGAAAGCCAACCCAACAGCGGGTGTTCCGTCTCTTGGGACTATTAGGGGGTCAATGGAAAGGGAAAAATAATCAACAGTTTTTTCATAATCATCATCTTTGATATTTAACGCTTTTTTCAATGTTTCATTGTATTTGCTTTGATGATAAAATGGGACTATCAAACCTATAAGACGGCTCGTACCTAGAATAACAACACTTATCTGCTGATACGTATAAATCTGCTGATGCGAACCATACAGATAAGCATAATAATTAATTGACCAACCAATTACGTCTGAAATAGATTGTATAATTCCAAGAGATATATCTCCCTGTATATAACTACCTACTCCAAGCCCTGGCAAAACATTAAGCGCAGCCCAACCTGTAGCATATTTCTTTCTATTTTCCTCGTATAAAGCTTCTTTATAAAAAGAGGATAAATAAAAAGATTCTTTTTTGATTTCTTCTTTATTCTTTTCAACACCATTTTTAATTAAATATGCCACATATTCTTCATTACCTTTAACTATAGGAACCACGGATTTTACAGGAGGAATATCTTGGGGAGCAGAGGGAGCAACTGGTGTAGCTACTACAGGAGGTGGTACAGCCTTTTTTACATTAGATGTGTTTGGCATTTTTTTGAACAAATCGGTGGCTTTTTCGTTTATGATGTCTCGCAAGCCGTATATATCCTTTGAATCGCCCGTAAACGAGCCTATCAAATTTCCACTTTTGACACTGTAGAGTTCTACCTTGATAGTTAAATCTCTGCCAAATCTCCCTATCCGCCCTTGCGCCACGTAATCTGCACTAACCATTCTGCCAAGCTCCGCAAGGCAGCTTGATTCATTGCATACCTTAACGGCACGTTCCTGTGAACCCAGAAAAGCAACTATGCTTTCTGTAGTCATAACGCCGTATTGCTCCTTTGGCAAAACATTAACCGCCGTTTCGCGCAGCTTGTCGGTTAGGTAAGCTAAATCGTTAAAGCCTATGGAATCGTTGTTGTCCAGCGTTTGGATTATGGCTAAAACCGCTCTTGCTGTGCGTAGGCGGTGAGAGCGAAAAACAAAAGAATGAATGATATTTTGCAATTGAGGGGCATATTCGCTATGCAATATAGAAAATTCTGCCTATCAGGTTCTTTTTTTCACATTTTTCCTTGTACATCGGGCGAATTTTTTTCTATATTTTACCCTTCACAAATTAAACGGAGAGCCAATGCCCTGCGGAAGAAAAAGAAAAAAGAGAAAGATTGCGACTCACAAGCGTAAAAAACGCCGCCGCCGCGACCGTCACAAGAAGAAACTTCGCTAAAAGGCTCTTATGCCTCAGGCTGTGGTTATAGCCACCGGAAATGCCGGCAAAGTAAGTGAGTTTTGTGCTATCCTCAAAGATAGCGCGTTTTCTTTTTTGGCATCAAAAGATATAGGTTTTTTCAAAGAAATTGAAGAAAATGCGGATACTTTCAAATGCAATGCCGAAATAAAGGCTCGCGCTGTTTTTGAATACACATCTTCCAAAGAAGAATATAAAGACCATTGGGTAATAGCAGACGATTCGGGCTTGGAGGTGGAGAGCTTGGAGGGCAGGCCTGGGGTTTTCTCTGCTAGGTATGCAGGGGAAAATGCCACCGCCGCAGAGCGATACACAAAACTGCTAAAAGAAATGAAAGGCAAAACCAACAGAAACGCAAGATTTGTGTGCTGCCTTTGCCTGATTATTCCTAGCGGTGAAATGGAATTTTTTGAGGGAGAGTGCAAAGGCAAAATTTTAACCGCGCCGCAAGGAACTGGCGGTTTTGGCTACGACCCTGTTTTTGTTCCAGACGGTTATACCCAAAGTTTTGGTTGCATGAGCGAAGAAGAAAAAAATATTTTAAGCCACAGGGGTAGAGCCATAAAAAATATGTTGGCAAAGCTCAAAGGCAAAGGCGGCTTAATATGAAAGAATCCGCTTGGAACAGTGTTATATGGACGGCGATACAGAGCCTCAGCGACTTGCGTGAAAAAGAAAACAAGCATATATGCATAGATGAGATTTTTTTCGCCTGCGAAAAAGAACTGGGCAAATTGAAGGCACCGGAAAGAGAAATAAAACTCAGGCTTTTTGCCCTTGCTCTTTATTGCGATAAAGTATATAATTCGATTTTCTTCAAATCCGTTTTCTTTTTGCGCTTTGCAGATGCGCTTAATTTTTTGCATTTTGAACGCACAGCAGAAACTTTGATTAAAGAAAACAGCCTTGCTTTGGTGGTTTTTTGGACTGTTTTTAGATTATCCTTTGGAAATTCCGTTCCGCAAAACAGCTATATCCCCTTGGAAGAAAAGATGAGGAAAAAATCTTTGGAACTTGGGCTAAAAACTCAATCTTTTCGCAAATAAATATTTTGAAAAGAAAAAAGGCTCGTCTAAACGAGAATATTTCACGCCTTCTGAATTTGTTGCATTTGCAAATTTATTGCCACCCATATAAATGCCAACGTGGGTGACAGAATCTTTGTCCGTTTCGCCAAAAAACACCAAATCGCCTGGTAAAAGAGCTTCTCGCGGAATTTTAATTCCCAATCTGCTCTGCAACAAAGAAGTTCTCGGCAAATCAAGGCCGTATATTTCATATACTTGTTTAACAAAAGCCGAGCAGTCCAAGCCGCTGTTGTCGTTGCCACCCCATACATAAGGAATGCCCAAAAAATCTTCAATGCGTTGTTCAAGTTCCACAGGATATTTGAAATCCTTTGCCATATTTCCCCATTCATTTTTCCCTGAGAAATAATATTCCTCGCCGCCTTGTTTTCTTGTTTTGGCAGCGCAAGAAAATAATAGCAAGCAAAATAAGAGTGATGCGAACTTAAAAACTATTTGCCGAAAGAAAATCATTTGCAAACTCCCTAGCCATATCTTCTATTTCTGAATAAATTTCCTTCTCTTTAAAAATTCCCATTTTCCACCTATCCCAAGTTTGGCAGTCCATATATTCGTGGCTAACAGCCAAATATGCCCTTTGGTGCAACTGGAGCGAGGCATATATAAAATAGTCGCCCTCTTTTTTTTTGAAACCTGTAAGTAATAGTTTTAGCGCACCGCCCTTGCCGCTGCCATAAGCTGTTATAGGTACCTTGGCATTTTCCATTCGCTGCTTGAGCTTATTGCTTATTTCCTGTTCCATTTTTTTAATCGCAGAATCCCCTGCGCTATGCACAAAAATCTCAACCCCTTGCAACGCGATGAGCGAGGCTCGTCCATAAAGTTCGCTTGTATTGAATTCTTCTTGCAAATCTTTGAAATTCGGTGCAAATAACACAACTGGATTGCTTTCCAGCAATCTGTTTGGAAATATTCTGAGCGAGGAATCCTTTTGTGCATCCAGCGATTGCCTGCTTGCAATAACTACATCTGCTTCTCCTCTTTTCAAAAGATTAAGAGCATCGCCTAAATTCTGAACCGCATTTGGTTTTGAATTTTTCCAGATGCTGAGAATTTGCTCAATGGAAACATCTTTGGGAATGAATACAATTTTTTTCTCATCTAAATTTGCTAAAGTCAAAATTTCATCATTTTTTGCAAGCGCAGCCACAGCCACCTCTGCTTTGCCATTTGAAACTATGGCATCTTTGCGAACAGAAGCGGGGTTCCGCCCGTGAGAGAGGGAGAACGCTAATACGAGGGTGAATGTAAATATGAAAAGGCGCATATTTATTTATATTATAGAAAATTCTATATTATATGCTAGAAAGAACATGAATGAGGAGTTTTCTATGAGCAAAATAGTAAAAATTGCAATGCTTTTCGTTACCATAACAGCAACGTTTTCTTTCGCAAGTGCATACGGTTTCCGAGCAGGATTCAGTTTATACGACTATTCTTCAGGAATCAGTGAAACGGATAAATACGTAAAGATAGGCTATGGGTTTGGTGGTGGGTTGGTTACAACTGTTTCACTCACGAGTAAATTAAGTTTTGTTTCCGAACTTAACTTTCTTTATAGAAAACCCGTGATTCTCAGTGCGAGTGAAGATGGGCACAAAGAAGAAGTGCATATAGCTGAAATTGCCATAAGCATACCGATAATGTTCCAACTTGCGCTTGCTGAAGGCATACCTTACTTGGCAGCTGGAGTTCAGATAGATAGTCCTATTTCGCCTAAAGCAACTGTGAAATCTGACGGCGAAGAAAAGACTGTAGATGCCAATGGCAGAGTATCCACGGATTTCGGCATTGTTTTGGGAGTTGGCTATTTAGTAACCCCGAATGTAGGGGTTGATGCGAGAGCTGTTATTGGCCTCACATCTCCATTTAAAAGTCAAGATGATGGCGGTTTGAATCAATACGGAGCAGGCTTAACCTACTATTTCTAAAATTAGCCTAGCTTTCCTAAACTGCTCCCTCAAAGCCTTTTCCCCAGTTCCGCCCTCAATGTTGCGGCGCGGAACTTTATTTAAACCTCTTTTGTGAAATTTTCAACAATTCTTTGCAACATTTTTCAACGCGTTTTTTTTCGTTGCCTGTATGTTTGCCCATTTTTAGGTTTTTTCTATTGAAAAGGCTATACTGGCGTAAAATGATTTCTTTTGTTTTGGGATTTTGTTTTTCGGCTATCCTTTTTAATTCTTTTGGCACCAACCCTTCTAGTAATGGTTCACGTAAATGACCTAATGCAAAGCATACCCGCAAAAGTTCTTTTTTTTCCAATTCTTCGTTCAATATTTTTAGTAATTGCGTAGCCCAGACCCTAGGTCTGTCAATAAAACTCTTTGAAAAAATTTTCATTCCCCACCAAGGAGCATTTTCCCAAAGTTCTGATTTGTCAAACTTTATTACCCACAAGAGGCACTTTGCAAATATATGATTCATAAATTCCGCTTCTAACCTAGTGTGTACGACCTTCCACCATTCATCAGTCTTATCTTCCGATAGACAGTCAATGATATCTCTGTCTGACAAACCGTAATGATCTGCTTTTTTTATCCATTCCAATAATTTCGCTTCTTCGTCATTATCAAAAAATCCCTCCTTTTTTAACGCACTTATATTCTTTTTACGCTGTTCAAGAAGGAAGTATTTGAATTCTTGAACCATAAGCGTATCCAGTGCGCTTGCGAAAATATCGTCCGTACGACTTAAAATATATTCTTCATATTCAGGTTCTATAGGGATTGACATAGAGAATGGATATATCGGACGTTTACGGTAGATTTCAAGTTGTTCCTTTATTATAACATCTTTCCAATATTCTTTCCACAACATTTTATTAACTGCAAGAGATAAATTCATTTTATCTGAGTACAAAAATTGTTCCGCTTTCCTGGACCTCTCAAACCAATGAAATTTTTCTTTTGGTTGCAATAACTGTTCCATATTCCTTTCAGTCTCCGCATAACCAAAATATTCAGGAATAACATAATTTGCGTTTAATATAACTCTTGCTCTTATTTGAGAAACATCAGAATTTTCATACACTTCGGCTTTTCGAAAAATATCAAAACCTTCATGTGTTTTAGCAAAAATGTGTTCATATTTGTTCATATCCTCCTGCTCAATTTCCTTATTTTCGGATAAAGCCATAAGAAGAGAATGTATGAGCCTTTTATCTTGCTGACTACTGCTATCACGTAAAGCAATAAGGTTTTTCAAATTTTTACTTAAGAAATTATTTTTTGTGAGCATTTCATAAAAGAGATCAAAACTATGAAACCAGGAATAATCATTATTTTCAAAAATAATCCATAAATCGTTAGAAGTCTTCATTCCGTAATGTGCCGAAAGATATTCATCTTTAGAAATAATCCGTAAATTATCCGAAGTTTCTGCACCGTCATTTTCTTTTAAGTGAAGTATAGCATATATATACAACATATACAAAGTCAGAGAACCACTAAGACTATTTACCATAGAATAAAAATAGTAATGCCTAAATTCAGTTCTGAGAGCAACAACATTTTTAATTTCTAAAAGTGATGTATCCTCACCCATAACTATATTCTTCCACAATATTGCAAACAAGAACCTAACTGCTTTTTCATTTATGCTCTCCCAAATTCCATCTATGCAAAGAGGATTCTTTTTCAATATTTCCTTGCGAATATACTTTAATTGGAAACACTCGCCACATACATTTAAAATATGTACATAATACTCAGATGAATTGGATTTGGTTACAATATTCCATGCCGCCTTGCGAGATTTTTCTGTTCCTATACACATCAAAAGATAAATTTGCTGTTTTACATCAGAAATATTCAATATCCGTTCTATCATATCATCTCTTTTGCTAAATAATTCTCTGAGCCGTGCATCATCATTGCGCGATGAATGTGAATTGCCCCCTGTTAAGTATGTGCCATATTTGCTATTTAAAGCTTTTTCCATAAAATCAGTGTCTGAAATAAACTCGCTTTCTTTATAGGAACGTCTCATTTCAAGCCACATATTTTCCTTAAAAAATAATTCAACATCACTCCTGATGTTTGGCTCGGATATATGATTTGCGATGTCGTCTAATGGATAGTTGCGTATATCATCAAATATTTTAGAATGATATTCAAGCTCACCCTCAATTTCGCAATTATCCTCATCTTGATAATACTCCTCGTTACCGACATTTTGAGCCATATTATTTAATAAGCACTTAACATCTTCTCTAAATTCCGTATTCCAAAATTTAACAATGAGTTTTCCCAATTGGAATGGAGAATATATTATATCGTTGGGAGACCATTGAGAGCACGGTCGTTTCCAGAAGGCCTCTAGCAATCCATATTCATCCATTCTATCTTCGGGCAATACTGTTGATTCGTCTTTAAGCACTTTTAGCTCTGAAATAAGTTCATTGTCTTTATTCTGGGTCCAGTATTTCCTAAATACTATTGATTTATCCTTATGTGCTTCGGTTAACTCTGATAGGAATTCATCGAATTCATTTTCAAAGATATATTTTCTAATATCATAACAAAATGATTTCATTTTATGCGAATAATTACCCTTAGTCCATGTCCACGGCAATAATATCAAATATAGCCTGGGATAATTCTTATACGCGTCGTACAGCCAATCTTCACCGTATATTTCAGAGGGCTGTTTTTTAGCCTCCTCAAATAATTCTATTAATGATTCCTCCAAATCTTCATCTGGATGTAATTTCTTATAATAGAATATAAAATATGGAGACATCTCATTGTTGGATGGAGCGGTATCTATCATATCCATCACTACCAAATCTTCTTTTGACAGTTCAAACTCTTTTTTCATAGTTTCTCCTTTGTTAAACCTTGTGTTTGTGCAATCTCTCGCATTTCCTTATAATCTTCGCACGAAAAAGAATAGCAAGAAGTCACAAATGGAATTCCGTATTCACAAATATCTTCTTTTATCTGCCACATATCCTTTTGGCTCCATAATTTGGTTCCCGGCAATAATTTTAGTGGAAAGGCTAAAATTTTCTCGCAACCATGTTCCCTTAAAAATAGAATATCTTTTTTGAATTTATCCGTAGTTTGCCCTGGAAGCCCATAAATTATGCTCACTTCATATTTTGTTTTGTATTTATTGAGCAAATCCAAGGCTTTTTTCACTTGTATCATATTATTTGCCCTATTTATTCTTTTAGAGATTTCTAGGTCGGTTGTTTGCAAACCGAACTCTAGAATATGATTGGAATCAGAAAGCATATCTAGAAATTTCTCGCCATTTTTTGCTATATTTTCCAATCGGCATTGAAAAGAAAATTTAGTTTTGGAATTTTTATGCCTTGCAATATGTTCCAATATATTGAAATAACTTTTGCCAAAATTGAATATAGGGTCAACTATATTTACTTTTTCAACCTGTTGCTCAAGCAAAAACGATATTTCTTCCTTTGATATATGCAAATCAATATCACGAACTTTTTCTCCCTCTATCCTATGTCTGCAAAAAGAACAAGCAAAAGGGCATCCTCTTTTTGTTTCCAAGCGAACACTCTTTGCTCCAAAAGGAACTTTTATTATACCATTAGAATATACAGGCGTTAATTTGCAATCATTGGCAGAGCAATTTATAAATGCTTCTTTTGCATTTCTCGATAAATATTTTTTCAATGCGAGTTCAGCATACCCATATATAAAAACATCAACGCCAGCATACCTAAATTTAATATCTTCTAGGGAATCGCTTACTTGATAACCGCCTAAAATAATTTTACCGCAAAATCCATTCTTGCGAATATTAGCTATAAAATCTTTAACCAAATTCTCTGCCCAAATATAAGCAGATATAGCTATCGTTTCAAAGCGTTCAATTCCGAGTTTTGAAACTTCTTCTTCGGCATTTATTGCCAACGAATTATGGATATTATATGATTTGTGTTCAAAGTCCCATTTTTCTGATATTTCAGAATCACTTTCTAAGAACGCCAATATAGAACCCATTGCAAGCGATGTTTTCAAATCGCCGTCACGGATTATGTCAAATGTTATGAATAGGAAACGCTTTTTCATATTAAAGCCTCCCATTAATTTGCCGTTCATAAAGCTTATGAGGCATAACTTCAAAAAATCCATTTGGGAATTGCAATATCCTAAAATTTGCGTCAAGGGAGAAACAAAACACCCCCTTTAACCGTTCAATTTTTCTCCACTTACGTGAATGAAAGCCAAACGCATTATCGCGCCTAGCCATAATTACTGCGTTTGCCTTCGTTTCAATATACAAAGGAACGCTACCCTTAAAGGCAACTTTGGACATATAATTTCCTGCCAAAACTTACAATAGCCTGTACTGGCAATACAGACAAAGGGACATCTATTACGATAATGTGATTGATATCACATGGAGAATACCCACTACTGTTAAAGTAATGAATCCGATTTGAACCGGGTCTACCGTAAGTATCGTATTAAATATAATAATTTTTTTGGCAAGTGGCAAGGGTTTCATTAAAAATGACAAAATTCGCTAGATTTATATGATATTCATCACGGGTTTGGCGATTTTGATGGATATTTTATCCTCCTCGCCTTCCTCAACTGCTCCCTCAAAGCCTTTTCCCCAGTTCCGCCCTCAATGTTGCGGCGCGAAACGGAAAAGGCATAAGTTAATTTTTTACGCAATTTTTTTGCATTTGGAACGTCTTTCCAAAATTCGTCTGGAAGTTCTGTGAAATCAACTCCTCGCTTTGCGGCAATCCCAACCAAGTTTCCAACAATGTGGTGAGCATCTCTGAAAGGAACTCCGCTTTCAACTAGCAAGTCTGCGAGGTCTGTGGCAAGCAGTGCCGGCAGCATCTTTTTTTCCATAGCATCAAAATTCCACTTTGCGCTTTCCAGAGCTTCTTTGAAAACTTGCAGGCAAATTAAAATGGTTTTTGTGCTGTCAAAAACAGGGGCTTTGTCTTCTTGCAAATCGCGGCTATATGTGAGCGGTGCCCCTTTTACAAGGGCGAACATCGCGGTATAGTTGCCTATCAAACGCCCAGCTTTCCCCCTTATGAGTTCCATGCTATCGGGATTCTTTTTTTGCGGCATCATTGAACTGCCACTGGAAAATTTATCGTGCAGGGTTAAAAAACCAAATTCGCTGGAACTCCAAATAACCATATCTTCTGCATAGCGGCTTAAAGAAGAGCCTGTTATCGCAATGTTGTTTAAAAATTCCAAAGCCATATCGCGATGGCTAATTGCATCTATGCTGTTTGCGCTAACGCCAGCGAAGCCCAAGTTTTGCGCCACCGCTTTGCGGTTGTATGCAAAAGCCGAGCCTGCTATCGCACCGCTTCCCAAAGGACATTCGCTGTGCAAAGACAAAAGGTTGCAAAATCTTTTTTTATCTCTTTCAAGTGCAAAAAACAAACTCATCAAATAATGGCTGAATTGTATGGGCTGTGCCTGCTGCAAATGCGTGTAACCTGGCATCAAGCGACCTGCGTGTTTTTCTGCGAGGTTGTAAATGGTTTTTTGAAGTTTAAGCAAGCTATCTAAAATATTCTTAGTTCTGTTTCGCATATATAGTTTGAAATCTGTTGCGACTTGGTCGTTTCTGCTACGCCCTGTGTGAATTTTTTTCCCTAACATTCCAATTTTTTCTGTTAAAATTCTCTCCACCGCCATATGGACATCTTCGTCTGTGCTTTTCCAAATATGTTTGCCTTTTTTTGCATCATTTAAAATACTTTGCAAAGCCCCTGCGATTCTTGAATATTCTTTCTGAGAAAGCACCTTTGCCTCTACCAAAGCTTTCCCGTGCGCAAACGAGCCTTGAATATCCTCTTCCAAAAGCTCTTTGTCAACATCAAGGCTAAAGCTCAAATCCACCATACTTTTTGCCATACCATTATCAAAACGGCCGCTCCACATACCGCTTTTGTTCTGCTCTTTGATTTTCTTTTGGATTTTCATTTTGTGAATATAGAAAATTTTGCGATTTTTCTACCTTACAACAATGAAGCAAGAACTCTCACTCCCTATGCCAGACGATTTCCACATACATTTAAGGCAAGGAAAGGATTTGGCAAATTATGCGAAAAGCGCAGCCCAGCAGTTTGGGCGAGTTTTGGCTATGCCAAATACAGAGCCGCCTATAAATTCGCCAGAGGCAGTTAAAAAATACAAAGAGGAAATTTTGGCAGCCGCCCCGAATTTGGAAGTTCTGCTCACATTCAAGCTAAATAAAAATTACACCGAGCAAGAAATTTCGGATATGAAAAAAAACGGCGCGGTTGCCGCAAAATACTACCCGCTTGGAGTCACCACAAATAGCCAAGATGGAATTTCCAAAATAGAAGATATTTACCCCACTATTGAATTGCTGGAAAAACTGGATTTGGTATTATGCTTGCACGGCGAGGAACCTGAGGCATTTTGTTTGGATAGGGAAAAGGAATTTTTGAAACACCTTGAAAAACTTTGCAAAACATTCCCAAATCTGCGCATTGTTTTGGAGCACGTGTCCAGCGCAGATGCGGTGGAGTTGGTTAAAAAATTGCCGCAAAATGTTGCAGCAACGGTAACCGTCCATCATTTGATTTTGACATTAAACGATATTGTTGGCGATTCGCTTTGTCCGCAGAATTTTTGCAAACCATTGCCAAAGTTCCCCAAAGACAAAGCTGCGGTTAGAGAGGCTGTGTTCAGCGGCAACAAAAAATTCTTTTTGGGAACAGATAGCGCACCGCATTCTTTGGAGAAAAAAGCCTGCCTTTGCGGAGCCGCCGGAGTTTATTCCGCACCGGTTGCAATACCAATTTTAATAGAGGAATTTGAAAACGAGAACAAATTAAATTTGCTCTCTGATTTTGTTGCAGGATATGGCGCAGATTTTTACAAAATTCTACGCCAAACAAAAAAGGCGGTTTATGCAAAAGAGGAATGGCAAGTTCCCCAAACCATAGACGGAGCCGTGCCTTTGAGGGCAGGGCAGATGTTGAAGTGGAAAGCCAAGTAATTTACTTAGAAAAACTAGGCGGCGGCCACCTAGGATTTTTAGACGACATATCCACCATATAGAATTGTTTGCTCATATAGCTGTAGTCCATGTCAAACATACGAAGAACGTAGCGAGCTATCCACTGACCTAGTTTCAGCACAACCATTTTTCGCCTTAGCCTGCCCTGGCAGTCTCGGTTCAGAATATCGGGCAGGGTGTTGGTGGTCATTATTTCGTCTATAAAGGGGCTGTTCAGTTTTTCGCGAGCCTCGTGGCTGGAATAAAAATGCGTAACGCCAAAGCAAACACGCCGCGGGTTTGCACTCTTTTTCAAATATTCGCAGCATTGAACAATGGTTGAACCCGTGCGAACCATATCATCTAAAATAATAACATCCTTGCCTGTTAAATAACCTATATCCACCTCGCTTGCAGGATTCAAAGCCATGCTAACTTCGCGCTCACCTGTGCGTTTTTTATCCAATATCACCCGCTTGCACTCGCTAAGGCTAAGGGCATCTAGCACTCTGTGCCCAAATGGAGCTGCGCCTTTGTCTGGCGAAACAATTATCAAATTATCGCCGTCTTTGCCCGTTTGAACAAAATCCGAGGTTTTTATGTAATGAGCATATATTTCTGCGGGAATAAGGTTGTGAAAATCGCCTTCAAAAATATCTCTGAAAAGATTTTCAACTTTTATGGAATGGTTGTGAACGGTTATTACGGTATCTACGCCTGCTTCTTTTAATAGTTTGGCATAAAGCAGAGAGGTAAATGCTTGCCCGTCAAATTTTTTCAAGTCCGAAATTTCTCTGTCTTTTTCAATTTCCCCAAAGCGATATGCGCCTCTGTCTTGGGCGGAATAGAATAAATCCGGTTCAACCAAAACCACCCTCTTTGCGCCATTGTCTTTTGCGGCTCGCGCCAAAATCATATTTCGCATTGCGCAGTCGTTGCGGCTTCTGTCAGATAGCGAAACCGAGCAGATAATAACAACCTTGCCTTCTAGGTAGCGACCCACTCTCTCCAAGTCTTCAATATCGGAGATATAACGCGGGCAAAACTCGCTATTTGCATAGGTTTTAAGCGATACTTCATCTGAAATATCTCCGCGCACACCCAAAAACTGCGCCACATCCATAGCAAAGGAGTCGTCTGTAAAGGTGCCTGTTACAACAATGCTGTCTGACATAGCTAAAAATGTAGAAATTTACAAATCCACCCACCCAGCGTTTTCAACTCCTCCAAACACACGGTATGCCACATATTATGATAAGTGTGCCTTTCAACAGGATTTCCGTTTGATTTGAAAAATTCATAAGTTTTTTCGCTAAGAGATTCTGGCACAACATCGTCGTGGGTTCCGTGTCCGAAAAATATTGGGAGTTTTGCGTTTACCCCGTTCAATGGTATTGCGTTTGTTATAGGGTAATGGGAAGATAGACAGGCTACGCCTGCGAGTTTTTTGGGGTAAAAGAGAGCGGTGTGCATGGCTACTACCACGCCTTGGCTAAAGCCTACGAGGAAAATGTTTTCGGACTTTATGCCTTTTTCAATTTCTGCATCTATTAGCTCTGATATTAGCTTGGAACTTTCTTCTATGCCTTTTACGTCTGGGTTTTCCAAGTCAAAGCTCACTCCGTCAGCCATAAGAAAAAGGTCGCACCAGGCTTGCATTTTTTCGCCTTTGTGTGCTTTTATGGATTTTATTGGGGCATCGGGGAAAATAAATCTGATAGCCGCATTAGGGGGCAGTTCCAGTTTGGGAACTTTGTCTGCAAAATGCTGTGCATCGGAACCAAGCCCGTGCAACCAGATAACCGAAGCTGTTGCATTCTCCGCCGTCTCTTTTATTATGGATTCTAGCACTTAGCAAAGATATAAATTTTCACTTACTATATTTCCAATATGGAATACGAAATCAGCGACAAGCTAAAAAACGTTCACGGCAGCGCAATAAGGGAAATTTTTGACCTGTTGAAAAAGGGAAATATTATATCTTTTGCAGGTGGAATGCCTGCTACGCAAACTTTGCCCTCAAAGCAAATTGAGGGAATTTTGCAAAATATTATCTCAAAATATGGAGTTATAGAGAGTCTTCAATATGAATCCACGTTTGGCAAAGCATTGCTCTTGGAACAATTAAAAAATTTTCTCGCTGAATATAAAGGCATAAATGCCGAGTTGCAAAATATGATTGTCCTCTCTGGCGGGCAGCAAGGCATTGAATTTATGTGCAAAACTTTTGTAAATAAAGGCGATGCGGTGTTGGTGGAAAACCCAACATATTTATCCACCTTGCAAATTATCCAAACTTACGAAGCAAAAGCGGTGGGGGTTAGCTCTAATAACGATGGGCTTGATTTAGCCTACTTGGAAGAAAAAATCAAAACGCACAAGCCGAAATTTTTATACACCGTTCCAACATTCGGCAACCCAACAGGCGGCACTTACAGCATAGAGAACCGCCAAAAAATTGCCGAAATCACCGCAAAATACGGAGTAATGGTTTTGGAAGACGACCCATATTCGCAAATACGTTTTGAAGGCGAAGCAGTGCCTTCCATTAAGTGTTTTGACAAAAGTGAAAATGTGGTGTATTTGGCTAGCTTCTCCAAAATCATTGCCCCCGCTATGCGCATTGCGGTGGCGGTTGCAAATCCAGCGATAATCGGGCGGTTCAACATATCCAAACAATCCACGGATGTTTGCTCATCATCTATCAGTCAAATTATAGTAGCGGAGTTCCTTAAAAACAATTTAGCCGAGCATTTGAAAAACATTATCCCGATATACAAGGAAAAACGCGACCAAATGGTGAGTTGCATTGAAAAGTATTTTCCAAAATCCTTCAAATATCAAATCCCCCACGGCGGTATGTTTGTATGGGGCTATTTTGACGATGAACGCGATTTGCTTGCGTGTTTCAAAGACATAGTTGATCTTGGCGTGGCATATTTGCCCGGCACGCATTTTTTCCCTGACGGCAGCGGCAAGAATACTATGAGGTTGAATTTTTCAAATGCGAATATTGAGCAGATAGAGAAGGGGATTAGGATTATTGGGGAGTATTTTGGTGGAGGGAGCAAATGAAAATACTTATGCTAGGCGACCACGCGGTTGCCCAAGGTGCTTACGAAGCAGGCGTTAAGGTGGCGGCGGCATACCCGGGCACGCCGAGTACGGAAATTACCGAGTGTACGGCTACATTCAAAGAAGTAAATGCCGAGTGGTCGGTTAATGAGAAAGTTTCTATGGAAGTTGGCATAGGGGCTGCGATGGCGGGGAAGCGGGCTTTGGTCGCTATGAAACACGTGGGGCTTAATGTGGCTGCCGACCCTTTATTTACATTTTCATATACAGGACTGAACGCGGGGCTTGTGGTTGCTGTTGCCGATGACCCCGGTATGCACTCAAGCCAAAACGAGCAAGACTCACGCTACTATGCCCAAAGTGCCCACATTCCAATGCTTGAACCGGCAGACAGCCAAGAAGCGAGAGATTTCACAATGCTCGCTTACGAGTTGAGCGAAAAATACGATACTCCGGTATTTTTGCGCCTCACAACACGAATTGCACACTCACGTTCTTTTGTAGAAACAGGGGAGAGAAAAGAAGTAGAATTTCCTTACAAGCAAGACATTCAAAAATATGTAATGGTTCCAGCAAATGCAAAAAAACGCCATCCCATAGTGGAAGAACGAGAGAAAAAACTTTCAAGTGATATAAACGGCAATTTGTTTGAGGAGAAAATAAACAAAATTGAATATGGCTCAAATAAAATTGGCATTGTGTGTTCCGGTGCGGTTTATCAGTATGTGAAAGAGGCTTTGCCAGATTTTTCGATTTTCAAACTTGGAATGGTTTACCCCATAGCGGTTGAAAAAATTAGAGAGTTTGCAAGTAAATGTGAAAAACTCATCGTAGTGGAAGAACTTGAACCTTTTATTGAAAACACATTAAAAGCAAACGGAGTGAAATGCAGTGGAAAAGATTTAACCGGATTGCAAGGCGAACTCAGCGTTCAAAAAATACGCGAAACAATATTAGGGCAAAAGCCATTGCCAGAACTCGCGCAAAATCTCCCTGGGCGCCCTCCAGTTATGTGTGCGGGTTGCACACATCGCGGTGTGTTTTATATTATCAACAAATTAAAACTCAATGTGGTTGGCGATATCGGTTGTTATTCATTGGGTTGTTCGCCGCCGCTAAACGCGATGCACTCGCTTATCTGCATGGGTGCGTCCATTTCAAATGCACACGGAATGTTTCAGGCAAAAGGCAAGGAATTTTCAAAGACCAATATAGCCGTTATAGGCGATTCTACTTTTATCCACAGCGGAATCACAGGTTTAATAGATGCGGTCTATAATAAATCAAATATCACCGTTATCATTATGGATAACCGCACAACAGGAATGACAGGTCACCAAAATCACCCTGGCACAGGTCTCACCATAAAAGGCGAACCCACGCATACGCTTGACTTATGCGAAATAAGCCGTGCTTGCGGAGTTCAAAACGTTTCGGTTATTGACCCATACAATTTGGCAGAAGTTGAAAATGCTATCAAGGAAAGCCTAAAAGCAGACGGCGTTTCCGTGATAATCGCAAAACGCCCCTGCGTTCTCTTAGACAAATCTATGCGGCGTGAAGCGATAACAATTTCCGATTGTAAAAAATGCGGTTTATGCTTAAAAATAGGTTGCCCCGCACTTAGCAAATGCAAAGACAATTCAGTAGAAGTTGATTCTACGCTTTGCACGGGTTGTATGGTATGTGAGCAAACTTGTAAGTCTGGGGCTATGAAAAAGGAGGGCAAATGAACTTCAACATATTAATCGCAGGTGTTGGCGGTCAAGGTACGCTCCTTGCAAGCAAAATTTTTGGCAACTATGCACAGTTGATAGGCAAAGATTGCAAAGTATCCGAAGTTCACGGAATGGCTCAACGCGGCGGTAGCGTTGTGACTTATGTTAGAATAGCAGACAAAGTTTATAGCCCCTTGTTTGACAAAAAGCAAGCCGATGTTGTGCTGGCTTTTGAGGAACTTGAAGCCTTGCGTGCCGCTGGGTATGTTAAAGACGGCGGGATTATAATTGTCAATAAGCAGAATATATATCCAATGCCATGCGCTTTGGGACTCTCGGAATATCCTAGCAATATTTACGAGCAGTTGGCGGAGTATAAGGCTACGGTTCGCAAGATAGATGCGATTAGCATCGCTACCAAATTGAATAATATTCGCACGGTTAATATTGCTATGCTCGGTTTCTGTGCTGCTGTGTTGGGTTTTGATAAAGAGATTTTTTTGAATGCTATAAAGAAAAGCGTGGATGGGGCTACGTTGGAGGTTAATCTTAGAGCGTTTGAAGGTGGTTATAAGTTTGAATAACCTTGTTCCAAAAAAACTTTTGCAAATAGCAGAGGACATTCGCTCCGAAGGTGGGCGGGCTTTTTTGGTTGGCGGGTTTGTGCGAGATTCTTTGCTTGGCACCCGCGATGAAATTCGCGATTTTGATATAGAGGTTTATAAAATTAGTCAGGAGAAATTGCTCTCCATTCTTTCAAAGCACGGCAAGCCTAATTTAATAGGAAAAGCCTTTGGAGTTGTGCATCTATCACGGCAAAATATTCACTACGATTTTTCTTTTCCAAGAACAGAAAGCAAAACAGGAAGCGGACACAGAGCCTTTGATGTTCAAACCGACCCTAATTTGAGTTTTGAAGAAGCAGCAAAACGCAGGGATTTCACAATCAACGCGATGGGCATGGAACTCCCTAATTTGGAATTGATAGATCCTTATGATGGCAGCAAAGATTTGGAAAGTAAAATTTTGAGGCACGTTAGCGAGGCTTTTGCGGAAGATTCGCTCAGGGTGCTCAGAGCGGTTCAGTTTGCAGCGCGCTTTGAACTAAGAGCGGCAAAAGAAACGATAGAACTTTGCAAAACTCTCTCTTTGAACGATTTGTCTAGAGAAAGGATAGAGGAGGAATTTCGCAAATGGCTTTTGAAAGGGGTTAAGCCTTCTTATGGGCTTGATATTTTTTGCGAGGTTGGTTTGCAAAAAATGTTTTTTGAAATTGGCATTGAAAACAACCACGCAAAGCTAGGGAATATTTTAGACCATATAGCAAAATATAGAGGCAATTTAAATTCCACAAAAGCGGAGATAATAATGTTTGCGGGGCTTTTATGCTTGCCAAATGCAAAACCTTTTGATTTCTTAAAAAAATGGATTCCTGTAAATGTTCTCTTGAAAAAAGTTCCAATTCTGTTAAGTTCTCTTTCCCTGTTAAATTTGAACAATAAAAATTCTTTGCGCAGATGCGCATTAAAAGCAGGCGGATTGAAACTCCCTGCTATTTTGAAAAGCGCAATTGAAAATGATGCCACTATATACGAAAATGCGAAAAAAATAGGCAATAAAATGGGAATTTGGGAAGAAGTCCCCGAACCTTTTTTAACTGGCAAAATGCTTTTGGATATGGGTTTTAAACAAGGCCCACGTGTTGGCGAAATAATAAAGCGTGTTTTTGAAAAGCAACTTGAGGGCGAAGTGAGCAGCAAGGAAGAGGCAGAAAAAATGGCAAAGGAATTTTTGCAATAAAGATATTTTTATATTACACAATATGGGAAAAACGCTTTATCAGAAAATTTTTGAGAAATACACGGTTGCCAAATTACCATCTGGGCAATACCAGCTCTTTATAGGCTTGCATTTGCTTCACGAGGTCACAAGCCCGCAGGCATTTTCAATGCTCAGAGAAGACGGGCTGCCCGTTCTCTATCCAAATCGCTCTTTTGCAACGGTTGACCACATTATACCCACCACAAGCGGCGAGCGTTCCAGGCCGCTCAAAGACCCTGTGGCAGAGGAAATGTTTGCCCGCTTGGAGCAAAATTGCAAAGATTTTGGGATTCGCTTTTTTGGTCCAGATACCGAAGAACAAGGCGTTATACACATAGTTGGCCCCGAAGAGGGAGTTACCCAGCCCGGAATGACAATAGCCTGCGGAGATAGCCACACGGCAACTCACGGTGCTTTTGGTTCCATAGCTTTTGGCATAGGTTCTTCGCAGGTCGCAGACGTGCTTGCCTCTCAAACGCTGGCGATGAGCCCATTGAAAGTTCGCAGAATTAAGTTCACGGGCAAGCTGGGCAAAGGCGTTTTTCCAAAAGATGCAGCCCTTGCCTATATAAACAAACTCGGCGTGAATGGCGGTGTTGGCTATGCTTACGAGTTTGCCGGAAATGTGGTAGAAGAAATGGATATGGAAGGCAGAATGACCTTGTGCAACCTTGCCATTGAAGGCGGCGCAAGAGTTGGCTACTGCAATCCAGACCAAAAAACTTTTGACTTTTTGAAAGACAAGCCATATTCACCAAAAGGCGAGGCTTGGGACAAAGCCCTTGAATACTGGAAAAGCGTTGCAAGCGACCCCGATGCGGTTTATGATGATGAGGTTGAAATTGATTGCAACAAACTTGCACCTTATGTAACTTGGGGCATAACCCCTGAGCAAAGCGTTATGGTGAATGAAAAAATCCCCGAAGGCACGGGCGAAGCCTACGATTATATGGATTTCAAGGGTGGAACACCCATTGCCGGAATTCCCATAGATATTGCATTTGTGGGCAGTTGCACAAATGGCAGGTTAGGAGACTTAAAAGCCGCCGCCGAAGTTTTGAAAGGAAAAAAGGTGAACCCAAAGGTGAAACTATGGGTTGTGCCCGGTTCGCAAAAAATAAAAAAAGAAGCCGAAGCTCTTGGCTTGGACAAAATTTTCACCGAAGCAGGTGCGGAGTGGCGCGAAGCGGGCTGTTCTTTGTGCCTTGCTATGAACCCAGACAAATTGCAGGGCAGGCAAATAAGTGCGAGTTCCAGCAACAGGAATTTCAAAGGCAGGCAGGGCAGCCCAACGGGGAGAACCCTGTTGATGAGTCCGGCAATGGTTGCTGCTGCTGCGATTAAGGGGTGCGTGACGGATGTGAGGGAATAAGTGGAGTTTTTCTATATTTCTGTTATGTTTAATTTTTTCTTCAAGGTTTTTGATCGTTTGGTATTAAAGTTTGATACCGAAGCAGAGCAGAAGTTCATAAAAGAGCTTATACCTCGCTATGTATCAGGGAATGTGCTTGCTCAACAAGGTCGTTTTCTAGTTTCAGAAGACATAGAACGCAGAAAGAACAAAATATTTGCCTATCGTTTTGGAGTTCTATGACTAGCTATTTACCCCCCCCCCCCCCCCCATTTAAACGCCTATTTTCTCGGCTCCGTTGGCAGGCGACTTGTAAAAAAAATTCTTTTCACAACAAAAGAGGAGTTCATTATGAAACGAAGTTTCAGGGATATACTTATGTTAATCCTGTTCATTGGGATTCAAGCAACCTTTGCCCAAAGAACCACCGAACCTGCGAATAAGGTTGGTAGCGGTTCATTTATAGACTATCGTGACGGCAAGGAATATAGGACTGTCGCAATAGGAACGCAAACTTGGATGGCGGAGAACCTAAGTTATGACGCAAGCGGTAGCATATGTTACGATAAAAAGCCTGCCAACTGCCAAAAATACGGTAGATTGTATGATTGGGAAACAGCTAAGGGGTATTTTAAAGTTTGTCCAAGCGGATGGCATTTGCCAAGCGACGGCGAATGGCAGACCCTTGTAGATTTCGCGGGTGGCAATACTGCTGGAAAGAAGCTAAAAGCAAAGAGTGGTTGGTATAAAAATGGCAACGGCACGGACTCTTTCGGATTTTCGGCTCTGCCAGGTGGCATAGGTGATATTGCCAATCGCTTCAACGATGTCGGCACCACCGGCAATTGGTGGACTGCCACGGAGGACAATGCTTCCAGTACTTACAGCTGGAGCATGGGCTACTACGCTGCGGATGTGAACAGGCACAGCTACTACACCGCAGATGTGGGAAGGTACAACTTCCTTAAGTTCAGTTTTTTTTCCATACGTTGCATCCAAGACAATTATAATAACGAAGAAAAATCGGCACTAGTAGGTATATGGGGTAAAGTAAATGAATGTTATAAACGAATAATAGAATTTTTAAATGATGGAACTGGAAGCTTTGACGGGTGGGATATTAAATGGAAGGTAAAAAATGATAGTTTATATATTTCCCGTCAAATAGCATCTGATACAATAACATTTAATTATAAAATATCAGATTCAACACTTACTCTTAAATATAATGAAAACCTAGAAGAATTTAAAAGAATAACAGCAAAGGAAGCGGCGACGGAATTTGGAACAAGTAGTGCTAGATATGCAGTCGGTCCTTGGAAAGCACTTCAGGCTGCTTACTATGCGGAAATGAATAAATTCGGAGATTTCAAAGCTATTGCATTTAAACCGCCTAGTCACCTATATTTTTCTTACGAAGGTAAGATAAAAGATGGTATTGCATATCTTAGTATAAAAAATAATGTAAAAATCGCTGATTGTCAAATAGGAAATCAATGGAATGTATCAATGACTAAAGATAATGATATTAAAGTACAACTACCGAAAGATATAAATTGCAAAGAAATTATACCTTGCTTTGATTCTAAGAGGTTAAAATAGGAGGTTTTATGCCATTGAAAGCAACTCAAAAGAAACTCGCTCTGCAAAAACAGATAGCGGAATTGAAAAAGAAACTCGCTTTGCAAAAGCGGATAGAGGATTTGGAAATAAAAAATCAGAAACTTGAACAGAAACTAAAAAACATCTCCCAACTGCCAACTAATACACATCTCGGTACTTTTGACAAAAATAGCCGTTCAATACGTGAACTTTTCGGCAATACTCCAACGGACACCCCAAAAGTTCAGAGGTGGGTTGATTTTATGAGAAATGAAATCAAAACTGGTAAACGTTCCACAAATTGGAAAGGGATGTTGCATAAATGCGATATATTGCAACACCACACGTACCGTGTTCGATGCGCATCAAAAGAAATTAGAAATTTAGCAGCGGTTTGGAATACTCTTCCTCTTTCTGGTAAAGAAGAGAAAATTATGCCGAAGCAAGAAAAAAATAATTATAAAAAAGTAGCAGAAAGTGACAAATGGATGAACCCTATATTGACTGCATTAAAAGAATTAGGTGGTTCTGGAACCACAAAAGAAGTTATTGAAAAAATTGTGAAAAATGAAAAAGTTCCTGATGAAATTAGAAAGGTAACACTGAAAAATGGCTCTTCAAAATTTGAGAACCAAGTATATTGGGCTAGGCTGTATTTGGTATATGAAGGATTAGTAGATGGTTCAAAAAGGGGTGTATGGACATTAACTCCATCTGGCAAAAAAACAACATTAACGGAAGAAGAAGCCAGTAAAATACATTCGAAACATGATATAATATTAAAAAACTTGAAGTAAAGAATTTTTCATTCAATAAAAGGAGTTCAGTATGAAACAAATAGTTTGCGAAATGTGTGGCGGTAAAGACTTAATCAAACGAGACAGCGTATATATCTGCCAAAACTGTGGTACAAAGTATTCAGTTGAAGAAGCCAAGAAAATGATGGTTGAAGTTGATACTAAACCAAAAAAAAGTAGAGATTTTTCATTTTTAACTAAACCACTTTGGCGTACCGATGATATCGGTTGTGGTTGTTTACCTGTAGGCTGTTTTTCATTTACTGCAACTCCCATATTCATAATTGGTCTTGTTGTGTTAATGATTATTGGTGCAATAGCTCCAAAAAATAGTTCTACTTCGGCGTCAAATTCTACTTCAACATCAAATATAGAAGATCAAAAGATTGAAGCACGTGTACAATTAGCACAAGCAATAAAAGCGAATTTAAGAGATCCAAAAAGTTATCAGAATACGGAAATAGATGTCTATACTGTTGAGGAATATATTTTTGTAAAAAATACATTTAGAGGCAAAAATCGTTACGGTGGATATGAAATATGCACTTTTGTAGCAAGATTTAATTTTAACACTAAACCTGCGGAATGGGCAATTACCAATAATCCTAAAAGTGATAGTGGTTGTCGTGAAATCATGATTGCCTTGCCATAAATTACCTATTTACGCCCATAGCGAAAGCAATAGGCGATTAAAACAAATCCGAGTGGGAGCCTGTACGCACAGCAGTCAAAATAAGTACATCGTTATCAACGGAATATATGAGAAGCCAGTCCGGTGTAATATGGCACTCACGACATCCGCTATAATCGCCATACAACGGATGGTCACGATGCTTGGCATCCAGCACTTCCTGATTTTGCAATTTTCTGATAACTGCAAGCAATAAGGACATATCCTTTCCCTGCTTTTTCATTAATTTTCTGTCTTTTCTATATCTAGAAGTAGTTTCAAGTTTTAGCATTATTCGTTTTCTTCCGCATCAAGATCTGCTTCCATTTCTTCAACAGTATTGTAGCGTTTAGTCTTTATTTTTCCAGCCCTTATATCTCGAACTTCCTGCATAGCAGCCAATGTCTCGGCATTGTATTTAGGTTCGTCATAGAGAGGATATATTACAACTTCGATTTCACGCCCAACGTATTCGTTTGGTATAATAGTATCAAGCCTATTATCCTTCGGAATACAAGTAGTGCGGTATGCTGTAGTCATATTCATAGCATAAATATACAAATTAAACCCAAATCCCATAAAAAATGCACATTTTTGCAAACACTTGTTTGCAAAAGTCACTTTTTTGGGCTTTTTTTCCCGTTTTCTCCGTCTAAGTATATAGACAAGGAGAAAATATGGCTGAGACACATCTTTTACGCGGTTTAAATACCGAACAAAAACAGGCGGTTTTGCATTCACACGCAGAGGAAGGGCCTTTGCTCATTTTGGCAGGGGCAGGTTCTGGGAAAACTTCGGTTTTAACAAAGAGGATTTTGTACCGAATTGAGCAGGGGGTTAATTCTGCGAATATTTTGGCTTTGACATTCACCGCAAAAGCCGCTGGGGAAATGGATGAGAGGGTAAAGGAATTAGCACCGGATTCCAAAGCCTTGCTCTGCACATTTCATTCGCTTGCCCTTAGGATTTTGAAAATGCAAATCAATGGCATTGAAAATTGGAAACGTGTGGGGTTCCAAAAAATTCCGATGCCAAAGGAGCAAAGCGATTTTGAATTTCAAGACTGGCTTATGGAACTGAACATAAAGGCAGGTAGCGTAAATAGGGAAAATTTGTTTTGCCCAGAATTAAAGCTAGGCAAAGAGAAATTGGAAAAATTGAGGCAAAACATATTTCAAAGTGCGGAAATAGTTTTTGAAGATTTAATTTGGCTTTCAATTCGCTTGTTATCTGAGTTTAGAGAAGTTAGAGAGCATTGCCAAGATATGTGGAACGAGATTTTAATAGACGAATACCAAGATATAAATCCCTCGCAATACAAGCTTGTGCGGGCAATTTTAGGGGACAGCAAAAACCTCTTTGCCGTTGGCGATGACGACCAAGCGATTTACGGGTTCAGGGGTGCGGATATTGGGAACATTTTGAGATTTCAAAAAGATTTTCCAAATTGCAAGGTTTTGAAACTGGAATGGAACTACCGTAGCACCGCTAATATTTTAGAGGCAGCAAACAGAATTTTCACAGACAAACCTCTCGCCTTTAGAAAAAATCTAAGAGCAGGAGCCTTGCGCCCTTACCCGCTTTTCAAGGAAAACAGGAAACCCGAAATTTTAATTTCGCAAACGGCAGAAGAAGAAATTTTAAAACTTGTTTATGAGATTAAATTTTTAAAAGAGGAATACTCAATGAAATGGAGCGATTTTGCCCTGCTTTCCCGCTACAACCGCCAATGCGAGTATTATGCGCTTACGTTAAAAGATTGTGAAATTCCGGTTATTGAAGATGAATCCCCAGAGGATTTTGACGGTGTGCATATAGAGACCATTCACGCCTCAAAAGGGCTTCAATATCCGGTTGTTTTTTATTGCGGGCTTGCCGAGCATTTAAGCCCTGGGGAGTTGCCAGAAAATTCCAAAGAGAGAGAAAAGCAACTGGGCGAGGAAAAGCGGCTTTTTTATGTTGGGGTAACGAGGGCAGAGGCTCATATATTTTTTTTATATTGCAAGCAGAGGTATTTTAAAGGCGAGCTAAAAAATTTCAAGGCTTCACGTTTTTTAAAATATTGCGAAGAGAGAAAACCAAAAAAAGGAATAGCAATGCCTGTTTTTATTTTTAAAATTATCACTGTGGTTAAAGTCATAAGCTATATGTTTTACCATATTCCCATATACTTTTTTGAAAAAATTTTCAGAGCCAACACCGCAGATGCGTGGTTGCAGGAAAAACTTTTGAATTGGGCAAAATTCTGCCTTAAAACCCTGCGAATAGATTTAAGTGTAAGCAGTCAATATAATTTGGCAAAGGTGGATTGGAGCCGCCCAGTTATCGCGATTGCAAACCACAATTCGTATGCAGATATTCCTGTTATTTTAACCTCTGCGCAAAGACCGTTTGGATTTTTGGCAAAAGTAGAGTTATCGCGAATTCCAATTTTGTCTTATTGGATGAGAAAAATAGGCTGCATTTTTATTAAAAGGCAATCCAATAAAGCTGGGCAAAAATTTATGGACAAAATGCTCAATTATTCCACCGCAAAACCGCCACAAATAGTGATTTTCCCAGAGGGAACACGGAGCAAAACCGGAGAAATGGGAGCTTGGAAAAGCGGAGCGTTTAGAATGGCAGCGGAGTTGAAAGCCACGATTCTGCCTATTGCAATAAAGGGAACTGTAGCCTCTTTTGAGAAGAAAAAAAGTTCAAAAAATGTTTATGAGGTATCATCGCAAATTTTGGAACCTTTTGATGTTGCTCAGTGGGAAAAGGATAACGGAAAGGAGATTGAGTATAAGGACTTGATGGCTAGGCTGAGGGGGATTTATTAGGGGCAGGATTTTGCCTGCCCTAAATGTGAAATTAATCTTTCAAGCAACGGACACTATAAAAATTCTCGCTTTTATTGTATGTGTTTCGGAAGGTACCATCTTTGTCGTAGTCTATTCTTCGGCGATAGGCTCCGGCGGTATTGTGTTGCGTGGAAGTCCACCAAGTGGCTTCCTTGCCGAGAAGTCCAAAGTTATTATTACCATACGAGTTACCACTCGGCAGAGCGGCAAAACCATAAGCATCCGTGCCGTTGCCATTGTTGTCCCATTCTCTGGTTGCTTTCAATAGCTTGCCTGCTATAGGACAATCTCCCTCAATTTCGCAGCCAGAATCGATGTATTTCATTAAAGTGCCCCATTCAACATCGCTAGGAAGATGCCAACCAGAAGGACATATATTACTTGTTGCCTGATTCCAATTGTAGAGCCTGCCGTAAATTGTGCAATGCTTTTCTTCGTTTTTGTAGCATCTGCTGCCGTCCACAGCGTAGTTCAAATTCTGTGCCATCCAAGTTTGGGGACCGATTACAACCGTTTTGTAGGTTTGCCCACCTTTATCAGTCATTGAACCATATTGTTTCATAGTGCCATTGGAGCAATAATGCGTTTCGGTGTTATTCACAGAAGTGCATTTTTCTTCTTCGGGGGGTAATTCTTCTTCTTTCGGGAATTTTGCTTCTTGCGCTTCGGCACGTTTTTCAAACTCTTCTTTCAAAGCTTCTATTCTTGCAGATGTTACTCCATTCACTTGCTGTGCCAAATCCCATATAGGAATAAAACTTTGAGCAAAATCTTTTATGCCTGTAACCCTTGCATTATCCCTTATTGAACTTACCCAACCGCCATATTCTCCTTTAAGTTTTTCTATCTCCGTGGATTTCAATTCCTTGCCTCCATAAGTTTGATAATTGAACGACATATTATCTTCCAATTCTTTAATCATTTGCTCCTTTGAACCGCTTGTTCCGGTGCTTGCCGCAGCATCAATTTTACTAAAACTAAATTTTGCGGCTGTTTCCATTTCTTTAGCCGAAGTAAAACGCGAACTATTTGTAGAAACAGTATATGTATAATTAGCCTCCAAAGAACCGCCTTTGAAATAATGAATAAAAACGTGGCTTCCATATCGGTCTAAAATAGTACCAGCACTTTTTGTTGATTTCAAATCAGAAATAAAATCGTCAGTCAAATATTTTGATAAATTTCGCGCAGATTCCGAGCCGCTCTTTATTTGGTCTTCGTCAGTGTAAAGATATGAGCGTACTTGGGAATAAAAGTATTTTTTGGATGAGCTTTGCTGTGAGCTTGTATTCATAGCAAATTTGGTTTCAAATCCTGCGCTGAATACAAATGGAATTTTTACTGTCGCACCCAAACTCGTGCTTATTTTCATGCTTTCGTTTCTGCTGCTATAAAGTTCTTCTATTGTGCTTCCAGAGAACCAAGCATATTCCTGCTTGCCACCCGATTTATTTAAGTCTAAAATACCTTCCTTACACATTTTATTGTTGTCTAAAACGGGAATATTTTTAACATCCGTCCAATTTATATAAGGGCTTCCAATTACATCATATCCTTTGCCTAAATCATTGGTATTGCAAACTCGGCTTGAGCTGCTTGCGGAGTTGGAACTTTTGATGGAGGAGCTACTTTGCAATGAACTTGAAGACAAAGGGTTTTTATCCTCAATTTTTCCATTATTGCAAACTTGATAAGCGGGACGAAAATCAACTCCATTGCATTTGCTTACCAATTCGCCGTATTCACAACGGTAAATGTTGGCATCATATTCTTCACCACCGCATAATTTAGCAACATCACTAGAAGAACTTGAAGACTCCCCACCCTGCGTTTCAGGCGGTAAATCACTTGTTGTGCAAGCGAAAAAGGTTAATACTATGGCAAAAATTGCCGCCAATGAGAGAAAACGGATAGTTTTCATAGAGAACTCCTTTGTTGAGGTAATTACTATTCTACTAATATGAATCATAACTAATAGTAACATACAATTATTTTTTTGAAAAAATATATTTTACAAAAAAACCAAAAAATGAGGTTCATTCTGGTTCAGATCCCTACCTATTAAACTCATTCTGCGCAGCAGCAATCCCCTTCGTTAAATACGTCTCGCACAAATCGGGAACTTTGCCGAGAACCTGCTTGCAAAGCTCTGCATCCTCTTTGCTTATGGCAGAGAGAACCCAGTTTATCAAATCCCAATGCTCTGGGACTTTTCCAGCTCCAATGCGAACACGCGCAAAATTTTGCCCTATATGCTCCACTATGTTCTTTAAGCCGTTTTGCCCGCCCGCGCTGCCGTTTGGTCTTATTCGCATTGTGCCGCAAGCCAAATTAATATCATCGCTGAATACCAGCAAATGTTCCGGCTTTGCTTTGTAAAAAGAAAACAAGGCTTGCACACTCTCGCCGCTTAAATTCATAAAAGTTTGCGGCTTCGCTAACAGAACATCTTTGCCCGCGATGTTTATTTTTTGAGTTTCGGCTTTGCACTGGGTTTTCCAAATTGCACCGTTTGAATATTTTGCAGACAAACTATCTATAGCCATAAAACCCAAATTATGCCTTGTGTTCGCGTATTTTTGCCCCGGATTGCCCAAACCTACAAAGAGATACATATTAAATTCTTGTGTCTGTTGGCAGGTTTCTCTGACCCGTTATGAATTGCTTTACAAATGGATTTTCGGTGTTTTTTATTTCGTCAACTGTGCCTATTTCAATTATGCGGCCTTTGTAAAGCATAGCAATGCGGTCTGCTACTTTGAATGCGCTAACCATATCGTGGGTAACCACAACAGAGGTCACGCCAAGTTTGGACTGCATATCCAAAATCAAATCGTTTATGACATCGGAAGTAATCGGGTCTAGACCTGTGGTTGGTTCATCGTATAAAAGTATTTCGGGGCTAAGGGCTATGGCTCTAGCCAGCGCAACACGCTTTTTCATACCGCCGGAGAGTTCGTTTGGCATTTTTGTGCGGAACTCTGGCACCAGATTTATGAGTTTCAGTTTTTCGGTCACTGTGTCTTGAACCTGTTTTTCGGTGAGTTCGGGGTGGTGTTCTCTCAAAGCAAAGGCTATGTTTTCGCCTGTGTTCATTGAGTCAAATAAAGCTCCCATTTGAAAGAGCATTCCCATTCTTTTGCGTATCGTGTGGGTATCAAAAAATTTTGGGGTGGAAATTGTCACATTGTCAACGCTCACTTCACCGCCATCGGGTTGCAAAAGACCTATCATGTGCTTTAATATAACGGACTTTCCACCACCGGATTGCCCTATTATCACTATTGTTTCGCCACGCCTAATGTCCAAATTCACATCCAACAGAACATCTTGCTTGCCAAAGCTCTTTCGCAAATTGCGGAGCTTTATCATAATGTCGTCTTCACGAATAGCTACATTAGGCATATATCAGCCTTGCTATTTCTTTTTGGCATCCTTTTTAGGCTTTGCCTCTTCTTTTTTGGCAGCAGCGGCAGCAGGTGCAGCGGCGGCGGCAGGTGCAGGAGTTGCGGCAGCAGCGGCTGGAGTAGCAGCGGCGGCAGCTTCGGTTTCTTCGCGACCTTTGGATATGGTGAATATAACCGTGCGTTTTGGAGACAGCAGGGATACTTTGCCCAAATCCAGTTTTTCTGCATAATAGGTTGTGTTGTTAGGCATTTCGGAAATGTCCAGTTCTATGTTTGCAGGGATATCCGAAGGTTTTGCCAGAAGTTTGAGGTAGCGGCTCTCTTGCGAAAGGTTCCCGCCCTGGTTTTTTACGCCTATGGGTATGCCAGAGAGACGAACCGGAACACGCACAGCAATAGGAGTGTTTTCTTCTATCTTCAAAAAGTCCACGTGAATGATCTTTTGAGAAATATTGTGTTTTTGGTATTGATAAACTATGGCGGGGTTGCCATTTTTGCCGTTTATGACCAAATCCAGCAAGGTGTACCTTTTGCCGGGGGCAAGGACAGCCTCCAATTCTTTCTCCGAAACGCTTATGGAGACGGACTCGGAACCTTTGCCGTAGTAAATGGCTGGTATTTCGCCCGCTTTGCGGCTACGACCGCAATCACGGGAAGAACCTGCGGTGCGGATTTTTGCATTAAGAGTTGTTAGTTGCATATTTTCTCCTATTTTATTGGGGTAGCTGGATTCGAACCAACGAATAGCGGAATCAAAACCCGCGGTCTTAGCCACTTGACGATACCCCAGTAGGGTCTAAAATATAGAAAAAAAATCGGGTATTGTCAAGTTTTTGGCGTGTTGCAAGCCTTATCTGAGCTTATAAACCAAATCAAACATTTTTTCCCCATAGCGCTCGCCCAGCAACTGGATTCCCGCAGAGCCAAAATGAGTGTTATCGGGCTGGCCATTGCCGGTTCTCCCTCCGCAGTCCTTGGTGCTCACTACGTATGCTTTGGGTATGGTGTTCTGTATTCTGTTATCAAGATTCAAAAGGCCGTCTGGTCCGGTTCCGCTGTTCCAAAGCTGCCCAAGCACAAGGGGTATGGAGTTAGCCTCAAGCCCTAAATCTTTAAGAATGTCATCGTAAATCTCCTTCAGCATATTTGCCCAGGTTATGTTGCTTTGACCCACTCCGCTTTCCCCTTGATGAACTATAATGCCTTTGATAATGCCGCCATCGTTTTGGGCTATTTTTGCATTTTTGATTATGGCATCATATAAATTGGCATAACCTGCATCCTTGTATCTTTTCATACCCGACATCTCGGTATCGCTTGGTCTGCCGCTCACAACATTTTGCTTGTTGTAATATTGGTCTCCCCTTGTTTTGTGAAATGCCGCAAGCGCAAGGTCGCCTTGAGCCACGGGTATCACGCCTATTTTTACGTTTTCGGGTACTTTTTCCACGAGCTTTACGCCAAAGTAATTTGCAGGGGAAAGCCCAATGTTAAGCCCAAGGTAATTGACCAAATTGGCATCTGGAATAATGAGAGGCGGCACTGCCTTGTACCACTGACCCTTAGCTCTATTTTCCTTGGCATAAGTACCAGCAACAACATTCAAAACCTGAAACCTCTCACTCACATTTTTATCTTGCGTTCTGATTTCAGCAGGCCCTTGCATATTTGACTGCCCAAAAGCAATATAAACATCAAAAGAACTTGCAGCAGCAACAGAGGAACTGCTCGCTAAACTGGAAGAGCTGAAAGTACTAGACGAAGAAACTCCTTTGGAACTTGAAGATGAAAGACTTTTTGAGCTTGACGAAGAAACCTCTGTTGAACTTGACGATGAAGCCTCCTCTACTGAACTTGATGAGGAAATTTCTATTAAACTTGAAGACGAAGGCTCTATTGAGCTTGACGAGGAAACTTCTACTGAACTTGAAGATGAAGGTTCTGTTGAACTTGATGAAGAAATTTCTATTGAACTTGAAGATAAAGGCTCTATTGAGCTTGATGATGGATTTTCCAAAGAACTGTTGGAAGAACAGGCTATAACAAGCGCAACCCCCATAATCTGAATAATAAATTTGTGAAAATTCATAATTATAATATAGAAAATCAAGAACCAAACAAAGCCGCTATGGGAACAGCCAGCATTCCATCGCCATAAGAAAGCGTATGCTCTCCAGAATATAAAACTATTCCCAAATATGGCTTTTTTCCTTTAATTATATTTTCCTTGAACCAAATCTGCGATGCAAAATGCTCTTTAGAAACGCTTTGCCCTGCCTTCACTTCAATGCCAATCAAAGCCTCGTCTTCACGCTCCACAATAAAATCAATCTCCCTGCTTTTTCGGTCTCTGTACTGATACAAAGAATACGCACTATCTAAATCAACCTGTGCCGTCAATTCATTGAACGCAAAAGTTTCCATCAGCTTGCCAGCGCGGTCTGAATTCAGCATAACTTCCTTTTTATTCCAACCGAGTACAGATGTCATTAAACCTGTATCGGTCGCATAAGTTTTTGGGCTGCGCCCCACGCGGTCATAGTCTGTTTTTGTCCAAGGAGCCACCTTCTCAAACAAATAAAGAGCTTCCAAAGCGTTGATATAAGAATCCGTTGTTGGTTTTGATAACCCAAGGGCATTGCAAATAGGCGGCAAATCCATAAACTTGCCCGACCAAGAAGCTAAAATCCTTATGAGTTCTCGCAAAGAATTTTGTCTCTTGATATTTGCAATATCCTTCAAATCCCTTGCTATCAAGGTATCTAAATAATCCTTGTGCCAATCCTTTCGCTCCTTTTGCGTTTTTAACAACACCGCTTCTGGATAGCCGCCTCTAAACGCTAAATCAAATATGGCTTCTTTGTCGTAGCCGCTTATTTTTTTTGGAAATTCTCCGTTAAAAGCCATTTTCAAAAAAGAGGGCTTTTTGCGAAGTATCTCTCCTTGGGTAAGAGGTCGCAAACGAATGTTCTTTACCCTATCCGCAAGGCTTTCCGAGACGCTTGGATCCATACGCCAACGCGAATAATCTGCCATTTTAAAACTCCTCTTTTATAGGGGCGAAAAGTAAAATAGAAAACGGGCGAAAAGTAAAATGAAAAAGGGGCGAAAAGTAAAACAGAAAGCGGGCGAAAAGTAAAATAGAAGGAAAAATAACACAAAGTCCCCCGACAAAGTGTAAATTTCTATATTACCCCACAATGAAAAACATATTCCTAGTTATACTCCTGCTTATCCCCGCAGCTTTTGCCGCAGGTGATTTTGAGCAGCAAAAAGCCGCTTTGCTTGCGGAAAAGCAGAATATTCAAAATGATATTAAAAAAATAAACGCCCAAATAACCCAAACAGATTCGCTTTCAAAATCGGAACAGAAATTTGGCAAAGACCAGCAGGCTCGGCAAAAAACAGACCTTGAGCGCAGGCAAGGGGAAATTGAGGAATTAAAGCTGAAATTGTCCGAATTGAATTCCGAAATGCAAAAGGAAAAAAATGCGGTATCTGTTGCTGGGACGCAGATTGAAAATGTGAACGCAACCCGCAAAGCATTGGGTGCACAGCTCGCTGGGCAATGCCGGCAACTTGAGAATTTCATAAAAACCAGCTTGCCTTGGGACACTGAAATCAGGCTTGAAAGGACATCTGCCATTTGCTCGGATTTGGAAAGCGGTGCCGCAGCCGTAGAGGAAGGCTTTTCGCGCTTGCGTGCCATTTACGCAGAGGAAATTCGCCTTGGCGATGAAGTGCAAATCAGCAATCGCACCATAGTTCGCAACAATGGCGAAATGGTGAACGCAAATGTTTTGCGCATCGGCAACCAGTGGATTGTCTATCAAGACGAAGCAGGTCTTCTCTTTGGGATTATGGGCAAAAAAATAAACGAAAACGGCAACTATGAATACAAATGGAAAGAAAATCTCTCTTTTGAAGAACGCCAAGCCGTAAAAACCGCCATTGACGTAAAACTCTCCCGCAAACCGCCCCAGCTGGTGAAGTTACCGCTTTCATTTTCTATATTACCGCCATGAATTACGGTAAAATATCCTCTTATCAAACAGGCGTTGTGGTTCCTTTGTTTTCTCTGCTTTCAAAAGATAGCATTGGCATAGGCGAGTTTTTAGACCTTATCCCTTTTGGGAAATGGGCAAAAAAATGCGGGCTGGATTTAATCCAGCTTTTGCCGGTAAACGACACAGGCGAAGAATCAAGCCCTTATAGCGCAAGAAGCGCATTCGCTCTTAATCCCGTATATATACGCCTGCAAGAAGTGGAAGGCGCACACGAGATTTTAGGCGAAGAACTTGAAAAACACAATAAAAAATTTATGAAGCATCCGCGCATTCCTTATGTAGAAGTGGTTCGTTTCAAACGCCACGCCCTGCGCGAGATTTTCAACAAAAGAAGGCACGAAATTTTGGGACACGAGCATTTCACAAAATGGCTGGAGCATAACGAATGGGTTAATTCTTATGCCGTTTTTTGCGCCCTCAAAGCCGAAAACCACGAGGCTGCTTGGAAACATTGGGAAAAAAAGGAAAAACCCAAAGCAAGCGATGTTATGTTTCAAAAATGGATGCAGTGGATTGCAGAAGAACAATTTTTGAAAGCCGTTTCGGAACTCAACAAACTAGGCATTCGCTTAAAAGGCGATATTCCCATTTTAATCAACGAAGACAGCGCAGATGCTTGGCATTACCCGCAATTCTTCAGCTTGGATAACCGCGCCGGAGCCCCTCCCGATATGTTCTGCTACAGCGGGCAAAACTGGGCATTTCCAACTTACAAATGGGATAACCTTGAAAAGGAAAATTTTAGCTGGTGGCGCGATAGAGTTAAACACTCCGCAAAATTTTACCACGCATACCGCATAGACCACGTTCTTGGATTTTTCAGAATATGGGTGGTGCCAGAACAAGAATACACTGGAATTTTGGGGCATTTTGTTCCCTCCATTCCAATTTACATGAACGAACTTATGCAAGCCGGTATTCCAAGGGAAACCGTGCATTATTTAACCAACCCGAATTTTGGAGACGAGCAACTTCAAAGCAGATTTGGCTCAGATACGGAAGCAGCAAAGCAAAAATATTTTGAGCCTTTGCAAGGCTCTTATGGCCGCTATATTTTGAGAAAAGAATACCACTCCGAGCGTTCAATTATGGCTTTGGACGAAGAGCAGCCCATTAAAGATGCCTTGCTGAATGTTTATTGGGACAGGGTATTTACGCCTAGCAGCGGTGAAGAGGAACTTCACCCGTATTGGTATTGGTATAATTCTTCTGTGTTGCTCACCTTGCCCGAACACGAAAGAAACACCATTAAAAACGTGATGAAGCACAACGAGGAAATTCAAGAAGGCTTGTGGGGAAAAAATGGTCACAAACTTTTGGAAGTGCTTTCCAAAGAAGCCGATATGCTAGTGTGCGCAGAAGATTTGGGCGCAGTGCCGAACTGCGTTCCGGGCGTTTTGGAAAGCCTTGGAATTTTGGCACTCAGAGTTGAACGCTGGCACCGCGACTGGAAGCAAGCTGGGCAGCCATACATACCGCTTTCTCAGTATCCGAGGCTCTCTGTTTGCACAACCAGCAACCACGATTCCTCCACTCTTTTAGGTCTTTGGACAGAGCAAGATTTTGACAAGAATTTTTACTGGAAGCACATTGGGCAAGACGGTTCTGCACCCGATGTTTTGAATGCGGGGCACGTGAATATAATAATCAAAAACCTGTTCCATTCAAACAGCCTTGTTGCCATTTTGCCTCTTCAAGATTTTATGGCACTCTCACAAAAATTCATTCCGCAAAACCCAGAAATAGACAGGGTGAATACCCCCGGCACCATAGGCCATCAAAACTGGAGCTGGAGAATGCCATGCCATTTGGAAGATTTACTAAAAGAGAACGAGCTTAACGGCGAAATTTTAAATTTGGTTGAGTTTAGAAGGGGTAGGACGTTGTAAAACCTCAAAATCATAATCCCATTTATTTTTTTCATCTTTAAAATGACTTTCGCAACTCACCCTGCGAAACCCATTTTCAAATTCGGGCATAAAAGCATCGCCTTCAAAAATCCCGTGCACCCTTGTTATGTATAATTTTTGGCAAAAAGGCAGGGCTTCTTTGTAAATCTCTGAGCCTCCTATAACAAAACATTCGTCTGTAGCGGTTTTTTCTGCAATTTCAAAAGCTGCTTTTAGAGAGTGAACTTTTATGCAGTCTTCTGGAATTTTGAAATTTTGATTTCTGGTTAGAATTATATTGGTTCGCCCAGACAAGGCTTTGCCAATGCTTTCAAAATTTTTGCGCCCCATTATTATGGGGTGGCCAAGTGTTGTTTTTTTGAAAAATTGCAAATCGTTAGGCAAATGCCAAGGCAGTTTATTGTCTTTTCCTATAACGCCATTATCGGCAACGGCGGCTATCAAAGAGATTAGCACAGGCTAAAAATTCACCGAAGAACTTATCCCATACCCAGGATAATTAGGCCCAGGCACTATTGAATAACCTATCCAAAACGCTATATCCACGCCTGCGGTTGGGTAAAGATAAGCCGTGGGCGCAATTAAATACCAACTGTCGGAATCTGGTTTGTGCCATTCAAAACCTAAGCCCATACTGAATTTCTTAGTGAAAGAATATGAGGGTTCTATATAAATTAGCCTTTCGTCTGAGGCATAAGTTTGGTCAACTGTAAGCGGTACTGTGCTTTCTGTGGAATCGGAAAGCAAAGCCCAGTAGCAAGTGCTTGCCAAGTTAAAACTCTTGTAGTTGAAGCTGGGTTCAAGGGTGAATGTGTTTACATAGCTTCCGCTGCTCGGATGCAAACCCCAAATACCGCGAAGGGCATAATTCAAATCTGTGTAGCTGCGAGAGTAATTGGCATCTGCACCAATGGTGTATCTGTGGGGGCGACCGCCGCCTTTTATAAGGTCAAACATAGGAGCTATTGTGAATTTATTGTTCACCTGATTTATGCCCGGAACAGAAAAAGCATAGCTTGCGGCAATTCTGCTAGATTTATCGTTTGAATCACTTGCACCTATATAAACATATCCTTCTTTGCCAAATCTAACGCCAAGACCCCTTATACCCTGTGTTGTAAGCACAGCAGCATAGTAATCGGGGTTGCGCCAGTAATAATAGTTGAAATTTCCAAAGGAATAGAACATATCTCCAAAAATGAATGTTAAATCCCTGCGCACCGTCCATTCCAAAGAAAATCCATCAAATAAAAAGGGGCTAAAGCGAAGATCCGAGCCTATGGGAGTGGCTTCTTCCCTGTGGCGAATTCTCGAATACTGATAGGAACTATCCGAACTTCTAAAATACTGGCTTTTAGATGCAACACCAACAACAGCGCGCACGTTTTCGTCTAAATCTACGTTCATTTTTATTCGCAAATCTTGATTTGCGGCATTATTTGCCGTAAGGTTATTTTCTAAATAATTTGCGTAGTCCACATCCAAAGTTCCTTCAAAAGAAACATCTGCGGCAAAAGCCGCGCAAGCAATCAGCATAACAATGGGTAAAAAATGCATAGGAATGTAAATGTAGAAAATTTAAATCTACATTTTTACACCCAAGCATTCAAGAAATTATATCCTTTGTATTCCGCAAGCCAATCCTTATATGGATTGGAGCTTTTGGAACCTGCGGGAATTTGCCCGTTTTCGGCCTCGTATTCTTTTATGGTATTATTGAAAATATCGTAAAATTTAGTTGACCGAGACAATTCTTCTTTAGTGAATTTTGTTGACCACGAACCGTTGGCATATACCATCATATCTTGGTAGGTATTATTCTCATAAGCCGCTTTGCGGTCTGGAGAGACGGCAGATAGGTATTTTGTCATTAATTTCGCTTCTTCGTGTCTATAAGACAATCTTCCTTCTCCTGCATTGCCAAGGGCAGCCCCTTTTTCGGCAACTTTCAAAGCCAAATCTTTGATAGCCTTCTCAAACTCTTCCTCCGACATAGCAGTTTCTTTGCTCGGAATGCTATAATCCCAATCCGGTTTAGCGGCTATGGCTTTAGTAAGAGCCGGCGAATTCGGCGCGGCAAAGTCGTTCATTATGTTGCTTTTATTATTGTATTTGTTGGTTTTTTGCCACAAATCATCCATTAAAAGCAAAGCGGTGCGGTCCATTGAATTATCAGATACTCTCATATTAAAAGTATATGCAAAATCCGTGCCAAGTTATTTTGCCCCACTCTTAACCGCCACACCTCGCAGAAAAAAATATTTTTCTACTTTTAGACAGGCTGCCCGCATAGCTCAGCCCGGATAGAGCAACTGCCTTCTAAGCAGTGGGTCGCAAGTTCAAATCTTGCTGTGGGTATTATGAAGGTTGTGTTTTTTGCGGCACTAATCGCTTTGGCTTTGGCTGTGCTGGGGTTTGCAAAATCGCCGGATTTGCCGGAAATTAAAGAGGCAAGTGCTTTTGTGCCTCGCACAGAGGCAGCAAAATGGATGTCGCTCGGCTACAACTCCGCTGCTGCCAGCTTGTTTTGGATAGGCGGCATAATAGCTTATAGCGAAACAATGTTTGACGGCAAAACCTTCAAGTGGCTCTCTCAATTGGCAGACGCATCCACAAGACTAGATAGCCTCTTCAAAACCCCATACATATTCGTGAACGCAATAACGGCAAACAACGAACAAGACACCACAGATTACGTACTCCTGCGCCGTGGCATAGAGGCTTTTCCAGACGACTGGCGGCTGGCTGTTAGCTCTGCCCTCAGGTTTACTAATGGACCTGGCAAAGATTATGCTTATGCAGCAAAAATAATGAAACCCTTTGAAAACGATACAACCGCACCAGAGCATATTCGCAGAATATCCAGAACTTTTGAACTAAAATCCATGCCTATAGACCTAGCCTTAACTCAGATTATGGACGATTATTTGAATCCAGATTACAGAACCTTTCAAAAGGGATTAGCCGTCAAAGCAGCCAGAGTGTTAGACAACGGAGCAGAAATAAACAAAATAGAATCTATTTTAAACGATATGGCAAAACAAAAAATTACTCCGCAACACGCCTTTGCTGCTCTTATGAGCCTAAACCTCACTCTTCCCAATAACCCGTAACTTGAAGCTCCGGCGTTGCGTTTGGGAAATTTTCGCAAATAAAAGTGATTATCTTGCGAATACTGCGAACAGAATTTTTGGGCTTATCCAACTCCACAACAGATAAACTCACCTTCACAGCCGGAGTGTTGCCGCCTTCTTTGAGGTTTTCAAAATCGCTCACATCCAATTTCACATCTTTGAATTCCGCTTTGAATTCCTTTTGCAGTTCTGGCTTGAGTTTTAGTTTTAAAGGTTTTTTATCTGTGTTCCACACATAAAATGTCCATTTTTTTTGCTTGCCCTTTTTGTAAAAACCGAGGTCTAAATACCTTTCGCTAAACACAATGGGATTTTCAATTTTGCCCTTGACTGTTGTTACATAAGGAGTGCCGCTTGTATCAACCAATATTATATTGTGCACAAAATCGCCTTCCATATATGATGTGTTCAATGTGAAATTGATTTTAAAACTTTGCCCCGGATTTATTTTTTGTGGATAAATAAAATTCTCGCCGCCTGTCATTTGGTCAAAAACGCTTTCAAGCTCTATTGACTGCGAAGAGATATTTTTGCCATTTATTTCAACATTTTTTTTTATGCCCTGTTGCAGAGTTCCCAAATCCACTGGTTCAAATACAAAGGGGTTAGCTACCTTCCCAGCATTTTGCATAGCAAAAGAAGAAAAAGAAAAAAAAAGCAGAAAAGAAAAAATTTGCCTGAGCATAATTATTAAAAATTGTTTATTGTGAGGCAAACAAAAAATATGAACAAATAACTATACCACACAATGGTAAATGGGTAATTTAAAAACCTTTTAAACGCTGATCTTTCTGTCCTATTCTTGAATTCTATCGCTTTCAAGTTTCTAAAAAAATACCAGCCGCTCAGTAAAAAGCCTGCCAGTGAAATCAAAATCAACAAAAAAATCATATATATCCTCAGTTTGGCAAAATAACATAACGCGCTGCAAAGAATATAGCAATTAAATAAGTCCCTGTGCTTATTTTTTTCAAATTTCTAGAAGCGCTGTTTATTAAAACATAGCTCAAAACACCAAAGGATATTCCATCTACAATGGAATGCGAAAATGGCATTACAATCATTGTGATAAATGCAGGGATAGATTCGGAATAGTCTTTAAAATCCATATTTCTAAATGCTGGACTCATAAACATATTGTAGCCCGCAAAAATAAGCATAGCAGACACAGCAGCAGACGGAACGGCTAGGAGCATTGGGAAACTGAATAAAGCTATAACAAAGCAAAGGGCAGTAACTATGCTTGTGATGCCGGTTCTGCCTCCAACAGAAACTCCGGTGGAGCTTTCTATGTAGGTTGTGGCTGTATTTGTTCCAACCATTGCCCCAAACACAGTTGCAAGGCTATCTGCCACAAAAGCTTTTCTGATATTTTTCGGGGAACCATCTTCACTAGCCAAGTTTTCAGTAGCATTTGAAACACCGAGCAAAGTTCCCATTGTATCAAAAATATCAACACTTAGCAACAAAAGAACCAAGCAAATAAAATCGTAAGACAATATATCCGAAAAATCAAAGGCAAGCGTAATGTCATAAACAGAAGGCGGCAAAGAAAAGAAAGTATCTATTTGGGTTAATCCAAAAGACAAACTGATAATCGTGAGCAGTATAATTCCAACGACCATTCCAGCATAAATCTTTTTTACATAAAACACTCCAATTACCAAAACACCAAGGCAGGCGAGCAAAACATTGGGGTCTGTCATATTTCCAAATTTTATGCTGTTTTCGTGCATCTCAATAATCTTGGCTTGCTGCAATCCCACAGAAGCTATAAAAAGCCCAATGCCAGGGCAAAAAGCGAGTTGCAAACTTCTTGGAATTAAATTAACAACAACACGCCTCAAATCAAAAAGGGAAAGCAAAAAGAAAATAACGCCTTCCACAAAAACAACCCCCAAAGCGAAATTCCAGCTATGCCCCAAAGACAAGCATATAGTATATGTAAAAAACGTATTCAATCCCATACCGGGTGCAAGAGCAAAAGGCAGCCTAGCATACACACCCATAACAAGGGTACCAAAAATGGCAGCCAACGCAGTAGCGGTAAACTGAGCGGATTTATCCATACCAGCTCCGGCTAAGATCATTGGATTAACAAATAGAATATAAGACATAGCAAAAAAAGTAGTGATGCCAGCCACCAATTCTTTATATAATGTAGAACCACTTTTAGCTATTCCAAAATAATCTTCCAAAAAACTCATTTAATCACTTCCCTCAAGACAAAGCTTAGGTGTAATATAGAAAATTGTAAATTGTCTGAATGAGCCACCATTATTGGCTTTTTTTTTGTAAATCCCCCTCAAATTTTACTATATTACCCTAAATATGACCCATATTGGCAAAACAACATTTAACGCTAGGGCTTGCACCGCAAGCTCCCAAAACGTTGTTTTCACAAACTACTCCCAACTAACCACTAGCCAAGCAAGCCGAATAAATCCGCTGTCTCATTGCCCCCCCCCCCCCCCCCCCCCCCCCCC